>Ga0157367_1000251_pt1 | contig 27911 bp, 13 predicted proteins | sample AttbisABBM2_FD_113142 | JGI IMG/M metagenome (GOLD analysis project Ga0157367, IMG submission 113142) | Fungus gardens microbial communities from leaf cutter ant in Botucatu, State of São Paulo, Brazil - Atta bisphaerica ABBM2 | ecosystem: Host-associated > Fungi > Mycelium > Unclassified ... | reverse complement strand
TGCGGATGATGGACCGCGTGAAGGCCGGCGCGAAGCTGATCGTCGTCGATCCGCGGCGCACCGGCACCGCGGACAAGGCGGACCTGTTCCTGCAGATCCGCGCGGGCACCGATCTCGCGCTGATGAACGGGCTGCTGCACCTGCTGCACGCGAACGGCAGGACCGATGCCGCGTTCATCGCCGACTTCACCGAAGGATGGGACGCGATGCCCGCGTTCCTCGCCGACTACACGCCGGAGAAGGTCGCGGCGATCACGGGGCTGGCCGAAGCCGACATCCGGCTTGCCGCGCAGTGGATCGGCGATGCGCCGGACTGGATGAGCTGCTGGACGATGGGCCTCAACCAGAGCACCCACGGCGTGTGGAACACCAACGCGATCTGCAACCTGCACCTCGCGACCGGCGCGCTGTGCCGGCCCGGCAGCGGCCCGTTCTCGCTGACCGGCCAGCCGAACGCGATGGGCGGGCGCGAGATGGGCTACATGGGGCCGGGGCTGCCGGGGCAGCGCTCGGTGCTGTCGGACGCGGACCGGCAGTGCGTCGAGGATCTGTGGCAGGTGCCGCGCGGCACGCTGCGCACCGAGACTGGCAGCGGCACCGTCGACCTGTTCGAGCGGATGGCGGCCGGCGAGGTGAAGGCGTGCTGGATCATCTGCACGAACCCGGTCGCGACGGTGCCGAACCGGCAGAACGCGATCGCCGGCCTGCAGGCGGCCGAGCTCGTGATCGCGCAGGACGCGTTCCTCGACACCGAGACCAACCGCTATGCGGACATCCTGCTGCCGGGCGCGCTGTGGGCCGAGGGCGAAGGCGTGATGGTCAACTCCGAACGCAACCTGACGCTGATGCGGCAGGCGATCGCGCCGCCCGGCGAAGCGCTGCCCGACTGGCGGATCATCGCCGGGGTCGCGCGCGCGATGGGCTTCGGCGACGCGTTCGACTACGCGTCGGCCGCCGACGTGTTCGACGAGATCGTCCGCTTCTCGAACCCGGCGACCGGCTACGACCTGCGCGGCGCGAGCCACGCGGCGCTCGCCGATGCGCCGCTGCAGTGGCCGTGCGCGCCGGGCGCGGCGTACGAGCGGCGCAATCCGGTCCGCTACCTGAACGACGGCGTAAGCCAGACGCTGCGCACGGCGGCGGACGGCAGCACGCCGCGCCTCGCGTTCCCGACGCCGTCGGGCAAGGCGCAGTTCTTCGCGCGGCCGCACGTCGCGCCGGCCGAGCTGCCCGATCGCGAATTCCCGATCGTGCTGAACACCGGGCGGCTGCAGCACCAGTGGCACACGGTGACGAAGACGGGCAAGGTCGCGATGCTGAACAAGCTGAACCCGCGCCCGTTCGTCGAACTTCATCCGGAGGATGCGCAAGCGCTCGGCATCACGGCGCAGGACAGCGTCGAGATCCGCTCGCGGCGCGGGCGCGCGGTGCTGCCGGCCGTCGTGACCGATCGCGTGCAGCCCGGCAACTGCTTCGCGCCAATGCACTGGAACGACGTGTACGGCGACGACCTGTGCATCAACGCGGTCACCCACGATGCGATCGATCCCGTATCGCAGCAACCTGAACTGAAATGCTGCGCGGTCGCGCTGAGCCGGGTGGCTGCGGCTCCCGCCGCGCACGCGGACGACGACACCCCGCAGCGCGGCACGGCCGACGCGGCTGCCCGGCCGGCGACCGCGCACGGCGCCCCTGCGTTCGAGGAACTCGACATGGCTGACATCGATGCTTTCGCCGCCGCGCTCGGCATCGCCGATACGGCGCCGCCGCCGCTCTCCGACGCGGAGCGCCTGTACGTCGCGGGCTTCGTGAACGGCCTGCGCAGCGACGCCGGCCGCCGCGCGGGCGGCGTGCCCGTGCTGCCCGCGGGCGCGCCGCTCGCCGCGCCCGCGCGCCTGTGGCTCGACGGCATGCTCGCGGGCCTGTTCAGCCGCACGCTGCCGGGCCACGGCGAGCCGGCCGCGCCGCTGGCCGCCCCGCGCGCCGACGCCGACGCGGCCGCCGCGCCGGGCGGCGTGCGGATCGTGCGCACGCGGCCGAAGGTCGTGCTGCTGTGGGCGTCGCAGACGGGCAACATCGAATCGCTGACCGAGGATTACGCGACGCAGCTGATGAACGCGGGCTTCGAGATCCGCACGACCTGCATGGCCGACTATCCGGTCGCGTCGCTCGCGAAGGCGCAATACGTGCTGCTGATGACGAGCACGTTCGGCGACGGCGACCCGCCCGACAACGGCCGCGAGTTCTGGGACGCGCTGCGGGCCGACGGCGCGGCGCGCCTCGACGGCGTGCGCTTCGCGGTGCTCGCGTTCGGCGACCGCAACTACGACCAGTTCTGCGGGCACGGCCGCCAGCTCGACGCGCGGCTCGCGGCGCTCGGCGCGGCGCGGCTGTTGCCGCGCGTCGATTGCGACGTCGAGTTCCAGGCCGATGCCGACCGCTGGCTGGAGCGCATCGTCGCGCGGATCAAGGAGGAGGACGCGGCGCTGCACGCGGTGCCGGCCGAGGGGACGATTCCGTCGGGCGCGCTGCCGACCAAGGCGCACCCGGCGCCGTCGCGGCTCGTCGCGAACCTGCGGCTCAACCGGCCGGGCGCGGCGAAGGATACGCGCTACGTGTCGCTGTCGACCGAGGGCGCGAACCTCGAATACGAATCCGGCGACGCGCTCGGCGTGTGGCCGACCAACTGCCCGGCGCTCGTCGATGAATTGCTCGAGATCACCGCGCTGAAGGCCGACACGCCGGTGACTGTGGCCGGCGTCGGCGACGTGCGGCTCGGCGACGCGCTCACGCGGCATCTCGACATCACGCGCCCGCATCCGGACGCGCTCGCGTACATCGCCGCGCGCAGCTCGAACGGCGCGCTGAAGACGCTGCTCGCCGACGAGCGCAAGGCCGACCTGAAGCACTGGCTGTGGGGCCAGCAGCTCGCCGACGTGCTGCACGAGTACCCGGTCGAGCTGTCGGGTGCGGAGCTCGTCGGCATGCTCAAGCGGATGCAGCCGCGCCTGTATTCGATCGCGTCGAGCCCGCACGCGCATCGCGACGAGATCCACCTGACGGTGTCCGCCGTGCGGTATCACAACGGGCGGCGCGCGCGCAAAGGCGTCGCGTCGACGTTCCTCGCGGATCGCGCGGACGACGGCCGCGTGCCGGTGTTCGTGCAGAAATCCGCGCATTTCCGGCCGCCGGCGAGCGGCGACGTGCCGATCGTGATGGTCGGCCCCGGCACCGGCGTCGCGCCGTTTCGCGGTTTCCTGCACGAGCGCCGGGCGCGCGGCGCGCGCGGGCGCAACTGGCTGTTCTTCGGCGAGCAGCATGCGCAGACCGATTTCTACTATTGCGACGAGCTGACCGGGATGCGCGACAGCGGTTTCCTGACGCGGCTCGATCTCGCGTTCTCGCGCGACCAGGCGGACAAGGTGTACGTGCAGGACCGCATGCGCGAGCACGGCGCCGAGCTGTTCGCGTGGCTCGAGGAGGGCGCACATTTCTACGTGTGCGGCGACGCGGCGCGGATGGCGAAGGACGTCGATGCGGCGCTGAAGTCAGTGGTGGCGGCGCACGGCGGGATGTCGGATGACAAGGCTGGCGAGTATGTCGCGCGGCTGGCGAAGGAGCGGCGGTATGTGCGGGATGTGTATTGAGTGGCTCGCGTGGCGGCGTGTCGCGCGGGTTTGGTTTCAGGGTGTCGGGGGGATGCGCTTCGTCGGGCGGCTTTTGATGGCGGCTCGTCAGCGAAGGACGGTTACGATCCTGTCCGTCCAGGTACGGTAGCCACGGATGCCTGACTGCCGGCGAGCATCCTGTTCGCCCGGCGCACGAACACCCAGTGCCAAATCCAGAAGAAAACCGCAACTGCGCTGGCGATGGCGCCGATGGTATTGGGTATCAACGAAAGAACCTGGGCAAGACACCACCCGATGCCGCTGATCCGGCCGAACGAGCGCAACCCCGACAGAGCCGGATTGATACGAGACTCCGCTTCCAGGGACTTCGCAACGTTGGACACGATGAAGAAGTCCTCGATGAAGTTGTATGGCAAGAGGAACATGAACCAGACGCTGTTGGGTTCGGCCACACGCGATCCTCGGTCGACCGATTTCAGGGTGGTCCTGAGGTCGCTCGCGTAGGCATAGACCAGCGCCAGGAAAACCGCGATGACGACGATGCCGCCGATGGGCCCAAGCATCTCCATTTCGCCGAGAACGCCTCCGTCCTCTGTGGGATGGATAAGGGGATAGGCGAGCCCAAAGGCGATGGGGATGCTCAGAATGGCTTTGAGTATGGTCCGTGCGGTTGTGCTCATGGGTATTGGTGGAATAGGCGCGTCGTCACCGGCAGCATAGCGAACGATCCTCCTCGCTGTGCGACTTTGTCATGGTGTATGCCGCCTTCTCTCGCGACTCCAGCCGAGTTGCGGGTCGCGCCGCCCGGACGATCGCGTTCGTATTCTTCCCGGCCGGCCGCGGCCCGTCACTACGCGCCGCACGGCCCCACGCGCCATCCGTTTCGCGTATCGATCGCGCGCCTGATTTCCCGATGAGACGGATTCGATTCAATCTGAGACAAAACGAAATTCCTCGTCGCCGCGATCGCGTTTAATCTTCATCCATCCGATTAACTCTGCTGCTATCAAGAATGATGCGGCGACAATCATGATGAAACCTCTGCGAATTCAAATCGCAACTTAATATCTGAAGCGAATTCCCCCGACCGGCCCGGGCGGCACGGCGGCGCACAGGCGTCGCGGTGTCGTCGCACGCCCACGGCGGCTCTCCGGGCGGCGTCCGGCGCATCGACCATGCAATTGCAAGGCCGATCGCCGCGATTCCGGATCGAGAAAACAGAGCATGTATTTACAGGGTCGATTTCAAATCGACCTCGGCGGAGTATTAATCGCGTTTCTTGAAAATGATTTCACGAGTCGAATGTCTGACATGAAATTGCAATGACGTTGTGAGCCCTTAACCTGAAACACAGAATAGGACGAACTACCATGGCCTTTCAAAGAATTTCAGCCGATTCGCATATCGACCTGCATTGGCTGCCGTCGGATCTGTTCACGAAGAACGCCGTGCCGAGCCTGAAGGAGCGGATGCCGTTCGTGGTCGAGGCGGAGGATCCGTACTGGACGAACAAGAAGAACACGTGGCTCGGCTATGTGTGCGGCTTCGGTCCGTATGGCCAGAAGTACGTGCCGGGCAGCAACGCGAAGATCGACATCATGGCCGCGACCGGGCTCTATCGCGACGCGGCGAACGGCCGGCGCCGCGTGAGCGACCCGGTGCTGCGTCAGGAGGACATGGACCTCGACGGCGTGGACGCGGACGTCGTGTACGGCCTCGCCGCCGAAACGCTGATGCGCATGGAGGATCCGGAAGCCGCGATCGAGATGTGCCGCATCTACAACGACTGGCTCGTCGATTTCTGCAAAGGCTCGAACGGCCGCCTGTACGGCCTCGCCGCGTTGAACGATTCGAGCGTCGACGCCGCGGTGGAGGAAGTCCGGCGCGTGGCGGAATTCCGCCGCTCGGGCATCGTCGGCGTGAACCTCGCGATGAGCCGCGAGACGCGCCCGCTCTGGCATCCGAGCTGGGAACCGCTGTGGCGCACGATCGCCGAGTCGGGGCTGCCGCTTCACATCCATTGCTTCCGCTCGCTGCCGCTCACGCTCGAGGAAATCGACGTCGAGGGCCAGGCGAAGCGCGCCGCGTTCTTCACGAGCGTGACGGGCTTCCAGATGAGCCTCGTGCATCCGCTCGCCGCGCTGATCGGCTCGGGCGTGCTCGAGCGTCATCCGAACCTGCGCGTCGTGCTCGGCGAGAGCGGCATCGGCTGGCTGCCGTACGTGATCGAGCGGATGGACCACGAGTTCAAGGGCCGCTTCCAGGATCTCGAACTGAAGATGCTGCCGAGCGAATACTGGCGGCGCCAGTGCAAGGCGTGCTTCCAGACCGACCGCATCGGCTTCAAGCTGGTCGAGGATCTGGGCGTCGAGACGCTGATGTGGGGTTCCGACTATCCGCACTCGGACGGCACGTGGCCGGAGTCGCAGAAGGTGTTCGCGGAGCAGTTCAGCGTGCTGCCGGACGACGTCGTGCGCAAGATCACCTACGAGAACGCCGGCCGCTTCTACGGCATCCTGAAAGACTGAGGTCGACCAACCCGGGGGCAGCATGATCAAGATCTACGACTGCACGTTAAGGGAGGGCGCCCAGGCGTCGGGCGTCTCGTTCTCGGTTCGGGACAAGCTGCGGATCACGGAACTCCTCGACGACATGGGCTTCACGTACACCGAGGGCGGGTGGCCCGGCTCGAACGAGAAAGACACGCGCTTCTTCCAGGAACTCAAGGCCTTGTCGCTCAGGAAGATCAAGGTCGTTGCCTTCGGGCGCACGAAGCGCGCGTCGGTCAGGGCCGAGGACGACGCGAGCCTGAAGGCGCTCGTGCGCACGGGCATTCCGCACGGGCACATCTTCGGCAAGGGCTGGGATCTGCACGTGAGCGAAGTGCTCGGCATCTCGCCGGAGGAGAACCTCGAGTCGGTGTTCGACTCGATCCGGTTCCTGAAGCAGCACATGGAGGAAGTGAGCTTCGGCTTCGAGCATTTCTTCGACGCGTACAAGGAGAATCCGGCCGGCGCGCTGAAGCTGATCGAAACCGCCGTGCAGGCCGGCGTCGACTGGATCGACCTGGCCGACACGAACGGCGGGTGCTTTCCGCACGAGGTCGCGTCGATCGTGTCGACGGTCACGCGGTCGTTCGACATCGAATTCGCGGTGCACTGCCACAACGACACGGGCTGCGGCGTCGCGAACACGATCGCCGCCGTGCAGAACGGCGTGAAGATCGTCGAGGGCACGGTGAACGGCTACTCGGAGCGCTGCGGCATGGCCGATCTCTGCACGGTCATTCCGAATCTCCAGCTCAAGCTCGGCTATCCGATCCTCGAGCCCGGCAAGCTGCAGCAGCTCACGCGCCTGTCGCAGGAAGTGGCCGAACTGCTGCAGGCCGAGCGGCCGACGTTCCACCCGTATGTCGGCTCGCTCGCGTTCACGCACAAGGGCGGCGTTCACGTCGACGGCTACCTGAAGCACCGCCGCACCTACGAACACATCGACCCCGCGCTGGTCGGCAATCGCAGCGACATCGTCGTGTCGGAAGTGTCGGGCAAGAGCAACCTGAACAACTTCCTGCGCAAGCACCGGCTCGATCACCTGTTCGCCGACGCCGACGTCGACGGGCTCGTGCGCCTGGTCAAGGAGCTCGAGCACGCGGGGTTCGAGTTCAACTCGTCCGAGGAGTCGCTCGTGCTGATGCTGCTGCGGCACGTCGGGAAGACGAGCCCGCGCATCCAGGTGAACCGCCTGTCGGTGCGGTCGGTCGACGAGGCGTTTCCCATCGCGAGCCGCATCGTCGCGGAGCCGGCCGGCGGCCGCGCAGCGTTGCCGCTGCCGGGCGGCGCGCCCGACGCGAGCCTGATCGAGTTCGACGGCGACTTCGATTTCGCGGTGAGCGGCGACGATGCGCTCGTCGGCGAACGCGTGCAGTTCTCGCTGTCGGCCGCGAGCGCGTCGCTCAGCCATCTCGTCGAGCGGCTCGTGTCGCGCTGCGGCGAATTCTTCCCGGAGCTGGCGGGCACGCGGCTGGTCGACTTCAGGATTCGCGCAATCAACGACCGGCCGCAACGCGTGCGCGTCGTCCTGGAGTTCACCGACGGCGTGCGCACGTGGAAGATGGCCGCGGTCAATTCGAGCGTCGCGAACGCGACCGTGAACGCGACGCTGGAAGCGCTCGAATATCGGTTGTGCGTCGGCGATATCGGCACGTTCGTGCCCGACGCGTTCGACGCGCGGCAATCCGCGCTCGCAGACAACGGGAGGTAGCATGTGCGGCATCACTGGCTGGGTGGACTGGCAACACGACCTGCGCGAACACGTGCCGACGCTGCGTGCGATGACGGCCTCGCTCGTGCATCGCGGCCCCGACGGATCGGGGGAATGGGTGACCGCGCGCGCCGCGCTCGGCCATCGCCGGCTGTCGATCATCGATCCGGCGAACGGTGCGCAGCCGATGGTGCGCAACGCGCGGCAACGCACGTTCGCGATCACGTACAACGGCGAGCTCTACAACACGCCGGAACTGCGTCGCGAGCTTGAAGCGCGCGGCTGCCGCTTCGAGACGCGCTGCGATACGGAAGTGCTGCTGCACGCGTATATCGAATGGGGCCCGGCATGCCTCGACCGGCTGAACGGCATCTTCGCGTTCGCGGTGTGGGACGAGACCGACCGGCGCCTGTTCCTCGCGCGCGACCGGGTCGGCGTCAAGCCGCTCTTCTTCGCGCGGCTGGACAGCGGGCTCGTGTTCGGCTCCGAAATGAAGGCGATCCTCGCGAACCCGCGGGTGTCGCGCGAGGTCACGCTCGACGCGTTCCAGGAGCTGCTGTTCCTGGGGCCGGCGCGCACGCCGGGCGCCGGCGTGTTCCGCCAGATCGAGGAGCTGAAGCCGGGCTGGTGCCTGACCTGCAACGTGAACGGGATCGAGTCCTGGCCGTACTGGCGGCTCGAAAGCCGCCCGCATGAAGACGGCTTCGACCGCACCGTCGAGCGCGTGCGCGAGCTCGTCGTCGATGCGGTGACGAAGCAGCTCGTGTCCGACGTGCCGATCGGCACGATGGTGTCGGGCGGGCTCGATTCGAGCTCGATCACCGCGATCGCCGCGGGCTCGTTCAAGGAGGCGGGCGCCGGCGCGCTCGACACCTATTCGATCGACTTCGTCGACAACAGCGCGCACTTCAAGCCGACCGACTACGTGCCGGACGAGGACGCGCCGTGGGTCGAGAAAGTCACCGCCCATCTGCACACGCGCCACCATCGCGTGATGCTCGACACGTCGGACCTGATCTCCCATCTCGGCGACGCGATGCGCTCGCGCGACCTGCCCGGCATGTGGGAAGTCGATGCGTCGCTGCAGCTCTTTTGCCGCGAGATCAAGAAGCACTCGACCGTCGTGCTGTCGGGCGAGACCGCCGACGAGATCTTCGGCGGCTATCGCTGGTATCACCAGGCGAGCGACTACGAGGTGGAGCGGTTCCCGTGGGTCCGGCTGGTCGACGGCCGCCAGCGGCTGCTCGCGCCGGCGATCCGCGAGCGGATCGATCCCGGCGCGCTGGTCGCGCGGCATTACCGGCAGACCATCGCGGAATGTCCGCCGCTGCCCGGCGAGTCGCCCGGCGAGGCGCGCCGCCGCCAGATGTTCTACATCAACTTCACGCGCTGGCTGCCGATGATGCTCGACCGCAAGGATCGCGCGAGCATGGCCGAAGGGCTCGAGGTGCGCGTGCCGTTCTGCGATCACCGGATCGTCGAGTATCTGTGGAACGTGCCGTGGAGCATGAAGAACGCCGGCGACCGCGAGAAGGGGCTGCTGCGCCATGCGATGCAGGGCATCCTGCCCGACGACGTGATCTGGCGCCCGAAGAGCCCGTTCCCGACCACGCACAACCCGCGTTACCTGCATCAGGTGCGCGCGCTGCTGGTCGAGCGCCTGCGGCAGCCGTCGTCGCCGCTGCGGCCGCTGCTCGACATGGCCGAACTGGAACGCGTGCTCGCGTCGCCGGACGACGAAGCCAGGGATCGTCACTGGTTCGGCATGTACGCGAAGGACGCGCAGTTCCTCGCGTATCTGTATCAGATCGATCTGTGGATGTCGGAGTACCGCGTATCGCTCGTATGACGCAGCGACGCCGTGCCCGCGCGGCGGCGCGCGGGCACGGCGATAACCGTACGTAGCCGCCCGACGCCGGGCGGCACCTTCAATAGGGGCAGACAAGGTGCGTATCAAGGACGAACTTCTGAAAGACGAGACCGGGCTGAAGCTGGCTTGCGTCGAACCGGTCTGGTCGCTTCGCGAGCAGTCGCAGGAAATCTACGATGCATTGGCGAAAACCGAACCGGCGCTCGGCGACGTCTACGGGCTGCTGGACGGCGAGCTGCCGGTGCAGAAGCAATGGGCGTTCGGCGATTACGGCCCGGTGTCGCGTCCGGACCGCCACGTCCGGGCGTTCTATCTCGATCTCGGCAAGCTGACGAGCGTGTCGGACGGCCGCGGCTTCATCGCGATCAAGGGCACCGAGCCCGTGTCGGAAAACTTCGCGAGCATCGCGAAGCGCATGGGCGAGATGTGGAACGTGTTCAGCTGGACGATCGGCGGCCAGGCGCGCCCCGTGCTCGAGGATCTGTCGCTGATGAACCAGCTCGAACGCTTCCCGATCAGCGAAGGCAAGCCGCCGGGCGTCCATCCGCTGTGGGATGCCGACGACGAGGCGCGCTGCGCGCTGCAATTGCAGACCGCCTATTACCGCCGCTTCGGCCGGCTCGCGCGGATTCCGACGCCGCTGTTCGTGTATCGCTGGCCGGAGGCCGTGCGCGAGCAGGCGCTCGACGTGCTGCGCCCGCTGCTGTCGCCGCGCACGGCGATCCTCGTCGAGGCGATGATCCGCGACGAGCTCGGCGCGTACGTGTACCACTACCCGGCGTATCCGATGCGCGCGATGCACGTGCGCGGCGGCGACGTGGGCGTGGAAGTGCCGTACGACAAGCGTCATGCGGCGCTGCGCGAGCTGACCGATCCCGATACGGCGATCGAGCGCTGGATTCGCCTGACCGCCGAGTTTCTCGCGCTCGGCTGGATTCCGACCGATCCCGCGCACTTCGGCCGCGGCAACTGCCTGATGGCGCAAAACCTCGTGCTGGACGGCGGGATCGTCGACGTGAACAGCATTCGCCACGTGTCGACGATGCGCGCGCCGGGCGAGCTCGATTTCGCGGTGCGGCAGAGCGTGCGCGAGCTGACGCAGTCGATCAGCTGGTTCCTGGTCGGCACCGAGGCGGGGGTGCCGTGGTTCCAGCGCATTTTCGTCGACGCGTTCGCGCACGTGTGGGACGCGCTGCGGCGCGAACTCGCGGAGCTGGACGCCCCGCAGGAAATCCAGGCGGTGTTTTCGACGCGTGACGGCACGTATCGCTCGCTCGACCGGCTGTTCCGCAATTACTTCGGGCTGAGCGCGTATCGCCCGCAGGACGCCGAGGCGCGCGAGTATCGGCAGCCTGCGCAGCGCGGCGCCTGACGCCTGAACCGCAACGGGAGTCCTTCTCATGCAGATCGCCGCATCCCTCAAGACCAGCGAGTTTTCCGATCTCGTCGCCGCGCTGCGCTGGCGCGCCGAACACCAGCGCGAGCGCCGCGCGTTCGCGTTCGTCGACGGCGACGACCTGAATGCCGCCGAGCCGCTTTCCTACGGCGAGCTCGACACCCGCGCGCGCGCGATCGCCGCGCGGCTCGTCGAGCAGGGCGCGGCGGGCCGGCCGGTGCTGCTCGTGTTTCCGTCCGGCCTCGACTTCATCGCGGCGTTCTGGGGCTGCGTTTATGCGGGCGCGATCGCCGTGCCGCTCGCGCTGCCCGAGCGCGCGCGCAGCGACGCCGCGCTGCGCCGCATCGACGGCGTCGCGGCGGACGCGCAGCCGCATTGCCTGCTGACGACGGACGCCGCCGATGCGCAGCTTGCGGAGTTGTTCGCGCCCGTGCCCGTGCTGCGCGACCTGCCGCGCATCGCCGTGGATCGCGTCGAGCGCAGTGTTGCCGATCGCTGGCAGGCGCCCGCGCTAACCGGCGACACAGTCGCGTGCCTGCAGTACACGTCCGGTTCGACCGGCACCGCGAAAGGCGTCGAGCTGACGCACGCGAACTTCATCGCGAACAGCCTGCGCGCATCCGACGGCTCGCGGCTGACGAGCGACAGCGTGCTCGTCACGTGGTCGCCGACGTCGCATGCGGCCGGGCTCATGTATGGCGCGTGCCTGCCCGTATGCATCGGCTTTCCGGCCGTGCATCTCGCGACCCATCTGTTCGTCGAGCAGCCGGTGCGCTGGCTGCGCGCGATCTCGCATTTCCGCGCGACGCATTCGGGCGGCCCGAACTTCGCCTACGACCTGTGCGTGCAGCGCGTGAAGCCGGAGCAGTGGCGCGCGCTGCGCCTCGACTGCTGGCGCAATGCGTACAGCTCGGGCGAAACGGTGCGCGCCGACACGCTGCGGCGTTTCGCCGAAGCGGCCGCGCCGGCCGGCTTCAGCGCCGATGCGCTGCAGCCGTGCTACGGCATCTCGGAAGTGACGATGCGGGTCACGGAAGCGCCGGCCGGCCGGTTTCCGCTCGTGTGCCGGTTCGACGCGCGCGAGCTGGGGCAGGGCCGCGCGGTCGAGCTGGCCGACGGGCGCGACGATGCGAGCGCGGGCGTCGAACTGCTCGGCTACGGGCCGCTGGAACACGCGGGCCGGACGATCCGGATCGTCGATCCGGCGACGCTGGGCCCGTGTCGCGACGGGCAGGTCGGCGAAGTGTGGCTGGCGGGCGCCGACGTGGCGCGCGGCTACCTGAACCGGCCCGACGAGAGCGCGGCGACGTTCCACGCGACGCTCGACGGCGATCCGGCCGTGTACCTGAGAACCGGCGATCTCGGCGTCGCGCATCGCGGCGAACTGTTTCTCGTCGGCCGGCTGAAGGAACTGATCATCATCCGCGGCGCGAACCATTTCCCGCAGGACATCGAACAGGATGCCGAGCAGGGCGGCGCGCACGCGGGCGTCGGGCGCGCGGCGGCATTCGCGCATTCGGTCGCCGGCGAGGAGATGCTGGTCGTTGCAGCGGAAGTCGAGCCGTCGACGTTTCGCGACCCGGACGATGCGGCGGCGGCGATGCGCGACCTGGTCAGCCGCCGGCACGGGCTGCGGATTCACGACGTCGTGTTCGTCGCGCCCGGATCGCTGCCGCGCACCGGCACCGGCAAGCTGCAGCGCACGCTGTGCGCGGCGCGCTATGCGGGCGGCGAACTCGACGTGGTCGCGCGCGCCGGCCGCCGCGCCGCCGCAAGCAACACGGCATCGGCCGCGCGCGCGGGCGCCGATCTGCGCGCGTATCTGCGGCGCGCGCTCGCCGAATGCACGAACCTGCCCGAAGACGAGATCGGCGATCGGCCGTTCGCCGAATACGGGCTGGATTCGCTCGGCGTCGTGCGTATCGCGGCCGAGCTCGGCGAGCACCTCGGCCGGACGCTGTCGCCGACCGTGCTGTACGACCATCCGAGCGTCGATGCGCTCGTGCGCCATCTGACGGGCGGCGACGCGCACGACGCGGCGCCGCTGGCCGAAGGCGCCAGGGCCGGCGCCGCGGGGCCGGTCGCGATCGTCGGGATGAGCATCCGCTTCCCCGGCGGCGAAGGGCTCGACGCGTACTGGCGGCTGCTCGCCGACGGCATCGACGCCGTCACCGAAGTGCCGGCCGCGCGCTGGGACGCCGATGCCGTCTACGACCCGGAGCCCGGCGCGCCCGGCAAGACCAACAGCCGCTGGGGCGGCTTCGTGGACGGTGTCGACCAGTTCGACCGCGAGCTGTTCGGCCTGTCGGAGCGGGCCGCGAGCGACACCGATCCGCAGCACCGGCTGCTGCTGGAGGCGGCGTGGGCGGCGATCGAGGACGCCGGCATCGCGCCCGATGCGCTGGCCGGCAGCGCGGCCGGCGTGTTCGTCGGGATCTCGCAGTCCGACTACGGGCGGATCACGCTCGCGCGTACCCACGATTCGAGCCCGTTCGTGTCGACGGGCGCGAGCCCGGCCGTCGCGTCCGGGCGGCTGTCGTACACGTTCGACCTGCACGGCCCGAGCGTGTCGGTCGATACGGCGTGCTCGTCGTCGCTCGTCGCCGTGCATCACGCGTGCCGCGCGCTCGCCGACGGCGAATGCGACGTCGCGCTCGCGGCCGGCGTGAACCTGATCCTCACGCCCGAACGGACGATCTCGCTGAGCCACGGCACATTCTTCTCGCCGGACGGCAAATGCAAGCCGTTCGATGCGCGCGCGAACGGCTACGTGCGGGCGGAGGGCGTCGGCGTGGTGCTGCTCAAGCCGCTCGAACACGCGGTGCGCGACGGCGATCGCATCTACGCGGTGATCCGCGGCAGCGCGGTGAACCAGGACGGCCGGACCAACGGGCTGACCGCGCCGAACGGGCTCGCGCAACGCGACGTGGTGCGCGCCGCGCTGCGCAGCGCGGGGCTGCGGCCGCGCGACGTCGGCTATGTGGAAGCGCACGGCACCGGCACCGCGCTCGGCGATCCGATCGAGGTCGAGGCGCTCGGCGCGGTGTTCGCGTCGGACGGCCCGCGCGACGCGCCGCTCGCGATCGGCTCGGTCAAGTCGAACATCGGGCATCTCGAGGCGGCGGCCGGCATCGCCGGGCTGATCAAGGCGGCGCTGTGCCTGCATCGGCGCACGCTCGTGCCGACGCTGCACCTGCAGGAACCGAACCCGAACATCCGCTTCGCCGAACTGCCGATCGTCGTGCAGCGGCAGGCCGAGCCGTGGCAAGCGGCGGCCGCGCGGGTCGCGGGCGTCAGCTCGTTCGGCTACAGCGGGACCAACGCGCACGTCGTGCTCGAAGAGGCGCCCGCCACGGCGCCGGACGAGCGGGCGGACGAAGCGCCCGGCGCGGCGCAAGCAAGCGCCCGCGCGCGGCATCTGCTCGTGCTGTCCGGCGCGAGCGACGGCGCGCTGCGCGATCTCGCGCAGCGCCATGCCGCGCATCTCGCGCCACTCGACCCCGCACAGCTCGCGGACGCGTGCTTCACCGCCGCGACGGCGCGCCCGCACCTGCCGCACCGGCTGTCGGCCGTCGGTGCGACGCCGGCCGAGCTTGCCGCGACGCTGCGCGCGTTCGTCGACGGCGGCGCGCCCGCCGGGCTGCACGTCGCGCGGCTGCGCGCGGGCGCCACGCCGAAGGTCGCGTTCCTGTATACGGGCAGCGGCGCGCAATACGCGGGGATGGGGCGCGACCTGTACGACGCCGAGCCGGTTTTCCGCGACGCGATCGACCGGTGCGAACGCATCCTCGCGGACGTCCTCGACGTGCCGCTGAAGGCCGTGATGTTCGGCGACGGCGTCGACGCCGCGCTGATCGACGAGCTTGCCTATCTGCAGCCGTCGCTGTTCGCGTTCGAGTACGCGATGACCGAACTGTGGCGCTCGTGGGGCATCGAGCCCGACGTCGTGATCGGCCACAGCCTCGGCGAACTGGTGGCCGCGTGCGTGGCCGGCGTGTTCGATCTCGAGGACGGGCTGCGGCTCGTCGCCACGCGCGGCCTGCTGATGCAGTCGGTGCCGCGCAAGGGCGAAATGCTCGCGATCGTCGCGGATCTCGCGCGCGCCGAGGCCGTGGTGCGCGATTGGCCGGACGACCTGGCGATCGCCGCGATCAACGGCCCCGAGAGCATCGTGATCTCGGGCACCCGCGAAGGGATCGGCGGCGCGCAGGCCGCGCTCGACGCCGTAGGCGTGAAATGCACGCGCCTGCAGGTGTCCGGCGCCGCGCATTCAGCGCTGATGGACCCGATCCTCGACCCGTTCGAGGCAGTCGCGTCGCGCGTGCGGTTCCAGCCGCCGCGGATCGCGGTCATCTCGAACGTGACGGGCGCGGTCGCCTCCGCGGACGACCTGTGCTCGCCGCGTTACTGGCGGCGCCATATCCGCGATACCGTGCGTTTCGCGCAGGGGATCGAGACGCTGCTCGACACGCGCAGCGAGATCGTGATCGAGGTCGGGCCGCGCCCGACGCTGCTCGGGATCGCGCGCGACATCGTCGGCGACGCGCCGGGCGTGTGGCTGCCGTCCGTTCACAAGGGGCGCGGCAGCATGGAGCAGTTGACCGACAGCGTCGGCGCGGCGCACGCGCATGGCGCGCGCGTCGACTGGCACGCGTTCCATCGCGGCGAACCGCGGCGGCGCGTGCCGCTGCCTGCCTATCCGTTCCAGCGCAAGCGCTACTGGGTCGACGACGAACCGCGCGCGGACGCTACGCCGGCGGCGCCGGGCCGGCATCCGCTGCTCGGCCGGCCGCTCGGCATCGTCGGCGCATTCGAACAGACGCTGTCGCGGCTGCCGGCGTTCATCGGCGAGCATCTCGTGTTCGGCCGGGTCGTGTTCCCGGGCGCGGGCTTCGTCGAAACGGCGCTGGCGGCCGCACGCGAGCAATGGGGCGACGGCGCGTTCCGGCTGACCGACGTGGGCCTCGCGGCGGCGCTCGTGATCGGCGACGGCGACGCCCGCCGGCTGCACGTTCACGCGCTGCCGGACGGCGACGACGCGCTGCAGGTTCGCATCTTCAGCGGCACGCCGCGTGGGACCGACGCCGCCGCCGCACCCACGGAGCACGTGCGGCTCGACGTGCGACGCGTTGACGCGTCGCCGGGCAGTATCGACGTGACGTCGCTGCGCGAACGCTGCGACACGCGCGTCGAACCCGCCGACCAGTACGCGAAGGTGCACGCGCTCGGCCTGCAGATCGGCGCGGCGTTCCAGGGCATGCGCGAGATCCGGCGCGGCGACGACGAAGCGTTCGCCGAGATCGAACTCGACGACGCGAGAAGCCGCGAGCAGGGCGCGTACCTGATTCATCCGGCGATGCTCGACTGCGGCTTCCAGTTGAGTGGCGTCGCGCAGCGCGAAATGTCCACGCTGTCGGTGCCGGTCGGTTTCGAGCGCATCACGTTCTTCGCGTCGCCGGGCAAGCGCGTGCTGTGTCATGCGCGGATTCGCGAGCAGCAGGGGCCGCACATCACGTCGGACATCCGCTTCTTCGACGCCGACGGGCGCGTGCTGATCGAGATCGACGGCTACGTCAAGCGCACGGTGCGTCCGGAAACGCTGATCGGCGCATCGGCCGATTGGGCGCGCTGGGTCTGGCGGCAGGAATGGCGCCCGGCCGCCGCGGTGCGGCTCGCCGCGCGCGCCGCAGCGCCCGGCGGCCGCCACTGGCTGGTCGTCGCGCGCGGCCGGCTCGCGAGCGGGCTGGCGTCGCGCCTTGCAAGCGCGGGCGACCTTTGCACGCTCGTCACCGACACCGGGCACGACACAGTCGGCGACGTTCCCCGCATCGTCGTGAACGAAGGCGGCGCGGACGAATTCGAGCGGATCGCGCGACAGGCGGCCGAGCGCGCGCCCGTGACCGATGTCGTTTTCGCGTGGCCGGCCGATGACGAGACGGATGCGCACGACGCCGACTGGCGCCGCGCACTCGCGTCGAACAGCCGCACCGCGCTGGATGCGGTTCAAGGCGCGCTGCGGCACGCGGACGCGAGCGGCGCGACGGTGCGCCTGTCGTTCGTCACGCGCGGCGCGCAGCCGGCCCAGGCGTCTGACGTGGCGCTCGACCAGGCGCCGCTGTGGGGCTTCGCGCGCGTCGTGCGGCGCGAGCATCCCGAATGCGAAACCCGCCTGATCGACCTCGACCCGCGCAAGCCGGCCGACGCGCAGGCCGACTGGCTCGCGGACGAGCTTCGCGACGCGCCGGCGGCAGACGCCGATGGCGCGATGCCCGAAATCGCCGTGCGCGACGGCGCGCGCCATACGCCGCGGCTCGTGCGCTTCCAGGCCGGCCCGGCCGCGCCAGAGAACCGCGTGCGGGCCGACGCGACCTACGTGGTGACCGGCGGCCTCGGCGGGCTCGGCCTCGCGGCCGCGCGGCGGCTCGTGGAACGCGGCGCGCGCGCGCTCGTGCTGGTCGGCCGGCGCGGCGTGACCGCGGAAGCCGAACCGGTGCTGCAATGGATGGACGCGCAGGGCGCGCGGGTGCTCGTGCAGCAGGCGGACATCTCGAACGCTGACGACGTCGCGCGCGTATTCGCCGAAACGCGCCGCACGATGCCGCCGCTGGCAGGCGTGCTGCATTGCGCGGGCCTCGTCGCCGACCGCGCGCTGGCGCAGCAGACGTGGCACGGCTTCGAGGAAGTGTTCGGGCCGAAGGTTGCGGGCGCGTGGCATCTGCATCGCGAAACGCAGGCCGACGCGCTGGATTTCTTCGTGCTGTTCTCGTCCAACTCGGCGCTCGTCGGCCTCGGCGGGCAGGCGAACTACGCGGCCGCGAACGCGTTCCTCGACGGCTTCGCGCACCACCGGCGCGCGCTCGGCTTGCCCGCGCTCGCGATCGACTGGGGCCCGTGGGCGCAGATCGGCCTCGCGGTGCGCGCGAAGCTCGCGAAGGAGCGCCTGACGATCGATCCGCAGATCGGCCTGCAGGTGCTCGACGGGCTCATCGACGCGCAGACGGATGCGCCGCAGGTCGTGGTGCCGACGACGACCCACGACGCGCCCGCCGCGAAAAGCGCGCCGGCCGCGACGGATCTCGTGCAACGGCTGGCGAGGACGGACGCCGGCGAGCGGCTGGCGGCGCTGCGGGATTTCGTCCGCGACGCGGTCGCGGCCGTGTCGGGCGCGTCGGCCGAGGACGTGCCGGACGATCGCGCGATCGTCGATCTCGGCCTCGATTCGCTGATGACGGTCGAACTGAGGCTCAAGCTCGGCGCGGCGACCGGCGGCAAGCGACTGCCGAACACGTTCACGCTCAATCACCCGAGCGTCGCGGCGATGGCGGAGCAGTTGCTGCGCGACGTCGCGCCGCTGCTGTCGGGGCAGGCGGGTAATGCACAGGCGGACCCGGCGCGCACGGACGGCACCGGCACCCCCAGCGCCAGCACGCCGCCGGCCGCCGACGGCAGCGCCGGCCGCGCGTCGAACGTGGTCTCGCTGCCCGGCAACGCATCGAAGACGCCGCTCGTGCTGGTCCACGGGATGGGCGGCTACGCGTGGTCGTACCTGCCGCTGCGGCAATACCTCGGCGATCGGCCGCTCGTGATGCTGAACAAGGTGCTCGGCGGCGAAACGCTGCAGGAGTATGTCGCGCTGCTGGTCGAGACATTGCGCAGCCAGCAGCCGCACGGGCCGTACCTGCTCGGCGGCTGGTCGGCCGGCGGTCGGCTCGCGTTCGAGGTCGCGGCGCTGCTGGAGCGCCAGGGCGAACGGGTGCTCGGCGTGCTGATGTTCGACGTCTACCGGCAAACCGGCGTGCGGCTCGCGAAGTTCGTCGAAGCACGCGGCGCGATGGACCGCGATCCGGCCGACGCGACGCTGGCCGGCATGCACGCGATCGAGCGTCTCGTCACGGTGTTCGGCACGGACATCCGGCTGGCGGGCACGGGCGACGTGCTGCATCTCGCGCGGCTGGTGCTGCCGCATGTCGCCGCGCCGGCGAGCATCGAGCGCGCCGGCGTGGCGGAGGCCGCGAAGTGGTTCCTCGATCAGCTCGCGGAGAACGGGCGCGGACTGATGTTGCCGGACCCGAGCGGCGAAGTGGTCGAGGCGCTGGAGACGCTGTTCACGATCCGGCGCTTCTACCGGATGACGATGGGCGAGATACAGGGGGAGGTGACGCTGTCGGCGCAGGCGTTCTCGATCAACATCGCGGGCAACGCGTTCTCGCGCGGCTGGGAGCGGCACTTCGCGGCCCCGGTGCGCGAGCTGGACGTCCGTATCGCGCTCGCCGCCGCGCCGCAGTTGACGCCGTTCTCGTGCTTCGCCGAACACATCGCGATGTTCGATCGCGAGAACGTCGCGCTGTTCGGCCCGCAGGTCGCCGAATTCCTCGCCACGCTCGACGGGGGCGCGACGGCCGCGCCCGCGCCGGGAATCGATATGTCGCCGAATCAGGAGGAAAACGATGTCGCTACCGTTGTTTCTGACCGCGCTTGACGCGGGCGCGCGCCGCCTCGCGCACGACGTGCGGGTCGCGCACCCGTTCCGTCGCGAGCCGGTCGTCGGCGCGGACGCCACGCTGCGCTGCCTGCACGAACTGGCGGATACGCTCGACGCCGAGCTCGACGTGCACCTGCGGTTCGACGGCGACGCCGGGATCGCGGCCGCCTGGCGGTGCGGCCCCGCCGAGCGCGCGATCGACGGCGTGACGCTGGCGCTGACGAACGCGGCGGGCGCGATCGCCGAGCTGCGCATCGCGGTGCGGCCGCTGCCGTTCGTCGCGCCGTGGCGGGCGCGGTTCGAACGCGTGACGGCCCTGCCGCGCGACGCCGATGCACACGACAGCGTGCCGCGCGACGCCGCCGCGCCCGTGCAGCGGCGGCTGCCGTTCCCGCTGAGCGACGACGTGGCGTTTCACGGCCCGGCGTTCGTCAAGCCGGTGCGCGGCGTGGATGCGGTGTCCCATGTGCTCGGCTACGCGAGCGCGGTGTACGGCGAATGCGACTACGGCCCCGCGTTGCGCAACGGCGCGCATTTCCTGCGGGCGTTCACGTCGAAACAGCTGCCGCTCGAGATCGTCAGCATCGCGCATCTCGACGCCGAAGACCGGATCGACGAATGGACCGCATACATGCAGCCGTGGGACAACATGGTGCTGTTCCGCGAGCGCCTGCGCGCGCACCTCGGCGACTATCTCGACGCGTCGTACTACGGGGCGTCGTAGCGGCGCACGAATTCCCGCGCGGCCGCCGGCAAGCCGGTGCGCCGCCGAACCGAACCCAAGGAGACCCACTGTGTCGATGCCCGATCCCCTCGCGCTGCTGCTGAAACGCCGCTCCACGCCGACGCGCCAGCTGGGCGGCGCGCCGCCCGACCGCGCGACGCTGAACCGCTTGCTGGAGGCCGCGATTCGCGTGCCGGACCACGGCAAGCTCGAACCGTTCCGGCTGATCCTGCTCGAAGGCGACGCGAAGCTGCGCTTCGGGGAGCGGCTCGCCGCGCGCGCGTCGCGGCGCGCGAGCTTGTCGGAGACGCAGCAGGAGAAGGAGCGGCTGCGCTATACGTTCGCGCCGCTGGTGATCGCGGTGATCGCGCGCGTGGATCCGGACCACAAGGTGCCGGTCGTCGAGCAGCAACTGAGCGCGGGCTGCGTCGCATACAACCTGCTGCTCGCCGCGTCGGCCGTCGGCCTCGGCGCGCAGTGGCTGACCGGCTGGGCCGCGTACGACGCGGAAGTCGCGGCGATCCTCGGGCTCGCGGCGCACGAGCAGACAGTCGGGTTCGTCCACGTCGGCCAGCCGGCCGAGGACGTCGCCGAGCGCAGCCGCCCGGCGCTCGACAGCGTGCTGAGCGCCTGGACGCCGGCAGCAGCGGCGGGGCAGGCCGCTGCCTAGCGCGCTATACACCAACCACGCATCATGGCGAACTTCACCGACTTTCATCGCACCTTCCCGCTGCCGGACGGCACCACCGCGCGCATCGTGTCGCTGCCGGCGGTCGCGCGCGCCCATCCGCGCGTTGCGCGTTTCCCGCCGTCGATCCGGATCCTGCTCGAGGCCGCGCTGCGCCGCGCCGACGGCGCGCACGCGGCGACGGAGCACGCGCAGGCGCTGCTCGACTGGCGCGCCGGCGACGGCCGGGACATCCCGGTCTGGGTCTCGCGCGTGCTGCTGCAGGATGCATCGGGCATTCCGCTGCTGTGCGATCTCGCGGCGATGCGTTCGGCCGCCGTGCGGGCAGGCGTGCATGCGCAGGCCGTTCAACCGACGCTGCCCGTCGATCTCGTCGTCGATCATTCGGTCGTCGTCGACGCGTATGGCGATGCGGCCGCACACGACACGAATCTCGCGGCGGAATACCGGCTCAACGCGGAACGCTTCCAGTTCGTCAAATGGGCCGCGCGCGCGTTTCAGGGCGTGCGGGTCATTCCGCCCGGCAACGGCATCGTCCACCAGATCAATCTCGAGTTCCTGGCCGGCGTGGTCGCGCGGCGCGACGGCTGGCTGTTTCCCGACACGGTGGTCGGCACGGATTCGCACACGACGATGATCAATGCGCTCGGTGTGCTGGGCTGGGGCGTCGGCGGGCTCGAAGCGGAAATCGCGCTGCTCGGGGAGCCGCTCCACCAGAGCGCGCCGGAGGTCGTCGCCGTGCACCTGACGGGCGCGCCCCGTGGCCGCGTGCTGGCCACCGACGTCGCGCTTCACCTGACCCGCGCGCTGCGCGAAGCCGGTGTGGTCGGCAAGTTTCTCGAATTCGTCGGGCCCGGTGCGCGGGGCCTGTCGCTGCCGGATCGCGCGACGATCGCCAACATGGCGCCCGAATACGGCGCGACGACGGCGTTTTTCGGCATCGACGACACCACGCTCGCCTATCTGGCGCAAACGGGCCGATCGCGCGACGCGATCGACACGATCCGCGCGTACTACGCCGCGCAGGGCCTGTTCGGGATTCCGGATGCGGCGGCCCACGACTACACGTCGATGCTGTCGATCGACCTGTCGGCCGTCGAACCGACGCTCGCGGGGCCTGCGCGGCCGCACCAGACGCTCGCCGTCGCGCAGCTTCCAGCGAGCGTCGCGCGCGGCGGCGCGGCGCATTCCGGTGCGCCGGACGGGCTCGGCGACGGCGCCGTCGTGCTCGCCGCGATCACGTCGTGCACCAACACGGCCAACCCGGCGGCGATGCTGGCGGCCGGGCTGCTGGCGAAGCGGGCGGCCGCGCGCGGCTTGCGCCCGCCCGGCCACGTGAAGACGGTGCTGGCGCCAGGCTCGCGCGCGGTGACGCGCTATCTTGAGCGCGCGGGACTGCTCGAACCGCTGCAGCGGCTCGGCTTCTTCGTCGCCGCCTACGGGTGCGCGTCGTGCGTCGGCAATACGGGCGCGCTCGCCGACGGCGTCGAGGCGGCGGTACGCGCGCGCGGCCTGTCGGTGGCCGCGGTGCTGTCCGGCAACCGCAACTTCGAGGGCCGCATTCACCGCGCGATCAAGGCCAACTATCTCGCGAGCCCCGCGCTCGTCGTGGCCTACGCGCTGGCCGGCACGGTCGCGCGCGATCTCGATGCGGCGCCGCTCGGGGTCGATGCGGCCGGTGCGCCGGTCTTCCTGGCCGAAGTGTGGCCCGACAAGGCGGACATCGACGCGCTCGTCGATGCGGTGGTCGACGAGCGCGCGTACGCCGGCCTGTATGACGACGCAACGGGCGAGGGCGGCGACAGCACCGGCTGGTCGCGCATCGATGCGCCGGCGGCGCCGCTGTTCGAATGGCGCGACACCTCGGGCTATTTCGTCGAACCGCCGTTCTTCGACCCGCCGGCACGCGACGCGCGGCCGTTCGGGCCCGTGCGCCGCGCGCGCGTGCTCGCCGTGCTCGGGGATGGCGTCACGACCGACCATATCAGCCCGGTCGGCGCGATCGCGGCCGACAGCGAGGCGGCGCGCTACCTGCGCGCGCGGCAGGTTCCCGACGACGCGTTCAATACCTATGGCGCGCGCCGCTGCAACCATCACGTGATGATGCGCGGCACGTTCGCGAATCCGCATCTTCGCAACCGGGTGGGCGGGCTCGACGCGGGCCCCGTCGCCCGTTCGGCGCGCGACGGCGCGACGCGCAGCCTGTTCGACGTCGCGATGGAAAACCGCGACGACGGCGTGCCGAGCGTGATCGTCGCGGGCGCGCTGTACGGCTCGGGAAGCGCGCGCGACTGGGCCGCGAAGGGCACGTCGCTGCTGGGCGTCGCGGCGGTCGTCGCGGCCGGCTTCGAGCGCATCCATCGCAGCAACCTGGCGCTGATGGGCGTGCTGCCGATCGAAGTGGGCGCGCCGAACGCACTCGATGCGCTTGCATGGGACGGTTCCGAATGCATCGACATCGATTTCGATCCGCACGCGCGAGCGCCGCGCCCGCCGGCCACGGTCACCGTCCGGCGCAACGGGCGCGAGGTCGCGCGCGTGGCCGGCACGCTGCGCATCGATACGCTGGCCGAATGGCGCTACGTCCGCGAAGGCGGCGTGCTGCGCGCGATCTTCGCGGGCACGATGAAGCGTGCGCGTTGACGCTGCCGAACGCGCGCCTCTAATATGAAAAACGCCGTGGACGGGCCGCCCGATCGCCCGCGTCGGCAACGAAGGCCGTCCGGGCGGCCGTGCGACGCGCGAGGCCGGCGCGCGTCGCAGCCCGCGCAGCCCATACCGTTCGGCATCGCTTCGGTCGTCCGGCTCGGCCGATCAACGAGGAGTGGCAAACATGGCTGACACGCCGATGTCCGGGCTGGAATTCCTGCGCGCCGCGGCAGCGGGCGACGTACCCGCCGCGACGATGTGGAGCACGATGCCGATGCGCGCGGAAACCATCGAGCCCGGCTACGTGAAGATGATCGCGCGCGCGGACGAGCGGCACCTGAACTCGCAGGGCGCCGTGCACGGCGGGTTCGCGGCGACCGTGCTCGACTCGGTGACGGGCTGCGCCGTCCATACGATGCTCGACGCGCATGCCGGTTACGCGACGGTCGACCTCAGCGTGAAGATGCTGCGGCCGGTGCCGCTGTCCGTCGACCTGATCGTGGAGGGGCGCGTGGCGCACCTGTCGAAAAGCCTCGGCATCGCCGAGGGCGTGCTGACCACGCCGGACGGCAAGAAGGTCGCGCTGGCGTCCGCGACCTGTCTCATCCGGCGCACGGACGCCGCGCGCTAGCGTGCCGCCCCGGCCGCGCATGCGTTACGCGGCCGTCCTCACCGGCGCGAAATCCGGATCGGCGATCCGCGTGTCCAGCGCCGCGCCCGCCGATTCGACGAGATGGTCGGCGAAAGTCCGCACTTTCGACGGCAGGTGCGTGCGCGACGGATACGCGACATGAATGTCGGCCGGCGGCAGGTGGTAGTCGGCCAGCAAACGTACCAGACGGCCTTCGCGCAGGTCGTCGTCGACCATATGACACGGCAGCAGTGCGATGCCCATGCCGAGCACGGCAAGCTGGCGCAGCATGCTCGAGTTGTTCGCCAGCGCGACGTTCGTCGGATTCACCTGCACGGGCCCGTCCGGGCCGAGCAGCTCCAGCTGCTCGCCATACCGTTCGAGCGGCAGGTGCAGCCACGCGTGCCCGGCCAGATCCTCCGGATGCGCGGGCGCGCCGTGCTTCTTCAGATAGGCGGGGGCGGCGCAGACCATCATGCGCGTCCTCATCAGCCACCGCTTGACGATGCTGTCGCCCGTCACCTGGCGGCCCATCAGCACGCCGACGTCGAATCGTTCCTCGATCAGGTTGACGGGGCGATCCGTCAGCGTCAGGTCGAGCGTCACCCGCGGATAGCGCTGCGCATACGCGCTCAGCGCCGCCGAAAAGCCGTGCAGGCTGAACATCGGGTGCGCGGCGATGCGCAGCGTGCCGGCCGGCTCCCGCGTATGCGCGGCGACCAGCCGCTCGGCCCGTTCGAGATCCGCGAGGATCCGGCTCACGCATTCCAGATACGCCTGCCCCTGCTCGGTCAGCGACAGGCGGCGCGTGCTCCGCTGGAACAGGCGGGCGTCCAGATGGCTTTCGAGCGACATCACGAGCCGCGTCGCGAGTGAATTCGAAATCCGCAACGCGCGCGCGGCCCGCGAATAACTGCCGAGTTCGGCGATCCGGACGAATACGCGTATCGACTGCAGATAATCCATTGAACTGCCCCTGTCTCTCGGTTGGTCGTCCGTGGCCGCCGCCGGGCTCTTCTTGACGAATTAGGACGCGCGTCTTAGTATGAAGATATTGTAGGACGAACATCCTAATCGTGCCTCGCAATTTGGAGGCGACCCAGGTGACCGTGCAAGGCGTTCCGCACCGGGCCTGGCCACAGGGCAGGACTTTCCATGAAAGCCGAATCGACTCGCGATCTCATCGTTGCTTCCGCCGACCAGCTGTTCTACCAGCAGGGCTACCAGCACACGTCCTTTTCCGATATTGCCGGCGCGGTGCAGATCTCGCGCGGCAATTTCTATCATCACTTCAAGACCAAGGACGAGATCCTCGACGCCGTGATCGACGCGCGGCTCGCGAATGTGCAGGCCATGCTGGACGAGTGGGACATCGAATGGTCGGCGCCGCTCGATCGCCTCAAGCGCTTCTCGCAGATGCTCGTCACGAACCGCAGCAAGATCATGCGTTCCGGCTGCCCGATCGGCACGCTGTGCACGGAGCTCGGGAAGCTGAATCACGATGCGCACGACCGCGCGAACGAGCTGCTGTCGCTGTTCCGTGCATGGTTGAGCGCACAGTTCGACGCGCTGGGCTGCGACGCCGCCGATATGTTGGCGATGCATCTGCTGTCGCGAACGCAGGGCGTGGCCGTGCTGGCGAATGCGTATGCCGACGAGCGGTTCATCCAGCGCGAAGTCGAGCAGATCGACGCATGGCTCGACACGGTGGCGGGAGACGCCATGCGCGTCGCGCGGTAACGGGCGCGGGGCGCGCGCCCCGGTCCGGATAGCTTGCACCGGGCGGCCGACGGCCGCCCGAACTGTGCCGCGATAAGAAAAAACATCCGGACGATCGCGCCGGAACGTCACGCTTTGCACTACTGATTGTGAAGAATTCGTGAAGCCGCTCGTCGCGAAGGCCGGGATGCGGCGGCTCAAGAGGCTTTTTCGACCTGGAGAGGGGTAATGGAAACAGTACGAATCGAATCAAAACGGCCGCTGTACTGGCTGGCGCTCGGCGCGTTTTGCCTGTCGACGGAAGGGTTCATGATCGCGCCGCTGCTGCCGAGCATCTCCGCCGATCTCGGCCGGAGCGTCAGCGCCGCCGGGCTGCTGGTGAGCGTGTTCGCGTTCGCTTATGCGATCAGCTCGCCGATCCTGACGACGCTGACCGGCAACCTCAATCGCCGCACGTTGCTGATCGTCAGTCTTGCGGCGTTCGCCGTCGCGAACGTGGTCGCGTGGCATTCGACGACGTTCGCACAACTGATGGCTGCGCGCATCCTGCTCGCGTTCACCGCGGGCCTCTTCCTGCCGAACGCGAATGCGGTGGCCGGATCGCTCGTCGCGCCCGAACAGCGCGGCCGCGCGCTCGCGATCGTGAACGGCGGATCGAGTGTCGCGATCGCGCTCGGCGTGCCGCTCGGTTCGATCATCGCGAGCTTCGGCAGCTGGCGCTCGACATTCGCGAGCGTGGCCCTGCTCGGCGCGATCGCGACGATCGGCCTGAAGTTCGGCTTGCCGAAAGGCTTCGGCAAGGGGCTGCCGACGGCGACGCTGACGCAGCGGCTCAACGTCGGGCGCAGGCCGGCCGTGCTGACGGCACTGTTGTCGACGATGTTGTGGGCGACGGGCGCGTACGTCGTCTATACGTACATCGCGGCCTATATCGTCGAAACGCTCGGCGCGCACGGCGTGCCGCTCAGCATCGTGCTGTTCGCGTGGGGCGTGTCGGCCGTGACGGGGATGATTCTCGGCGGCCGCCTGACCGACAGGCTCGGCGCGCATCGCGTGATCGTGATCATGCTGAGCGTGCTGACCGCGGCATTCATCACGCTGTCGTTGATTCATGCCTACGCGCCACCCGCAATCGCGGTCGCGCCGGTGATCGTCGCGGTGATCTGCTGGGGCGCGTCGGTCTGGGGCTTCATCGCGCCGCAGCAGTCGCGGCTGATCGGCATCGGCGGCGTGAACGTCGCACCGGTGACGCTGTCGCTGAACGCGTCGTTCATGTACATCGGATTTTCGCTGGGCTCCGGGCTCGGGGGATACGTGCTCGGCACGCAGGGCGTCGGCGCGCTCGGCTGGATCGGCGCCGCGTTCGAAGCGGCGTCGCTGGGCATCGTGCTCGTCACCGCGCGCCGCAAAGCGGTGCCGGCGGCCGCGCCTCGCGAACTCGTCGACGGGTGACGGCTGCGGTGTTCGATGGCCGGGTGCGCGGGCACGGCTGCCGATAGGCGCCGGTGCGCGGCGCCCGGCCGCGCACGCACGCGTCGCCACCGACGCTGCATCGTCCGCCGGTCCGGCGCGCCCGCGTATGCCTGCGGGAAAGTGCAGACAGGCATCGTCAGGAATCCAGTTCGATGAACATCTTTTCTACCCACCGTACACGCGTGGCGGGGGTCGTGACGGCCATCGCCGTCGCGATCGGCCTCTCGCTGTCGGGCGCCATGCGGGGCAGGGCGAACGTGCCGGCCAAGGCGGCGCCGCTGCCCGAAGTCGACGTCGCCACCGTCGTGCCGCAGACGGTGACCGACTGGCAAAGCTATTCCGGCCGTCTCGAAGCGATCGAGAAGGTCGACGTGCGCCCGCAGGTGTCGG
>Ga0157367_1000250_pt1 | contig 27937 bp, 28 predicted proteins | sample AttbisABBM2_FD_113142 | JGI IMG/M metagenome (GOLD analysis project Ga0157367, IMG submission 113142) | Fungus gardens microbial communities from leaf cutter ant in Botucatu, State of São Paulo, Brazil - Atta bisphaerica ABBM2 | ecosystem: Host-associated > Fungi > Mycelium > Unclassified ... | reverse complement strand
CCTTCGGAATCCACAGCGTTTCGAGTGACTCCGGAGGCTGGATATCCACACCGAGTCCGCCGACACGTTCGATCAACGCCTCACCCTCACCGTTAAAATACACAGCGCGCCGAGTGGCTTCGGAGAGCGGATATCCACGCCGGAATCGGCAACACGTTCGATCGCGCGCTCGTACTCACCTTCGGAATCCACATCGTCTCGAGTGGCCGCGAAGGCTGGATATTCACACCGAATCTGCCGACGCGTCCAGCCGTCGCCTCACCCTCACCGTTAAAATGCACAGCGCGCCGAGTGGCTTCGGAGAGCGGATATCCACACCGGGCTCGACAACACACACGATCAGGCGACGCCCCTCACCGTCGTGTTTCACAGCGATCCGACTCGTTTCCGAAGCCGGATATCCACACCCCGATCCAGCGACACGTTCGATCAGGCGTCCACGCTCACCATTGAATTCCACAGCATTTCGCGTCGCTTCGGGCGCGGATATCCACAACCGAAAGCGCGGCATTCGCCACGCCCGCTCTCGACGCCGACGAGCGCCGGCCCACCCCGCAGACTCAGCGGATGAACCGGCGCCCCACCCGGCGCACCGGCTTCGCATCACCACCCATCCCATCCGGTCCATGCCTGCGCGCCGGCGCCGTACTTGTTGAGCTTCGCAGCCAGCGCAACCGGCATCGCCATCAGGCCGAGCCCCTGGTCCGGATGTCCGCCGCCGAAGGCGTTCGACGTCGCCGACGCAAAATGGTCGGTATAGATGATGTTGATCTTCGGGTCGCGTTCCGGGTGATACGACCAGCTGGGAACCGGGTTGAGCGGATCGCGGACGAAGAACCGCCTCAGGCGCGGATTGACGTCGTTCGCCGCGCGATCGACGATGCTGGTCATCAGCGATCGTCCCCAATACGTGCAAGTCCACGAGAGCAGGTGCAGCGTGCCCGGCGCGCCGCCCACCGGATTGGCGGGATAGTTGACCCCGAACTGCGCGGGCGCGATCGTGCGATTGCCGCGCTGCGTCAGCCTCCTGTACTGCGTGGCCGCCATCTCGTCCACGTCGCTCGCGTTCGAATACTGGTCGAACAAGGTCAGGCTGTTCGCCGCCTGGCCGATTACATATTTGTTGATGAGGAAGAAGCCTCTCGGCAAGGTCAATGCCGGGTTGACAAGATACGGCTCCCGGCGCTGATCCATCGCGCCGTCATAGAGAATGGCCACCCGGGATTTCACGGAACGATCGCCGGGATTGACGAGGAGCTGTCCGTAATTGGCGTTGAACAGGTTGATGTTGTCGGCAACCGTCGCGCTGTTCTGCGTGTACTGCACCAGCCTGTCGCCGAGCGTATTGCTCAGGTAATCGATGAAGCGGGCGTGCATGTCGTCGCCCCACTCGCCGTTGAAGTGCGAGATGTTCAGAATGACGAGTTCGCAATCCGCCGCTCGAATGGTCGTGAAGTAGTTGATGATCGCGCGCAGGATATTGTCGAACGAGTCTCCCCAGTAAGGCGCGCCATGGTAGGTCCAGTATGTGCCGTTGCGCGCGATCGCGGGGCGCAGGTCGAAATAGCGTATGCCACCGGCGAGCTGTGCCGCCATGTCCGCGGTTTGCGTGCGCGCCATGCGCGCCAGGCGCATGGAGTTCACGTAGCAGCCGCTGTCGTGCGTACCGGGAATCGTAATCGCGCTCAGCGGCCGGTTCTGCAGGTAGTTCGCGAAGAGTTGGGTCATCCACATGTCGATGTCTCCTCGCTCAGCTGTTCACGATGGTCAACGCATTCAGGTACGCCCCATCCTTGCCTGAAACGAATTGCAGGAGCTTGAATGCGTTGGGCGGCGTGCATTGCACATCCGCATAGACGATCACGTCTGACAGATGGCAGTCCTCGGCGATCTGCAGATAGTCCTTCGTGCTCTTGCCGTCCGGATCGGACAGGGCCGCAGGAGGCGTCTTCGCGTCGCACTGGTTGATCTTCGCAACGATGCTGGCCGACTTCTGCGGATCGAGCGGCACCGTAAAGGTGACGACGATCACTGCCGACCCGGCGCTCCCCGCGACCACCAGGTCCTGCGATACGGATTGGCGCGAAGGCAGCGCAATGTTCTGGAAGGCGGGCGCGTTGCCCTTCCCCCAATCCGACGCATTGGCGTAGGTTGCGCTCATGGACATGTCGTAGGGGGTGGCGTTCTCGATGACCAGGCTGGTCTTGTAATCCTGCGGAATCGGGTTGGACAGAGGCATGGCAAACGTCCTTTGCATGAGGCCGGCGCACCCCGCCGGGGAGACCGGCAGGCATGCGTTCGGGTGAGCTGACCGGTGCCTCCACTTTGTGTTGCGCGCTTCGTCCGGACAATGTGGCAGACGTCATGCGAAGGGCGGAACGGATGGCCCATGACGACGAGGCCATTCGTGGCGCGAGCGACGGGGCGCGATTTATTTCATTACTAGTCTTTACATTACTAGTTATTTATATCGCCCTTATCTATCGACGCTCGACGGCATGCCGGCCGCCCCTGTCCCAACCTCCCCCGCTCGGGTACGCTTGACCATCGACCGACACCGACACGCGGAGGTGCGATGAAGCTCTACTACTGGCCGAAGACCCGGGCGTTCCGGGCGCTGTGGATGCTGGAGGAAATCGGTGTCGGCTACGAGCTGGAGCCGATCGACCTGCGCTCGCACGAACAGGGCAGCGACGCGTTCGTCCAGGTCAACCCGATGGCGAAGCTGCCCGCGCTCGACGACGGCAGCGCGCCGTTCGCCGAATCCGGCGCGGTGCTGCTCTACCTCGCCGACCGCTTTCCCGACGCGCAGCTCGGCGTCGCGCCCGACCATCCGCTGCGCGGCCGCTTCCTGCAATGGCTGTTCTTCACGCCCACCTGCCTCGAGCCCGCGATGGCGGAAAAATTCACCGGCGCGTCGGGCAACCCCGTCGCATTCGGCTGGGGCAACATCACGCGCGTGCAGCGCGCGCTGGCGCAGACGCTCGCCCACAGCCCGTGGCTCGTCGGCGAGCACTTCACGGCCGCGGACCTGCTGCTCGCCAGCACGCTGAAGATCGCGTTCGACGCGCACCTGCTGCCGCACGAAGGCGTGCTCGGCGACTACGTCACGCGCGCGGAAGACCGCGACGGCTTCCGCCGCGCGGTGGCGATCGAACAGCGCGAAGCGGCGCGGCTGCTGCATCCGTGACGGCAGCCGGCCCTCCGGCCCTGCAAACCGGCCGCGCCGGGCCTCACGCGGCCGGCCCCGGCGCCGACACCGTGGCGCCGGGCGTGCCCGCGTCCGGATGGTCGTCGATCGGCACGACCTCGTGGAAATGGGTGTAGTCGATATGCGTGATGCCGCCCTCTTCGCGCATCAGGTCGACGTAACGGTAGAACCAGCGGATCTCGCCGTGCAGCCACGAATAGCGCCCCTGCATCACCTGCGAGGTCGTCTCGTCCGAGCCTTCGATCGTGATCAGCAGCGACGCGTCGCGCGCCGCGAGCGATTCCGCCGTCTCGCCGAACAGCGGGCTCGTCTCGTCGATCACGTGCATCAGGTTCCAGCCGAGCAGGAAGATCGGGTGCTCGCTGCGCACGAGCGGCAGGTCGTGGATCTTGCGCAGCGTATAGCCCTCGTGCGTGCCCTCGACGCGCATCAGCCGCAGCTTCGCGCGCGCCTCGGCGATCACGTTCTGGCGAGCGTTCGCCACCCGCACCATCAGCGTCATGCGGCCGTTCAGCGGCCGCACGATCGCGTAGCGCGCGAACAGGATCTTCGCGCGCGGCCGTGAGAACCGCGCGAACACCAGCCCGGTGGCCAGCGCGATCCCCGACATCCCGATGAAGATCTCGAGCGTCGCGACGACGTGCGCATACATGGTCTGCGGATGCATGTCGCCGTAGCCGACGGTCGCGAGCGTCTCGACGCTGAAGAAGAACGCGCCGACGAAACCGGGCGGCGACTGGTTCGCGATCGGCGCGGTGCCGAGCAGGTACAGCGTCGCGAAGCAGCCGTTGATGAACAGGAACAGCACCGCGAGCGACAGGAAGAACACCGGCCAGCTCACCGTCAGCGCGCGGTGGTACAGGTCGCGCCAGCCGAGCGGCGGCATCCCGTAGGCGACCACGTGGCGGGTGCCCGACCAGATCTTGCGGCCACGGCCGCGGTAGGGAGCGGAGGAAGGATCGACGTTCATCGCACGGCGCCGAAAGCGGGAAAGCGCTGAGCGTAGCACGCGGGTCGCGACCGGGCCGGCTGCATGCGCAACGCGGTCGAAACGACGAACGGGATCGTCGTGCGAGGCGCCGATCGCGGAGAAGATGTGTGTGCCGCGCCGCAGGAAGACGGAAGTCATCACGACGCGTGCGGTATGCGGCGTGCCGGCCGGCACGCCGCATCAACCCGGCGTCACTTCCGGTCGACGATCACCTGGTCGAACGTGCCGCCGTCCGCGAAGTGCGTCTTCTGCGCGTTCGCCCAGCTGCCGAAGACCTGTTCGACGCTGAACGTCTTCAGCGCCTTGAACTCGGCCGCGTGCTTCTTCAGCACGTTCGCATCGCGCGGGCGCAGATGGTGCTGCGCGATGATCTCCTGCGCTTCCGGCGTGTACAGGTAGGCCAGATACGCCTGCGCGACCGGCTTCGTGCCCTTCTTGTCGACCACCTTGTCGACGACCGCGACCGGCGGCTCGGCGAGGATGCTCGCCGACGGATACACCGCGTCGAACTGCGCGCCCGACGCGCCGGTGTCCATCAGCGCGACCTCGTTCTCGAACGTGACGAGCACGTCGCCGATGCCGCGCTGCGTGAACGTCGTGGTGGCGCCCCGGCCGCCGGAATCGAGCAACGGCACGTTGCGGAAAATCGCTTTCTCGAACGCGAGCGCCTGCTCGTCGGTCGCGCCCTTCTGCTTCTGGTAGCCCCACGCGGCGAGATACGCGTAGCGGCCGTTGCCCGACGTCTTCGGGTTCGCGATGATCACCTGCACGCCCGGCTTCGCGAGATCGCTCCAGTCCTTGATCGCCTTCGGGTTGCCCTTGCGCACGAGGAACACCATCGTGGTGGAGTACGGCGAGCTGTTGTCCGCGAAGCGGGTGCGCCAGTCCTTCGCCAGCAGCTGCCCGCGCTCGGCGAGCAGGTCGATGTCGTTCGGCTGGTTCATCGTCACGACGTCGGCCTGCAGGCCCTGCAGCACCGACAGCGCCTGCGCGCTCGATGCGCCGTGCGACTGCTTGACCGTCACCGTCTCGCCCGTCTTCTGCTTGTAGGCGGCGATGAAGCCCGCGTTGATGTCCTTGTACAGCTCGCGCGTCACGTCGTACGACACGTTCAGCAGCGACGTGTCCGCATGCGCGGCCGTCGTCGCGACGACGAGCGCCGCCGCGCCCGCCAGCAGCAGCCGGCCGATCCCCTTCGTGTTTGCCATCGTTGAAATGCCCCGCTTCCAGTGGTTGATGCGTGACGGCGCTCGCACGCGCTGTCATCGAAACGTAAGCGGGCATTCTAGCGGCCGGCCGCGCAGCGCCTTCCAATCTGTCGTGGAAAGCAAAGCAGGATTTCTGCTAAACCGGCGGCGGCCGCTCGCGCGCGCGGCCGCAGGAATGCTAAGATCGCCGCTCAGCCCACTTCACGGTTCATCCATGTCCGAAGTCCTGCGCTCGCACCTCATCCTTGCCGCCGTCGCGGCAGGCGCGCGTGCGGCCGGGCTGAAACTGAAAAAACGACTCCTCGACTGACGGGGACGTCGCGTCCCGTCAGGCGAATGCCGGACGGGATGCCCGCAGGTCGTTTTTCTCTCCTCGCTTGCACGCCTCGTTCCGGCACCCCGCCGGCGGAACGGTTCCCACCCTATCCGATTCCACAAGAGGCTTTGCATGCAAACACGTTTCGAAGGTATCTGGCTGCCGTTCATCACGCCGTTTCACGATGGCGAAGTCGATCACGCGGCGCTCGCGCGGCTTGCCCGCCGCTACGCGGCGACCGGCATCGCCGGCTTCGTCGCCGGTGCGACGACGGGCGAAGGCGCGCTGCTCGACGCACGCGAACAGGATGCGGTGTTCGCGACGCTGCGCGACGCGGCGCCGGACCATCCGATCGTCGTCGGTCTGACCGCGAGCGCGACGCATTTCGCCGCGGCCCGTGCGCGCGAGATCGCGGCACTGCGCGCGGACGGGCTGCTCGTCACGCCGCCCGTCTACGTGCGGCCCACGCAGGACGGGATCCGGCGGCACGTCGAGGCGGTCGTCGAAGCCGCCGGCCTGCCGGTGCTCGTCTACAACATCCCGTACCGCACCGGCGTGAACGTCGAGCTGGACACGCTGCAGGCGCTCGCGCGCGACACGCGCGTCGCGGGCGTCAAGGAATGCGGCGGCAGCATCGAGCGGATGACGCGCCTCGTGCACGAGACGCCGCTCGCGATCCTGTCCGGCGACGACAGCCAGAATTTCGCGGCGCTGTGCGCGGGTGCGCACGGGACGATCGCGAGCAGCGCGCACCTGCTGCCCGAGTGGCACGTGCGCATGTATACGCTGCTGCGCGACGGCAGGCTCGCCGATGCGCGGCGGATCTCGGTCGCGCTGCAGCCGCTCGTGGCTGCGCTGTTCGCGGAGCCGAACCCGGCGCCGGTCAAGGCGCTGCTGGCCGCGCAGGGCTGGTGCGAGGACGGCTTGCGGTTGCCGTTCGTGCCGGCGAGCGACGCGCTGCGGGTGAAGCTGGATGCGCTGCATGCGGCGCTGGAGGCGCCCGCGACGGCGTAGGATGTCGATCCCGAAACCGTTTCAAACCGTCAGGATTCGGGACGAGCCGTACTGCGCGAGGTGGCCATCGGCAGTGACAAGCAACAGCGGCTCGCACCACGCCTGCGCGACGAGCAACCGGTCGAACGGGTCGCGATGATGGTGGGGCAGGTTGCGCACGGCCGCGCCATGCGCGGCCCGAACGGGCAGTTCGCTGTAACCGCTCGCCCCGATCTCATCGATGAGCCGATCCACATCGACGTCCAGCTTTCCCTTTCCCGCCTTGATCGCCAATTCCCGGATGCTCGCGCTGCTGATGAACACTTCATCGGCGGCGGAGATCAGCGTGCGCGCCGCAATACTGAGTTTCGGATCATTGGCCACTACCCAGAGAAGGATGTGCGTATCGAACAGCAACCGCATTACTTCCCTTCGAACGCATCCAGCAGGTCGTCGGGAAGCGGCGCATCAAAGTCATCGGCGATCCATATCTGCCCCTTGAGGACGCCAAACGGGTGGATGGGCTTGAGCGGCACGAGCCGGACCGACGGCTTGCCGTCCTGCGAGATCACGACGCGTTCGCCGGCGATCGCGGCATCGACGAGCCGCGACAGATCGAGTGCGGCATCGTGGAGATTGGCGTTCTGCATGATGGACTCCATTGCGGAACCACCATTCTCACGGGATTCCTCAAGCCGATCCAGTCAGCCGAACGGTCGACCGAACGCATGCCGGCCGATCGCAGTCAGGCCGCAAACGCCGCAACCGGCGTTTGCGTCGCCGCGCTCACCGCCTGCGTCATGATCCGCGCGAGGCGCTCGACCGTCGGCGTCGCCGACGACGCCCGGCGCAACAGCATCAGCGGCAGGCTCGGCAGTTCGGGCAGGCCGAGCGGCGCGGCATCGAGCAGGCGCACCGTCGCAGGCAGCCCGTGGTGCGAACGCACCGTCAGCCCGAGGCCCGCCGCGGCGGCCGCCCACAGGCCCGCGAGGCTCGGCGTCGTGAACGCGACGCGCCATGGCACGCCCGCGCGATCGAGCGCGTCCGTCGCCGACGCGAAGAAGCGGCACGGCCGGTCGAACATCACGAGCGGCAGCGGGTCGTCGCGCGTGTAAGCGGGCCGCGCGCCGGCTTCACCGCCCCCGGCCGCACCTGAGCCGGCCGCACCTGAGCCAGCCGCACCTGAGCCGGTCGCACCTGCACCGGTCGTCCCGATCCACCGCATCGGCACGCGCGCGATCTCCTCGCTGCCGATCCCCGTGCGCGCGACGAACGCCGCCGACGCGGGATCGCCCCACACCAGCGCGAGGTCGAGCTGGTTCGCGTCGAGCCGCTCGAGCAGATCGGCGTTGCACGCGACGCGCGCCTCGATCCGCACCTGCGGGTGTGCGCGCGCGAAGCGGCCCAGCACGCCCGGCAGGACCGCCTCGCCGAAATCCTCCTGCAGGCCGATTCGCACCCAGCCGTCGAGCGTCGCGCCACGCACGGCGGCCACCGCCTCGTCGTTCAGCTCGATCATGCGCCGCGCGTAGCGCAGCATCGCGTCGCCGGCATCGGTCAGCGCGAGCCCGCGCCCCGCCTTGACGAACAGCGGCGCGCCCGCCTGCTCCTCGAGCTTGCGGATCTGCGCGCTCACCGCCGACGTCGAGCGCGCGACCCGGTCCGCCGCCTTCGCGAAGCTGCCGAGATCCACGCCGGCCACCAGGCTGCGCAGCGCGGCGATGTCGAAGTTCGGCTGGGCCGTCGCCGCTTCGCTCGGCACGGCCTGGGCCGTCCGCGCCGCCTGCGCCTTCGACTGGCCCGCCTGTTCCGCCCGCCCGGGCGTCACATCGTCGTTTCGAGACATCTTAACCATCCCGTTTTATCGAACGATTCATCAAAAACTTTCCGATTTTCAGGATGAATGTACGGCGCGAGACTGTGTTCGTCAACGTCACTTCCCGATCCCGCCATGGATACCTGCGCCACCTTCGTCCGCCCGTCGCCCGCACCCGCGGTACGCGGCCCCGCCCACCGCTGGCGCGTGCTCGCCGCCGGCGTCGCCGCGAACATGAGCTTCTCCGCCGCGGCGGCCGGCGTCCCGACCACGGCCGTCTGGATGCGCGCCGATTACCGCCTCGACAACGGCGCGCTCGGCATCGTGCTCGGCGCGCTCGGCCTCGGCGTCGCGCTGTCCGAGCTGCCGTGGGGCATCGCCGCCGACCGCTTCGGCGACCGCCGCATGCTGCTGTCGGGGCTCGTCGCGACGGCCGCGATGCTCCTGCTGATGGCCTGCGCACTCGCGCCGTCCGCGCATTCGGTGCCGCCGCTCGCGCGGGTCGCGGCCGCGCTGTTCGTCGTCGGGCTGCTCGGCGGCAGCGTCAACGGCTCGAGCGGACGCGCGGTGATGCGCTGGTTCGGCGAAGGCGAGCGCGGGCTCGCGATGAGCATCCGCCAGACCGCCGTGCCGCTCGGCGGCGGCGTCGGCGCGGCGCTGCTGCCGTCGCTCGCGTCGCACGTCGGGTTCGCCGCGGTATTCGGCGCGCTCGCGCTGCTGTGCGCGGTGTCGGCCGCGCTCACCTGGCGCTGGCTGCACGAACCGCCGGACAGTGCCGCCGCCGCGCCCGCGCAGGCCGCCGCCCACCTTGCGCCGCACGGCCGCTCGCCGCTCGCGAGCGGCCCGGTCTGGCGGGTCGTGCTCGGCATCGGCGTGCTGTGCGCGCCGCAGTTCGCGGTGGTCACGTTCGCGACCGTGTTCCTGCACGACCACATCCGGCTCGGCGTCGCGGGCATCAGCACGGCGATGGTCGCGCTGCAGGCCGGCGCGATGGCGATGCGCGTCTGGAGCGGCCGCCATACGGACCGGCGCGGCAACCGGCGGGCCTACCTGCGCGGCTCGGTGCTCGTCGCGGTGGCGTCGTTCGCGCTGCTCGCGGCCGCGACCGCCGCGCATCCGCAGGTGCCGTCCCTCGCGATCGTCGCGGCGCTGGTGTTCGCGGGCGTCTGCGTGTCGGCCTGGCACGGCGTCGCGTACACGGAGCTCGCGACGCTCGCCGGCGCGAACCACGCCGGCACCGCGCTCGGGATGGCGAACACCTGCGTCTACCTCGGCCTGTTCGCGACCCCGCTCGCGATCCCGCCGCTGCTCGCGCATGCGTCGTGGAGCGTCGTCTGGCTCGCGGCCGCCGCGTGCGCATGCGCGGCCTGGCCGCTGTTTCCGCGCCCGGCGCGGGCGTGAGCCGCGCGTACGACGGCGGCGCCTGCGCGACAAGCGTCGCCCGCCCGCTGGCTCGGCCCGGCCAAATCGTCAGCGCCCTTCCCGCGCCAGCGCGCGCTGCGCGGCCGGCCGCGCGGCGACGCGTTGCGCATGCGCGCGCCACGCGGCATGTCGCGGCATGTCGCGTCATGTCGAGCCCGATCGCGGCGCCCCAGCGATACGGCACGAGCAGAATCACCGACGTGTATGCACACTACGTCGTGAGGCGCCCCGATCACCCGAAGGAAGCGGCGACCCACACCTGGCCCGACTGGCTGCGCAGCGAAGTGCGCCGCCGCACGCCGCGCCGCTGACGCGCGCCGCCTCAACCCTTCCGGCAAGCCTTTCGTCATCGCGCCGAAAGCGTTTCGAGATCACGCCACGGTCGCAAACGATTCACCGAAACGCCTCATCGGTTCGTCATACTGTCGGACGATCGACATCAGCCCTTGCAGGAGACATCCGATGCGCCGTTTTGCCACCGCCCTCGCCCTGTGTGCCGCGCTGTCCGCCGCCGCCTGCAGCGACGACGCTTCGCACGGCACGCATGCGGCCGACGGTGCGCAACCGGGCGGCGCGTCGGCCGGCTCCGCAAGCGCGTTCAACAGTGCCGCATCCGGCGGCAGCGCCGCATCGGGCGCCGCACCGCTCGCGCCGCCCGTCGTCCACTATCCGCCGGACGACGACGAAGGCGGCAAGCCGGCCGCCGGCGCATCGGCGGCGTCGACGCCGGGCTGATCCGCCGCTTCCATCCCCGTTCGCAGAACCGAGGTGAAAAACATGACGTCATCGAGCCGCCGCCGTTTCCTGCACACCGTCGCACAATCCGCGGGCGCCGCCGTCGCCCTCAACGCATTCCCCGAATCGATCCGCCGCGCGCTCGCGATTCCGGCCGCACGCGGCACCGGCACGATCCGCGATGTCGAGCACATCGTCGTGTTCATGCAGGAAAACCGTTCGTTCGACCATTACTTCGGACACCTGCGCGGCGTGCGCGGCTACAACGACCGCTTCCCGATTCCGCTGCCGAACGGCAAGCCGGTGTGGAACCAGCCGTCGAAGGCCGACCCGTCGAAACCGGTGCTGCCGTTCCGGCTCGACACGAAGACGACGAGCGCGCAGTGCATCGGCGCGCTCGACCACTCGTGGGCAAAGACCCACGCGGCGATCGACGGCGGCCGCTACGACCAGTGGCCCGCGAACAAGACCGACATGACGATGGGCTATCACGTGCGCGAGGACATCCCGTTCCACTACGCGCTCGCCGATGCGTTCACCGTGTGCGACCACTACTTCTGTTCGCTGCCGGGCCCGACGCACCCGAACCGCGCGTACCTGATGACGGGCACGATCGATCCGACCGGCAAGTTCGGCGGCCCGCTGCTCGACAACGCCGACTATGTCGACGGCAACCTGCCGCCCGCGTACCAGCTGCTGTCGTGGCAGACCTTCCCCGAGCGGCTCGACGCGCGCGGCGTGTCGTGGCAGGTCTACCAGCAGGGCCTCACGTGGGCCGATCCGGTCAACGGCAACTACGGCACGAACATCCTGCAGAACTTCGAGAACTTCATCAACGCGCAGCCGGGCTCGTCGCTGTACCAGCGTGCGCAGACGGTGCGCACGCTCGACGACCTGAAGCACGACGTGCTCAACGACCGGCTGCCGCAGGTGTCGTGGCTGCTGCCGCCCGCGGTGTTCTCCGAGCACCCGAAGTACACGCCCGCATATGGCGCGAACTACACGTCGCAGATCCTCGACGCGCTCACCGCGAACCCGGACGTGTGGCGCAAGACGGTGCTGTTCATCATGTACGACGAGAACGACGGCTTCTTCGACCACATCGTGCCGCCGCAGCCGCCGACTTCGGCCGCGCAGGGCGCGTCGACGGTCACGACCGACGGCGAGCTGCACACCGTCGTGAACCCGGGGCGCGGCGGCAGCTACACGGCCGACGGCCTGCCGTACGGCCTCGGCCCGCGCGTGCCGATGACGGTCGTGTCGCCGTGGACCAAGGGCGGCTTCGTGTGTTCGCAGGTGTTCGACCATACGTCGGTGATCCGCTTCATCGGCGCGCGCTTCGGCGTCGACGAGCCGAACATCACGCCGTGGCGGCGCACCGTGTGCGGCGACCTGACGGCCGCATTCGATTTCCGCACGCAGGACGCGACGTTCCCGCCGCTGCCCGACACGAGCCAGTACCGTGCGATCGCCGACCGGCAGTGCACGTCGCAGCCCGCGCCGACCGCGCCGGCGCAGCCGGCCCCGATCGACCCGCAGGAGCCGGGCGTGCGGCCGGCCCGGGCGCTGCCGTACGAGCTGCACGTCAACGCGAGCGTGGCCGGCGCGGCCACGCTGCGCATCGAGTTCGCGAACCGCGGCGCCCAGGGCGCACACTTCACCGTCTACGCCGCGAACCGCACCGACGGCCCGTGGCGCTATACGGTCGGCGCGCACCGCACGCTGCACGCGGAGTTCGACCTGGCGACGACGCACGGCGCCTATGCGTTCTCCGTGTACGGCCCGAACGGCTTCGTGCGGATGTTCTCGGGCAACGTGTCGGCCGCGACCGCGCACCGCCGCAATCACGCACAGCCGGAGGTGAAGGCCGGCTACGACGTCGCGAACGGCAACCTGTACCTGAAGCTGCGCAATCACGGCACGGGCCACGTCACGCTGACGCTCGCCGACAACGCGTACGGCGCGCCGGCGCGGCAGGTGACGCTGCATGCGGGCGGCGAGCGCGTCGAGCAATGGCTGCTCGCGTCGAGTCACCAGTGGTACGACGTGACGGTGAGCGACGGCGCGAACGGCACGTTCTCGCGCCGCTTCGCGGGCCACGTCGAGAACGGGCGGCCGAGCTATTCGGATCCGGCGGCGGTCGCGCCGGTCACCGCGTAACGGCGGGTCGGGCCGCCCGGGCCGCTTCCTGCGCAGCGCCCTGCGGGGCGGGCATCGGCCCGCGCAGCAGGGCGTTTTTCATGACGATGTATGCGGTAGCGGCATCGCGCGCCGCGAGATACGGCGCGGCCTGTCCGGCTCGAGAAACGGCGACGCGCCGGCTCCGGCGCCCTCAGACCGCGTGCGCCAGCACCCCGCCGGCGACGGCCGCATCGAACTCGCCCGCCTCTTCACGAAAGCGCAGCGGCGCCGCGCAATGCACGAGCGTGTCGACGAAATACTTCGCGCGCGGCCACGGCCCGAAGCCGGCCGCGGTGTTGATGTGGCCCGCGTCGCCGAGATTGACGAACGCGCTGCCGAGCCGCTGCGCGAGCGTGCGGGCATCGCCGAGCGACATCCACGGATCGGTCTCGCTGCCGATCACGATCGACGGCACCGGCAGGCGCCGCGCGTCGAATGCGCCGGCGAACGTGAATTTCAGCGGACTGGCCGGCGCGACGAGCAGCACGCCGGCCACGTCGCCCGCGTGCGGCCACTGCGCGAGCGCATGCGCGGCGGCCAGGCAGCCGAAGCTGTGCGCGGCGAGCACGAACGGTCCGCGCTCGCGTTCCAGCAGCGCGCGCACCGACTGCGCCCAGCCCGCGAGATCCGGCGCGTCCCAGTCATCCTGCTCCACGCGCAGCGAACGCGGGAACTGGCGCTCGAGCCAGGTCTGCCAATGTGCGCCTTCGCTCCCGTGCAGGCCGGGGACGGTGATGAGCCGCGGCGGCCAGGCCGATTTGCTGCATGCGCGCATGATTGCCCTCGCTAGCTTGAAGACGAGGCCCGATTGTGGCGCCCCGCGCGCGGCGGCCGAACCAATATTTTGTGCTTTGCTTTTCCGCCGCCGGGATCGCACCGCGTACCGCGCGCCGGCCACGGCGACGCAAGCGCCCGCGAAACCGTAGAATGTGAGGTTCCAGAAAGGAGACACCCGATGCCCGCTACGCCCGCCGGCGCGCTGCGCCCGTTCCACCTCGCCTTTCCGGTGTCGAGCCTCGCCGCCGCCCGCACGTTCTACGGCGGCCTGCTCGGTTGCCCGGAAGGCCGCAGCTCCGAGCATTGGGTCGATTTCGACTTCTTCGGCCATCAGCTCGTCGCGCACCTCGCGCCGGACGAAACGGGCGCGAGCACGGTCAACCCGGTCGACGGCGACGACGTGCCGGTGCGCCACTTCGGCGTCGTGCTGGCGATGGACGAATGGCACGCGCTCGCAGGCAAGCTGAAGGCCGCGCACACGCGCTTCGTGATCGAGCCGCACATCCGCTTCAAGGGCGAACCCGGCGAGCAGGCGACGATGTTCTTCCTCGACCCGTGCGGCAACGCGCTCGAGTTCAAGGCGTTCGCCGACATCGGCCAGCTGTTCGCGAAGTAGCCCGCATGAAAGTCCTGTTCTACTCGCCGTTCCAGGAAGCCGACGCATGGCGCGCCGAGCTCGCGCACGCGCTGCCCGAAGCCGACCTGCGCGCGTGGCAGCCGGGCGATGCGGCCGCCGCCGACTACGCGCTCGTGTGGCGCGCGCCGCGCGAGCTGTTCGCGCCGCGCGACGGCCTGCGCGCGATCTTCAACCTCGGCGCGGGCGTCGACGCGCTGCTCGCGCTCGAACGCGCGCACCCCGGCACGCTGCCGCGGCACGTGCCGCTCGTGCGGCTCGAGGATTCGGGCATGGCGCAGCAGATGGTCGAATACGTGACGCACGCGGTGCTGCGCTACCTGCGCCGCTTCGACGAATACGACGCACTGCAGCGCGCGCGCCAGTGGCGCGTGCTGGAGCCGCATCCGCGCGCGAGCTTCACCGTCGCGGTGCTGGGCCTCGGCGTGCTCGGCGCGCAGGTCGCGCAGGCGCTCGCCGGCCTCGGCCTGCCGGTGCGCGGCTACAGCCGCGGCCCGAAGCGGCTCGACGGCGTGGCGACCTTTGCGGGCGCGGCCGAGTTCGACGCGTGCATCGACGGCGCGAAGGTGCTGGTGAACCTGCTGCCGAGCACGCCCGATACCGACGGCATCCTCGCCGCGCGCACGTTCGCGCGGCTCGCGCCGGGCGCGTACGTGATCAACGTCGCGCGCGGCGCGCATCTCGTCGAAGCCGACCTGCTCGATGCGCTCGCCGGCGGCCGCATCGCCGCCGCGACGCTCGACGTGTTCCAGCATGAACCGCTGCCGGACGATCATCCGTTCTGGCGCACGCCGCGCATCACGATTACGCCGCACAGTTCCGCCGAGACGCTGCGCGCGGAAGCGATCGCGCAGATCGCCGGCAAGATTCGCGCGTTCGAGCGCGGCGAACCCGTCAGCGGGATCGTCGACTACGCACGCGGCTACTGATCGGCGAATTTCAAATACCAGGAGACAGCCATGACCTTCCCCACCGCCGTCAAGATCGTCGAAGTCGGCCCGCGCGACGGGCTGCAGAACGAAAAGACCTTCGTGCCCACCGACGTGAAGATCGCGCTCGTCGACCGCCTGTCGCGCGCGGGCTTCCGCAACGTCGAGGCCGCGTCGTTCGTGTCGCCGAAATGGGTGCCGCAGATGGCCGACGGCGCCGACGTGATGGCCGGCATCGAGCGGCGCGCCGGCACGATCTACTCGGTGCTCACGCCGAACCTGAAGGGCTTCGAGGGCGCGCTCGCCGCGCGCGCGGACGAAGTGGTGATCTTCGGCGCGGCGAGCGAGGCGTTCTCGCAGCGCAACATCAATTGCAGCATCGCCGAGAGCGTCGCGCGCTTCGAGCCGGTCGCGAAGGCCGCGAAGGACGCGGGCCTGCGGCTGCGCGGCAGCGTGTCGTGCGCGCTCGGCTGCCCGTACCAGGGCGACGTGCCGGTCGCGTCGGTGGTCGACGTGGTCGAGCGCTTCGCGGCGCTCGGCTGCGACGAGATCGACATCGCCGACACGATCGGCGTCGGCACGCCCCGGCGCACGCGCGAAGTCCTGGCGGCCGTCGCCCGCGTGTTCCCGCGCGAGCGCGTGTCGGGCCACTTCCACGACACCTACGGGCAGGCGCTCGCGAACATCTACGCGGCGCTGTTCGAAGGCATCGAGATCTTCCACGCGTCGGTCGCAGGCCTCGGCGGCTGCCCGTACGCGAAGGGCGCGACCGGCAACGTCGCGACCGAGGACGTGCTGTACCTGATGCAGGGCCTCGGCATCGACACCGGCATCGACCTCGCGCAGGTGGTCGCCGCCGGCGAATTCATCTCGAACACGATCGGCCGCGCGAACGCATCGCGCGCCGGCCGCGCGCTGCTCGCGAAAGCGCAGAGCGCGGCGGACGCTTCGACCTGCGTCTGACCTGACTTTCCACGGATTCCCCCCATGACGACATCTGCTTCACTCGACTCCCTCCCCGACTCCGCGCGCCGCGTCGCGATACTGCTGCGCGAGCGCGGCCACGCGAAAGACATCGTGATGCTCGCCGAAACCGGCAAGACGTCCGCCGAAGCGGCGGCCGGGCTCGGCTGCTCGGTCGCGCAGATCGCCAAGTCGATCCTGTTCCGCCGCCAGGCGGACGGCGCGCCGGTGCTGGTCGTCGCGAGCGGCGTGAACCGCGTCGACGAGAAGAAGGTCGCCGCGCAGGTCGGCGACGTCGGCCGCGCGGATGCGAAGTTCGTGCGCGACAACACCGGCTATGCGATCGGCGGCGTGTGCCCGATCGGTCATCTGGTCGAACCCGTCACGCTGATCGACGCCGATCTGCTCGCGCTCGACAGCCTGTGGGCCGCGGCCGGCCATCCGCATGCGGTGTTCAACCTGTCGCCGCAGGAACTCGTCGCGCTGACCGGCGCGCCGGTGGCCGACGTCGCGCTGCGGGAGACCGCATGAGCGACGTGCCGGAAAGCGCTGTCGCATCGCCGTGCACCGGCGTGTGCCGGATCGATCCGCGCACCGAATGGTGTGCGGGCTGCCTGCGCACCCGCGACGAAATCAAGGGATGGCGCGCGTCGGACGACGACGCGAAGCGCGAGGTGCTCGCCCGGCTCGACGCCCGGCGGCGCGCGCACGCCGCCTGACGGCCGCGCATAAAAAAATGCCGCTCACCTGACGGGTGAACGGCATCTCGAATCGGAATCCTGTGAACGTGATCAACGTCACAGGTCGCATCATACGAGTGCGGCCAGCGCATCGCATCGGGTGTTTCCCTACAACTTCTTACAGCGCGTTGCACGCTTGCCGTAGCGGCCCCCGTCGCGGTTCCGGTAGCCGTAGCAGCCCCGGTAGCCGCAAGCCGTAGCGGTTCCGGTAGCCGCAAGCCGCAGCAATCCCGGTAGCCGCAAGCCGCAGCAATCCCGGTAGCCGCAGCAAGCCGCAGCAGTCCCGGTAGCAGCAAGCCGCAGCGGTCCCGGTAGCCGCAAGCCGCAGCAGTCCCGGTAGCAGCAAGCCGCAGCGGTTCCGGTAGCCGCAAGCCGCAGCAGTCCCGGCAGCAGCAAGCCGTAGCGGTCCCGGTAGCCGCAAGCCGCAGCGGCGAACCGAATCGCACGACCGTTTCAGCTCCCCGCCACCGCACGGCGCGCCGGCACGATCCGCCAGCCGAGATTGACGCCGGCCGCCGCGAGCAGGATCAGCAGCGCGCCGAGCACCTGCGTCCATGCGAGCGTCTGCCCGAATGCGACGCGGTCGACCGCGATCGCGACCACCGGATAGACGAACGACAGCGCGCCCGTCATCGCGGTCGGCAGCTTCTGGATCGCGCCGTACAGCAGCACGTACATCACGCCCGTGTGCACGACGCCGAGCACGACGACATCGAGCCACTGCGCGGGCGACGCGGGCAGCGTGTCGAACCGCGCGAACGGCGCGAGCATCACGACGCCGAGCCCGACCTGCAGCAGCGCGAGCAGATGCGGCGGCGTGCCCTTCAGGTGCTTGGCGATGATCGACGACACCGCGTACAGGAACGCCGCGCCGAGCGCGAGCGCGACGCCTTCGAGATACTCGCCGGGCACCGCGAGCACGGCCGGCTCGACGCGCACCACGCAGACGAGCCCGACGAACGCGAGCAGCAGCCACACGACGGTCGACGCGGTGATCCGCTCGCGGAACACGAGCGCGCCGAGCGCGACCAGCATGAACGGCTGCGTGTTGTAAACGGCGGTCGCCATCGAGATCGACGCGCGCGAATACGCGGCGAACAGCAGCAGCCAGTTCGCGACGATCGCGACGCTGCCAGCCGCGGCGAGCAGGAGCATGCGCGGCGAGAACAGCGCGCGGCGCAGGAAGCCGAATGCCGCGCAGACGAGCGCGAGCGTCGCGCCGCCGAACACGCAGCGGAAGAACACCACATTGGCGAGCGGCTGGTGCGACGACATCACGAGCCAGCCGATCGTGCCGGACATCAGCATCGCGACGGCCATCTCGGCGGCGCCGCGGCGAATTTCGTTCGAAGCCATGGAAGGGTCCCGTCTGGAGGAATCGATGACTTCGATTCTAGGAACTTGCTTTCGCGATCTCCACGACTAAACTGAAGCAAATCCGCCGTTTCACCTTCGAAAGCAAAGCCATCATGACCAAACGCCTTACCCCGCCCGCGGTCGCCACACTCGACGCGACCGACCGCGCGATCCTGGCCGCGCTCGCCGACGACGCGCGCCTCGCCACCAGCGAGCTTGCGCGGCAGATCGGCCTGTCGGCGCCCGCGACCGCGGATCGCGTGCGGCGGCTCGAGGCGCAGGGCGTGATCGCCGGCTTCACCATCGAGCTCGATCCGCGCGCGCTCGGCTACACGCTGCAGGCGATCGTCCGCGTGAAGCCGCTGCCCGGCCAGCTGCATCTGGTCGAGGAGCTGCTGCGGCGCATTCCCGAATTCGTCGAATGCGACAAGGTGACCGGCGACGACTGCTTCATCTGCCGGCTCTACCTGCGCTCGATCGAGCAGCTCGACGTCATCCTGTCGAAGGTGACGGAGCGCGCGGAGACGAGCACCGCGATCGTCAAGTCGATGCCGGTGCCGCGCCGGCTGCCGCCGCTCGCGGATGACAATCCGGCGCACCGCTGACGCGCGGTTCAGATGGATCAGGCGGCCGGGTCGCGCGCCTCGAAGAACGCGAGCATCTCGTCGATCAGGTCGACGGGCGCTTCTTCCGGAATGTAGTGCCCGCAGTCGAGCGCACGGCCGCTGACGTCGCGCGCGACGTGCCGCCATTCGTCGAGCGGATCGAAGCAGCGCGCGACGATCCCGCGCGCGCCCCACAGCACGCGCAGCGGGCACGCGACCTTGGTGCCGCGCTCCAGGTCGGCCTGGTCGTGCTCGAGATCGATCGTCGCCGACGCGCGGTAGTCCTCGCACATCGCGTGCACGGCGCCCGGCTGCGCGAGCGCCGCGCGATACGCGTTCAGCGCCTCCGGCGCGAACGGCGCGAGGCCCGCCGAGCGGTTGCCCATCACGCGCTCGATGTACGCGTCGGTGTTGCCGCCGATCAACGTTTCCGGCAGCGGCTCGGGCTGGATCAGGAAGAACCAGTGGAAGTACGCGGTCGCGAACGCGCGATCGGTCTTCTCGTACATCGCGAGCGTCGGCGCGATGTCGAGCAGCATCATCCGCTCGACCGCGTCGGCGTGATCGAGCGCGAGCCGGTGCGCCACGCGCGCGCCGCGGTCGTGCGCGCACACGTAGAAGCGCTCGAAGCCGAACTGGCGCATCACCGCGACCTGGTCGGCCGCCATCGCGCGTTTCGAATACGGCGTGTGCTGCGCATCGCTCGCGGGCTTGCCCGATGCGCCGTAGCCGCGCAGGTCGGTCGCGACCACCGTGAAATGGTTCGCGAGCGTCGCGGCGACGCGATGCCAGATCATGTGGGTTTGCGGATGGCCGTGCAGCAGCAAAAGCGGCGGCCCCGCGCCTCCTTTGACACCGAAGATGTCGGTGTCCTGCACCGTTACTCGAAACGGCGCAAACGCCTCAAACGACATGGTTTGTTTCTCGTGGGTTTGTTATAGGGAGCTATTGTAGGAGCGCGCTCGGCACCGCACAGCGGCGTGGATACCCGAATTCATAGAAAGAGAGCACTCACTCGATTGCCGCCTCCCGGCGCGATTTGATACGCTCGCATACAATCGCACGATCGTTCGTATTAATATGGAGCGCCCGCCTTCCCGGGCGGGAACACCGGATACACTCGAAGCGCCCGCGCACGATCGTTTGGATGAGACCCGCGTAAGCAACCGAAGCGCTCATGCTGGTCGACAATTGGAGACTTCACATGGCATTGCCCGCCGTCCTGCAGCATCTGACGCTGCCCGTCATCGCGTCGCCGATGTTCATCGTCAGCTACCCCGAACTCGTGCTCGCGCAATGCAAGGCGGGCATCGTCGGCTCGTTCCCGGCGCTCAACGCGCGCCCGGCCGAGCTGCTCGACGAATGGCTCACGCAGATCCAGGCCGAGCTCGCCGACCACAAGGCGAAGCACCCCGACGCGGTGATCGGCCCGATCGCGGTCAACCAGATCGTCCACCAGTCGAATGCGCGGCTCGAGCACGACATCCGCGTGTGCGTCGACCACAAGGTGCCGATCTTCATCACGAGCCTGCGCGCGCCGTCGCGCGAGATCGTCGACGCGGTGCACAGCTACGGCGGCATCGTGCTGCACGACGTGATCAACCTGCGCCACGCGCAGAAGGCGCTCGAGGCGGGCGTCGACGGGCTGATCCTCGTCGCGGCCGGCGCCGGCGGCCACGCGGGCACGACGTCGCCGTTCGCGCTCGTCGGCGAAGTGCGCCGGATCTTCGACGGCCCGATCGTGCTGTCCGGCGCGATCGCGAACGGCGGCTCGATCCTCGCCGCGCAGGCGATGGGCGCCGACCTCGCGTACATGGGCACGCGCTTCATCGCGACGCAGGAAGCGCACGCGATCGAGGACTACAAGCACGCGATCCTCAACGCGAAGGCCGCCGACATCGTCTACACGAACCTGTTCACCGGCGTGCACGGCAACTACATCCGCGAGAGCATCGAGAAGGCCGGGCTCGATCCGGACGCGCTGCCGGAATCCGACAAGACGAAGATGAACTTCGGCGGCGACAAGACGAAGGCGTGGAAGGACATCTGGGGCGCGGGCCAGGCCGTCGGCCTGATGGACGACCTGCCGAGCGTCGCGACGCTCGTCGAGCGCCTGAAGCGCGAATACGACGACACGCGGGCGCGGCTCGGCATCGCGCGCTGATACGGCACATCGCGTGCGGCGCGTAGCACCTAAAGCGCCGCACCAAGCAAAAAGCGCGGACCGTCGCCGGTCCGCGCTTTTTTTGTCTGCGGAGAAAACGCCGATCAACCCGCGCGCTTGATCCGCGTGATCGGCGTCACGCGCAGGCGGGATTCGATCGACGGGCACAGCGACTGATCCTCGAAGCGCGCGGCGAGGAAATCGACGAACGAACGCACCTTCGCCGACACGTGGCGGCGGCTCGCATACACCGCATAGATCGGCAGCTCGCGCGGCGGCACCGCGTCGAGCAGCACCGGCACGAGACGCCCGGTTTCGAGGTCGTCGCCGACCACCTCGGTGCCGAGCAGCGCGATGCCCGCGCCGCCGAGCACGGCCGCGCGCAACCCTTCCAGGTGATTGACGATCAGGTTGCCGCTGAGCGTCACGCGCGACGCGGCGGCCGCCTCGGTCACCATCGAATCGAGCACGGTCGCATTCGTGTCGCGCCGCAGGTAGTTGTGCTGCGCGAGATCGGCGATCGTACGCGGCGTGCCGCGCTTCGCGAGATAGTCGGGCGACGCGACGAGCAGGATATGCGCGGTCGCGATCTGTCGCGCGACCAGCGACGACGACTTGAGCCCGCTCGGCGCCGCGCGCACCGCGACGTCGTAGCCTTCGTCGATCAGCTCGACGACGCGGTCGGACAGCGTGATCTCGACCGTCACGTCCGAGTAGCGGTCCGCATAATCGGTGACCGCCTGCATCACGTGCCGCAGCCCGAACGCGGACAGCGACGTCACGCGCAGCCGCCCTTGCGGCACGACGCTCGCGGCGCCCACCGCCTGCCCGGCTTCGTCGAGCTCGGACAGCGCCTGGACGAGGCGTTCGTAGTATTCGCGCCCCGCTTCGGTGGGCGCGACGCGGCGGGTCGTGCGATGCAGCAGCCGCGCGCCGAGCTGCTGCTCGAGATGCATCACGTGCTTGCTCGCCATCGCCGCCGACATCTGCATGCGCTCCGCCGCGCCGACGAAGCTGCCCACTTCGACGACGTAGCGAAACACATTCATGCTGACGAGGGTATCCATCGAACTGGCTCGCAATTGAAATAAAACGTGCAATTACGAACTAGAGTAACAAAGCTGGAAAACCTAAAGGTCAACAATGGCAAAACGGCGCCGCAAAAGAGCGGCGCCGTTCCTGACGAAAAACAGGGGGCGACCGGCGTGCCCGCGAGGGTCAGAACTTCGCGCGGATGCCGGCGCCGAACGTGTTGCCGTTCGACAGGCCGCTGATGTGGTCGTTCATGTACGCGGTGTAGAGGTCGGTGCGCTTCGACAGCGGATAGTCGTAGCCGAGCGCCCACGTCTGGCGCGTCTGGTTCAGGCCGCCGGAGTCGCGCGAGTAAGCGTACGACGCCATCGCGCAGCCCGGGCCGAGCGGCACCGTCACGCCGCCCTGCGCGGTGTTCACGTGCCAGCTGCCCGCCACCTGGTCGTTCTTCGTATACATGTACTGGCCGAACAGCTTCACGAACTTCAGGTCGTAGGTCGCGCCGACCTGCGCGATGCCCTGGCTCTTCATGCCGGTGACGAGCGAACTCAGATCGCGCGGGCCGTTGTTGAAGTTCACGTACTGATAGACGGCGGTGGCCGCGAACGGGCCGCTCGCGTAGTTGAACTGCGCGCTCCATTTCTTCGCGCCGTTGTCGCCGGCCTGGTTGCCGAACGCGTACATCGCGCCGAAGTTCATGCCGCCGAACGCCGGCGACGTATACGACACCGCGTTGTTCCAGCCCGAGTCGCCCACCGCGCCCTGGTCGCTCGGATAGGTCGGGAACGTGCCGAGGCCGAGGAACGTGTGATAGACCATCGGCGAGAACACGTACGAGTCGAAGAACGGGTTGAACAGGATCGTCGACACGAACAGGTGCGTCGTCAGGCGGCCGGCCGTCACGGTGCCGTACGGCGAGCTGACGCCCACGTACGCGTTGCGCGCGAAGAAGGTGTCGCCGTTGAAGCGGCCGAACTGGCCGTTCTGCGCGCGGAAGAAGCTTTCGAGCGTGAAGATCGCCTTGTAGCCGCCGCCGAGGTCCTCGGTGCCGTGCATGCCCCAGTACGACGTCGACATCCCGCCGCCGGACACGCCCCATGCGCGGTCGCTGCCCGGGAATTTCGTTGCGCCGACCCATTCGTCGACCTGGCCGTAGAGCGCGACGTTCGACTGCGCGTGAGCAGGAACGGCGACGACGCAGGCGGTGGCCGCGATCAACGTGGCGGACGTGCGCGACGCACGGCGGGCGAATGCTTTCATGGGATCTCCAGGTATTGTCGAAAAGAAATCGGGCGGCGCGAGCGTTGTTATGTGAGCCGATGCTTGCGTCGTGCAGGGGCGCAGCCATCTTTACGGATCAATAGTCCGGTCAAAAATACGGGCGCTTATTGCGGGTATAGCGGCGGCATTAACTTCGCAGGGGCGAATCGACGGGCTGGCGACGCGCGGCGGCGGCGCGCGGGATCGTCACGCGGCGGCACGGCGCGCGTCATGCGCGAGGCCGGGCGGGAAGATAGCGCAATGCAGCAGGAAAATCAGCGGAAATCTGCGCGCGACTGTGGCGAATTCGCATCAGCCGGCGGGGGACGGAACGCGAGCGCGTTCAGTTTCGGTAGAAAGGCGAGAAATACGGCGAATGCGCAGGCTCTTCCTGCGCGCGAGGCGGCGGCATCGGCCGGCCGCCGCGCTCTTCGTTGTAGCGGGCGACGTCGGCGCGGATCGACCCCGCGCGCAGCGGCACGTTGCCGCCGCCGGGCGGGCGCGGCGCCTGCCGTGCGTCGGCGCTGATCGGGCGGTACGGGCTTTGCGCGGCGTAGTGGCCGTACGACGGCGTCGGCCGCAAGCCCCAGCGGGGGCCGTAGCCGTTCATGCCCATCCGTGGGCCGCCGCCCGCCTGCGGCGCGTGGCGCCAGATCGGCTGGCCGCCGCCGGCTGCCTGACCGTGCGCGCGCAACCCGCGATCGCCGCCGCCGAAGCCGCGCCCGCCATGCGGCGGCTGCGCGAGCGCGAGCGGCACCAGCAGTGCGGCGAGCACGCCTGCCACCCATCGTCCGATCTTCCGTTTCACCCGATCCGTCATCGTTCAGTGCCTGATTTCGCTTGCCCGCCGGCCGGTCCGGGCCGGGCGCAAGGCTTTCAGCAGTAATTTATGAGCGGGGCGAAAGCGTGTCGAGCCAAAAAGTGTTAGGCCTGGGGCATCGGTGTAACACCATGTTACTGCTAGGTTTTTCGACCTCGGGGACGGATCATTGCAGCACATTTTTCTGCCGTTTTCGTCATCGGCATGAAGCGAGAATCCGGTTGTAGCGCATTCGATGGATTCATCAATCGATTCATACAATGAATTTGTGTATTGAATGTGCAGCCCGGACAATACGGCGATCCGCGCGCATGCGCGGCCTCCCCTGTCGCTCCGATCGAGATCCCGATGGCCCGCCCCCGCTACCTTCCCGACAACTTCACGCTCGCCCTCGTCGGCACCGTCGTGCTCGCGAGCCTGCTGCCGTGCCACGGCGCGGCCGCGCACGCGTTCAACTGGGCGACCAACATCGCGGTCGGCCTGCTGTTCTTCCTGCACGGCGCGAAGCTGTCGCGCGAGGCGGTGGTCGCCGGCGCGACGCACTGGCGGCTGCACGCCGTCGTGCTGCTCAGCACCTTCGCGCTGTTCCCGCTGCTCGGCCTCGCGCTGAAGCCGGTGCTGCAGCCGCTCGTCACGCCGGCGCTGTACGCGGGCGTGCTGTTCCTGTGCACGCTGCCGTCGACGGTGCAATCGTCGATCGCGTTCACGTCGATCGCGAAAGGCAACGTGCCGGCGGCGGTCTGCGCGGCGTCCGCGTCGAGCCTGCTCGGCATCTTCGTCACGCCGGCGCTGGTCGGGCTGATGATCGCGACGCAATCGGCCGCGACCGCATCGCCGTGGAGCACGGTCGGCAGCATCGTGATGCAGCTGCTCGTGCCGTTCGTCGCCGGCCAGCTGCTGCGGCCCGTGATCGGCGGCTGGATCGAGCGCAACCGCGGCGTGCTGCGCTTCGTCGACCAGGGCTCGATCCTGCTCGTCGTCTACGTCGCGTTCAGCGAGGCGGTCAACCAGGGGCTCTGGCACCAGATCCCGCCGCGCGCGCTCGCGGGGCTGCTCGCCGTCAACCTGCTGCTGCTCGCGATCTTGCTGCTGCTCACCGCGTTCGTGGCCAAACGGCTCGGCTTCAACCGCGCCGACCAGATCACGATCATCTTCTGCGGCTCGAAGAAGAGCCTCGCCGCCGGCGTGCCGATGGCGAAGGTGATCTTCTCCGCGCACGCGGTCGGCGCGATCGTGCTGCCGCTGATGCTGTTCCACCAGATCCAGCTGATGGCCTGCGCGGCGCTCGCGCAGCGCTGGGGCGCGCGCAACCTGAGCGACGAGCGCGACGCGGCCGCCGCGCCTGCGCAGGGCGCGCTGAACGCCGGCAAGCGCTGACGCGCGCGCCCCGGTGCAGGCGGCGGTGCGTGCCGCCCGTCGCGCCGGCCGAGCCTGCCGCACGAAGCGATGCACCAACACGGCGCATCGTGTCACGAAATCTTCATTCAATTCTCCCTGCGCGGCGCCGTTAAGCCGGGCGTTCCGTCGATTCGGCCGTCCTGCCATGCCCGCCACCTCCGCCGCCCCCGATGCCGCCCGAACCGCACGCCTGATCGCGGATCGCGCGCTCGCCGCCGTGTTCCAGCCGATCGTCGACCTCGGCTCGGGCACCGTCATCGGCTATGAAGGCCTGATCCGCGGGCCGCACGGCACCGACCTCGAGCCGCCCGCCGCGCTGTTCGCGCAGGCCGCGCGCGAAGGCGCGACCGTCGCGCTCGAGCACGCGGCCGCGCTCACCTGCCTGGACGCGTTCGCGGCGCTCGGCTGCGACGGCAAGCTGTTCCTCAATTTCAGCGCGGGCGCGATCGTGCAGCTCGCACGCGAACGCGAGCAGGCCCGCATGCGGCTCGAGCGCGCGCAGATCGGCGCCGAGCGCATCGTGATCGAACTGACCGAGCAGCACGCGAGCCCGGACCTCGCGCACGTCGGGCCGGCCGTCGCGGCGCTGCGCGACGCGGGCATCCAGTTCGCGCTCGACGACTACGGCACCGCGAACGCCAGCATGAACCTGTGGCTGCGCCTGCATCCCGACGTCGTGAAGATCGACCGCTTCTTCATCCACGACATCGCGCGCGATCCGCTGAAGTTCGAGGCGGTCAAGGCGATGCAGCATTTCGCGCACGCGAGCGGCGCGAAGCTGATCGCCGAGGGGATCGAGCACGAACGCGACCTGATCGTCGTGCGCGACATGGGCATCGGCTGCGTGCAGGGCTTCCTGCTCGGCCGCCCGCTCGCGCAGCCGGCCCGCGTGGTCGCGCCGGCCGCGCGCGATGCGATCCGCGCGCGCCACATCGCGGTGTTTCCGGGCGCGACGCGCGCCGCGCGCCCGAACGGCACGGTCGCCGCGAAGATGCTGGTCGCCGCGCCGGCGCTGCCGCGCGACGCGACCAGCAACGAGGTGCTCGACCTGTTCAACCGGATGCCCGAGCTGCACGCGGTCGCGCTGGTCGAACACGAGCGGCCCGTCGCGCTCGTGAACCGCCGCGGCTTCATGGACCGCTTCGCGCTGCCGTACCACCGCGAAGTGTTCGGCAAGAAGCCGTGCCTGCAGTTCGCGAACGACGCGCCGCTGATGATCGAGAACGCGACGAGCGTCGAACAGCTCGCGATGCTGCTCGCGAACAACGACCAGCGCTATCTCGCGGACGGCTTCGTGATCACCGAGCACGGCCGCTACGTCGGGCTCGGCACCGGCGAGAGCCTGGTGCGCGCGGTGACCGAGATGCGCATCGAGGCCGCGCGCTACGCGAACCCGCTGACCTTCCTGCCCGGCAACATCCCGATCAGCGCGCACATCGACCGGCTGCTCGAGCGCGACGCGGGCTTCCACGCGTGCTACGTCGACCTGAACCAGTTCAAGCCGTTCAACGACCAGTACGGCTACTGGCAGGGCGACGAGGTGCTGAAGTACGCGGCGACCGTGCTCGCCGCGTGCTGCGACCCGCAGCGGGATTTCCTCGGCCACGTCGGCGGCGACGATTTCCTGGTGCTGTTCCAGAGCGACGACTGGCATGCGCGCGCGGCCGCCGCGATCAGCCGCTTCAACGAAGGCGCGCAGCGCTTCTACACGCAGGCCGACCATCGCGCGGGCGGCCTGCGCGGCGAGGATCGCCACGGCAACCCGGCGTTCTTCGGCTTCGTGACGATGGCGATCGGCGCGGTCGGCGTGCCGGCGGGCGCGTACCGGGCGATCCGCTACGGCAGCGACGAGATCGCGTCGGTCGCGGCGCTCGCGAAACGGCGCGCGAAACAGCAGCCCGACGGGCTCGCGGTGGTCGATCTCGACGCGGGCCGCGCGGCACTGCTCGCACGCGGCGAACCCTCCGCGACGCCGCATTGACTCAGCCGGGCGCGATGCCCGGCCGCACACCGGCCGCGCGTGGCCGCCGATTGACGGTGACCTTGCCTTTTGCCGCGCCTGTTTAGTATTTTTAGTAAATGCGTTCGCGCAGATTAGTGCTTTAAATCAACGGATTTACGGGTATTCCCGGTGAATCCGGCACGATTTTCACGAAGCGTTTTACTATACAATCGCCGTCACCCTAAACAAACCCGGATTCCGAACGATGGGCACCACCATTCGCGACGTGGCGCGGGCGGCAGAGGTCTCGATCGGCACCGTGTCCCGCGCGTTGAAGAACCAGCCGGGGCTGTCCGAAACCACTCGTGCGCGCATCGTCGAGATCGCGCGGCGCCTCGGCTACGATCCCGCGCAACTGCGGCCGCGCATCCGCCGGCTCACCTT
>Ga0157367_1000249_pt1 | contig 28131 bp, 22 predicted proteins | sample AttbisABBM2_FD_113142 | JGI IMG/M metagenome (GOLD analysis project Ga0157367, IMG submission 113142) | Fungus gardens microbial communities from leaf cutter ant in Botucatu, State of São Paulo, Brazil - Atta bisphaerica ABBM2 | ecosystem: Host-associated > Fungi > Mycelium > Unclassified ... | reverse complement strand
TGCGCATCGAGCGCGGCCACTTCGCCGCTCAGCATCGCGACGTAGACGTTCTTGCCGTACAGCGCGACGCCGCGGTTCACGACGTCGCAGCAGGCCGTCTTGAACGATTCGGCGCCGAGCTTCGGTTCGAATTTCCACAGCTGCGCGCCGGTGGCCGCGTCGAACGCGTAGACGTTGTCCTTCGGCGTGGTCACGAACAGGTAGCGGCCGTTGACGATCGGCGTGGCCTCGAAGCCCTGCTTCAGCTCGGCCGGAAACTTGTAGCTCCACGCCTGCGTGAGCTGCTTCACGTTCGACGCGTCGATCTGCTTGAGCGGCGAATGCGCCTGGCCGTTGTACGTGCGGTAGTAGGTGAGCCAGCCCGGATCGCGTTGCGCATCCGTGAGCCGCTGGTACGTGACGGCCGGATAATCCGCGGCAGCGTCCACCAGGCCGGGATTCAAGGCGATCGCGGCCGCCGCCGCGATTCCGATCGTTGCCAGTCGGCTCGTCGAAGCCGAGAGTTTTTTCATGATTGTCTCCTGAGTCATTGTGGTCGCACCGCGGCCAACACATGGCCGGGCCGGCAGGGTGGGGATCCGGGTCCAGTGCGCAGCCAGTCACGCAAATCGCATGCCACTGCGGCGCGCGCCTTGCCGCGCAAGGCGGAGCGGCCGATTGCGCGCGCTGCGGCGACGCGGGCGGCGCGGCGCGGGTGATCCGCGTGTGTTGCGTTCGGGGACAGCCGCGGGCCGAGTGTTGCGAAACATGACAACGCCGCGCGCGGACGGGCGCATCGCGCATGCGATACGCGGCGCACGGCGAATCGCGGCGGTGATGCGCGAGTGCATGCCTGAATGGATCGTTTTCACCAGTGAGACAGAGCGTGTGCTCGCACGCACTTCCTTTCCGCTATACCGTGCGAACGAAGCCGTGACGGTCTACGGCACCGCGCCACCGCCAATTGCCGAGCCTGGCCGGCATTTGCCTGACACGAGGAATTCGACGGATTCGAGGAAGATTATCCTGTTTCTCGGACGTATTCACGAAAAGAAGGGTTGCGATCTGCTGGTGAGCGCGTTCGCGGCACTAGGAGCATTGCGGAGCGAGTATCGGTTGATAATTGCCGGGCCCGACGAAAGCGGTTTAGTGGAACGGCTACGCGCCGATGCTGTCCGCCTTGGAATTGATCAGGATATCACATGGCCTGGCATGGTGACGGGGCGTGACAAGTGGAATCTGATGTACTCCGCTGACGTATTTTGCCTGCCGTCGCATCAGGAGAACTTCGGTATTGCCGTGGCGGAGGCATTAGGTTGTGGCGTGCCGGTGCTGATTACCGACAAGGTAAATATCTGGCGCGAGATCGTTGAATATGGAGCTGGGTACGCGGCAAGCGACACAGTAGAAGGCGTGACCGAGGTGCTCAGGAACTGGGTGAATGCGACGGATGCGACCAAGCAACTGATGCGGGAGAGAGCGCTCGCGTGCTTCAACGAGAAGTTCCATATCGAACAAGTCGCGTTAAGCTATTTGCGGATTGTCGGCGGGCAGTAGGAGACGGGATGATTACGATCTGTATGCGAACGGACATTACTCGAGTATCGCTGTGCATGGCGTTGGCACTTTCGAGCGTGGCAGTGGAGGCTCAAACCGGAAAGGCGCTTCGTATCGATTCGACGAAGCATATCAGCGTATCGACAAGCATCGCTGCGAAGGGGCCGCGCACGCCGGTAGCGATCGGCGGCACGGTACCGGATCCGTTACTTGGTGGCCCGCCGGCCTATGACGACACAAAACTGGCGAACTTCGGGGCCCCTGAGGAAATACCTGCGCCTCGAGCATACGACAAATTTACCGATATTCCGCCCACGCCAACCGAGCGGCTGGCACTCGCATCCGTTCGAGCAGGTGTTGATCGCAGCGCTGGTGTGGGGTTCAAAGTGCGCAGGGAGGCACGTGTGGCAAGGGTGTCTGACGAGATGCCGGCAATCTATCCGGTCGACATATATTCGCAGGGCAGCGTAAGTAAGCTGTCGGTCTACTCACTTCCCTGGTAACAGGAAACGTTGGCCCGCGTATCGCACTACCACTGCGGGCAGTGCAGCGGGGCGTCGCGACTTGCGCATACGTTAGCACTTCTATTGTCCGCGTCGCAGCGATTCGGGACCGGCAAACGGAAATCGCGCAGACAGCAGCAGTGCCTTGAAATACTTCGGGCGTTCGACGAACTTCGCGAGCGCCCGTGCAAACACGATAGCGATCGCGAAGGCAACAATGCTACACGCGGCCGACCGGTACAGAGACGTGCCGATCCAGCCGAGCGAGAAGGCCAACACAAGCGCTAGAACCGGAAAATGGACGACATACAGCGTATAGGAAAATTCTCCGGTCCGAACCAGCCAGCGGGGATAGGCGCGATCGAGCGCGCGCCAGTCGAATAGTAGGTAGCCATATAGGCCGGCGAAAGCAGCGCCGGCGGTCAACTCGATCGAGCGCACCGGGAATGCCGCGCCAATCATCCGCGGATTGGTTGTCGCGAGCGTGGCGATCAGGACGACGCCGACGATGCTGGCGGTGGCCAGCACCGCGTTGCGATATCGGCAGCGATAATGCGTCATCAGGCAAGCTGCCGCGCCGTATGACCAGATCGCGAAGAAGAAGGCGAAACTCTCCTTTCCAATCGACGCAGCGATGGTAGCTGTCACGGCAATTCCGAGTGCCACCGTACGGAGGCCGCGATGGCGTGCGAAGCAGCCTAGTGCGAAGAAAAACGCGATCAAATAGCTCCAGACTTCAAGATACAGCGACCAGAATGGCGGATTTGCGCGGGTCATGCCCTTGAGCATCATAAGGGACTCTACGAATTCGCGCGATGACAGGGTCATGGCGGGAACAGCATAGGCGTCGGTTGGCAAACCGAACCGTGTGCCGGCGCCAGGTAGATGCAATATATGCAATGTGGACCAACAAAGCACGATCACAACGAGGCTGGCAATGAACGGCGGATAGATGCGCGCGATGCGCGCAGCGAAGAATTCCCTAATTCCGAAGCCACCGGTCGATTCGTTATTCTTCAGGATGCTGAGCGTAATGAGATAGCCGCTCAGCAAAAAAAATACGATCACCGCGTGCAATCCCAGCGTGCGCGACAGAATCCATGCCGGATGCTCCTGGCCGATCAGTCTGACAAAGTAGATCTGGCAGATGTGTGATAAGCCGACGATCAGCGCTGAGGCGCCACGGAATGCATCGAATTTCTCGTGATTGTGCATTGCTACTCCGGTCGACTTGCTCGGCTTGTCCTGACGCACACCTGAACGGTGCGCAACTTGCTGGAGAGTGTAGAGGCTATCGGCGCTCGCAATCCGACAACATCTCGGCGATTGCTGCTACGCAGGCATGGTGGCGTGACGGCCGACGGCATCAGCGGGAGAAGTGAATATCACCCCACAGTTTCGGGGTGAGCTCGGCTTCGCTTGGCACGTCGCTTACGAGCCCCGTCGCTTTGTTTGACCAATACGAGCGCTGAAGTGTCTCGATTCCGTTTCCTCGCAGCACGCCGATATCGCCTTTTAGACTCGTACCAGCAGGCGCCACGAGTCGTAAGGTCTTCAGTGGAATGGAGAGCCTATAGATGACCCGTTTGGTCCCACCGGCGGGGCTTCGTTCAACGTCTTGCGTCAATTCCAACTGGTCGCTGACGTCGGTGACCTGATCGAATCGGATCGTTCGAAGCGGCGAGCTGAAGGTCACCGAATTGCCGGTGCTTCCCGGTTCGACGGGACGATACAACACCGCGGTTTTTTTACCTTGAACACGTGCGACAAGGAGGCGCTCGTCACCTTTGACTGCAAGCGTTCGATTTTGCGACGCGCTGGCGTCGGTACCCAGCATCAGGTCGATGCCGCCACCGGTCTTGAATAAGTTCTGTAGCGAGTCTCCGCTATTCTCTAGCAGCGCAGGATCGTCGGTTCTCACCGCGATCAGCAGGAGATCACGCGAGATCGCGAGCGCCGCGTCCGTATCGACCTGACGGCGTGCCCAACTTCCCATGAGAATGTTGCGGGCGTCGATGGTGACCCAGCGGGTTGTGTCGTCCGGCCAGCGTAGGCCCGCGGCGAGCGGCGCGGCGTCGTCGTCGGATACACGTTCAACTTCGAGAACACCGGGTTGCGTCGCCCTGGATGCGGACCTGGCAATTTCGTCGAGCATGACTTGATGCTGCGCATCTGCCAGTTGCCGTGCCGTGACAGTGATTGACACATCGCGCAACCGTCGTATTCCATCGAGACCGTAGAGTCTGAACAGTGAGCCGGTATGTCCGGCCTGGAGGTAGACCTTGCCGTCATCAGTCGCTGTCAGGATCGGATGAAAACTCTCAGGGAGGAGGCTCGTCGATGCGAAATCCGCGCCTCGAACGCCGCGCAGCGGTAGCGGGTCGAATTGGCTTCTAGCATCCCTGAATAACGTGGCGACGAACAGGCCATCGATCGTGAACAGGTAAACCTGCCCCTCGTTGCCGTTGATGGCCCATAACTGTCCGGCGTCCGACGGTGCCGGTGCGTCGATTGGATTGCCTAGCACGCGGGTCGTACCGATCAGCTCGCCAGCAAATTCGGGAAGCGGGGCGATGTGCGATGCGTGGAGGCCGGGCCATAGGCTAGGATATGACCACATCGCCGCACCGTTGCGCGAGCCGCCGACGCCTTGTGGCGCGATCGGGGCAGGGGGGGTGGTCAACACGACCCAACCCCCTTTGCCGACCAGGACTTGTCCGCCCCCGGAGCTCGCTGGACGTTGCACATTCCGTGCGAGAACCTCGCCGCTCTGAATTGAGTACTGGGGAATGCCTTGTGCGGAAATCCGGGTCGGCGCGAAGCGTAGCGCAACGTTGCCGACGTTCGCGATTGCAAAGGACAGGTCGTTGCCGATGCCCACGCCACCGACGAGCGTTCCGTTTTTTCCGGTTGGCGCCGGCGACAGGAACTGGACTTCGTCGGCATCGAGGTGACCGTCGCCGTTGTCGTCGGACCAGATGAACAGAAGCGACTGCCGGTCCGGTGCAACACCCGTCGGCATGCGCTGTCGCATGGTAGGCGACGAGAATGCGGGCAGCAGCTTTCCGGTGCCATCCTGAGTACTGCCCGCCGCCGCGACCGGATGTGCGATTCCTTTGTCGATGCGCCAGAGTATCGCGCTCGGCGGCCCGCTGACTTCTGACGCGTGCGCATTGGTCAAGTAGAGCGAGCCGTTTCGATGGATCGGGTACTCGGGCATCGTACCGGTTCCTTTGCCGGTCAATCCAATGTCACCATTTTCGGTCCTAAAGTAGACAGCTTGTGGAATGCTTGTTCCAACGTTCGGGTCGATCCGGAATTCCATTCCGCCGCCTTCGTCCGCGTAGAACATGCGTGTTGGGTCGATTGGATCAACGGCACCGCCACCGCCGTAACGGCTCGGGCCATAGAACGCGTTGACGAAGCGGCCGTCAGCGGCATTCCACACGCTAACCCTTTTGGGTGTCTTATCGTTTTCGGCAACCCAAATGTGTCCGCGTTCGTCGAGCGTGACGCCTGCGGGATGGTTCATATGAAGTGGGTCATAAGGTCCGAGAGACGGCTTCCCAGGATGTCCTATCGTGCGCAGCAACTTGCCATCTGCACTGAAGACTTTGACCTGGTGGCTTTGCCCCCAATCGCTGATGTACAGAGTCCCATTGCCGTCCACGCACATATACTGCGGATCGTCGAGGCCAGCCTTTACCAGTACGTCCGGTACGGCCAACTTTGCCGGCGCGGTTTCTGAGATGCGGAAGCGCAAGACGCCATGCGTGGTTAAAACGAGCAGGTGCCCGGACGTATCGAACGACAATCCGCGAGGGTCGGGAACGCTGCTGGTACCGAGTACGGCTTTTCGCGCGGCGTCGATAAATAGCAATTGATTAAGTTGGCCAAATGCAACGACAACCACGCCATCATGCGCGGCGAGCCCGGTGAGATCGAATCTCTGCGTATAACCAGTCACATCCGACACGTTTGCGTCCGCCGGTATTGGTATACGGTACGACTGGTCGAGCACCGGCACATCTTCGCCCGTGCCCATACGGCCATCTTTGGGTTTCGAGCCAGGATGCGAAAGCAGCGCGTTCAAGCGTAGTTCGCGAACATTGCCATTGTATTTGTCGCCATGCCATGACGTCGCGGCGTACACATAGACGTCCTTCAACGGGTACATACCTGTATCCCGCGCCAATTGGGTGGCACCTGTCCAGCCGCCGCCGATCCACATTTGCCCCCAGCGCTTATGTCCGTCGAGGTCGAGCCACGCAAGACCGCTTCCGCCTTCGGTGAAGTAGCTGCCGACAATCACTTGACCGGTGTAACCGGACCGCATGCCCGCAGGGTCCGAAATCGTTCCTCCCGGGATGAAGAGCACCGAGCTCGGTGCCGAATGATTCGCAAGCCATTCACTGCTGCGATCCTTCGTTTGCCAAGGAGGGACGCCGTTGCTGTATGGTGTGAGGTGGTAAGCGATCCTGATAGAAGGTCGAACCAGACCGCGCACGAGATATCGACCCGGAGCGACGGTTTTCCCTGGGATGTGATACTGACCATGCGCCGCTGCGTCGGTGTCGCGGCCTCGATCGTCAAGGCCGTCCCACCACGCGATATGGTTTCCAGCAGGAAACGGGGTTTCGCTGATCAGGTTCCTGACACGCGTGCCGTTTTGATCGTCGATAACCAGCGTCACAAATCCGGCTTGCGTGATAGAAAAGCGGATTGGAATCGACATCGGAATGGACGACGATGTCGTGGTGGCGAGTTGGGGCGGCGAAGTCGATTCCGAGATACACGGGACACTTGTTAGCATCCCAGCAATCGTGATAACGAAGCTGCACAATCGTGATGCAACTTTTCCTTGCATGCGGATCACCTTGAACAGGGCGGCGGCGCGCCCGCGCCGGAGGATTGTGCGCTTGACTTACGGCCGATGCGTTGACGGCGGCGACAGTGAGGGGAAACGGGTCTCGCAAGAATAGTGGAGATTTCCTCAGTTCGCATGTGCCGGATAGAGTCGATTTCCGCCAATGCGTCGTCGAAGTTGAGCGATTGTCGTTCCTGATCCGGCAGGAAACTTCAGCACGGTCCGTGTTGTCAATGGCGAAAGCCGACAGGAATATGGCCGGCCTAAAAATGGTCCGATGGTATCGTTCGCCATCAGATCGACTCGCGCGATTCATCGCGTGATTTCCACCTACTCCGATACAAGGGTCGCCCATGCTCGTTTCGGACCGGGTGAGCTTTTCGCAAGCGTTCTTTCCCGACAGGAACATGCTGCGGCGATCACGCGAGATGCGAAAGTGGCGCGTCGATAGTTCGGCCATTGCTTGGTCGAGAACCGGCACCTTCAAACGACGATGATCATTCAGGGCAACGATTCGACTGTCTCCCCATCGTTCACGCTGCGCAATCGCGTGATGCGCCAAATATGGAATTGGGTGTGGCTGCTGCTGTTTCGTCCGAGTCCCAGACCATGTCATGCATGGCGTGCCGCGTTGCTTAGGATGTTCGGTGCGCGCATCGGCGAACATGTGCATGTCTATCCGGCCGTGCGTGTCTGGGCGCCGTGGAATCTTCACATAGGGGATCGCGTGGGCGTCGCCGACGGTGTGACGATCTACAACATGGATACGGTCACAATCGGCGATTATTGCGTTGTCTCGCAGGGAGCTCATCTTTGCGGCGGTTCTCACGATTACCAGTCGGCAAATTTCCAGCTGATTGCGGCGCCAATCGTGTTGCAATCTCATACGTGGGTATGTGCGGAAGCATTTATCGCTCCGGGCGTGACTATTCCCGCAGGCGCCGTGATCGCAGCCCGCTCGGTCGTGACTCGAAGCCCACTGGAAGCGTGGGCGGTCTATGCCGGGATTCCGGCAAGAAAAATTGGAAAACGGACGAAGCATGACACCTAGCCCATCCGGTATCTCAGTCATCATTCTCACGAAGAACGAGGCACGCGATCTGCCAGGTTGCCTCGAGAGCGTCGCGTGGTGCGACGACATTCACGTTTACGATTCGATGAGTACTGACGCGACAGTCGACATCGCGATAGCTTTCGGCGCGACGGTCACTCAACGTCCGTTTGACAACTGGGCGAGTCATCAAAACTGGGGACTTGCCAATATACGATTCAAGCATCCGTGGGTGTTCTACATCGACGCAGACGAACGGATGACGGATAGACTGGTTCGTAGCGCAAAACAAGCAGTGGCGTCAGCTGGCGATGTCGTGGCGTTCAGTATTCAGCGCAGGGATTTCTTCATGGGAACCTGGCTGAAGCATGTCCAGACGTCACCGTACTATCTGCGGTTGTTTCGCCCCGAGAGAATGCGATACGAGCGCCTCGTGAATCCGATTTCGATTCCGGACGGGCCGAGTGCGCGCATCACGGGCTACCTCGATCATTTTCCGTTCAGCAAGGGGCTTGATCACTGGGTTGCCCGGCACAACAGCTATAGCACGCTGGAAGCCATGCAGATTGTCGAGAATCGACGAGGCCAGGAATCGTTCAGTCTAATCAAGGCGCTGACGAGCCGTGATTTTCATGAGCGGCGATTCCATCAAAAGGAAATTTTCTATCGTATTCCGATGCGGCCGCTGGCGAAATTCCTGTTGCTCTACGTGGGAAAACGGGGATTCCTGGATGGAAAGGCTGGGCTCACGTATGCGGCACTCCAGTCAATCTACGAATATTTGATCGTTGTGAAAACGGACCAGATCAACAGGCAGGACGCCGCCGGTGCCGTGTCCGATCGATGATACCCATAGGGGCGGGGAAGGGCATGCCCTTCCTGACTTCAGTCCCGCGCGTGTGTGCACTTGGTCGAACCGACTCCGAACGCGCCTAGCTCGTAATCGCGCAGCCGCTATACGGCTGCCGCGTTGTTGGCTCGGAACCGGACCAGCCAATTCTTGGCGACCATAAAGTGTTTTTCAACCACGTGCCAACTGATCAGTGCTGCAGTGAGGGACGCACCGATGCAGGCGGCGGAGAAAGCGAATTGCCAAGGGATCTGGGTTCCGAACACGAGTCTCGGCTCGCCAAACAGCTTGAGTACTGCAACTCGGATAATCGGATGGACAATGTATAGCGAGTAGCTGTACTTCCCGAGCATTATTAATGCTCGGTTGGAGAAGACCGTATTGGGGCCAGCACGCATGGCGAAGTAGACAAGCGCCGTTGCCGCGACAGCAAGTACCGAGAAGCCCATCGTATACGTGATGACACTCGCCTCGGCACGCGACCCAAGCGAAACGAGTGCGACGATGATCAGCAAAAATGCCAATGGCACACGCTTCAGCAGTGTTTCGACCAGCGCCGGAATACCCCGCCGAATCATTATCGCCAACAATGCGCCGCAGATTAGACCATCGAGCCGCGCCGGCGTGAACACATAAATTGCCTCCGGACTGACGCCGAGGTGCGCGAGATAGACGCGCAACGCTAACGCGCCGGCAAGGAGTGCGAGACAGATGCGTGAAAGAGTCCGTTCGGAGGTCAGCCAAACGACCAGCGGCCATACGAGATAAAACTGCTCCTCGATCGCCAGCGACCAAAGATGCCCTGCGCCCGCACCAAAGAAGATTCCGGTGGCCGCTTGTTTCAGGTTGGACAGGTAGAGAACGAACCACGGCCAGCTATCAACTGCACTTTGCATCTTCGCATACTCAACCGGGTTGACCCGGGTGAGTATGCATGGATACAAGACCAGAAACAGGAGAGCGAGGTAGAGGTAATAGAGCGGAAAAATCCGAAACGCTCGGCGCAGGTAGAAAAGGATGAAATAGTTCGGCGATGTCTTGCTGCGCAGGAGGATTCCGGTGATTAGAAAGCCTGATAGCGCAAAAAATATATCGACACCGACCCATCCTGTCATCGCGACACGATAGAAAAGTGTGTCGATCGACAGCGTCGACACAAGGGGTACATGCGCGAAGTGATACAGCATCACCATCAAAACGGCCGCGCCGCGAACCCCATCCAGCGCCGCAATGCGTGACTGCTCGATATTGTCTTTCATCAGGCGCCTTATCGGGTTCCGTGCTCGGCCGGTATGATGTGTCTAACCACGTACCAGCTTAAGCGTCTTCGCCGCCCCGCTGCCCCCCACCCCCGCCCGCCCAATGCTGTAATACTCGACCCCCAACTCCGCCATCGTCTCCGGCTCATAAAGATTCCGCCCATCGAAGATCACCGGCTCGCTGAGCAACTCAACCAGCGCCGCGAAATTCGGGCTCTTGAACACCTTCCATTCGGTGACGATCACGAGCGCATCGGCGCCTGCAGCTGCCTCTTCCGACGTCGTCACGAACTCGAGTCGCGAATGTGCAGCCGGATCGTCGCTCAGATCGAGCGCGAGCACCCGCCGCGCCTCATCCGTCGCAACAGGATCGTAAGCCCGCACGCTCGCCCCACGCTTCAGCAGCCCAACCACGAGTTCACGGCTCGGCGCTTCGCGCATGTCATCGGTATTCGGCTTGAACGCGAGCCCCCACACCCCGAACGTGAGCCCCGACAGATCGTCCCCAAAGCGTTCCGAGATCTTCTCGAGCAGCACCTTCTTCTGCGCATCGTTGACCGCCTCGACGGCTTCCAGAATACGCAGCGATTGCCCATACTCGGCCGCGGTTTGCACCAGCGCCCGCACATCCTTCGGAAAACACGAACCACCGTAACCCACACCGGCGTAAAGGAAGTCATACCCGATGCGCGGATCCGATCCAATCCCCCGACGCACGGCCTCGATATCCGCCCCGACGCGATCCGCAAGATTCGCGAGCTCGTTCATGAACGAGATCCGCGTCGCCAGCATCGCATTCGCCGCATACTTGGTGAACTCCGCCGAGCGCACGTCCATGTAGCGCGTACGCTCGTGATTGCGGTTGAACGGCGCATACAGCCGCTTCATCTGTTCGCGTGCACGCTCGCCGGCTTCATCGGCATCGGTGCCGATCACGATACGATCGGGCCGCATGAAATCGTCGACGGCCGCGCCTTCCTTCAAAAACTCCGGATTCGACACGACCGAGAATTCGTGGCGCAGGCCGCGGCGGGTCAGCTCCGTTGCGATCGCATCGCGCACGTGCAGCGCGGTGCCGACCGGCACGGTCGACTTGTCGACCACGACCTTCGGCCCGCTCATATACCGTCCGATATTGCGCGCGGCGGCGAGCACATACTGCAGATCGGCGGAGCCATCCTCGTCGGGCGGCGTGCCGACCGCGATGAACTGGATGTCGCCGTGCGCGACGCTAGCCTCGATATCGGTCGAGAACTGCAATCGGCGGCTCGCGCGATTGCGATCGATCAGCTCTTTCAAGCCGGGTTCGTGAATCGGTACGCCGCCGTTGTTCAGGATATCGATCTTGCGTTGATCGACGTCGACGCAAAACACGTCGTTGCCGATTTCGGCAAGGCATGCGCCCGTCACGAGGCCTACGTAACCGGTACCGATGATGGTGATTTTCATGTTGCCGTATGGAGAGGAATCGATTGCGGGTTCAAAAATCCGAGTGCCGCGCGCCTGACACGTCGGCACTGGACGGCTCGGGACGCAATGCGCGCAACCGGGTGTCGAACTCGTTCAACACCGCGTCGCGCGACAGGACAGCCTCGGCGAATATGCGCCCGGCCTGTCCCAGGCGAGCACGCTCGGCCGCATCGGCGGCGAGCGCGTCGATAGTCGATGCAAGCACTTCGGCATCGCCTGGCGGCACGACGATGCCGCGCGGCGCGACCACGTCATGCAGCTCCGTCCCCGGGCTCGCCATCGCGATCACGGGCCGCCCGCTCGCGAACATCCCGGTCAGCTTCGACGGCATCACGAGATCGGCAGCGTCGGCGCGTTGCGGGAGGACGTGAATGTCGGCTAGATTCAGCAGCTCGTTGAGCCGGCTGATCGGTTGCAGTTCCAGGAAGCGGCAGTTCCTGAGGCCGACGCAGCGCATGAGGAGCTCGGCGCGCGCGGGTCCGCTGCCACAGAAGACGAACACCACGTTGTCGTGCATGACGAGCCGTTCGGCCGCGTCGGCCAGGATATCCAGCCCTTGCTTCGCACCCATGTTGCCGGAATAGAGCACCACCGTTGCGGCCGGAGAGATGTACAACGCCGTTCGCAGCTCGCTCGGACGTTTGAGCGGGTAGATCGAGTGGGTGTCGGCCCAGTTCGAGAAGTGCGCGAGCTTGCTGGAATGAATCCCTTTGCGTAGCGCGTGCTCGACCATCTTCCCGGAGATCGTTGACACGGTATCGAAGCGCTTCAGCAGCGTACGCTCGATGGCGAGCACGGCACGCTTCAGCAGCGATCCCTTGAGCATCCCGAGGCTGAACGCCGCATCGACCTCGTAATCCTGGATATGGATCCACGCATGGGCGCCGGTCAACCGTGCGACGAGCCAACCGGCTGGCGCGTTCAGCAGGCTTGGCGCGATGCACACGACGACGTCGGGCCGCCAGAATGCATGCCGCAGCATGACGGGGAAGCTCGAAAGCGCGAAGCTCGCGAGATGCGCGATGCGGCGCGCACCGCTCGGTCGCGACGGAACCCACAACGGCGCGCGCCAAAGCGCGACGCCGCTGCGGCGTTCGGTCGAGTAGCTTAGCGCCGAGTAGCCGCTGGCGACCCGCCATTCGGGGTAGTACGGCGGTGCGCACACGACGCGCACGGTGTGGCCTTTTTCGACGAGCGTTTCCGCCATTTCGGCGGTGTACTTGCCGATGCCGGTCAGCTCAGGCGCGTAGTTGATGCCGTAGACGAGGATCTTCATCGGCTCCCAGCGAAAGATAACAGCGAAAGATAAAAATGGTGCGGTGCGTTATAAGCGCATTGTCGGTAATGCTTATCGTGCGAGTCCGACAGAATGTTGATCGGTGCCGCCAATTGTCGGCGGCGGCCGTGCGAATCGTGGGCGAGATGGCACGCTGCGGGCAGCGTTACCCGCCGCGGCAGGCAGTCGTCAGAAAAGACGCGTGCAAACCAGCGGCGAATACATCTCGACAGCCGCCTGAATCGGTGCGTGATATCCGTAGGCGATGGCGGACACGACAAGTGTTGAAACTACGGCGAGCGGACGCAGTGCCGGCGGCAGGATCGGTGCGTCCGTCCATCGTTTCAGCAACATCACGGTAACGAGCACACCGAGCATCCACCCCACGATCACCTCAGACGCGCTATGCGCATCCTCGCGTACGCGTGCAAAGCCGATCGTCGCGGCGAGGGCGAGCCCCGGCAACAGCGCGGGGCCGGGGCGAACGTTCCACCCGTCGTGCAGCATCAGCAGGCACGCCATCGGCCAGACTGTCGCGGCAAGCATCGTGTGCCCGCTGATCATGCGGAAGTTCATTGAGCGGATCTGCAACCCGCATCCGGCATAAAGAACTTTCGTCAGTCCGACGACGAGCATCGCGACGGCAAGCAGCACGACCCACCACAACGCAATACGCCAGCCATGCATCGAGCGAGTGAGCCACGCGAAACAGATGGCGGCAAGCGGCAGCGTCAGCGCCGCGTCACCGAGGTTGCCGATAGCGAGCCACATGTCCGGTCCTCGCTGGTCGAAACGGAGTGATCGATCGCTCGTGGGGTGAAAAGCCAGCAACGCGCCGCGTGTCACCGCGGCGCACGATTGGCATCAGACGACCAGCTGTTCCGACATCCGCGCCAGCAGATACCGCTCGAAGTCCGCCGCAACCTCCGGATGCCGCAGCGCGAACTCGATCGTCGCCTTCAGATACCCAAGCTTGCTGCCGCAATCGAAGCGTGTACCGTCGTAACGGTACGCGAGCACCTGTTCATCGGTGAGCAGCGACTGGATCGCGTCGGTCAGTTGCAATTCGCCGCCCGCGCCGGGTTTGAGCCCGCGGAGATGCTCGAAGATCTTCGGTTTCAACACGTAACGGCCGACGACACCGAAGTTCGACGGCGCATTCGCCGGTTCGGGCTTCTCGACGATGCCGGACAGCTTGAAGAGATCGTCTTCCCAACGTTTGCCGTCGATCACGCCATAGGATTTTGAATCTTCAGGCGCGATTTCCTCGACCCCGATGACCGACGCATGATAGTGATCGAAGACGTCGATCATCTGGCGTAACACCGGCTTCGGGCCATCGAGCAGGTCGTCGGCGAGAATCACCGCGAACGGATTGTCGCCGACGAGTTTCTCCGCGCACAGCACGGCATGACCCAGCCCGAGCGCTTCGGCCTGGCGCACGTAAAAGCAGTCGACATGGCTCGGCTTGATGCTGCGTACCAGCGACAGCAGCTTGTCCTTGCCGCGTGCCTCGAGCTCCGCCTCGATCTCATACGACTTGTCGAAATGATCCTCGATCGCGCGCTTGCTGCGCCCGGTCACGAAAATCATCTCCGTGATGCCCGCTTCGATCGCTTCCTCGACCGCATACTGGATCAACGGTTTGTCCACGACCGGCAGCATTTCCTTGGGACTGGCCTTGGTGGCCGGCAGGAACCGCGTGCCCAGGCCGGCGACCGGAAAGACGGCTTTCGTCACTTTCAACATAGTGGTAATTCCATGGGTTCGGAATGAAGAGCAGACAACGTCGATGTCCGATGTCGGTGTCCGGGCGCAACAAAAGATTCGAAGTCGCAGAGGACGCATTTGCATGCGTCGCGCACGTGCGATTCCGGAAATCCTAGTGTGTTCGGAAATACAGCGGCGACTGAATCTTGGGCGAATCCGACAGGTTGATTGCAACACCATACATTGGCGCAAGAATTATTTTGAAACAGTATGCAAGCGGCCGGCTCGGCGTTATATAGCGTATGACGGCTGTCGTTTTTCGAAAGGCGTTCGCTCGGTTGGGATAGGGTTTGAAGCGGAAGACCCGGAATCCGGACGGATTTTGCAGATGCGTGTGTAGGCCGATGCATCGCGTTCACGGGCGTGTTATCAGGAGAGCGTGATGACGGAAGAGGATGATATTTGCCGCGCGTTGGGCGCACTCGATCCTGCCTATCTCGAACTGATGCAGCAGATGTTGAAGATCGATTGCGAGGTCGCGGCACGCGAGTTGGGCATCTCGAATCAGATCGCGTCACGGATCATCGCGCTGACGCCAACCGAGATCGAAGCGCTGGTCGACCGCCAATCGCAGCCTTAGACGGCAATGCTGGCGTCGTTTCGTCGCAACACCTGCCAGAAAAAGTGCTGGCCTGATTGCGACGATGGCCCGCGGCCGGGAGTCGCCGAGTTTCCGGCGTGCATGGACGGCAGCGCGCCACGGTCCCGCTATATACGAAGAAGGACAAGAAAACGAACAAAATATATTTAGCGTTGAAACGCAATTGCCAAAGAGAAAGCTGAAAGTGGAGCCACCATGACGCATTCGACCATAGACACCATGACGATATCCGAACAACGGCGGCGCACCGGCCGGGCTGATGTCTGGCTTCCATGCTCCGATCCTCCCGCGGAACCGATGTGGTGTGAGGGCCGATGGCCGGGACATACGTACGGGTTTCCCGTGTATTGGGACGGCGCAAAATGGTGCAGCAAGATTTTCGGTGCCCGCGGAGATTTCTGGCGCGAGCGCGTGATACAGGCTGCATAGCAGGCATCTGCCGGCCGCGGCGATCGCCACATGACTTTACCGAACCGCATGTCGGTTGCCCGTCACGTCCTGCTTTCACGAACGGAAATACAACAAACCCGCGATGTGGCGGATTACCGCTAGGTTTTGTCCGTTCGTCGACGTGCTCGACCCGTAGAGTGCATGGCCGAAACTCCGCGTATTGCCAATACGCGCCCTGCGGCCGGCTGAATGCAATCGCCGTCCAGAATCAGGAACGCCCATGCCCGAACAGGACGACATCTTCGACGCGATTGCGGAATTCAACCGTTCGTATCTGACGCTTGCCCAGCGCTTGCTGCAAGCGGATCGCGAAGCGGCGAAACAACAACTGGGCATGTCGGACGAGACGGCGGCGATCGTCGCCGCATTGACGCCGGCACAGATCGATGAACTCGCCGAGCGCCGCGAATTGTTCTGCGAATTCCGCGCGGAATCCTCGCCCGGCCGGGCCTGATACGGCAACCTTTCCAACGTTTCATGCGTCGGGCCGCGCACGAACCTGGCCGAATATCCGGTTGACCGTCCGCGCGACCGATCGCAGCTCGGCTGCCGCCGTGGCCGCCTCCGTCGATTGTCGGCGGTGGCCGATAGTTTGGCGTTTTTCGGCTAGACATCGAACCCCATTCGTCTAATTGGATTCGATACGATGCGCAAAAACGCTGTTGCCACGATGTCCGCACGCGAAGCACACGATGCGGCCACGCCGAGAATTGTCTTTCACCGGGGATTCGTCGTCCATGCAGGGAATGTTGGAGCATCTACTTGAGCGCCATGTGTCGGTCCAATGGCGCGGCTTCCTGGAGGCATTGGCCGGTGAATTCACCGATCAGCTCGATCGGGACGAGCTGAGGCAATTGATGGCGCGCATCGGCATGCGCTTCGCAGCCGCGCATCCACTTGGCCCTTGCGAGTCGACGGACGATCTGGCGGATGCACTGAATGCCCGCTGGCGCGACATGCAGTGGGGTTACGCCGAACTGTCCGACGAGCACGATTTCCTGCGCATCGTGCATCACGCCGCGCCGTTGCGCGCGTTCGGCGACGGCCATCTCGCATGGTCCTCCGCCTTCCTGGAAGGCGCTTATCAGGGCTGGTTCGACAGCGTCGGCGCAACCGGTTTGCGCGTGACGCAGGCGGTTGCGCCGCAGGATGACGCGCGGATCGAACTGCGTGTTGCGCGCGCAAAGCACTGAACGACCGGGCCGACCGGAACTTCCGCGACAACAAACGGGCACGCTATGTCGACCTCACGGGATATCGAATCGTTGTTCAAGCGTTTTGGCGGCGATGCCGGACGCTATCACGAAGTACGTGCCGAAGCGGATGCCGAAGTGGCCCGCGCGCGCTGGCCGCTGCTCGGCGGTGTCGAGTTGCGCGAGAGCGAGTCGCAGGGGCAGCCAGGCTCCAGGTCGCCAGACGGTGGGGATAGCCTGCGCAAAATCGTACTGACCGATACGCGTGCGTTGCCTGCGTCCGCGCCGGACGCCGGCACGCGGGATCAAATACCCGGTTCGCTGAAGAAGCTGGTAAGCAGGCCGGCGGCATCGGATAGCACGGATGCGCAAGGTTCGTCACAACCGCTGGTTCGGTTGTTCGAGCGGCTGCGAACGGAGGCGACGGGAGAGGGGCCGAAGAAGCCATCGATGTGGACCGGCCGCTCATGAAAATCGTCGCGATCGCTTCGGCAAAGGGCGGCGTCGGCAAGACGACGCTGGCGGCGAACCTCGCGGCCGTAATGGCGGCGTCGCGACGCCGGCGCGTGAGCCTGGTGGATCTCGATCCGCAGAATGCGCTGAAGCTGCATTTCGGCGTGCCGCTCGATATGACCGACGGGCTCGCCCATGCCGCGCTCGACAGACTGAACTGGCCGGCCGTGGTCGTCGACGGGATCACGGTGTTTCCGTTCGGCCTGGTCGGCGAAACGGATCAGCGCCGCTTCGAGCGGCTGCTGGACCGCGATCCGTCGTGGCTCGCGCACGGGCTTGCGGCGCTCGGGCTCGGCGACGACGACATCGTGATCATCGATACGCCGCCGGGCACCTCGGTGTACATGCGCGCCGCGCTGACGGCCGCGCATTTCGTGCTCAAGGTCGTGCTTGCCGATGCGGCCTCGTACGCAACGATTCCGCAGATGCGGCGGATGCTCGACGCCTATGCCGCGAGCCGCGCGGATTTCGTGGGCGACGGCTACGTGGTCAATCAGGTCGATCAGTCGCGCGAGCTGGGCCGCGATGTGCTGCGCGTGCTGTGCGATAGCCTCGGCGCGGCCCGGTTCGGCGGCGTGATTCACAGGGATGAAGGGGTTGCGGAATCGCTCGCGTCCCGGACGACCGTGAATCGCTACGACCCGCGTTCGCAGGCCGCTGCCGACCTGAACGCGTGCGGTGCATGGCTCGAGCGCGTGCTCGATCGGCGCGACACCGCGCGGAGCATCGCTTGAGCGCCCGCGGGGAGGTCGCGCGGCCCTCGGTGGTCGACCGGTTCGTCGATGCGTTGCCCGCAAGCGGATGGCTCGTTGCGCTGCCGGTGGCCGCATGCACGCTGCTGGCACTGTATTTCGTGTGTACCGTGCCGCTCGACACGACCGGGCAACTCGTGTTCGCCACCTGCTGCATCGCGTGTTCGCTGCTGGTCCGTCGCCTGGACGGACGCTATGCGACGCTCGTCATGATCGTGCTGTCGGTGGTGGCCACCGGCCGGTATATGTATTGGAGATTGTCCGGCACGTTGGTGTGGTTGCATCCGCTCGACGCGGTGTGGGGCACGCTGCTCGTGGCGGCCGAAGTCTATGCGGCGGCGGTGCTGATCCTCGGCTACTTCCAGACCGCGTGGCCGCTCGGGCGCAAGCCGCTGCCGTTGCCCGCGTCGCGCGCGCATTGGCCGAGCGTCGACGTGTTCATTCCGACGTATAACGAACCGCTGAGCGTCGTCAAGCCGACCATCTACGCGGCGCTCGCGCTGGATTACCCGGCCGACAAGCTGTCGATCCACGTGCTGGACGACGGACGTCGCCCGGAATTCCGCGCGTTCTGCGAGTCGGTCGGCGTGCACTGGACGATTCGCGATCACAATCGCCATGCCAAGGCCGGAAACCTCAACGAAGCCTTGAAGATCACCGACGGCGAATTCGTCGCGATCTTCGATTGCGATCATGTGCCGACGCGTTCGTTCCTGCAGGTCTGCCTGGGCTGGTTCATTCGGGATCCGAAGCTGTCGATGCTGCAGACGCCGCATCACTTCTTTTCGCCGGACCCGTTCGAGCGCAACCTCGGCATTTTCAGAAAGGTGCCGAACGAAGGCGAATTGTTCTACGGACTGGTGCAGGACGGCAACGATCTCTGGAACGCGACGTTTTTCTGCGGATCGTGCGCGCTGATGCGCCGCTCGATGGTGGAGGAGATCGGCGGCATCGCGACGGAGACGGTGACCGAGGATGCGCACACCGCGCTCAAGCTGCATCGCCGCGGCTATACGACGGCTTATCTTGCGATACCGCAGGCGGCGGGGCTGGCCACCGAGAGCCTGACCGGACACATCGGGCAGCGAATCCGCTGGGCGCGCGGCATGACGCAGATATTCCGCATCGACAACCCGTTGTTCGGGCGCGGACTGACGCTGAGCCAGCGGCTGTGCTACCTGAACGCGATGATGCATTTTTTCTACGGAATCCCGCGGCTCGTGTTCCTGACCGCACCGTTGTCGTTCCTGTTCTTCGACGCACATGTGATCCATGCACCGGCCACGATGCTTGCGCTCTATGCGCTGCCGCACGTCATCCATGCGAACGTGACGAACTCGCGGATGCAGGGCAGGTTCCGGCATTCGTTCTGGGCCGAAGTCTACGAAGCCGTGCTGGCGTCGTATATCGCGCTGCCGACGATGCTTGCGCTGATCAATCCCCGGCTGGGCAAGTTCAACGTGACGGCCAAGGGCGGGCGCATCGACCGCGGCTACTTCGATTGGGCCGTGTCGAAACCGTATCTGAGCCTGGTGATCCTGAACGTGATCGGCCTCGCGATAGGCGTGCTGAACCTGTCGCTCAACCGTCATGTCGGCAGCGAAGTCCAGACGACGGCGTTCAACCTGGCGTGGACGACCTACAACATCCTGATTCTGGGTCTCGCCGTCGCGGCGGCGAACGAACGCCGGCAGGTACGGGTTTCCCATCGCGTCGCGGCGCGGATTCCGGTCATGCTGCGCTTCGCGAATGGCCGGACACTGGCGTGCGAAACGCGTGACTACTCGGAGGGCGGGATCGGCGTGGCAGTCCCCGACGATGCGCGCATGCCGCGTGGCGAATCGGTGACGGTATCGCTGTTTCGCGGTGTCGACGAGTACGCATTTCCCGCGACGATCGAATACGTCGAACCAGGGCGCGTCGGCATCCGGTTCGAGAGCCTGTCGCAACAGCAGGAGTTCGATCTCGTCAGTTCGACCTTTGCCCGCGCCGACGCATGGATCGACTGGACGGACGGCCGCCGTCACGATTCGCCGCTGCGTGCGTTCCTGCATCTGTCGAAGGTTGGCGTGCACGGCTTACTTCGCGTGATCGCGCGCCTGTACGCGGACATGCGCGTGTACGGGCGCGGCGGTCGCAGCAACGACAACGAATAGCGTGAGGCGGAACGAATGACGTGGGCGTCGCGACAGCGCGGCAGCACGCGCCGCAAGGCGTGCATTTCGCAGGGCGCGGTTGTCGCGGTTCCTGCACGTGTCGGCCGGTATGCGCGCGTGTCGCGCAGGATGTTGTCGCTACTGCTCTGGGCAATGGCGAGCGGCATCGCATCGGGCAGCTGGGCCGCGGCCACCGGGATGCAGGCGCCCGGCGCGATGCGGGCGGCGGATGGCGCGATGTCGTCGGGCGACGCGGCGCCGCCGTCGCCGGCCATACCCGTCGGGCCCGCCGCGGCGCGCCCCGCGCTGCTCGCCGAACCGGTTCCGGCGGCCGCCGCCGCGCACCGCCGCTTCGGCATGCTGCCGACCACGGCCGAGCCCGGCACGCTCGTGCCCGGCGGCCGGCGCCAGGCATTGACGTTCGCGGATCTCGGGGCACGCGATCCGCTGCAGCTGCGGGGCACCGACGGCCAGAACGGCATCGCGTTCTCGGTCCGTCGCGACGAGGTCGTCATGGGCGCGACGCTGCATCTGGTCTACAGCTACTCGCCCGCGCTGCTGCCGGATCTGTCGCAGCTCAAGGTGCTCATCAACGGCGAAGTGGCGGCGACGTTGCCGTTGCCGGCCACTCAAGCCGGCATGACGGTTGCGCGCGACGTGTCGATCGATCCGCGCTTCGTCACCGAGTACAACCATCTGAACGTTCAGCTGATCGGTCATTACACGAAAGACTGCGAGGATCCCGCCAACTCGTCGCTGTGGGCAACGGTGAGCAACGCGAGCCGGCTCGAGCTGACCTATGCGTCGCTGCCGGAGCGGCCGGAACTCGGCGTCCTGCCCGCGCCGTTCTTCGATTCGCGGGACGTCCGGCGGCTCGAGCTGCCTTTCGCATTCGCCGCGCGGCCGCCGCGGGAGACGCTGGAAGCGGCGGGCATCGTCGCGTCGTGGTTCGGCGCGCTGGCCTCGTATCGCGGCGCGCGGTTTCCGGCCCGGCCCGGCGGCCTGCCTGAATTGGGCAACGCCGTGGTGTTCGCGACGGCCGACGATCGTCTGGACGGCGTGACGCTGCCGGCCATCGACGGACCGACGCTGGCTGTCGTCGATCGGCCGGCGCCTGCTCATGGCCAGCTATTGCTGGTGCTCGGTCGCACGCCGGGCGAAGTGAAGGTCGCCGCGCTCACGCTCGCGCTCGGCAGCAAGACGCTTGCGGGTACCCATGCCACGGTGAGCCGGCTCGAGAACGTCGCGCCGCGCGTGCCGTACGACGCGCCGAACTGGCTGTCGTCGACGCGCCCGGTGCGGATCGGCGAACTGGCCGAGGGACGCGCGCTCAGCGTGTCCGGATACGACGCGGGCGCCGTCCGGATCGATCTGCGCGTCGCCCCCGATCTGTTCACATGGGATACGCGCGGCGCGCCGATCGACCTGCGTTATCGATACACGCCGACGCTGCGCGCAGACCGTTCGTCGCTCAACCTGAGCGTCGGCGATACGTTCGTGAACGCGCTGCCGATCCCGGCACGGGAAACATCGCGCTGGAGCCTGGGTCGCTACCTGCCATTCGTCGCCAACGGTATCGACCGCGCGACGCTGCACGTGCCGCCGCTGCTGCTCGCGCCGCGCACGCCATTGCAGCTGCACTTCTTCTACGAGATCCCGGACATGGGCAGATGCACGGGGCGGCTGCTGCAGAACGTCGCGGGTTCGATCGACCCGGACTCGACGATCGACGTGTCGTCGTTTCCGCACTACAAGGCGCTGCCCGACCTCGCCGCGTTTGCAAACAGCGGCTTTCCGTTCACGCGGATGGCCGACCTGTCGGACACGGCCGTCGTGCTGCCTGCCGAACCGACCGCGGACGTCTACGGCCTGTACCTGCTCGCGATGGGACGCATGGGCGTGTCGACGGGCTATCCGGTCAGCGGTGTGACGGTGACGGACGCCGCCGGTGTCGGCGCGTTCGCGTCCAAGGATCTGCTGATTCTCGGCGCACCGGACACGCAGCCTTTGCTGACCCGCTGGGCGGCGCGCATGCCGTTCGGCACGGATCGCGACGGCGGCCTGTTCGGCCGCGCGGAGGCGGCGCCGTCGCCTGGCGCCGAGCGCGAACGCGTGCGTGCCGGCCTCTCGATCGTCTCGGACGGCACGCGTGCGCTGATCGCCGGCTTCGAGTCGCCGTTGCGCAAGACGCGCAGCGCCGTCGCGTTGATCAGCGCGACCGGGCATGCGGACGAGGTGCTCGGCCCCGCACTGCTCGACGACGACATGCTCACGTCGGTCCAGGGCGCGATGGTCGTGATTCGCGATCGCATCGTCACGGTGACGTCGAACGAAACGTCGTACCACGTCGGTGCGCTGCCGCCGATCACGTACCTGCGCTGGTTTCTGTCGGGACGTCCGCTGCTGCTTGCGCTGTTCAGCGTGCTGGCCGCGTTGGTCGCGGCGGCGCTCTTCTATCGTCTGCTGCATGCGCGTGCGGCGCGCCGGCTGAAGGAGTGACATGCGGAACCGACGGTTACGCGGGCTGAGCGCTGCCCGCGCGGGCGGTGTCGCGAGTCTGCTGCTCGCGCTGGCATTGCCGCACGCGGCGGCGGCGGGCAGCGACCCGCTGAAGGTACTCGTCGATCAGGGCCGATACTGGCAGGCGCACGGCCGCGGCGACCTCGCGGCGCAGGCCTGGAAGAAGGTGCTGGGCGTCGATCCGAATCAGCCCGACGCGCTGTTCGGCATGGGCATGGTGCTCGCCGATCGCAAGGACGTGGACGGTGCGCGCCGCTACCTGGAACAGTTGCGCCGGATCGCCCCCGGCTTCGCGCGGACCGACGAGCTTGGCCTGCGTCTGGGCGAGGCGAGCGTGCGGGACGGCGAGATCAGCGACGCGCGCCGCCTCGCGCAAACGGGGCAGAGCGCACTGGCCGCACAACAGTATCAGCGCGCGCTGCAAGGCGCGCCGTCGTCGCCCGCGCTGCAACTCGAGTACTTCCAGGCGCTCGCGGCCACGCCGAGCGGCTGGGCCGAAGCGCGGCGCGGCCTGGAACGTCTCGCACGGGACAACCCCGACGATCCGCGCTACGCACTCGCATACGCGCAGCACCTGACCTATCGCGACGCGACGCGCCGCGACGGCATCGCGCGGCTCGAGTCGTTGTCCGCCGACGCGAAAGTCGGGAAAGCGGCGCGCGAGAGCTGGCGCCAGGCGCTGCTCTGGCTCGCGGCAAGGCCGTCGGATCAGGCACGCTACCTCGCCTATCTGAAGGTGGTGCCCGACGATCCGCCGGTCAAGGCACGCTACGACAGCATGGTGCGACAGGATCAAACCGCGCGCGAGGGCGATCAACGGGGCGCATCGAACGAAGCGCGCGGCCACGCGATCGAGGATGGCTTCGCGGCACTCGAGCGCGGCGATCTGGACACGGCGCGGGCCCGCTTCGATGCCGTGCTCGCGACGTCGCCGAACGACAGCGACGCGCTGGGCGGCCGCGGCATCGTCGAACTGAAGCAGGAGCATTTTGCGCAGGCGAGAACCGATCTGGAACGCGCGTCGCGAGGCGGGAATGCGGCGCGCTGGCGCTCGGCGCTCGGCAGTGCGACGTACTGGTCCTACACGAGCGAGGCGCTCGGCGCGCAAAGCAACGGCGACTTCGCGCGAGCGAAAGCGCTGTTCGAACGCGCGATCCTTGCGGATCCGTCGAACGTCACCGCCCAGGTGCTGCTCGGCGACGCACTGCTGGAGAATCGCGATGCGCGTGGCGCCGAGCAGGCGTACCGGATGGCGCTGCGGCGTCAGTCCGACAACCCGGACGCGATCCGCGGCCTGGTCGGCGCGCTGGCCGCGCAGGGGCGCGGCGACGAAGCCTTGCAGTTCGCGACGCAACTGACCGCCGAGCAGCAGTCGAAGGCCGGCGGCCTCGACCGGTTGCGTCGTACGGCCGAGGCGGCGCAGGCGCGGCAAGCCGAAGCGCGCGGCGATCTCGGCGCGGCGCGCAGCCTGTTCGAGGACGCGCTCGCCGGCAATCCGGACGATCCGTGGCTGCGGCTGGATCTGGCGCGCGTGTACGTGCGGCAAGGTGCGATCGGGTCGGCACGCAGCGTGATGGACGGATTGCTGGCCGAACGGCCCGACATGACCGACGCACTCTATGCCGGCGCGCTGCTGGCCGAGCAGACGCAAGACTGGAGCATCGGGCTGCAGCGGCTGGAGCGCATCGCGCCCGCGCAACGCACGGCGGCGATGACGACGTTGCAGCACCGCCTGTGGGTGGGCCAGCAGGTGGCGCTGGCGACACGGATGGTGCGCGAGGGCCGCCGCGCGCAGGCGCTCGGCGTGCTGCACGATGCGGAGGGGATCGGCCAGTCGGTGCCGGCGCTCGCGGCGGCGCTGTCGGCGGGTTATGCGCAAGCCGGCGACACGTCGCGTGCGCTCTGGATCGTGCAGCGTGCGCTGGCCCGGGAACCGGAGAACGCCGGCCTGCTGCTGCAATATGCGCGGATTCTGCTGACCGTCCGCGACGATGGGCTTCTGGGCGACGTGATGCGCCGGCTCGCCGCGATGCCGCTGTCGCCCGCGCAGCGTGGCGACTTCGAACGCCTGAACCTCGAGATCGTCGTGCGTCAGGCCGATGCGGTCCGCCAGGCAGGCGACCTTGCCGGCGGCTACGCGGTCATCGCGCCCTGGCTGGCGGCGATGCCCGACAGTCCGGAGCTCCAGGCCGCGCTCGCGCGGCTGTATACGTCGGCCGGCGATGCGCCGAACGCGCTGAAATGCTATCGGGTCGCGCTGGCCCGCCGGCCCGACGACACGGGATTGCTGGTCGCGGCGATCTATGCGGCGAGCGGTGCGAAGGCATGGCGCGACGGCGAAGCGTTCGCGGCCACGGCGCTGCGTATCGCGCCCGACGACCCAGGGCTGCTTGCCGCGACCGGCCGCTTGTATCGCGCGGAGGGAAATCTCTCGCTCGCCGGGCAGTATCTGCAGCGTGCGCTGCTGGCCGCCAATACGCCGCCGCCGGGCGGCAAGCCGGCGCCGTCGAACGTGCCGCGCGGTTGGGAAGACGCGATGCGGCGCATCGGCGCGAACCCGCTGCCCGGTACCAATCCGTTCGAAGGCAAGACCGCCGTCGATGCCGTTCGTCCGTCGACCGGCTTCGGGGCCGCGGTATCGCCGCCGCCGGGCGTGCCTTCCTGGTCCACCCCGTCTTCTTCTGCTCCGACCGTGCCCTATACGATGCCGCCCGCGCCGCCCGCGACCTACGTCACCCCGTCCGCCGTGCCGGCAGCGCGCATGGTGCCGCCCGCCATGCCGCTGCGGGCAGTCACGCCCGATCCCGGCGATCCCGGCGGTTATGGCCAGGCGGCCGCCGGCACGGGCGAATCGGGTGGGCCCGCGACCGCGCGACGCTATCGGCCCTATCGGGAGCCTGCCGCCGACGTACCGCCGGCGGGGGAGTCCGCCGGATGCGTGTCGCAGTCCGATCCGGACGACGACTGTGCCGGCTACGTCGCCACGCCGTGGCCGATGTCGCCCGCGTCGCGGGCTGCGGCGGCGACCGGTTCGCCGGCGGCCACGTCAGGCTCCAGGGCGGGCCGGCCGGCCCGCGGCGGGATGAAGGTCGCCGCCGCGCGCTCGTCCGTTCTTTCATCGGCCTACGGGCAGCCCGAGGCGTCGCCTCGCTATATCCCGCAGCCACCGGCCGGCTATGCGAGAAGCGAGGCCGTGGCCCGGGCACCGCAGCGGGATGCGGGCGCGGACGCCCCTGGACAGATGCTCGACGTCGCGTCGGAACTGGCCCAGGTGAACAGCGAGCAGGCCAGCACGGCGGCGGGCGGCCTCGTGTTCCGAAACCGGACGGGCGAGGCGGGGCTGTCCGGCCTCACCGACATCGAGGCGCCGCTGGAAGGGCGCATCAAGGCCGGCAACGGTCACGTCGTCGTGACCGCCACGCCGGTCATGCTCGACGGCGGCAACTCGGCCTCCGACGTGCCGACCCTAGCCCGGTTCGGCGCGGGGCTCGCGACGTCGGCCGGCGGCGGCTCGCCGGGTTCCGAAACGGCGAGCGGCGTCGGTCTCTCCCTGGGTTACGAAGGCAAGCAGCTGAAGGCCGACATCGGTGCGACGCCGGTCGGGTTTCCGTATCAGGATGTGGTCGGCGGCGTGCGCTACAACGGTGCCATCACTGATCGGGCGGCCTACTCGCTGGCCGTCACGCGTCGTGCGGTGACCGACAGCCTGCTTTCGTTCGCGGGCGCACGCGATGCGAGTGCCGGCCTCAAATGGGGCGGTGTGACGCGCAGCGGCGCGCGCGGCGCGCTGAGCTGGGACGACGGCACCAGCGGCGCGTACGTCGCGGGCGGGTTCGACTACTACGACGGCCATCACGTCGAACGCAACTTTGCCGGCAAGGGCAGCGGCGGCGCCTATACGCGCCTGTTGCGCGACGCGGACCGGACGCTCACCGTGGGCGTCAATGCGACGTGGATGCGCTTCAGCAAGAACCAGTCGTATTTCACGTACGGCCAGGGCGGCTATTTCAGTCCTCAGCAATACGTGATCCTGAATATACCGGTCGAGTACTCGGGACGAACGGGCGCGTTTGCGTACGATTTGAGCGGTTCGTTCGGCGTGCAGCATTACCGGCAGAACGCGGTGCCGTATTTCCCGCTCGATTCCGGCATGCAGGCGCAAGCGGCCGCGAATGCCGCCGCCAGTCAGGCGGTGGGGCTGGACGCGGGGGCCGTGTATCCCGCCCGCAGCAAGACGGGCATCGCGTATTCGCTCGCCGCGCGCGGCGAATACCAGGTCGCGCCGCAGCTTGCCGTCGGCGGCGCGGCTTCGTTCGGCAATGCGTATCAATACCGCGAGTGGACGGCGGCCGTCTATCTCCGCTACAGCTTTACGCCGCAAGGCGGCCTGCCGGCGTTCCCGCCGCGCGTGTTCACGTCGCCGTATCTCGCCGAAGCCGACTGAACGGATCCGCATGGCGCCGTGGCGATGTCGCGCGAATTGACGTGCACGCCAAGGGACGCGCGCCTGCGCGTGCTGGCGGATCCGTTCAGAGCTTTGTCGGTCCGGCGGTGCGTTCGCGACGTACAGTGTGTCATCGAAAATCCGGCGAGTGCCGCACCACCGGGTCCAAGCGAATCGACCGGCAAAGCGCACGCGCAGGCCCTTCAAGACCGACCATGGCCGAACAACACGACATTTCCGATGCGATCGCGGAATTCAATCGATCGTATCTCATGCTTGCGAAGTGGCTGCTCCTCGTCAACCGGGGCGAGGCCACGCGACAACTCGGCATCTCGGAAATGACGGCATCGCGTATCGCATCGCTGACACTGGCCCAGATCGACCACCTCGCATCGCGCGGCAAGCTGTTTTGCGAGTTTCGCGACGAGTTCGCGCCGGGCTGTGCGTGAATCCGCTGCGCGACGGTTCGCCATGACATCGGGACGGCTCCGTCATCACGACGCAGGAACGTACGCGCGCCGTGACGGCATCCTGAATCCGAACGCAGTGCGCGATCACGCGACGGTCCGACCGTTCCGATGCACGCAACCCAGAGAGAATCGATGATCTCCCAATCCATCTTCAAGGCATATGACATTCGCGGCGTGGTCGGCAAGACGCTGGACGCCGACACGGCGCGCGCGATCGGCCGGGCATTCGGCAGCGAAGTGCGCGCGCAGGGCGGTGACGCGGTCGTCGTCGCGCGCGACGGCCGCCTGTCGGGGCCCGAGCTCGTCGGCGCACTCGCCGATGGCCTGCGTGCGGCCGGTGTCGACGTGGTCGACGTCGGCATGGTGCCCACGCCGGTCGGCTATTTCGCGGCGAGCGTGCCGCTCGCACTGAAGGGCGGCGAGCGCCGCGTCGATTCGTGCATCGTCGTC
>Ga0157367_1000247_pt1 | contig 28199 bp, 18 predicted proteins | sample AttbisABBM2_FD_113142 | JGI IMG/M metagenome (GOLD analysis project Ga0157367, IMG submission 113142) | Fungus gardens microbial communities from leaf cutter ant in Botucatu, State of São Paulo, Brazil - Atta bisphaerica ABBM2 | ecosystem: Host-associated > Fungi > Mycelium > Unclassified ... | reverse complement strand
TTGTATTGAGTAACACAAGAGAACTCGATAGAGTTCCTAGTACAGAGTAGTCTACCTTATATACTAGTACCCATGGTCCGTGCTAACTACTGTGCACCCTACCCTAAATGACCATGAGTATAATATGAGGCCAGCATATGTTGTCTATGCTGTATAACGTTGCTTTGTTCTGGAACCTTCTACTTCCTTCTCTTATATCCCGTGATCAGTCTTGTGATTATGCCATCAAGTTGTGACTAATGTGACAGCGTGACTGATAACCCCTAACCTGAGTTGTTCTAAAAATAGAAAAAGAAATGAAAAGAAATGAAAATGAAAATAAAAGTTAAGTCTATCATCAACGATCTTGACATTATGTCTTACTCAAGGCTACCATATGTACTCCATGTGCCCTGACATTATCTTCTAGTTCTTTCTACTACATTCTAGGCCTATGACGTCACATCATGTGACATGTCATGTGACTGCGATGTCACATGCCTCTTCATTGTCCAAAACAAAACAAAACAAAACAAAAAGGAAAATAAAATCCCTATAAAGTCAGAAAATAAAAGAAAAAGAAAATAAAAATTGTTCATGTCCAAAGCGTCCCATAACAGGTAGCACTAAAGAAAGTGCAGGAGGAAATAAAGAAATAGATAGATAGAGAAAGAAAGAAAGTAGAATTATGGAAGAAAGAGGACAGAGTAATACTGAGTATGAAAGACTTAGTATTTAAAGAATAACTAGCAAGAAAACTAGTGGACCTCTATATAGAACCATATACTATTGAAGAGATAGTATTTACCAATGCAGTTAAACTAAAGCTGCTAACTACAATGAGAATCCACCTAGTAGTGAATATAAGTCAAGTAGTAAAGTATAGAAAACTGGTGAAAGAGCAGAAAGTGAAGGAGCCAAAACTAGCAGAAGTTGGTAGAGAGGAGGAGTAGGAAGTCAAAAGAATATTGAATAAACAAAAAAATAAGGGAGGTAACAAGTACTTGGTATGTTAGAAGAGATTTACATTAGAGTATAATATATAGGGACAAAAAGACTTAGAAAATATAAAGGAGATAGTAGTAGATTTTGAAGAGAGAATGAGTGCAAAAGTCAGAAGGCAAGACAAGTTGAAGATAACAAAAGTCTTGTTTACTTCAGATAAGAGAAGTTACTAGAGAAGTATATAGTAAAAATATTGTATAGATAGGACAGTGAGAAGTTAGAAAGAAATTGGTAGAGGTAAAAGTATATTTCTCTAGAGAAGAAATCTTGAAGGGGGTAATGTTAGAATCAAAGATGATGGACTTGTTTCTTTGTTTCTCTTCTCTTATCTAAGCTTTTTTAATTTTCTATCCTAATTCTTCTATCTTTCTTCTTTTATTTTCCTATTTTAAACTTAGTAAAGGGGGAACAATGTGTCAAATGTTACATTCATTGTCACAACATCATATAATGTATCAAAAGAATGACATTATACTATTATAGACCAACTTCCAAGATATCTAAGATATCTGCTTTCTGACTTCTGAATAGAACTCTAACATATCTAGGTATATTTCTGCACTCATGATTAGTCACACATAGATTAGCCTTTTATATTTCACCTCCTAGTAACTTGTTATCTAAACTGCTGGTTATTCAATATTCTAAAAACTATCCTGTCTCTATAATATCTTTTTAGTTATCTTCTGCGCTACTACTGCCTTAGTTATAGTTCTGACTATAAACTCAGTATATAAGACTCAGTAGATACTCTGTAGTCCAGGAATAGGTACTTGAAAGCATAATTAACATAGTATCACATACTATCTGACATCTGCACATTTATATCCTCTTTTAGTATGGATCACACTCCATTCCAATCATCTATCAACCCAAGAACTAGACCTTACATCTTTATCAATCTCATAGAGTTCCAAGTAACAACTCTCTATAGTACCTGACAACCCAGAGTAGATGTAACAAGCAAGTATTATTAGATTAACATTTCCATATTTAAGAATGATAGCTACCATATACTATTCTTCAGTCTGTTAATCAATTTGGACTTGTACCATACTTGTTACTTTATAATCTTTCAGACTACTAGTATCTGAGAAATATAACCATGTGACAAACAGGCTAAACACAACACTATCTGTTGAAGCCAAGGTTGATTATCTACATAGTACAAACTTCCAGCCCTTCAGAGTAAAATATCCAACCCCAGTTCTGTACTTCTATCTTCTATGTTATTTTCTGTGGATAACCAGCAAGCATAAATTGCCCCTAACACATAGCCACAAATATTTGGATGGTAGAATAAGATAGAAATACAACTGATTAGAAACCAGAGAAGTCAGAAATGTACTCACAAGTAGAAGCAACTAAAAATGCTGGAAAAGAAAAGAATTGGTACTTATAAGTAGGAAAAGAGCATTAGGCTGATTTCAGGTTGCAAATGGAGAGAGGACCATGTGCTCTCAAGACTTTAGAAGTCTCTCTTATGGTTTTTGTCTCTATTCTCTAGTTCTATTCTCTAGATTTTTAGACTAATACATAGGCCACAAGTAAAGAGGAGTAAGAGAAAGAACCTTTATTCAAATTTCCCCACTCAAGAGCATTTTAACTTCTATTTTATCAAGTGAGCATAGAAAATAAAACTATGGAATGGAGACAAAAACCATAAGAGAGACTTTTAAAGTCTTGAGAGCACATGGTCCTTTCTCCATTTGCAACCTGAAATTAGCCTAATGCTCTTTTCCTACTTATAAGTACCAATTCTTTTCTTTTCTAGCATTTTTAGTTGCTTCTACTTGAAAATAAAGAAAAGTGAAAATGAAAGCTAGCCATCAGAATAATAGTGTACAAGTGGTTAGAAACCTAGGTAGAAGTATTTAAAATATTATCCACAAAGACAGTATACCTGATAACAAAGTCCATAAAATTTGGTATTAGGAAGCCCTATCTCCAAAAAGTCAAGTCTCCTTACACTTACTGTTATAACTAAAGCTTAAATGTTAGAGCAAAAGAGAAATCTTATATAGAGTTTACATAAGAGAACTATTATATGTCAAGTCCACCCATTCTGAAAATATGTTTCTATGATGATGATGCAACAATTTGTATATCCAGTCTTTCATAACAGAGATACTCCTATTGAATTTGGCCTTTTATGGCAGCATTCCCCTATTTGATCTCTTTCAGTGTTTCATCACTTAAACCTCTGCTTAGTATTATGTACTGAAGCCCCCTAGCATCTCCTATTTATCTAACTTGTATATAAGACTAGTAATTACATTATAATTCACTAGTCTAATAATTGACAAAGATAAACTTTTATTAAACTTGATCTCCAGTATTTAATAGTAACACATTACATCAGCACTCACTCTTACTTTGAACTCTATCCAATTCTCTGAAATTGTGACCACATGACAGACAAACAGTATAATATATAAGCTAAAGCCAAGGTCATTTTGACAAGTCTGTATCATCAAATGTTATAGCAACCACTCGCTGGAACAGCACTCGTAGTTTGCTTACTTCAGCAAAGCTCTTAACTGGCTATCTAGTAGTGGGGATTACAAGAGAACTCGACAAGGAGCCCTTACTGCATTGCTCCTCTATTTATATAAATTACATATGGTCCGTACTACAACAATATTAACCTACCCTTATGTCCATGCATCGTCCTCATGTCCTATTACTCATCCACATGTATTTTCCTTAAGACTACCATGCTTCCTACATATGCCCTGACGTCATACCTTTAATCTCCGCTGTACATGTGCACACTATGTGTACACCATGAGGAACCCATGTCCCTTGACATCATCCCTAACCCTAACTCTGATCTAGACTCCTCTCGATCCTTCTAGACTGTTAGTCCTTCCAGACCATTCTAGACTCTATCACATGACTTCCAGGTCACATGCCTATCTCCTATCTCTCTTCCATTGTAGACTAATAATTATAATACTTAACCCTAACCCTAGTCCAAGTCTGTCCACACTCTTGTCTTATAACATCAAACTTCTAGCATAAAGTTTTCTATACTCTACATATTCCTGAGCCAACTCTGCCAGCTTTTGCTTTCTAGTGTGAATTTCACCTAACAGTATTATCAGACTACCAAGTCTGCTATTGTTCTAAGCAATTCTATCTGCTAAATCCTCTGTTATAGTTCTGTCTACAAATCTCTCCAAAAAATCACATTTTAAAGTCCAATAGCTTTCTCCCACCATAAATCTTCAACATACTTAGGGTCAACTCCAGTCCTACTACTTGGAACATCCTTCAATATGATTCCACATTTTAGCAATAATCTTGCTAGAACATATCCTCTAAATGTCCTATAATGTTCAAGACATATTTATTAAAAAGGCTGATTATCTCCAAGGTTTCCAATTCATACTATTCAACTTGCCCATACAGTTTCATCTCCAGCCCAAGTATTATCTTTACAGACAATAATTTTAATTAAGAGAATGCTTCTTGCTACAAACTTTATTCAGCTTGTATTTCCACAACTAGTAGACTGATTTTCACAAACTAAGTTGCACTGAAAAGCTCCAAATGATGGCTATCTGTATATATGCAGGATATACAAAAGTGATAACAAAAAACTAAGATATCAGGCCATCAGTAATTGTAAAAGTTTCACTGGCTAACATCTCATGAACAGCTAGACAGATTCACATGATTAAACTTGTATTGGAAAGTGCTTATTAAATGGTTTCTGATGATATATAATATATCTCATAGCAATAAGTATTTATAGAGATATAAGTATATCAATGTAATAACATAATTAGTTACCTTCTAAAATTAGCCTGATATCTGCTATGACAGATGACAGCCCCTATCAAGTACAAGTTTTGATCATGTAATAAAATAGCTGGTACATAGATCATCACTCTTTTATATATATATATTTCTGTATCTAAGAATTAGACCTTAGACTTAACAATACTAATCTTTATTATTTATCATCAATATTCATCTTTTCATCATTGACATCTGTATTGATCTTAATTATCATTGTTATTATTATTGAACTTCTGAATCACTTCTAAACCTTTAAGAGTATATTCAAGGTTTAGATATCACAAACAGATAGTAGTTCATTTTATGATACTCCTGTTGCTAATCCAGTTATTAATAGACCTAACTCTTCTACTTGCTCACAGTCAAAACCCTAGTACAGTAATAATTCAACTAATAAGCAATTGGCTAATGTACTTGGTCACATTGTAAATACACTTACTAATCAAACTCCTAGTTCTAATTCTAATCAAAGAGGAACTAATGCTCACATTCCTAATACTTCCAGCAATACTAAGCCTGACAAGCTTAATAATTTTTTATTTCAATATCATTTTTATTTCCATACAAATCTCATGCAATTCAATATAAATATTGGGAAAATTAACTTTACAATAACTAGAGCTACCCAAGACTAGTTTGAGATAAACCTCAACCAAAAAGACTAGCTCTCCAACTGAAATCTTTTTGTTGATGAATTACATCAGCACTTTGATCTTTTGGACCCTGTTGGTAAAGTAGCTACTATGCTAGATAATCTCCATATGAAGCCTGACAATAAGATCTCCACTTACAATGTGAATTTTATGTGCTATACCTCCTAATTATGTTGGGAAAATAGTATTCTATGCTATTACTATTACCAGGAGCTCTCCAATCAGATCTAGAATCCTATCTCCACCTAAAAATAAGGTAAACCCACCTCATTTCAGGACATATATGCTTTAGTGATGATAATCAATCACTGCTACTAGGAATATGACTACAAATGCCATTGTATAATGCAGGCAAAAAAGAGGCTCTTAAGTTTTACTTCTAGAAGCAAGATAATATTTCTTCTGCTAGCAATACCATAGCCTTCTAGAATAAAGTGAACATATCTTTAGTGGCTTTATCTACCAAACTATCTCTTTCCAACATGTCATTCCTGCTTCCAAGAAACAATCTAATTCTTATAAGTAGACCTCTCTTCCAAGTTGGCCAACAATAGCAAGTTAACTAGTGATGAGTGCAAGAAACATCTTGAAAACAACCTGTATCTCTATTGCAGTGCAAAAGACTATAAGTTAGACTTCTACCCCAAGAAGCAGACCATGGTTACTTCCAAAGTTTACAGTACTTCAGTGGCTGCTTCCAAGAAACTCTCAAAAAAATAGAGAGTAGCTTCTAGGACTTTGCATAAACTGAGGGCCATGTTAAACTTTTCTGTACAACAACAAGTTCTATCTAACTCAATACATCTGCTCTTTTTTATTCTCAATTCCTCTTTGTTTCTCTTATCTCTCCCTTGATTTTTGGTCAAGATTACCTTAATAAAATATCATTTTGAGCTCTCATTGACTCTAAGTCTACTCATTATTTTGTAGACTTGAAATTTGTGAATAATTACTACTTGAAGACATCTACAATCCTGCTAGTTGCTCTCTGCTTGTTTGATGGTTCATTGAACAACAATATTTCTGAAATTGCTAATTTGCCTATAATCTTTCCCACTAGTAATTGTATGAATCTGGACTTCTATGTCACTCTGCTTGATTCTTCCTACTCTTTAGTCCTTGAATACAACTGGCTCACCTAACACAATCCACTGATTGACTAGGTAAATGAGTGGATTGACTGGGTAAATAGGTCAATAAACTTTCATTTATCTTTGTAGAAAAATCTTGCTTTCTCTTATGTCATAGCTAATACATTATTGGTATTTCTGTCATCTCCTAACACTTCTCTGCAATCATTGGACTCCACAGTTTCTATATCTGTATCTGAGACCTCTGTGTCTACCTCTGAGTAATTTAACAGTAGTGCTGTAATATTCATGTACACATCAATATTTCTAAGCTTTAGCAAGTTTCAGCTCTATCTTCACTCTTTGAATATCCAGGCCAATTCTACACAACTTGCAGAGGCTTCTGACCTTTCCAATATCCCTTCTAAGTATTACAAACTCACTAATGTTTTCAGTAAAACCAAAGCTGAAGTCTTTGCTCCTCATTATCCTTATAATCTCCAAATCAACTTAGAAAAGAGCTCTCAACCTCTAGTTAGTCCTATATACTCTCTTTTGGCACCTGGACAAGAGGCTTTAAAGGATTTTATTGAGAAAAACCTCAACACAGGTTTCATCTAACCAATCTTATCACCATATAGTGCATTGGTCTTATTTATCAAGAAGAAAGATGGTTCACTATGCCTTTGTGCCAACTTCTATAATCTTGACTGTATTTTCAAAAAAGATTACTATCTGCTTCCACTCATCTCTGATTTACTAGACTTACCTCATAAAGCTTAAGTATATACAAAGATAAATCTTTACCATGCTTATTACTTGGTTTGCATTACTGATAGTGATGAATGAAAGACTTCTTTTAAGACACATTACAGATTGTTTAAGTGGTTTGTAATACCCTTTTGTTACAACTCAAAGACCTTAGAGTGGGCCAATGAATAGAATCTTGTATTAGGTTAACACAAGAGAACTCAATAGAGAACTCTGTACAGGATAGTCTATCTTATATACTAAAACCTCATGGTCCATGCTAACTACTTCTAGCCTACCCTAAACAGCCATGTGTTTGCCTTAAGATCAACATGTGTTGTACACATTGTATGATGTCATCCTTTTAGAACCTTCTACATCCTTTTATGTATCTTATGACTTGTAACTGTTACTGTGACCATGTCATCTGATGTGACTATGTGATCTCATCACTCTAACCCTAACCCTAAGTTCTAAAAATAGAAAAATAGAAAAATAAAAATAAATTAAGTCTACTGCTTTCATCTTTGACACCTTTAGTCTTACTAATGCTTCTATAGCTTTCCAACAATTCATGAACAACCTTTTTTCTGATCTTTTGGACATCTGTATTATAATCTATCTAGATAATATACTTATCTACTCAAATATTACTAGTATATTAATTAAAGAAGTATTTAAGTATCTCTGCAAGGCTGGTCTTTATGCTAAAGCAGAGAAATGTAAATTCCACTCAGAGTTGGTCAAGTACCTAAGATATATTTATATTCTTTCTTCTTCTGGTCTTACTATGTCTGACAACAAAGTAAAGATTATTCAAGACTAGCTGAAGTCCAAGAAAGTCAAGAATATTTAATCCTTCTTGGGTTTTGCTAACTTCTACTACTGGTTCATCTTTAAATACTTGGATATCATCATTCTATTGATATACCTTACCTAGATGAATATTCTTTGGAAGTTTGATTTCTTTTGTTGAGATACTTTTAACTTCCTCAAGAAAGCATTTACTTTGGCTTTCATCCTCACACATTAGATCCCTAATGCTCAACTCATCATGAAAACTAATACTTTGGACTATACTCTTACTGTAATTCTTTCTATTGTAAATAAAGAAAACAAAGTTCATCTAGTCACTTTTCACTCCCACACTTTTACAACAACAGAGTTGAATTATGATATATATGGCAAGAAATTACTGGCTATTTTTGAAGCTTTCAAAATTTGGCAATACTATTTAGAAGATCTAATCTCTCCTATTGATTTTGTTATGTATTATAAAAATCTTGAGTATTTTTCCACTACCAAAATATTGACCTGGAAGCAAACACAGTGGTCCAATGTTTAATCTTGTCATCAGGTTTTATCCTGGTTATCTTGGCACCAAACCAGACACTCTCACTAGACAGTGGAATGTATATTCTAAAGAAAGGAATATTGGCTATACCACAGTCAACTCTCACAACTTCAAATTTATCTTCACTTAGGAATAACTTGTAGCCTTTGTATGAGCTACTACCCTCCTCTTTTCTTCTCTTTGTATAGCTATAGTTGTTGATCTTAACACCCTTTACCAAGATATTCTTTTAGCCCTTTCTAGTGACCCAATCACTACAAAACATATCTCCACAGATAGCCAATAGTCTATGGACTCCAATGATTTTCTTTGTCTTGATAACAGAATCTATGTACCATCTGCTAGTAATCTCCACACACATGTTCTCCAGTATAATCATGACTATATTCTTGCTGGCTACTTTGGTCAGAACAAAATACTGAAACTTGTTCATTTCAGATATTCTTGACCTAGTCTCTATGCTGATATATAACAATTCTACAAGTCCTGTATCATTTGTATATGATTTAAACCACAACATCACAAGTCTTATGTATCTCTTAAGTAACTCTCTATTCTCAAACAACCATAGAATTCCATTTCTATAAACTTCATTAAGAAACTCCTATCATTTTCCAGGTTTGACACTATCTTAGTCATTACCAACTGGCTTATCCTAAGCAGGCAATTTTTATCCCTATCTATGATACCATTATGTTTATAGACTTAGCATATCTGTTCATTCTTCATGTGTTTTCCAAACACAGTATTTCTTCCCATGTCATCTTTGACAGAGATTTAGAGTTTGTGTAGAACTTTTTCCATTTATTAGATACTATTCTGGACATATAGCTTTACTTTACTTCAGGTTACCATCTTGAATATGATAGACAAACCAAATGCATGAACCAGACTCTTAAGCAATACCTATGTATATATTATAATTACTAGCAAGACAACTAGTCCAAACTCCTGCCACTTGTAAAGTTTTCTTATAACAATGCATTTAGTGCTACCACTAGTGTTTCTTCATTCTTCACTAATAAGAGATATTATCTAAACATCTCTGTTCACCCTGAACATGATATTGCTTCCTTCTAAGCTTGCAACTTTGCCATAAATCTCAACAAATTCTAGAGTATTCTCAAAGCTGAGATTACTATAGTCCAACAGTATTATCATAATTTTTTAGAACTACTTGGCCATCAAAGAAACTCTTTCAAAAAATATCTCAGACCTTATGAAATTGTCTCCTAGCCCAGTACTTTATTGTTCATCCTTTGTTTTCTAGAATCTATATGCTTTGTTTATCCAATTTTCTACATGTCTATACTTGAACCTACTATGTCCAATACTTTTTCCAAGAAAACACAGCTGGCTTCTGCACTAGTCATAATCAACAGAAAACCTGAGTATGAAATCTCATAGATAGTAGACTTTAAAATTGATCACTGACAAGTATACAAACTCCTCTACAAAGTGATCTAGCTAGAATATGAAGACATTAAAGATGGATCCAAGTAGATTCCCATATCTGAGCTCACTCATGCTGCCAACTTGGTATCCAATTTCTATATCATATATCCCACCAAGCCTGATCCACTTCCTTTGTCCTAATCATACTGTTGCATCTCATAATATTATGACCTTAAGCTTGGCTCAGATTGCAACTTAGACAAAGACTTAAGTAAGAAGTAGAGATTGAGTCAATTAGTAAAGTATCAAGATACAGGAGAGTATCTACAGCTATATATATCTAATGACCATGAGTTATACATAAGACATCCTTGAGAAAGAAGTGAGTAAAATATAAGGAAACCTCTACTACTACATAAGATGCTGACTAAGCATACATGAGAATACAACAAGGTGTAGCAGATAAATGAAATATTCTGTTTTTTAATGTTTATATTCTCATGAACTTAGTCCAAAAATGCTAAATTTCCAACTAAATAGAATACAACCAACTTCTTTATAAGTCCTATAATGATTTCTTCTTGTAATGTTAAAGCAATAAAAAGGTTCATATGATAGCCCTTCTGTATACATTTCAATTGGAAATCCTTATCTGTTAGTATCTGAATTATACTTTTGTTTGATAAATTTGGTGGCAACTTCTTTCCAATATTGCTCATCTTGTTCTCCATTTTGTCAAAGAGTTTTATAGTGTGACAGTGGATAAAATGAAGTTGTCTTTACTGGTAATTGTAATATTTTTAGAGCCTTCTTTAGGTTTGTAATCTCTTCTTGTATAAAAACTAGTTTGAGTGTCTTTGGTTAATCATGTTCTAAGAATATGTTATATGGTTTGTATAAAAATATGTCCTCATCTTGAACAACATCTTCTTACTATTTTCCTTTATTAATATCCATTGGTTGAGAATTTTCTTCAAATGTTTCTTTATATGCTTCTTATATCTGTTGTATATATTCTTTAATTCATTCATCTCCTTTTTCTTTGCATTGATCCAATTCATTTGCCAATAATAATTGAATGTGGTATGCCTATTTTCTATATTCCCATATATGATGTTTTATATATTATCTATTATGCTGTATATATCTCCTCTGATTTGTTTTTTGTGAGAATTGCTAGCTTGTAGTAAAACAGTTTCAATGTTTGCTGCATTGGCTAATTTAACAAAATTCTGATTTTGTAGTTGAATATCTGCTATTCTTTCCAACTCTTAGATTATGTGATGATAATTCTTCATCCAATCTTTCTTTTCTCTATTCAAGATTAAAATGAGGTCCATGTTGTTAACATTATGGGCAATATAGAAATTAGGAGAAGTAGATGTGGTAGTGGATTATTAAGCTATTGGATATTTCTCAATGTTGGTATAACTTTTGAGATGTTAAATTGGAATTTTATCTCCCTCTTTTATAGGTTTTGACTTGAACTCCTTGTCTAATAGTCTTCAATTGTCTTCTTGGGATGTGACAACCCTGTTTCTGATATCCACTGATCATGCTTGTTTCTATATTCTTTCTAATACACCAAAAATTATATATTATGTCCTTATTTTTTGTGATTTTATACTTCTTCCACTTTATATTCTTCTTCTTTATTAATAATGTCCAGTGGTTGTACTGGATCTATATGTTGTCCTTTGAAATGCGGTTCTCTACATTATGTCAGCAAGTCTTCATTAAACACATTATGAATTATCTATTCTTTTAGTAGTTTCAGCTGAAACACTTCTTGTCCAATGTCCTTCATGATTCTAAAAGGACCATATTTTTTCTTGTTCAGCTTCTTTGAGGGTCAATGTGAATGGATATTTTTGAACTCTAGCCACACATTGTCTCCTTCCTTCAATTCTTGTAGATTTCACCTTTTCTTGTAGAATTATTTCTTCATAGCTTCTTTTGCCATTCCCATTGACTTCTTTGCTACTTCACAACTTCTTTGTAGTCTCTCAAGGAAATCTTCTAGCCTTTATAATTCCATTTTTCACCATCAGGTCATCTTTCCATAGATGTCTTTCAAAGTTTAAATCAAATGGGTGTGTCCTGTAGCCACATGTTTCTCATCATTATACTAAAATTCCACCACTGACAACCATTCTGTTCAATTGTCTTGCTGATAATTAATGTAATGTTGCAAGAATGCTTTAACCTCCTAGTTGATTCTTTCTGATTAACCATCACTTTAAGGGTGGTACATCATAGATAGTGTCATTTTTGTCTCTAATGCCTTTGTTAAGTCTTTTATGAATTTTAAAGCAAATTGAGATCCTCTATCACTAAGAATATTCTGTGGTATCCCATATATTTTCCATATTTCATTCCAATAGATTTTGGCTACATTGTTATATGCAAGTCCACCTGTCCAGAAATAACATTCCTGTGGTGAAACCATCTCCGAACCATACAAGCCCACCTTCCACAGCAGCCACCTTTCTCACAACACATCTCATAGCAGTGCTGCAACCCTCCAGATATTCCATCTTCCATGGCAGAGATACTCCTATTCAACTCAGTCTTCCATGATGGAGTTACTCCTGTCAGTGTCTCAACACTGAAACCTCTGCTCAGGGCAATAGAGGTTTTACCACTAAAACCCTGAGTATCTTCTAAACTATCAGTTTGTATATAAGACTAGTAGTTACAGTGTAATTCACTAGTCTGATAATCAATGAAGATAATCTCTTATTGAACTCAATCTCTGGTGTTCAACAGCAACACACCATTCAGCACTCACTCCCATCTCGGACTTCTTCCCTTCATCTGAAATTGTGACCATGCAGCAGACAGATGGCACAGTACATAAGCTGAAGCCAAGGTCGTTCCACAAGTCCGCTCATCTCTGAGTCCATCCTGTAGACTTCCACCCCGGTGTGAACTGTGCCTGACATATATCTTCTGATGAGACTGCTGTAATTGTTGCTTTGAGTCTGATCTTTTTGGTGAATTAATCTACAATAACCACTACTACATCTTTGTCATTTGATCTTGGGAGTGGCCCAATTATATCAATATCAATACCAATTTCCTACTATGGTCCTTCTGCTGTTTTTAATGGATGAAGTTCTCCTGTCTTTTTTATGTGCTGTATCTTGTTCTATTAATACTTGATGTATCCTTGTACATATTTCTTGATATTGTTTTTTATCCCTAGCCACCAAAAATTTTTCTTTATTAACTTGAGCATTCTTTGTTGTCCTAGGTATTCTACATCTGCTGGTTCATTATTCTCTTATAGAATTTGCTCTCATATTTTGCAGTTGTTTTGAATATAGATATTTTCTTTTGATTAGACTATGCCATCATTCTCTTATGCTTATTCATCATCTTTTTCTAGTTCCTTCTATACTTTCTACTCTCTAGTCCAGTTTCTTCTGATTTTATCTAATAATGTGGTTTCTTCTACTATTTGGTTTCTTCTAAGTATTATTACTTTTACTTCTATGCTAGCTTGTCTTGTCTATAGCTCATCTTTGAACATCTTGATATCCTTGTTGTTGTCTGTTGTATCTATGGATACACTTGATCTTTCTTAGATAATATATCCCCTCTTATATTTGTTTTATGTGGAATATATCATAGTATAAAACTATAATCTTGCAACTTTAAGCACTATCTCACCTGCTGTCTATTGAGTTGATATGGCTCTCAGAAATATTTGAGATTTTCATGATCTGTCCAGACTTCAAATTTCTTGGTGGTGTCTAGTAAATATTGTCTTTATTTTGTAAGGGCTTTTACTATCACAAGCAATTCTTTATTGTATATCTCATAATTTCTTTTAGCTAGTTGTATTGTCCTTGATAAAACATAATGGATTTCAATTTTCCTTTTTGTTCTTGAGATAGAACTCCTCCAATTATGTGTTCTGAAGCATCAGTTTCTACTCTAAATTTTTCTTCTCTCTTTAGAAGAGTGAGTATGGGTTAACTTGTAATTTTATCTTTTAGTTTCTTAAATGCTTTTTGATGTTTGTCATCTCACTTTCTTTCTTTCTTTCTCTTAAGCTCATTAAGAGGTTTTGCTATGTGACTAAAGTTCTTGATAAAGCATCAGTAAAAGTTTGCAAACTCTAGAAAGCTTTCTACTTTTTTTATTTTTGTAGGGGTTTTCTATTTCTTGACTGCTTTAAATTTGTTGTTTTCCATTTGAACTTCTTCTTTCCCAACTACTTCCCCTAGAATGGATATTTTTCAATATTGAAATCACATTTTGACCATTTAAAGCATAGATTATGTTTCTCTACTGTCTTCAAAAATTGAATTATCTTTTCTTCCAGTTTTTTCTCAGTCTTGGCAGGTATAACAAAGCCATCCATATAGTTGGCCAGTACTCTTTCATGCAAGAGTTCTATACTGTTCATCATCCTTTGGGATGTGCCTGACAAATTACATAACCCAAAGTACATCACTTTAGACTCAAATAATCTCTTGTTTGTTAAGAATGCAGCTTTCTATTTATCTCCTTCTTTTATTCACATATTGTTATATCTCTAGATAAAAACTAACTTTTTAAAGTATTTGGTATCTTTGAGCTTGTCAATCACTTCTCCAATTAAGGATAGTAGTATCTTGTTTTTATCATATGTTGGTTTAATTTTCTATAATCTTGTACCAATTGTAATGATCCATTATTCTTTGGAATATAGAAACATGGAGCTGTGTATTATGAACTTGATTCCACAATAAGTCCTACCTTAAGCTATTTGTCCAACCATTGATTCAATGTTTCATCTTCTTTGATTGTCATCACATAGGCCTTCACACTCAATTTCTTTGAAGCTTTTTCTGTTAAATTTATCTCATAGTTCTATTCTCTTTATTCTAGTAATTTCTTGAATTTTCTTTTATTGAACAAGTGTGTAAACAGTCAAATGTACTCTGGTAGATCCTCTGGGTTGGTTAGGTCCAGTTTTTTCTATTTCTTATTGCTTTTCCTATTTCCTATCACTCTTTATCTTAGTTGTCTATTGGTTATAGCCTCTATGTCTTTGATGTAAATGATATGTTCTGGTGTTGTGTTTTACGTTCTTTTAGGCATCTTGTAAATCATATTGTTTCTGTGTTCCAATTTACTTCTGGGTTATGTTTAACCAACCAGTCATATCCTAGAAACATGTCCATACCATTTAAATCCATGACTACTACATCTATGTGTTCTATATATCTATTGATTTCCAGTTCCAGTAGTGCAAATCATGTAACTTCTCCATTCTTAGTTCTATTTCAGTATGAATACAACTAGAATCAACTAGTGCCTTTAGCCATAGTTTCTTTCTATTGAATATTCTGACATTTGTTCACACATTTAATTCCCTCTCTTTATTGTCTCATTGATGCAGAATAATATATAAAATTTGGGAATTAGTGAATACAGAGGTTTGTCATACTATGTCTACTCTAAACCTTCAACAAAGCCCTTCTGCTGGTCATCTTCCTTGTCTGAATCTTCCTGTACACTTCTATTCTTCATTTTTTGTCCTAATCTGTAATCTTTTGTAAGGTATCCTACTTTGTTGTACTTGTAACACTTTTTTGTCTTTTTCTCTTTCTTTGGCTTTTAACAATCCTTTGCCATATGTCTATAAATGTTGCAATCAAAACACCTTGGTTTTCCATCTTTATTGAAATTATCTCTAGACTTTGCAATATTCATAAGTACTTCTCTATCTCTATATGTGACCTCTGTTTTAGTTCTGTAGTCATACCTGCTTTCCATGAATTCATATCTCTGTCCTACTGAGATGATCACAATCTTCCATTTCTTAAGTATCTCTGATGCAGCTATTGGTGGATATCCTAGTATTGTCTTTATGATATTAGTTCTGACATTCTTCTTTAATAAGAATATGGCATGCATGTCATCAGTTTCAGCCTTTATAGCTAACACTTCAAACTCAATTATGAAGTCAGTGATGTGCTTTTTTTCTTGTCTGAATAACTCAATTTTCCATTTGGTATTTACTACCTTACTCTGATCACTAAATGCTGTCTTGATTTCCCTGACAAATTCATCCCAATTCTAGAAGTCTTCTTCTTCTTCTATCTAGTCAATTTTCTTCCATACATATATTATATCTCTGCAACATCTCCTCTAAGTCAGGCTAATAATGCTATAATCTTGTCATCTGTTGTTGTGACTCTATTACTCTTGAGAAATAAATAGATTTTCCTCCTCTAGTCTTCAAGCTTTATTCAGTCACCATCAAACCATTCTGGGTCTAGGACCATAGTTTTTAGCATAACTGCCTATTACAATACTGCTAGTGCTGGTACTGTTAACATTTCTTCTGTCTCTAGTGTTGCTGGTTCTGTAGTTTTGTTTTCTTCCAAGACATATTCTTCAGTGATTCTTAATAATCCAAGTACTTTTGATAGTGCCTCAATGCTGTTTTACTTTGTCTAGCCATCTTTCTTGTCTGTGATATCTACTATAATAATCCTGTGTCTGCTCTTCTAATAACTTAACTATTTTTCCATAGTCCCACTACAAAGTAGTTTCAAATTTTCAATGGCCTAACCATCATGATGTTCTAGTGGCCTAACCATTATACACTCTTCTTTTATGAGGTGAGCTTGGTAACACTTTACCAAATATTATGACCTTAAGCTTGGCTCAGGTTATAATTTAGACAAAGACTTGAGTAAAAAGTAGAAATTGAGTCAATCAGTAAAGCATGAAGATATAGGAGAGTATCTACAGCTATATATACCTAATGACCATAAGTCATATATAAGGCATCCTTGAGGAAGAAATAAAGAAAACATAAGGAAGTCTCTACTACTACATGAGGTACTAACTGAGCATATACAAGAATATAACAAGATGCAGCAGATAAATGAAAGGAGAAATAAACAAACCCCAACAAATGTCATCCATAAAGTAACCACCATAAAGTAACCACCTATAAGACATAAAGTATCAATTATAATAGACTTGTTATCCAATTTCCATATCACATATTTCACCAAGCCTAGTCCACTTTCTTTGTTCTGATCACACTGCTACATCTCATTTCCTGCCTCTGCACACTTCTGATGGAGATTATCATAATTTTCTTAGTATATTCTGTCTGCCTTATTTTCATTTAACTCCAGCTTCTATACATCTCCAACAGTAATTTTTTCTTTTTAAATTTTTGGACTTTAACTTCATTTCTGTTTTCTAGTTATCTCAAAAATTTCTTACTCACACAGCTATATACTAAAAAAAATCTACTCATATATTCAGTACTAATCAAACAAATCCAAAATTCTAGCAAGAGGCTAATAACAAAGTTTCTCCCAGCATCTCTCTTACAATCTTCCTAGGCCCTACTACAGACCCTTCTTCATCTCTGTTCTTGCCATCATCATTGTTATCTTTGTTGTTGTCTTCTTTGTCTTTTTTGCTATTTCATGAATTCTTCTTTGGAGCCCATCTCACATTAACCCTGATCCCAATCCTGGCTAATTAAACTGTATTCCTCTTCTGACCCTCTACCAAGTTCCAAAAGAACTTTTTGATGCCCCTGTACTCTTTAACAAGCTCCCAAAGTACCTTTTCAATGACACTTAAAACTCTATCATAGATAGAAATCACCATTTGAGGGATAGTATTGATATGGGAGATGTATCTGGTATAAGTAAGAAAATGACTACAAAAGGACAATGATTAATATATGAAAGAGAACAAAAATGATGTTACTCACCTGCTGTTGTACACCAGGCAGTCTTGCCCAGTGTATACACATCTCTTATAAGGGTTATTACCCACCATCTTCACTATAGCATCTCTATAGTATTTCTTTGGTTGCTTTCCTCTTGTTTTCTTAGATGGCTATTGTCTAGCCTTGTCCTCTGAGGAGATATTGACAATCTCCTTGTATTTTGTCTTAGATTACTAGAACATTTAGGTGCCCTTTTTGAGCACAGCTTCCTTGGTCAGGACTTCATTACAGAGTTTCTTCAAATACTCCAACTTCTTCTTCTTCTTCTCTACCTCTATGTGCTACCTCCTTTTAGCCTCCTTCCACAATTTAGCCTCAGCAGTTTTTCTCACCTTCTATTCCACCCATTCAAAATGATAAGCTTCTATCATCTCTTCTAGATAAGCCTGGAGTTTTTTTTCCTCTTTATGTTGGTGCCTTATCTCTTGATACTGCTACTCCAGTATCTTGGCATCAGCTTGTGAAAGATTTGATAAAGTAGGGAAAGACATAATAATATAGAAAAAAGACAATAAACTTTTCTTTGTTTTTATATATTATTAACCTAAACACTATTACAAACTCTTCAGATAAACTCAATAGGACTTTGAAGACTCAGTCCTAAGGAGGAAATACTATCATATGTCAAGTCTACCTATTCTGAAAATATATTCCCATAACAATGATGTAACAATTCAGGTATCTGGTTTTCTATGATAGAAATACTCCTATTGAATTTGGCCTTCTATAGTAGTGTTCCCCTATTTAACCCCTTTCAATATTTCATTACTAAAACCCTCTAGTATCTTCTATACATCTGACTTGTATATAAGACTAGTAGTTATACTATAATTTGCTAGTCTAATAATCAACAAAGATAAAGATAAACATCTATTGAACTCAATATCTTGTGTTTAATGGTGACATACCATATCAGCACTCACTCTTACTTTGGACTCTGTTCAATTCTCTAAAATTGTGACCATATGATAGACAAATGGCACAGTATATATGTTACAATCTCAAGATCTTAGAGTGGGTCAAGAAAAGAAACTTTATATAGAGTTTATATAAGAGAACTCAATAGAGAGCTCTGTACAAACTAGTCTACCTTATATACCAAACTAGGTGGTCTATGCTAACTACTTCTCTAGTCTACCCTAAAGACTATGTATTCACCTCAAGATCAATATATGTTCTACACATTGTATGATGTTATTCTCTAGAACCTTCTATATCCTTCTATATATCTCATGACTTTGTGACCATTACTGTGGCTGTGTCATCTGATGTGATTGATTTTTAACAGTATAACATCATACTAATTCTAACCCTAAGTTCCCAAAATAGAAAATGAAGGAAAAGAAAATAGAAAAGAAAAAGAAAAATAATTAGAGTCCACTTGTTGTGGCAACCACTTATTACAATGACAAATGATCTCACTAACGAGTAAATCTCTCAGTAGAGTTATAATGTGGGAATTTCACAAGAAAACTCAACAAGGAGTCTCTGCTTAATTAGAGTCCTATATATACAAAGTCCTCATAGTCCATGCTACTAATAATTAACTCTGCCCTTATGTCCATGCTCCTTTCTCATGTTTGCCTCAAGGCCACCATATTGTATACATGTGCTCTGACATCATCTTCCAGATCCTTCTATCACATTCTAGGCCTATGACGTTACATCATGTGACATGTCATGTGACTGCAATGTCATGTGCCTCTTCATTGTCACTAAAAAGAAAAAGAAATTCAAAAGAAAAGAAGTATAAAATCAAGAAAAATAGATAAAAGAAAAAGAAAAATATTAGTGTCCAAAGCATTCCATAACACTACTGTCTTCAACTCTGACAATATAAGCTAAAGCCAAGATTATTCTGACAAGTCTACATCATTGAGCTTCTAGCACAGAGTTTTCCATACTCTATACATCTCTAAGCCAACCCTATGAGCTTTCACTTTCTAGTGTGAACCATGCCTAACAAGAACTTAACATGAGTTCCTACTACAATATAGTCTACTTTATATACTACTTAGCATTGGTTTATGCATCCTGACTCTAATCTGTTATAATAAATAAGCAAAGTCTATAGAGTTTAGTAGAATTTGTGCTTCAGAAGATATCTAAGTGTATTGCCTTAACTATAATACAAGTAATGCTTACCTTCAAGAGATATCTAGGAGAACAGAATGAAATCTCCTAAAGATGGTAGCTATTCTATATACCTGGTAGTCTATATTCTGATCTAGCAAAACAATGCTAATATAACTCAAGAACAATTAGGACCAGATGGTTAGGAATTCTGATAAAAATATCTGGAATTTTATCTAGAAATAGAAATAGATACATGATAATAATTACTTGAATGAGAGTACTTAGTAGAGTCAATGAGTGGGAACAGTGGTATTTTCTGGATGAAGTCTGCAGCAGGCTTAACAGTAGAGTTTGGGGTTTGGGGGATGTGAGAACTCCATGGGATTGTAGTAATATTTTGGCCTTAGAATAGCAAAAATAAGTTCTAATCATGTAACTGTGACACTGTGACATATTATGCTTATGTCACAGATTTTGTGACTCCTTATTACACCCCTTAGCTAAGTCTAAATAAGGAAAGAGAAAGAAAAGAAAAGAAAAGGAAATCAAGTCCAAAACAGTTTATCTGTCTAAGCTGTCTTTAACCCAGAGTTAGGGTTTTGGAAGACAAACTCTGACACTTACAGTGGTAGAGGCTACCTTATTGTTTCTCTTACTTTACCCTCAAGAACACCTCACCTTTTTCTCACAGTTATTAGGTATACACACTATGATACTCGGTTACTCCATTTTGTATTTCAACTAGGAAAAGTATGACAAATCACATTACCATACAGGGACAAACAAGATATGGCCCCAAATCGCACCGGAGTCTAGTCTGGTCAACAACTATGACACTGCCAGCACAAGAGGAGGGTAAGTTACTCAGCGATGCTCTCAGTACTGTGAAGATCCATGTTCAGCAGATGAAGCGAAATCTGGTACGAACTCATCCTCTTCAGATACACCTCAGCCGTAACTCAGGCTTGTTCGACAGGAGCTAGATCAGTTGATGGATGCCCTCAAAAGTGCAAGCCTTATGCTCGCAGAACTCAGGACTTCTTCGCTATCACCAAAGCAGTATTATGAATTGTGTACGTTTAGGACTTTGGCTTCATATTCTGGCCTGCGTGCTTAAGAATATGCATACACCCAGACATAGCCGTTTTCGATGCACTTCGGCATCTGTCTAATTATTTCTGTGATGCACATACTCAAGGTCGACATTATCTCGCAGACCTCTATGAACTTGTACAATATGCTGGAAACATTATCCCCCGTCTTTACCTGATGATTACGGTCGGCTCTGTCTATATGTCAATACCCGAGGCGCCCGTGAAGGAAATTATGAAAGATATGATGGAGATGTCGCGAGGTGTCCTTCATCCAGTTCGAGGTCTCTTCTTGCGTCATTATTTGAGTGGACAAACAAGAGACAATTTACCAACTGCACCAGCAACTAGGTCAGCTTATCATATGCATATATCGAACGGTAACACTCATATGGATACTGCTATTTTGTAGCTCTGCTGGTGGCCTCCAGGATTCTATATCTTTTGTTCTGGCCAATTTCATTGAAATGAATAAGCTTTGGGTACGCTTGCAGCATCAAGGTCACTCCCGCGATCATGCAAAACGCGAAATGGAACGACGTGAGCTTCGTATCCTCGTCGGAACAAACCTAGTGCGACTCAGTCAACTTGATGGCGTCGATCTCGATCTGTACCAGGGAATTATCCTTCCAGGCATCCTTGAGCAGGTGGTCAGCTGTAAGGATGCAATTGCGCAGGAGTATCTAATGGAAGTTGTTATTCAAGTATGATATTCCACTGACTCCATTGAATGACCAATTCATGCGACGCTCAGGTTTTCACCCCGGAGTTCCATCTTCATACCCTTAGACCTTACCTTTCAGCGACCGCTCAACTTCACCACAGGGTCAACATCAAACAAATTGTCATTTCTCTGATCGATCGACTCGCAGCTTATGCTGCGAGAGAAGCAGAGAACGAAGACCCAGAAGAGACTAAGAAGCAGGAGGAAGCTGCCGCCAAGCGCATTGCAGAAAAGGTTAAGTCCCAAAAAGCGAAGGCGGGACAGAATGACGGTTATCAAGTATCCTCGTCGGGGTCAGAACTGAGCAATGCCTGGGCTACCTCTATATCTCCAATTGCTCCAACAACTGTTGGGTCTACTGGACCACAGCAAAACTCCGAGTCTGAATCATTGCTAACCTTCTCAGTACCTAAGAGAACAGAGAAAGAGGAACTTACCTGCAAATTCAGAGGTATACCAGGGGACGTGCAGTTGTTCGAGGTGTTCTGGGTACAGGTGGTTCAGCTCATTCAGGTATGTTTTCTACCTTGATTGTACTGTTCGGCTTCCCTATTCGACATAAGGCTCGGCCAGACCTAACAATCCAAGATATCACTGCTCTCCTCGTTTCTTTAATCAACCTATCTGTCAGTTGCTATCCGGACCGGTTGGAGTATGTAGATCAGATCTTGGGTTTCGCGGCCGACAAGATTAGAGGATGTTCAGAAAAGTGAGACGACTTTTCATTCTCTACATTCCTCTGATCACTCACCCCTCTTTCTAGCCCAGACCTTCATGCCCAGCAGACGGCTGCAAATCTGTCAGCATTGCTAGTTGCTCCGATCAACTCCTATCAGTCTGTCTTGACTCTACTCGCAATTCCCAATTACGTACCGCTTTTGACACAGCAATTATTCTCAGCTCGCCGTTCAATAGCGCATTCAATCATCTCATCTGTTCTCAAGAACGAGACAATAATTGAGACACCTGAAGATGTAGACGGCACATTAGAGCTGATACATGTTCTAATTGAAGGTCAATCCGATCCTTCCACCAATCAAATTACACCCAATGGTCAAGAGCTTCATCCTCGAGAGATACGTAGACAAGGACCTTGTTTCATTGAGTACGAGGAAGTAGCTGAGGAACAGGGTTGGATAGCACGGATAGTACACCTTTTCAGAGCGAAGTCCCTTGACATTCAATATGAAGTATGTCGACTCTCGTCCGGGTCCTTGCTTCATGTGCTGACAGCCTAGAAAGCTTCTTCAAACTGCCCGACGGCATTTCGAAACCGGGGGTGATCGGATGCGGTTCACGTTCCCAGCTCTGATTACTTCGGCAATTAGACTATGTCGATGTCACAAGAACCAGGATGCAGAGGCATGTCTTGGCCTGGCAACTCTCCCATTGTTTTGATCATATCTTGTAGGAGAGCGACCGACAAACTAAAGTTGCGGTGATTCTGAAATTCATCCGGCAGCTCATATCGATACTAGCAGCACAGGCAGAAGCACCGAGAATTGCTCTCCGTCTATTCCTCTTAGCGGCCCAGATTTCGGACGAATGTGGTTGTGAAGATTTGACATATGACTTCTACGTACAAGCCTTCACTGTCTACGAGGACAGTATTTCAGAGTCTCGTGCTCAGCTACAAGCTATCACACTTATCATCGGTACCTTGTCTGGTGCCAAGGTTTTTGGCATTGACAACTACGATACCCTCATCACTAAGGCGGCTCTCCACGGTGCAAAACTTCTGAAAAAGTGTCATCAAGCTATCGCAGTTGGATTAGCCAGTCATTTGTGGTGGCAGGAAACATCATTTGTAAAGGTTGATACCAACTTCCCCGAAAGCGAGAAGGAGAAGCCCGCCAGGCCGCTATCCAAGGAGGGCGAGGAGAATGCTGAATCTGTTGGTATCCTCATTCCTTTGTCGTTCTATTCTGATGAACCGTGCGTAGTATCCCCACAAGGACAGTAAGCGTGTCCTGGAATGCCTCCAGAAGTCTCTTCGGATAGCGAACTTGGCCATCGAAGAAATCGTGACCGTTCAATTGTATTGCGATACCCTTGACCAATACCTCTACTACCTTGATCATGGTGCATCTGCCGTCAGTCCGTCCTCAGACAATAAACCCGTAATGCTCATCTTTGTTCATCAGGTCGCTCCTAAATTTGTCAATAGTCTGGTGGACCTCATTACATCAAGCATTGATAATATTTCCTCTTCCGACGTTCATCCATCTCAGCGCGCTCCCCCCGGTCTTATTGAAGGTGTACAAACACCTGAAATGATTCAAAGGCATTTTAGAAGCACACTCATTCATATCCAACGACGGAAGAATGTTGCTGCAGAAGGTGTTAACCCTGGAATTGATTCGAAATGGAACGAGGTTGATGTCGTCAACGCTTGCCTGAAGATGGGTATTGGACGATAGGATCCCAGCCGCTCTGGTCCCCTTTTATGTATCGCCATTATCATACCCTAGGTGTTCGAAGCCAGAGTTACTTTATTAATGTCTTCATGAACGTTGATCTTCTGTCATTTAAGTACTTTTGGGCATAAACAACATATCATGTTCCATCACAAAATTGTATAAGACCTGATTTTCATCTGTAAGTGATAGTGATAGTTCTATCACATATTGTAACTAAAAGCACAACATGTTGTATAAATGTAACAAATTGTCAACAGATTGTTGAACCTGGGTTGTACAAGTACCCAATTGGAGAAGCGGCAAGAAGCTGAGGACTCTCTGAGAGTGCATTTCTAGCTTGACCAATCTGGTAGGAGATGGTTTCAGCCTCAGCTTATGCAGTATGCTAGCCACTATTATATGAGCTGTATTTTAGATTGAACAACTGGGCAGGAGCATGGAGGACACTTCAAAACTCCAGGAGAAACCTAAGTGTATTGTCTAAATAATCATACAGTATATAACTGTTATTATGACTGTTATAATCCTAAGCTTGGCTCAGGTTACAACTAAGACAAAGACTTGAGAAAGGAGCAAGGAGATGATCAATTGGTAAAGCATAAAGATACAGGACTGTATTTACTACTATATACCTAGTGACCATGAGGAATAAGTAATGTGTTCTTAAGGAAACAATGGAAGAGAGAATGAGAAGAGCATAAGGATGTTATAACTCAAAGACCTTAGAATAGGCCCAAGAAAAAGAACCTTGTATTAGGTAACACAAGAGAACTTGATGGAGTTCCTAGTACAGAACTATCTATGTTATATATGCTAAGTTACTGGTCTGTGTTACAGTACCATTAACCTACCCTAAAGATCATACATCATCCATAAGGTCAATATGTGTCAAACATGTTGTAGTGACATCATTTTTTCTAGAACCTTCTATTGCTTTCTATCATGACATGTGATTGTGTAATAGTGTGGCCATGATAGTGTCATGTGACTGTGACCAAGTTGTGACAATTTGTAATGTTATGCTAACACTAACCCCAAGTTCTCAAATAGAAAAATAAAAATAAAACAAAAATAAAATAAAAATAAAAATATTAAGTCCATTGTCTTCAACTCTGACATTGCCTGTTATGACTTAAAGCTCAAAGTATTAAGCAATAAGACAACTCTTGTATTGAGTAACACAAGAGAACTCGATAAAGTTTCCAGTACAAAGTAGTCTACCTTATATACTGTGCTCACTACTGTGCACCCTACTCTAAATGACCATGTGTATAACATGAGGCCAACATGTGTTGTCCATGTTGTATGACGTCACTTTATTCCAGAACCTTCTACTCCATTCTCTCAAGTCCCATGATCAGTCTTGTGACTATGCCATCAACTTGTGACTGATGTGACAGCATGACTGATAAACCCTAACCCAAGTTGTTCTAAAAAATAGAAAAATAAAGGAAAAAGAAGAAGAAAAATAAAATAAAGTGAAAAGAGAAAATAAAAATGAAGTCCACCATCAATGATCTTGACATTGCCCCCCCCTTCAAGGTTTCTTCTTCAGAGAAACTGACTTCCATTTTTGCCAGTTCCTCTCCAACTTTCTCAAATACTCTCTTTCAAACTTCTCATTATCCCATCTATACAATATCTTTGCTATATACCTCTCCAGTAACTCTCTCCTCATAAAGTCTCTTTCCTCTGCCATATCCAACTTTTCTTGTCACCTCACTTCTGCATTCAATCTCTTCTCAAACTCTACCACCACTTCCTTTGCATTCTCCAAATCTTTCTCTCTTTCTCAGGTGTCATACTCTACTGTAAACCTCTTCTATCACATCAAGTACTTTACTACTCCTCTTTAATATTTTTTTCAACTTCCTACTCTTCAACTCCTTCTATCTCTACTGGTTTCATTTCTTTTACTTTCTGTCTCTCCACTTGCTCTTTGTATTACACTACTCAACTAATATTCACCACTGGATGAATTCTTATTGAAGTTAGCAACTGTAATTTGATTACATCGGTAGATACTACCTCATCAATGATATATAGACCAATATTGATCCACTAGCTTCCTTATTAGTCATTCTTTGAATACCAGATCTTTTGTACTCAACATCTTATCTCCCTTTCTCCATTCTTCAACTTCTTTCCTTCCCCTATCTGTCTGTTATTTCATCTCTTCCTGTACCTTTCTCAATGCCACTCCTGCTTCCATCCTCATTTTTTTATCTAAGTCTGGTGCTGCTAACACTGGTTCTTTTGTAAACTTCTCCTTTAGCTCTTGAAATGCTTTCTCCTGCCTCTCTGTCCAATCCCACTTCTGATCCTTTTTTACCAAGTCATGTAATAGTCTGGCTATTGCTATAGAATCCTTAATGAATCACCAATAATAATTAGCAAGTCCCAAGAACCTCTGTACATCTTTAACTCCTTTCAGAGTTGGCCATTCCAACACTCTCTTTATCTTTTCTTCCTCTATTATTATCCTCTCTAATCCAATCACTACCCCTAGAAACCCTATCTCCTTAACCTTCTACTTGTATTTTTCTAGTTTTATATATAGATCATTTTCTGCCAATCTTTTCACTACTTCTTTCACTATTTCATTGTGCCCTTCTTGTTATAATTAATTCTCATGTTCATAATGAGGATATATCATGGACTACATGTTCTAGGATAGTTTCTTTATGACACAATAATCAGCTATGCCATAGTTGTCTCAGTCAGTACCTCATATAGTAGGTGTTGTTTCTTTATGTTCTTCTCATGTTCTATGACTCATTTGCTATATTTATGTAGCACACAATCCTCATGGTCAATAGATATATATAGTTATAAATACTATCTTGTATCCTTACACTTTACCAATTGACTCTATTCTCCACTCTTACTCAAGTCTTTGCCTAAGTTGCAACCTGAGCCAAGTCTAAGGTCATAACACTTCTTCTTCCTCTGTTCCTACTATAACATTATTTATAAAACTTGCTACTTTCCTAATATTGTCTAAATCTCAAAGAATCTTGTTTATTATTGTCTAGAATGTTGCTAGGGAGTTTGTAAGTCCAAAGAACATTACAATTGGTTCAAATAACCCTTCTGGAGTTGTAAACTCCATATCAGAGCTGAAGATGTTGGATTCTATTTATTTTTAATTTCTTTCTATTTGTCACAAACTTCATTCAGTTTGTATTTTCACAACCAGTAGACTGATTTTCACAAAATAACTAGCTTTGGAAAGCTCCAAATGAGAGCTATCTGCACATATGTGAGATGTACAAAAGTGACAACAAACAACCAAGATACCAGGCCATTAGTAACTATAAAAGCTTTATTAGCTAATATCTTGTGAATGGCTAGACAGATTCACATGATTGAACTTGCATTGGAAAGTACTCATCAAATTGTTTCTAATGATATATAGTATATTCCAAAGCAATAAGTTGTTATAAGACGAAAGTGTGGACAGACTTTGGTAGAGTTAGAGTTAAGATATAAATAGTAGTTATATTATTAGTCTACAATGAGAGAGAGAAGGGCACATGACTGGGAAGTCACATGACATGATATCATAAGCCTAGAGTGGTCTAGAGCGGTCTGGAAGGATTGGGAAGAGTTTAGAGATGAAGTGACATCAAGAAACATGGGTTCCTCATGGTGTACACATAGTGTACACATGTATGACAGAGATTAAAGAAGTATGATGTCAGGGCACATGGACATGGCATGGTGGCCTTGAGGTAGACACATGGTGGATGAGTAATAGACATGAGGATAGGGCATGGACATTAGGGTAGAACAATGTACAGTTGTAGCACAGACCATGGATACTTATATAAATAGTAGGTAGAATACTGTTGTGGTTCCCTGTCGAGTTCTCTTGTAAATACACAACTTGTGTTCTCCACTAGATATCTCTACTGAGAGATTTACTTGTAGTGCTGCTATTAGACTTTGTATCTAGTGGTCGCCACAATATAAGTATTGGTAGAGATATATGCATATCAATGTAGTAACATAATTAGTTACCTTCTAAAATTAGCCTAACATCTGCTATGACAGATGACAGCCCCTATCAAGTATGAGTTTTGATTATGTGATAGAAACAGCTTGTATACA
>Ga0157367_1000243_pt1 | contig 28245 bp, 25 predicted proteins | sample AttbisABBM2_FD_113142 | JGI IMG/M metagenome (GOLD analysis project Ga0157367, IMG submission 113142) | Fungus gardens microbial communities from leaf cutter ant in Botucatu, State of São Paulo, Brazil - Atta bisphaerica ABBM2 | ecosystem: Host-associated > Fungi > Mycelium > Unclassified ... | reverse complement strand
TCGCGATGGGCGGCGAATGGGGCGTCGGCTCCGCGCTGACGATGGAGACCGTGCCGACCCATGCGCGCGGCATCGTGTCGGGGCTGCTGCAGGCCGGCTACCCGAGCGGCTACCTGCTCGCGTCCGTGGTGTTCGGCGTGCTCTACCAGTACATCGGCTGGCGCGGGATGTTCATGATCGGCGTGCTGCCCGCGCTGCTCGTGCTGTACGTGCGCGCGCACGTGCCCGAATCGCCGGCGTGGAAGCAGATGGAACAGCGGCCGCGCCCGAGCCTCGCGTCCACGCTGCGGCAGAACTGGAAGCTCGCGATCTATGCGGTCGTGCTGATGACCGCGTTCAACTTCTTCTCGCACGGCACGCAGGACCTGTACCCGACCTTCCTGCGCGAGCAGCATCACTTCGATCCGCACACCGTGTCGTGGATCACGATCGTGCTGAACATCGGCGCGATCGTCGGCGGGCTCACCTGCGGCGCGCTCTCCGAAAGAATCGGCCGGCGCCGCACGATCTTCATCGCCGCGCTGATCGCGCTGCCGGTGCTGCCGCTGTGGGCGTACTCGAGCGGCCCGCTCGCGCTCGCCGCGGGCGCGTTCCTGATGCAGATTTCCGTGCAGGGCGCGTGGGGCATCATTCCCGTGCACCTGAACGAGATCTCGCCCGACGACATCCGCGCAACGTTCCCCGGCTTCGTTTACCAGCTCGGCAACCTGCTGGCGTCCGGCAACGCGACGATGCAGGCGTCGCTCGCGGTGTCGCACGGCAACGACTACAGCCTCGCGCTCGCGCTCGTGTGCGGCACCGTCGCGATCGTGATCGCCGTGCTGATCGTGTTCAGTCCCGAACGGCGCGGCGTCGACATGACGCAATCGGTCAATACGCGTAGCAGCGTCGGCTGAAACCATCGCTTGACGCGCCGCACCATGCCGCGCGGCCCGCCACGCGGCCGCCGCGCGATCGTCTTGCCGCACCTGCACATCGATCTAGAGGTTTCTGTCCAGATTCAGCGCTTGCCCGCGCCCGGCGCGTCTTTTTATCTTAATAAAAACGATTGTTTGAAATTACAAATTCGAATCGCCGGATCGCCGCCGCGCGATCGGCATGGGAGGCGGAACATGGCAGTGGGTCAGGTGGGGCGGCCGTCCGCGGGACGGCCGTCCGGCAGTCGGCAGGCCGGCGGCACCAAGGCGCGCATCCTCGATGCAGCCGAGGATCTGTTCGTCGAGCACGGCTTCGAGGCGATGTCGATGCGGCAGATCACGTCGCGCGCGGCGGTCAATCTCGCAGCGGTCAACTATCACTTCGGCAGCAAGGAGGCGCTGATCCACGCGATGCTGTCGCGCCGCCTCGACCAGCTCAACCAGGAGCGCCTGCGCATCCTCGATCGCTTCGACGCGCAGCTCGGCGCGCACGTCACGTGCGAGCACGTGCTTGGCGCGATGTTCATTCCCGCGCTGAAGGCGTCGCGCGACCCCGAGCGCAGCGGCCGCGCATTTCTGCGGCTGATCGGCCGCGCGTACACCGACCCGTCGCCGTTCGTGCGCAACTTCCTGACCGCGCACTACGCGAGCGTCGCCGTCCGCTTCTTCGATTCGTTCCAGCGCGCGCTGCCGTACCTGCCGCGCACGGAGCTCGGCTGGCGGCTGCACTTCGCGATCGGCGCGCTGTCCGGCGCGCTCGCGGGCGCCGAGACCGAAAGCCTGATCGACGAGTTCTCGCAGGGCCGCACGATGGACGACGTGCAGATGATCGCGCGCCTGTCGTCGCTGATCGTCGCCGCGCTGAAGGCGCCGATGCCCGACAGCGCGCAGCTCGCGATCTTCGCGGCGGTGCTCGACGACGCCGGCGCGAACGACGCGCCGCCCGCGCTGCCCACCTTGCCGGCGGACTCGCCCGCCGACGACGCGACGCTGCACCCCGCCACCTGACCGCACGCGGCCGCGCCTGTGCGCGGCCTCATCCTCATGATCCTGGAGACCACCATGTCCGCTTCCGCAGCGCCAGCCGCCGCGCAGACGCCGCCGAACACCGACGGCGTCTGGTTCGCGTCGTATCCGCCCGGCGTGCCCCGCGAGATCGACGTCACGCAGTATGCGTCGCTCGTGCAGTTCTTCGACGAATGCACGGCGCAGTTCGCCGAGCGCGTCGCGTACGTGAGCGCCGGCGCGTCGCTGACCTATCGCGCGCTCGCGCAGAAGGTGGCCGCGTTCGCGTCGTATCTGCAGAGCATCGGCGTGAAGCCGGGCGACCGCGTCGCGATCATGCTGCCCAACACGTTCCAGTATCCGGTCGCGCTGTTCGGCACGCTGAAGGCCGGCGCGATCGTCGTCAACGTCAATCCGCTGTACACGGCGCGCGAGCTCGCGCATCAGCTGAAGGACAGCGGCGCGCAGACGATCGTCGTGTTCGAGAACTTCGCGCGCACGCTGCAGGACGCGCTGCCGGAAACGCAGGTGAAGAACGTGCTCGTCACCGCGCTCGGCGACCTGCTCGCGGACGGCTTCAACGCGAAGGGCCGGCTCATCAATTTCGTGCTGAAGCACGTGAAGAAGCTCGTGCCGCCCTATCACCTGCCGCAGGCCGTGCAGCTGCGCTCGGCGCTCGCGCTCGGCGCGCGCGGCACGCCGCAGCCCGTGCCGCTCACGCGCGACGATCTCGCGTTCCTGCAGTACACGGGCGGCACGACGGGCGTCGCGAAAGGCGCGATGCTCACGCACGGCAACCTGATCGCGAACCTGCTGCAGGCGAAGGCGTGGATCGCCGATCAGGTTTCGGGCGACATCGAGACGGTGCTCACGCCGCTGCCGCTGTATCACATCTATTCGCTGACGGTGAACGCATTCATCTTCATGGGGCTCGGCGGGCGCAACATCCTGATCGCGAACCCGCGCGACACGAAGATGGTGATGAAGATCATCCGTCACGAAACCTTCACGGGCATCACCGGCATCAACACGCTGTACAACGCATTCCTCGACGACGAGGAATTCCGCAAGCGCGATTTCTCGAAGCTCAAGCTCGCGATGGCGGGCGGCATGGCGATGCAGCGCGCGGTCGCCGAACGCTTCCAGCAGGTGACGGGCCGGCCGATCGTCGAGGGCTACGGGCTCACCGAGTGCTCGCCGATCGTCACGATGAACCCGGTCGACCTGGCGGACATGGCCGCGTTCAGCGGCTCGATCGGCCTGCCCGCGCCGTCGACCGTCGTGCGCTTCCGGCGCGAGGACGGCACCTGGGCCGGCATCGGCGAGCCCGGCGAGCTGTGCGTGCGCGGGCCGCAGGTGATGCGCGGCTACTGGCAGCGCCCCGACGAAACCGCCACGGTGATCGATGCCGACGGCTGGCTCGGCACCGGCGACATCGGCGTGATGGACGAGCGCGGTTTCGTGCGCCTGATCGACCGCAAGAAGGACATGATCCTCGTGTCGGGCTTCAACGTGTATCCGAACGAGATCGAGGAAGTGCTGGTGATGCATCCGGGCATCAGCGAGGCGGCGGCGATCGGCATTCCCGACGAGGTGCAGGGCGAGCGGATCAAGGTGTTCGTCGTGCGGCGCGACCCGGCACTGACGGTCGACGACGTGCTCGCGCATTGCCGCAAGAACCTCACCGGCTACAAGATGCCGAAGTTCGTCGAGTTCCGCGACGCGCTGCCGCAGACCAATGTCGGCAAGATCCTGCGCCGCGCGCTGCGCGACGAGGAAATCGCGAAGCGCAATGCGGCTTCGCGCAGTTGAACACCGGCCGCTTCCGGAGACACCACCGATGACTCGATCCACCGGGCGGCACGCGCGGCCGCTGCGCCGACACGCAGCCGTCGCCACGCTCGCCGCCGCGCTGGCGCTCGCCCTGCCCGGCGTGCGCGCGCAGGAGGCCGCACGCGCGGCGCCGGCCGCGCACGACGCGGCCACCCTGCCCGCCGATCTCGCGAACGTGACCCATCAGCCGGCCGCGCAGCAGGCGCGCTGGCTGCGAGCCGCCGCGCGCCAGGGCACGCTCGCGAAGCTCGACGACGCGACGCTCGCCGCGCTGTTCGCGGCGCTCGACCCGCTCGCCGTGCCCGAATACATCCGCCAGGGGCCGAACGGCTATCCGTCGTATCAATTCACGATGGTCCGCCAGGAACGCATCAACGGGAAATGGTCGGACACGCCCGACCGGATGCTGGTCCGAACCACGCGCGAGCCGCTCAGGGTCTATGCGAAATGGCTGCCGGACGGCGCGCATGCCGGCCAGGAGATCATCTACGACACGACGCGGCGCAAGGACGAGATGGTTGGGCACCTCGGCGGCCTGCTCGGCAAGCTGCCGATGTGGACGGCGCTCGACGGCACGCTCGCGCGTGCACAGTCGAATCACCAGGTAAAGGATCTCGGCACCGAGTTCATCGCGAACCTGTACCTGACCGAGGGAAGGAAATACCTGGAAGCGGGCGTGCAGCGCCCGACCCGTGTGGAGGCGAAGACGGTCGGCGGCGTGCGCGTCGTCGCGCTGACCTACGAAACGCCGACCGGCCGGCCGCAGTTCTATGCGAAGAAGGAGATTCTGGGGCTCGACCTGCGCGAGCCCTATTTCCGGACCGTCGAATCGTATGACAACGACGGCCGGGTGTTCGAGCGGATCGTGATCGAGAAGATCGCACCGGCGTCGTTCGACGACGCCGCATTCGACCCGAAGAACCCGGACTACGCGTTTTGACGCACGCGGCGCTCAATCGTCATCGTCGCCGTGATGCTTGCGCCAGTGCTTGTAATAATGCTTGCGCCACTTGCGGTAGCGATCGTCGTCTTCGTCGTAGTAGCCGTAACCGTAGCCCGGGTACGCGACCACTGCCGGCTGCGGCGCCACATAGACCGGCGCCGGCTCGACATAGACCGGCGCGACCGGCAGGCCGATCCCGACCGCGACGTCGACATGGCCCGCCATCGCACTGCCGGACGCCGCGGACGCCAGCAACGCAACGGCGCCGCCCCACACTGCCATTCGCCTCTTGTTCATGTTCTGGACCTCTGATAAGCCGGCTCGACCGGCATGCGCGACGACTCTAGCCGAGCGGCGCGCCGCCAGGTGCAACGGTCCTGCGAGAGTCGTAACGCGACGTAACAATGCACCGCTAGCCGTTTGACCGAATCGCGAAATCGCGTGGAAGCGTCTATAGTGGGTTACGGTTCGACACAATCACGACCGCGCGCATCCGGATCGAACAGGGTAGAATCCCGCCAAACACTTTGTGGATTCCACGCCACACACACGCACAACATACTTTCTGACGCAGGCTCCTGCCGCATCTCAATGGCCAATCCCGCAGAATCCCATCCGCAAAACGACTTCATCAATTCCGCGCGCAAGGAACGCAAGCGCGTCGAGATCTATCTCGTCAACGGCATTCGTCTGACGGGTTGCATCGAGTCGTTCGACCAGTACCTGGTGATGCTGCGCACCCCCGTGGGTTTGCAAGGCATCTACAAGCGTGCGATTTCCACCATCCAGCTCGACACCGGCGGTTCGCGCCCGGGCGGCGGCGGTTCGCGCGGCCCGCGCACGGGCGGCGGCGGGCGCCCCGGCGGCCGTGAAGGCGGCGGCCACAGCCCGTACGGCTCGCATGGCGGCTCCCGCGAGTCGCGCGGCGACTACGGTTCGCGCGAGCCCCGCGAAGGCTACGGCGCGCCGCGCGAGCCGCGTGAACCCCGCGAGCCGCGCGAAGGCTACACGCCGCGCGAGAGCTACGGCGCACCGCGCGATTCGGGCGACGCCCCGGCATCGCCCGGCAGCGGCAACGGCAATGGGCCGGTGATCGTCACCCGCCGTCGGCGCATCGTGCCGGACGGCCAGTAAGGCGCCAGCCAGTCAAAAGCAAAAGGGCAAACCCGCGGGTTTGCCCTTTTTTCTTCATCGCGCCGGCGCGGCATGTCGCCGCATGCGCCGGCCGCTTCGCTCAGCTCAGTGCGCAGCCGGCAGGCCGGCGTCGGCCTCTCGCTGCAATGCACGCACCTGCTGCTGCAACGCGCGCAGCTGCGACTTGAGCTCCGCCTGCTGCGACTGCAGCGCCACGGTTTCGCCGCGCACCGTCTTCTGGCGATCCGCGACAGCCGCCTGCTGCTCGCGGGCGATCGACAGGTCCGCCTGCAAGCGCCGCGCCCGCTCCTGCGTCACGGCGATCTGGCGGTCCGTCTGCGCCTTCTGCGATTCCAGCTTCGCCGCACGCAGTTCGTTGACGGCCAGATGCTCGGCCTGGCGCGAGAAATCGCGATAGATCGCTTCGGCCCGCACGTCGCTGTACGTCTTGATCACGCGCCAGAATGCCTTCTGCTGGAACAGCGCGACGAAATAGGCGCCGTCCTTCACGTTGAACAGCAGGCTCGCGCCGTAGCTGCCGTTGTAGGCGGTGCGCATTTCCGTCAGCGTGTGCGCCTGGATCAGGCGCTGCAGCTCGTCGACCGTGCTGGGGCCGGTCGTGTCACCGGCCTGCATCTGCGTTTGCCCCTGCGCGTCGACCGACGGAATCGCGACCACCGGCGCCGATGCGGCCTGCACCGGCTGTGCGGCCGGCGCCGAGTCGGCCAATCCTTGCGCGTACGCGCCCTGCATGCCGCCAATCAAGGCGAGCACCGCGCACGCCCGTCCCAAACCCAACCCCGTAATCTGGCTCATGAAATGAAATTCCCGCTCCAAGTCGTTGTAATTCTGCGGCGCATTATCGCATTAATTACTCGCTTTCGCGGGTCTCGGGCTCCTCGTCGAAGATCTGATACTTGCGCATTTTTTCCCACAGCACCTTGCGGCTGATGCCGAGTTGCTGCGCGGTATCCTGGCGCCGCCAGCCGTTCGCGTCGAGTGCGGCGATCACGCGGCTGCGCTCGCTCATGTCCCACTTGCTGCGGTCGACGAACACCTCGGCCACGCTCTCCGCCGGCACCGGCTGCGCGGCGCTGCGCGCATGCGCGACCAGCCGCTGCAGCCGCGCGGCGTCCCAGCCGCCCGTCTGCCGCACCGTCACGCCGACGCGCTCGGCGAGGTTGCGCAGTTCCCGCACGTTGCCGGGGAAATAGCTGTCGGCGACGGCTTCCGCGAGCCAGTACGGCAGGTCCGGAAGCTGCGCGAGCCGCTCGTCGCCGACCACCTGCGCGACGAACGACTTGAACAGCGCGATCTTGTCGACCGCGCCCCGCTCCTCGAGCGACGGGATGCTCAGCTCGATCACCGCGAGCCGGTAGTACAGGTCCGCGCGGAACAGCCCTTCCTTCACGAGCTGCGGCAGCTTCTTGTTGCTCGCCGCGACCAGGCGGAAATCGACCTTGATCGGCGAGGTCGCGCCGACGCGCAGCACCGCGCCGTCCTCGAGCACGCGCAGCAGCTTCACCTGCTGGTACAGCGGCAGGTCGCCCACCTCGTCGAGGAACAGCGTGCCGCCCGCCGCCTGCTCGAAGTAGCCTTTATGCGCAACAACCGCGCCGGTGAACGAGCCTTTCGCATGCCCGAAGAACAGCGATTCGAACAGGCCGTCCGGAATCGCGCCGCAGTTAACGGGCACGAATTCGCCGAGCCGGTAGCGCGAGTGCTTGTCGTGCAGCAGTTGCGCGATGCGCTCCTTGCCGACGCCGGTTTCGCCGTGCAGCAGCACGTTGGTATCGCAGTCCGCGAACGTATCGACTTCGCGCAGCAGCGCCTGCATCGATTCCGAATGCGCGACGAGTTCGGACGGCTGCAGCGTCTCCGCGGCGTGCGCGCGCAGCTGCGTGACGAGCTTGCCGACCATCCCGCGCAGTTCGGCGCAGGTGAAGTCGAGCGGCAGGATGTGCGAATACTCGGGCGGATACTGCGACGCGTCGTGGTCGCGCGCCGCGCCGACCCACACGACCGGCATGCCGATGTTGGCTTGCCAGTCGCGCAGGAACGCGGTGCCGCTTTCGATCATCGTCACGCTGATGATCGCCAGCGACGGGCGCATCGCGGCGCGCTCGGGCGACAGTTCCGCGTTGTCGGCGCGGATCACTTCGACGTCGAAGCTCGCCATGCAGCGGGCGACCCGGTCGACGATGTCCGCCTTGCCTTCCCAGACGTACAGGTCGAGCTCTTCGATTGCGGGCGTGGTTCTCATTCTTCGGATGATTCTTCAGTTGACGAGTTGCGCGGCATTGCAGGTCAGCGACATCTGATGCACGGTCGCCTGGCCCACCTGGACGCCGAGCAGGCTCAGGATCGGTACGAGCAAGGCATCGAGCGACGACAGCACGGGTTGCAGCACGAGGTTGCCGATCGTGCTGAGCAGCGGGCCGAGCGGCACGGTGATGCCGAGTATCGTGACGGAGTTCAGGTTGATGTTGCCGAGTGCCGTGCCGAGCGACGCGCCGAGGTTGTTCACGTACGTCGTCCAGTAGCTGTTCTGGTTCGCCGCGGTGGACGGCGTCATCCAGCCGCTACCGCAGGACACCGGCGTCGACAGGCCGCTCGCCGCGTTGCAGAAATGGTAAGGCGAGGTCGTCGGGTAGCCCCCGTAAGGCGCACTCGCGTACGTACTGCCGACGATCTGGAGCACCGGGTTCGAGATCGACGCGGACACCGGCACGGACTGCGTCGTGCCGATGCCCAGCAGCGTGGCCGAAGCCGTGAGATTCAGCAGTTGCAGCGTGCCCGCGGCCGGGCAACTGCTCACGTTGGACAGGTTCAGCGTCCCGGAAGGCGGTGCGCTGATGCACAGCTTCGCGATCCCCGGCGTGGCAAGGATCGTCGTCGTGCTCGGCGTCGAGGCCGAACCGCACTTCGTCGCGGCGAGGCTGGCGACAGCCGGCCCGCCCACCAGCAGGTAGATCGGCAGATTGATGCCGCTCAGCGACGCGGAAATATCCAGCAAGCCGCTCAAGCCCAGCGGCCCCAGCAGTGCGCCCGTGCCGAGCGTAATCGTCGGCGTCTGCACATTCAGATACAAGCCGATCTGCGCGGACGATGCCTGCGTGCGCCACGTCCCGTCCGGCAACTGCCCCGCCTCGCCGATCGCGATCGACGGCGGGCTCAGCACCTGCAACTGCAGCTTCACGACGTTGAAGCCGGTCGCCCCGAGCGGCAGCGTGACGCCGGTGTTCAGCGACACCGCCTGCCCCTTGTTGTACGCGGCGACCTGCGCGGCCGTCGTCAGCAGGTCGAGCAGGTTGACCGTCGCATCGGCGCCCGACTGCGGATTGCCGAGGCTGATATTGAGCAGCGCGTTGGACACATTCGCGATCACGACGGTCGTATTGCCGACATTCGCGCCCGCGAGCTTGCCGAGCGCCGACGACGCGGCCGTGAGCTGCGCCACGTAGCCGGTGCTGTTGGTGCCGCCCGGCGTCACCGCGCCGACATACGCGCTGAGATTCCCGACCAGCGTCGGCATCGACACCGCCAGGTTCACGAGCCCGTTGACCGACCCCGCGCCCAACGCCGTCGAGATTCCCGCGAGCTTGATGTTCGCGCTCGCGAGCGACTGGTAGTCGGCGAGCGTCAGGTTGACGCTCGTGCCGAGCAGCGCGGACAGGATGCCGTTGAGCCAGACCGGATTGACGCTCGCGAGCGTCGCGCTGACCGAAAACGTGTCGATCGCGCTCGCGCGCGCGGTCGAGGTGGCCGATACGGTGCCGGGCCCCGCGCCGAGCGCCGAGAGCACGCCGAGGAACGAATAGCGCATCGTGCGCGTGACCGTCACCTGCGTCGCGTTGAGCTGCGTCATCCCGCTCGCGGCCGCCGCGTAATAGGCCGGCAGGCTCGCATAGACCTGCGGATCCCAGCGGCCGCAGGTCGCCGCGACCTGGTCCTGCCCGCGCGACGGCGCGCCCGTGCCGACCGCGTTCGAATCGTTCGCCCGCGCATTGTTCAGCGCGGCCGCGCCTGCCGCCGCGCAGGACGTGTCCGACGGATCGAGCGACTGCACGGCGGCCAACGCCGCCATATCCGCGATCCGCTGCATGTCGCGCCGCTGGTAGAACAGGTTGCCGATGTCGATCGTGCCGAGCGTCACCAGCGCGACGAGGATCCACACGGTCGCGAGCACCGACACGGCGCCGCGCTGGCCGCCCATCCGGGGGCGGTCGCGCCCGGCCGGGCGGCATCCGAGGAAACGAACCGCGCTCATCGTCGTCTCAATTCGACTGCATCGCGCCCTGCCCGCCGGCCGCCGCGCCGCCGCCGCTGGAACCCAGCGGCGAGCCCAGCGTGTCCGGAATCTTGTTCTTGAACGAGTCGAGATAGCGCTGGTATGCGAGCGAAGCAGCGTCGCCGAGCATCGGCAGGTCCGCGCCGGCGGCCCGGTTGTCGCGTTGCAGCGCGAGCCACGTTTCGGTCGAGCGGCCGATGTCGGCCGCGGTTCCGGTCAGCCGCTGGCCATGCGCGGCCGCCGTCGCGCCGAGCAGCGCGACCAGCGCGGCGACGCGGCGCACGACCGCACGCCGGGCGAGGTTCTTGTGGTGATCGGTCATGTCGTTTCCCCCGGAACGTCCTGTCATTGTGCGAACCGCTGCAGCATCGGCGCGGTCTGATCGAATCCCTGGATGCTCGCCACCGGCGACGCGCGCTGCGCGGCGTTGCTGCCGGACACGTCGACGACGCTGCCCGAGCCGGCCGCCGCAGCAGCAGCCGACGCGGGCGCCGGCCGCCGCCACGTACGCGCGGCCGCAGCGATCCGCGTCGCGTCGCTGCGGATGTCGTTGCGGATCTCCGTCGGCAGCTTCTGCTGGCTCATCAGCTTCTGCGCGTCGTGCGCGCGGCCCGACACGAGCAGGTACAGCGCCAGGTTGCTGACGATCTTCGGGTTGTTCTGGTTGAGCTCGATGGCCTTCATCAACGGCACGCGCGCGCCCGGCACGTCGCCGCAGCGCAGCTTCGCGTACGCGAGGTCGGACAGCATCGATGCGTCGGTCGGCGCGAGCACCGACGCCTGCGACAGCGCCTGCGCGGCGCGCTCGAAGTCGCCCGCGGCGCCGGCGATCAGCCCGAGCCCGCGATAGCCGCGCGCGGCAAGCGGCGTGTTCAGCAGCTGCGTGTAGACGGCCGCGCTCGCAGCCGGCTGGTCGGTCATGCGCAATGCGTCCGCGCGCAGCAGGATCGACTCCGGCGAACCGCCGTACTGCTTCTCGTACGCGTCGATGTGCGCGAGCGACGCGTAATACAGGCCTTGCGACTGCATCCGCTCGATCAGGCCGAGATACATGCCGGGCGTATCGGGGGCGGCCTGCTTCTGGCCCGCCGCATCCATCAGCGCGGCGCGCTCGGCCTGCGCGCCGACGCCGTAGCCGCTTTCCTTGAAGGTCGAGCACGCGCCGAGCAGCGCGATCATCGCCGCCACGCCCGCCCGTTTCGCGATTCCACCGATCCGCTTCATCTTGGTTCCTTCCGTGCGCCGTGTCATTGGTGCGCCATCGACAGCGCGCGCAACACCGAAATCATCCCCGGGCCGGCCGTCACGATCAGCAGCGCCGGCAGCAGCGTGAGGATCATGACGCCCGTCATCTTCACCGTCAGGCGGCCGATGCGCTCGCGCAGCATCGCGCGGCGCGCTTCGCGCAGCCGGTCGCCGAACTGCTTGAGCGGCTCCTGCACCGCGCCGCCATGCTTGTCGACCTGGATCATCAGGCGCACGATCGCGCGCAGGTCCTCGTTGTCGTAACCCGACGCCAGCCGCTGCAGCGATTGCTCGCGCGTGCGCCCCGCCGCGAACTGCCGCTGCGCGATGCCCATCTCCGACGACAGCACCGGCATCATCCCGCGGAAGTCGTTGGTCACCACCTGGATGCTCTGGTCGAGCGACAGGCCGACGCCCTGCAGCAGGCGCAGCATGTCGACCAGCAGCGGCAGCTCGTCGACGACGGCCTGGCAGCGCTTGCCCGCGCGGCGCCGGACGTAGGCTTTCGGCAGCATGAAGCCCGTGACGAACGCGAGCACGAAGCCGAGCACCCAGCGGCCGCCCTGCAGGTGCGGGCCGACGAAGGCGACGAACAGCACCGGCACCACCAGCGCACCGACGATCCGCGCGCTCAGGAACAACCCGCGCGAGCGCGCATCCACGTAGCCGCACTGCTCGAGCATCCGGCGGTCCTCTTCGGCGACGACGTGCCGGCCGACCCCCGTATCGAGCCAGCGGGTGCCGGCCGCCGACAGCCGTTCGAGCAGGTGCGCCACGCGCGCGCGCCGCCCGGCGGCGGCCGGCGTATCGCCCTTCGCAGGCCGCGGCGCGGCGCCGTCCGGCACCGCGCGCGCGCCCGCTGCCGCGAGCGTGGCCGCACGGCGCTCGAGCGCGTCGGCGAGCGCGCGGCGGCTGCGCGTTTCGGTGCCCGCGCGCCGCAGCGCCAGCCACGCCAGCAGCAGCACGCCGAGGGCGCCGAGCGCGAGCGCAATCGATCCGAGTTGGTTGGGCGTCATTGCGTCACCTGAGCCGGGCCATCCGGTACAGCCACGCGCCGCCGACGATCTGCATGACGAACGCCAGATAGAGGTACGTCCGCCCGCTCTCGTCGTTCCACATCGAGCTGAGATAGGACGGATTGGTCGAGATCACGAAGCCGCCGACCGCGATCGGCAGCATCACGAGCACCCACGCCGACAGCCGCGTCTCCGACGACATCGCCATCAGCTCGCGCTCCGCCTGCTCGAGGTCGCGCATGAACACCGCCATGCGTTCGAGCATCACGTCGGCACGGCCGCCGTAGCGCACCGACAGCCGCAGCACCGAGCCGACCAGTTCGAACTCCTTCGTGTGATAGACCTTCGCGATGTGCATCATCGCGCGATCGATCTCGACGCCCGTGCGCAGCATCCGCGACACGTGGTCGAGGCAGCCGCGCAGCGGCGCCTCGGTCGTCTGCAGCGCGGCCTGGAACGCGGCCGGCACGCTGTTGCCGAGCGTCACGAGACGCACGATCCCGTCGAGGAACGACGGCAGCTGCCGGACGATCTGCAGGCGGCGGCGTTGAATGCGCGACACGAGCCAGAACGTCAGCAGCGCGACGCCGCCCACCAGCGCCGCCACGCCGCCGAGCACACCGCCCGACTGGCCCGCGACGAGCGCGACGGCCGCCAGCGCGGCCAGCGCGAGCAGCGCCTTGCCGCGCGCGTCGTCGATCCCCGCGCGGCTCGCGAGGTGTTCGAGGTATTCGGTCGCGCGGGCCCGCCAGACCGCGCGGCGCGACGTGGGCGCAGCGGATGCCGGCGGCGTGCCGGCCTTGGCCGCAGCAGCCTGCGCCGCGCGGGCGGCCGGTGCAGCCGCGCCGTGCGCCGCCGAAGCCGCGCGCGCGGCCGGCTCGATCCGGCTGTCGATGAAGCGCTGCGCGTCCGCGCGGTCGCGCTTGAGCTCGCCGTGCCGCCACAGCAGCAGCGCCGCGGCGATGCAGACGAGCGCGAGCGCGCCGGCCGCGAGGCTATACATTGAAGCCTCCGCCGCCGCGGCCGAAGCCGTCGCCGCCGAACCCGCCCGCGCCGAACCCGCCGCCCGACAGCGTCTGGCGGAAGCGCGCGAGCTTCGGCGAATGCGGATGGATGCCGAGCGATTCCCAGTGATCGATTTCCTCGCCGTCGGGCGTCACGCGCGCCTCGTAGCGATACAGCTCCTGCGTCGCGATGATGTTGTCCGACAGCCCCGTGACCTCGGTGATCGACAGGATCCGCCGCCGCCCGTTCGACAGCCGGCCGATCTGCACGATGAAGTCGATCGCATTGGCGATCTGGCGGCGCAGGCTCGATTCGGTGCCCTGGAAGCCCGCGAAGCCGGCCAGCATCTCGAGCCGGTACAGGCATTCGCGCGGCGAGCTCGCGTGCACGGTGCCCATCGAGCCGTCGTGGCCGGTGTTCATCGCCTGCAGCATCTCGAGCACCTCGCCGCCGCGCACTTCGCCGACGATGATGCGGTCCGGCCGCATCCGCAGCGTGTTGCGCAGCAGGTCGCGGATCGTCACGACGCCGGTGCCGTCGAAGCCGCCCGGGCGGCTTTCGAGGCGCACGACGTGCGGGTGGTTCAGCGACAGCTCGGCCGTGTCCTCGATCGTCACGACGCGTTCGGGCTCGGGAATGTGGAACGCGAGCGCGTTCAGCAGCGAGGTCTTGCCGGAGCTGGTGCCGCCCGACACGAGGATGTTGCAGCGCGCCTCCACCGCCGCCTCGAGCAGCGCGCCGACCTCCTCGTTGTAGGTGCCGTTGCCGAGCAGGTCGGCCGGCCGCAGCGGGTCCTTGCGGAACTTGCGGATCGACACGACCGGCCCGTCGATCGACAGCGGCTCGATCACGACGTTCACGCGCCCGCCGTCCGGCAGCCGCGCGTCGACCATCGGGTTCGACTCGTCGAGACGGCGGCCGATCGGCGCGAGAATCCGCCGCACGATCCGCAGCAGATGCGCGTTGTCCGTGAAGCGCACCGGCAGCTTCGCGAGGATGCCGTGGCGCGACACGTAGATGTCGTTGTAGCCGTTGATCAGGATGTCCTCGACGTGCGGGTCGGCGAGCAGGTCCTCGATCGGCCCGAAGCCGGCGAGCTCCTTGGTCAGCGCCTCCGCGATCGTGCGCACCTCGTTCTCGTTGAGCGGAATGCGGCGCAGGCGCACGAAGCTGTCGATCTCCAGGTCGACGAACTGGTTGATCGCCTGCCGCGACCAGCGGCCGAATTCCGCGCCCAGTTCCTCGATGCGCGTCAGCAGGTGCTCGTGCGCGGCATTCTTGATGTCGTGGAAATGCTGCGTCTGGGAGAACGGCGCGGCGCCGTCGGCGAATTGAATGTCGTGTGCCATCGCTTACGATCGCTTGGACGAAGGGTGAATGAAGCGCTTGAGCGCGGAAAGGCCCGACGCGGCGCGCGGTGCGGCGGCGGCGCCCGCGAGCCGCTCGGCGAGCGGCTCGAGCGCCCGCACGTACGGGTCGCGCTCCGCCGTCTCGACGATCAGCCGCCCCTGGTTCGCCGCATGGCCGATCGGCACGCGGCGCGCGGGCAGCGTCGCCAGCAGCGCGATGCCGAGACGATCGGCGATCTGGCCCGGCGTCAGGCCGAGCGCCGGGTCGTACTGGTTGACGACGAGCCGCAGCTTGCCGGTGTCGATGCCCGCATCGCGCAGCGCATCGAGCAGGTCGACCGCCGACACGATCGACGCGACGCCCTGGTCGCAGACCAGCCACGCCTCGTCGGCCGCCGCCGCGATCTGCGCGACGAACTCGTGGTTCGAGAACCCGCCGAGATCGACGATCTGCTGGTCGAAGAACGCGCGCAGCCGGTTCAGCAGCCCGACGCACGACGCGTACGACACGTCGCGCAGATCGGCGAGGTTCGGCGGCAGCGTCGTCAGCGCGACGCCGCTCGCGTGGCGGGTCAGCGCGGTGTTGACGAACGTGCGGTCGATGCGGCGCAGGTTGCGCACGGCCTCGACGAAGTGGAACTCGCAGCGCGTATTGAGGAACAGCGCGCTGTCGCCCGCGGGCAGCCCGAGGTCGACGAGCGCGGTCTGCCGGTTACGCGGCGCGGCCGTCGCGCCCGTGACGCCGCCAGGCGCGGCAGCGCCGTCCGCCGCCGTGCCGGACGCACTCGACGCGCCGCGCCGGTGCAGCCACACCGACAGGTTTGCCGCGAGCGTGCTCACGCCCATCCCGGCGCGCGCGCCGAGCAGCGCGACCAGCTTGCCGTGACGGTTCGCCGGCTCGCCGCTCGCGTGTTCGAGCAGCGCGCGCGTGATGCGCAGCGCATCGTCCGGCGCGCCGGACACGTCGATGAAATCGTGCACGCCGGCCCGCAGCGCGGCGAGCGCGCTTTCCGGCTCGGCCAGCGTGCCGAGCGCGACCACCGGCAGCCCCGGATGCGCGACGCGCACCGCGGCGGCCGCCGCGCTCGCCGCCACGGACGCGCCGGAAAAATCGATGAAGACGATCGCGGGATTGAGCCCCGCGATGCGCTGCGCGAGCGCGCCCGGTTCGAGCGACGCAGCTTCCACCGCGCCGGCCGACACCAGCGTCTCGCCCAGCCAGTCGACGTGCCTGTCCTGCTGCGACGCGCACACGAAGTAGTCGGTCACGGCGGGCTCAGCCAAGGAAAGGGTTCTCGCGTTCACGTTGAACTCCTCCGGTTACAAACCGCGCGACGACACGCCCCGCGTTCATTTCGAAAACCCCGGCGCCGCGTCGGGCGATGCGATGCCGCCGAGATACGACCGCCACACCGGGCCGTCGCGCTGCTCCGACAACTCGCCCGGCGTCGCCGGCAGCGACGCGCCCTTCGCGATCGGCGCGACGAGGTGCGGCGTCACGATGATCAGCAGTTCCTTGTCGTTCTGCTGATAGTTCAGCGACTTGAAGAACGCGCCGATGATCGGCAGGTCGCCGAGGAACGGCACCTTGTTGATGTTCGACATCGTCTCGCGATCGATCAGGCCGCCGATCACGAAGCTCTCGCCGTCGCCGAGCTCGACCGTCGTGTCGGCGCGTCGCGTCGTGATCGCGGGCACCGACACGCTGTTTATGGTGACGCCGTGCAGGAAGTCGAGCTGGCTCGATTCCGGCGCGACCTTCAGCGCGATGCGACGCGGGCTCAGCACCGTCGGCGTGAGCGTCAGGCCGACGCCGTACTGCTTCCACTGGATCGCCGTCGAGCCGAGCGCCTGCGGCACCGGCACCGGGATCTCGCCGCCCGCGAGAAAGCTCGCGCTCTGCCCGGACAACGCGACGAGCGTCGGCTGCGCGAGCACGCGCGCGAGATTGTTCGCCTCGAGGATCGACAGGTTCGCGAAGATGCCGCGGCCGGCCGAATTCACGACGAGGTTGAAGGCCGACGCGAGCGGAATGCCGGCCGTCGCCTGGAACGCGCCCGTTCCGCCGCCGCTGACCGACTGCAGCCCGCCCGACGTGAACGAGCCGAACGCGAAGCCGTTGCTCTGCTTGAAGAAGTTCAGCCCCGCTTCCTTCAGCACCGAGCGGCTGAACTCGACGACCCGCACGTCGACCTGCACCGTGTTCCTGCCGCCGACCGTCGACGTGTCGATCACCGCGCCATCCTTGCCGCTCATGCGCTTGCCGACGGCCGCCGCGCGTTCATGCGCGTCGAGCGACGCCGCCGCCCCCGACAGCACCGACGTGCCGCCATAGGCCTTCACGCCCGGCGTCGAACCGTCGAGCACGGCCTGCGCGGCCGCATCGACGACGTTGACGTTCCACACCATCGGCTCGTCGCGGCCGCGCTCCCACAGCATCACGCTGGTCGAGCCGGGCGCCTTCGCGACCAGCAGCACGGAGCCGGCCCGGCTGCCCTTCATGACCAGCACGTCGGCCACCGCCGGATCGCCGACCGCGACCCGCTGCAGCGCGCGCCCGGCGGCGATCTGCCGCTGCGCACCGACCGCGAGATCGATCGACGCGCCCGCGCCGGCCGCGACGGCGAGCGTCGTGGTGGTCAGGGCCCAGAGGGACATCGCGAATGCAATCAGTGTGTTCTTCATCGTGTCGGTGACCGTCGATCGGTCGTCTCCCTTGCGTCGCTGCTTGCGAAGACCGTGCGTGGTGGTGGTGTTCATTCGTTCAATAGGCGACCGTCTCGGCGCGCCCGCCGCGTATCACTTCGATGCTGCCGCCCGCACGCGCCGTCACCGGCGCACGCGGCGCGGCCGGTTCGCGCGGCGCGGCGCGCGCACGCGACGCCGACAGTTCGTCGAGCCCGACACCCGCGGCCGCCACGGCCGACGGCCCGAGATCGCCCATCGTGCGGGTCGCGACCGTCTGCGCGGCGGCTTCGTCATCGTGCGGATTGCGCAGCGCGAGCGTCAGGCGGCCGCTCGCTTCGGCCAGCGTCAGCGCGTCGATCTGCGCGGTCGGCACCGCGAGCACCGCGGTCCGGGCCATGCTCGACGCGCCCGGCGCGCCGTCCCGTTCGGGCGTCGCATCGCCGAAGGCCAGCACGCGCACCTTCGACAGCAGCAGGCGCGCCTGCGTACGCGGAATCTCCGAACCGGTCTGGCCGATCCCGCCACCGCCATCGCGCTTCAGGTTCAGGAACACGTCGACGAAGTTGCCGGGCCGCAGCCGGTTGCCGACCGCGTTCGTCTCGTCCACCTTGACCGCGACCGCCCGCTCGCCTGGCGCCACCTGGTCCGCAAGACCCGACGTGAGCCCCGTCGCGAGCACCGGCGACGCCTCGAGGATGTCGTTGGCCGGCACCCGGCCGACGAGCGGCGCCGGATCGCTGAACGCGCCGGCCGGCAGGATCGGCACCTGCGCGACCTTCAGCGCGTCGACGCTGATCGGCTGCCCGGCCGGCAGCAGGCGCGCGGCCACGACGATTGGCACCGTCTTCGCCGCGGCGGCCGGCATGGCGACCGGTGCGGGCGGATGCGCCGGGCCGCGCCCGAGCATCCATGCATAGATGCCCAGCAGCACGGCGATCGCGATCAGCAGCCCCGCGATGATCTTCGTCAAGTTGTTGGCCATGTTCAGTGTCGGGTGCCGTGAGTGATGAGGTGGTGTCGTCTTGCGGGTCGGGTTTCAGGCGTCGGGGGCATACCGTGCTCGCTGCGTCACAGGATGGTGGCCGGGTTGATCTGCACGGTCGCCGTGCTCGTCAGCGCATTCGGCATCACGAGACTCAGCAGCGGCAGCGACGGAACCAGCGGGTATTGCGAATACGGGTAGGTCACCGTGACCGTTACGCAGTACATCGAAGCGTCGTAGCTGCATGACGCCGACGGCGGCAGCGGCACCTGGACGTTCGGCAGCCAGCGGGTCAGGTTCTGCGCGGTCGACTGGGCAGCCTTGGCCCGGTCCTGCAGCGCCTGCGTGCCCAATCCGCTCGACTCGGGGATGTAGTTCAGCGCCGCCCGCGCGCCTTCGGTCGCGGCCAGCGTCAGGTTCTGCTGGACGGCGAAGATCAGCCCGAACGACACGATCGCGTAGAAGATCAGGAAGAACAGCGGGAACACGAGCGCGAACTCGACCGCCGTCGCGCCCCGCTGGCGCCGCCGGGTTCGCGGCTGCCGATGGGTTCTCATTGCACGCCCCCCGATACGACGAGATGCGCGAGCCACACCGCCGCCGGCGCCACGAGACACGCGGCATACGGCGTCGCGCGCCGCCCGCCGAGCGCCATCGCTGTGGCGCCGCGCCGCCACAGCGCGCCGAACGACGTGTTCGACAGCGCCATCAGCGCCAGCGCGTGCGCGCCGGCCGCAACGCTCGCGACCACCCAGAACCAGAACAGCGCGTGCATGCCGCACCACGCGCCGAGCACGGCGAATACCTTGACGTCCGCGGCGCCCATTACGCGCAATGCAAAAAAGGGAAACAGGCTGGCCATCCCGATCAGCATGCCGAACAATGCCTGCCGCGGGAAAATACCGAATGGATTCGCATGCGCGAATGCGCTCGCAACGCCCGCGATCAAACCCGCCAGGACGAGCGCATTCGGCACGCGTCGAAAGCGGATATCGCCGAGCGCGACAAGCATCGCCCACGCGAAAAAAATTCCGGTGCTAATGAGGAGCGCCATGTTGAAACCGGCCGCGCGCGCAGGAGCGGGCGGGTCGCATTGACGACCCGCCCGCCGCAACGGCGGAATGCCGCGTAGAACTGCGGTCAGTTAGCCGCTGTCAACTGGGTGACGATGCTCCCGAATAGCGTCTTCAGCTGGGTGCCGATACTGGTGACATTCGTCACGATGGCGACCGCAATCAGACCCGCGATCAGACCGTACTCGATCGCGGTTACCCCGTCTTCTTCCCGAAGGAAGCGAATCATCAGTGCCTTCATTTTATTTCCTCGTGCCTGTATGTTTCTTTCTCAGGCCGCTTATACGTGTGCATCCCCGCATATTCGGCCTCGCTCCGCATCGTTCGCCCACCTGCCGAGACGACGATCGGATGCTCATTCTTTATAGTGGTTTACGCATGACGCGTATCACGATTTGATGCAAGTTAACATTCGCGATATAGCCTCCTCCTCGAACGTCTGTACCGAACCGTACAAAACTTACACCCGCCTCGAATCTTATCTCCGATCCCTTTTAATTTCCAACCTCTTTTTACCGCCCGGATCGAAAAAAACGACACGTAGCACACCGTATTTGTACGGCGTTTCGGTACGTCTTACACATAGGATTTACGATAGGTTAGATGTGCACATCTAATCCACCTGTAAAACAGCGAATCACCCCCTCCGCCCCCGCACGTTACGCCGCACGCGTAACGCCAATGATGTGACGTTACGTTACGCACTACGCGAAATCGTTCTCATCTACCGGCGCTCAACCAATCTCAACAGTCTTTCAATTCGCGTAAGCCCTTTTCCTATAAGGAATTGCCTCGTTTAAAACCAATCGTCGAACCGTCCGCCATTGAAATGGCACGACAGTTGCAGAGTAGTCCACGCACCACTCAACACAACACATGCTTAATGCGAGGACGAAATGGACATTCAGGTAATCCCTCATGGCACGCTCCGGACGACTCTGATCGCGGCCACCGTGGCAGCCATGCTTTCCCTTTCCGCGTGCGGCGGCTCCGGTTCGATCAGCAAGGGCATCGGCGGCTCGAACTCGGGCACGAGCGGCGGCGATTCGATTTCCACGTCCGGCGGCGGCACGTCGGGCTCGACGAGCGGTACGTCCGGCAGCACGAGCGGTTCAACGAGTGGTAGCACCAGCGGCAGCACCAGCGGTTCGACGAGCGGCAACACGAGCGGGACGACCAGCGGCACGAGCGGTACGTCGGGCGTGTCGGCGAACGCGGTGGGCAAGGTGCTCGCCAGCGGCAGCAACGTCGTGACCGGCATCGGCTCGACGGTATCGGGTCTCGGCTCGGTCATCGGCAGCCAGACGCTGCCGGGCGTCAACCCGCAGACGACGCAGGCGGCCGGCGGCGTCGTACAGAGCGTCGGCGGCGCGGTCACCGCGCTCGGCAACGGCCTCGGCAATGGTCTCGGCCAGCTTGGCGCGACGAGCAACCCGGTGGGCGTCACGCTCGCCAGCACCGGCGGCGTGGTCAATCAGCTCGGCGGCGCCGTCACGCAGACCGGCAACCTCGTCACGAGCCTCGGCAGCGGCCCGCTGTCGCCGCTCGCGCCCGTCACCGGCGCCGTCGGCGGTCTCGTGTCGACGGTCGGCAACGCCGTCGCGAACGGCGGCAACACGCTCACCAATGCGCTGTCGACGGGCCCGGTCCAGCAGATCACGCAGACCGTCAGTTCCGCCATCACGCCGATAACGACGATGGTCGGCAATACGACCCAGACGGTCGGTTCGGCCACCGGTCTCGGCGCGCCGGTCAACATGCTGCTCGGCACGCTCGGCAATGGCCTGAACCAGGCCGGCGCACTGATCGCATCGAAGGGCGGCAACCCGGTCACGACCGGCCTCGGCAACACGACGTCGGCGGCGGGCAATACCACGACGGCGATCGGCGGACTGCTGACCGGCGGCAGCGGCACAACCAATCCGCTCGCGCCGCTTACCGGCATCGTGTCGACCGTCACGGGCGCGCTCGGCGGTGCGACGGGCGGCGCCAGCGGCCCGCTTGCCCCGGTCACCGGCCTCGTCTCCACCGTCACGGGCGCACTCGGTGGCGCGACGGGCGGCGCAGGCGGCAGCGGCCCGCTCGCTCCGGTCACGGGCCTCGTGTCGACGGTCACCGGCGCGCTCGGCGGTGCGACGGGCGGCGCAGGCGGCAGCAGCCCGCTCGCTCCGGTCACGGGCCTCGTGTCGACGGTCACCGGCGCGCTCGGCGGTGCGACGGGCGGCGCAGGCGGCAGCGGTCCGCTCGCCCCGGTCACGGGCCTCGTGTCGACGGTCGCCGGCGCGCTCGGCGGCGCGACGGGCGGCGCAGGCGGCGGCGGTCCGCTCGCTCCGGTCACGGGCCTCGTGTCGACGGTCACCGGCGCGCTCGGCGGTGCGACGGGCGGCGCAGGCGGCGGCAATCCGCTCGCTCCGGTCACGGGTGCGCTGAACACGGTCGCCAACACCGCCGGCAGCGCGACCTCGGCCGCACCGGCGCTGTCCGGCGGCACGGGCGCCGTCACGAACCCGGGCGCATCGTCCAACCCGCTCGCTCCGGTCACGTCGCTGATCGGCGGCCTGCTCGGCGGCGTCCACGGCAAATAAATCCGGTTCTTCCATCCATCAAAAAGACAGCGAGGAGTCCAACATGTCCCAGCACCGTTCCCTGACGTCGGTCGCACTGCGCGAGTGGCGCGTTCCCCTCACCGTGTTCGCGGCGGCCTGCCTGCTCGCCGCCTGCGGCGGCAACAGCGTGGGCGCGCCGCCGTCCAGCAGCAACAACGGCGGCTCCACCAGCGGGACGCCGACGACGAGCGGCACGAGCAGCGGCACGTCGACGGGTACCAAGGGCGTGGTCAGCACGCTCGGCCAGACCGGCACCGATCTCGGCAATACGATCGGCGGCGTGAGCCTGCCGGGCGTCGGCAACGGCGTGACGCAGGGCCTCGGCAGCACGGTCTCGAGCACGGGCACGATCCTCGGCGCAGCCGCGGATGCGGTGAGCAACGGGCTCGGGCAGATCGGCTCCACGAAAGACCCGGTCGGCACGACGGTCGCCGGCCTCGGCAACGTTGTGGGCGCAACCAGCAACACCGTGTCGGGCCTGAGCTCGACGGTCAAGGCGCTCGGCAGCGGTCCGCTGTCGCCGCTCGCGCCGGTCACGACGCCGGTCGGCACCGTGCTCGACACGGTCGCCAACGGTCTCGGCGCAGCCGGCAACACGATCGGCTCGACGCTGTCGTCGGGCCCGGTGCAGCAGATCACGCAACCGCTCAGCTCGGCCATCACGCCGCTCGTCATCACGGCCGGCCAGGTCACGCAGCAAGTCGGCACGACGACGGGCCTCGGCCAGCCGGTGTCCGGCCTGCTCGGCCAGATCGGCGGCGCCGTCAGCTCGGCCGGCCAGAAGGTCGCGGGCTCGTCGCAGCAGCCGCTCGTCGGCGACGTCGGCCAGCTCGTCACCGCGGTCGGCAACACCGTGACCAACGCCGGCGGCCTCGTCAATCCGAATGGCCCGAACGGCGCCGCGCCGATCCCCGGCCTGATCACGAGCCTCGTCGGCGGCTCGTCGGCCACGGTGCAAAGCGGGTCGTCGGGCTCCGGCTCGACCAACCCGCTCGGCGGCCTGCTGTCGGGGCTCGGCTCGACACCGCTCGGCGCACTCGGCGGCAGCGCAACGTCGGGCGGCGCGGCCAATCCGCTCGCGCCGGTCACGGGCGCGCTGGGTGGTGCGAGCGGTGGCAATCCGCTCGCACCGGTCACCGGCCTCGTGTCGACGCTCACCGGCGCACTCGGCGGCGCAACGGGCGGCGCAGGCAGTACAAACCCTGTCGCGCCCGTTACCGGTTTGCTGAATACTGTCACCGGCACGGTAGGCGGCGCGGCGAGTACGGGGGGCACGTCGAGCCCGCTCGCGCCGATCACGTCGCTGGTCGGTGGTGCAGCGGGTTCGACGTCCGGCAGCTCGACCGGCCTTCTGGCGCCGGTTACGGGGTTGCTGGGCACGCTGGGCAGCGTCGGCAAGTAACCTCGACCGGCCTTCTGGCGCCGGTTACGGGGTTGCTGGGCACGCTGGGCAGCGTCGGCAAGTAACGCAGCAGGCCGCGCGTTCCCAGCCGGGGCGAACGCGCGGCTTCGATCAGAACCGGCGATGCGGCACACGACGCGCGGCGCCACTGGCGCCGCGCGCGCACGAGAAGACGAAAGCAAGGCCTACGAGGAAGAACAATGAAATCCAGATTCGATAAATGGATGATGCTGCTCGCCGTCGCGGCGGCGGCAGGCGCGACGCAGGCGCAAACGCGCGTCGCCGGCAACCCGCTCGACGCCCTCCCCCAGATCAACGCGCCGAAGAAAGGTCCGAACGTGACCGTGCAGGTGGCACCGCAAGCCCCTCAACTGCAGGAACTGCTTTCGCGTCACCTGACGCCGACCACGTTCCAGGTCGAAGGCGTCAAGTCGGTGCCGTTCGAGGAGATCTCGCGCCGCTTCACCCCGCTCGTCGGCAAGGACATCACGATCGGCGAACTGATCGAGACCGCCAACGGCGTAACGAAGCTGTACCAGGAGCGCGGCTACGCGTTGTCGTTCGCGTTCATTCCCGCACAGACATTCGACAACGGCGTCGTGCACGTGACCGTCGTCGAAGGCTATGTGTCGGACGTGAAGGTCACCGGCAAGCCCGGTGCGATGGAATCGAAGATCCGCGCGATCGCCGCGCACATCACCGCCGATCGTCCGCTGCGCCGCGCGACGTTCGAGCGCTACGTGAATACGTTCGGCCTGCTGCCCGGCGTGTCGGTGAAGGCCAACGTGCCGCCGCCGCAAACCACCGACGGCGCGACGACGCTCGAACTGAACGTCGAGCGCAAGGCGTTCAACATCAGTTCCGGCATCGACTTCAACCATCCCGGCGTGCAAGGCCTGATCACCGCGACCGAGAACGGCCTCACGTCGTTCGGCGAGCAATTGAGCATCTCGGCGCTGGTGCCGCCGGGGCGCGACAAGGTGACCTATGTTGCGTTCAGCGGCGCGGTGCCGGTCGGCAGCAGCGGACTCGTCACGCGCCTCGACGCCAGCACGTATCGCGGCAAGCCGACCGACAACCCGGGCCTGCCGTCGTATGTCGAGCGCACCGTGAAGAACGAGAAGCTCGGTCTTTCGGCATCCTATCCGTTGCTGCTGAACAATCAGCGCAGCCTGCTCGGCACGGTGTCCGGCTACGCGTCGCACAACGAGGATCGCTACCAGAACCAGATCACCGGCGCGACCCTGGAAAACCGGTCGCAGGTTCGCGTGCTGCAGATGCAGCTCGACTACACGAGCGTAGGCCCGAAACAAGTCCGCAAGCTGAGCGTCAACGTCGCGAAGGGCTTCGATATTCTCGGCGCGTCGAAATCGCAGGACATCACCGTCGGCAATGCGACGACGTCGCTGCCGAGCCCGATCTCACTGACCTTCGTGCGCACCGGCGCAACGTACACGCAGACCAACGAGTGGCCGTTCCGGATCGGCACGTCGGTGTCGCTGACGGGCCAGTACAGCCCGGATTCGCTGCCGACGTCCGAGCAGATCTCGTTCGGCGCGCAGCGCTACGCGCTCGGCTACCAGCCGGGCGAAACGTCCGGCGATTCGGGATGGGGCATGTCGCTCGAGGTCAATCGCGCCTTCTCGCCGGGCTGGACCTACCTGAAGACGATCACGCCATACGTCGCGTACGACATGGCGCGCGTCTACCTGTATGCCGGCACGCCGCAGCCGAACCGGCTGTCGTCGGTGGGCATCGGCGTGCGGCTGAGCGACAGCCGCTACTACAACCTCGACCTGTCGGTGGCGAAACCGGTCGGCGATGCGCCGGTCGAAAGCGCGTCGCGCAGCCCGCGCATCAACGCTGCGTTCTCGTACCAGCTCAACTGACCGGTTGCCCGCGCGGCAGCGTGCCGCGCGGGCTGTTTGGATTAGAGCCCCCTCTATCAAACGCAGCGCCCGGTTTCACGTATTCTGCCGAGAGCTCGCAACATGCCACCGCCCCATGCAGACGGTCGTGCGAGCCGCTCGAAACGACATGCGAAACAAGGAGGAAGACGATGATTCAACTGACCCGCCCGTTGCGTACGATGGCCCTCGCCGGCGCGCTGCTCGCCTGCACTGCCCATGCATTCGCACAAGCCGACAGCCCGGTCGGCATGTGGCAGACGATCGACGACAGCACGGGCAAGCCGAAGGCGCTCGTGCAGATCGCCGCGGATTCGGACGGCTCGCTGTCGGGCAAGGTCCTGAAGGGCCTCGGCGAAAGCGATACGCCCGATCGTCGCTGCACCGCATGTACGGACGAGCGCAAGGATCAGCTGATCAAGGGCATGACGATCATCAAGGCGATGAAGAAGGACGGCGACACGTGGGATGGCGGCAACATCCTCGACCCGGAAAACGGCAAGGTCTACAAGTGCAAGATGACGCTGCAGGACGGCGGCCAGAAGCTGGTCGTGCGCGGCTACATCGGCGTATCGCTGCTCGGCCGCTCGCAGACGTGGGTTCGCCAGCCATAACGATGTGCGCGCCGCCGCGCGCCGCATAAAACAAATCGGCCTGCGACGGTGTCGCAGGCCGATGTCTTTTCAGGGCCGATATTCACGCAACGCCGGCGATCATGCCGCTTGCTTGAGGACCTCCGCACCATATGCGCCCTGCGCTGCCAGATGCGCGGGCACGGCGATGCTGCGCGCTTCCGCCGCTTTCGATTGCGCATGCTTGCGCATCCGCGTGGACAGCGTGTTGCACAGATTCATGCCCGCTTCGCCATACAACGTGCGCATCACCTGCATCAGCGCGCCGGTTTCGTGCCAGACCTTGAAACGGCGATGGCATGTCTGATACGACGGGTAGCGGCGCGGCATTGCGGACCAGGTCGCGCCGCTGTAAATGACCCAGAGTACGCCGTTCATCACGGCGCGCGTGTTGGCGAGCGGCCGGCCGCGCAACTCGGTGCGCGGCTGCACTTCCGGTAGAAGCGACGCGACGCGCTGCCACTCGTTGTCGGTGAGATCGCGATACGGTGTCATGGGCATCTCCAGCCTTGGTAACCATGACACAACGATATCGGGTCAACCCTGAGTTGAATATAAGACTAGTCCGAAAATGAGACGCGATGCAGTCGAATTAACCGGAATTGACCATTGAATGCGACAAATTCGCCCATCACGCCCGTTGTACGCGCTCAGGTCAGCGAAGTATCGACGATGCGCCGCGGCGTCTCCAGATACTCCTTCGACTGCATCTCGACGATCCGCGAGACCGTGCGCGCAAACTCGTTGGCCATCGGGCCTTCGACGTACAGCGATTCGGCCGGCACCGCCGCGGACATCAGCAGCTTGACCTTGTGGTCGTACAGCACGTCGATCAGCCACGTGAAGCGACGCGCCTCCGACGCCATCCGCGGCGACATCTGCGGCACCTCCGACAGCACGATCGCGTGGAAGCGGCTTGCGAGCTCGAGGTAATCGTTCTGCGAGCGCGGCCCGCCGCACAGCGTCGCGAAATCGAACCACACGACGCCATCGGCCTTGCGCAGCGCCTTCAGCTCGCGCTTCTCGATGTGCAGGATCGGGCTCTCGTCGGGCACCGCGGCGAGCTTCGCGAACGCGTGGCGCAATGCGCGGTCGGCGTCCGCGCCGAGCGGCGTGTGATACATCTGCACCTGCGCGAGCGTGCGCTGGCGATAGTCGACGCCCGCGTCGACGTTGAGCACGTCGAGCTTGTCCTTGAGCAGCGCGATCGCCGGCAGCATCCGGTCGCGATGCAGGCCGTCCGGATACAGGTCGTCCGGATCGTAGTTGGACGTCATCACGAACTGCACGCCATTCGTGAACAACCGGTCGAGCAGGCGATACAGGATCATCGCGTCTGCAATGTCCGACACGTGGAATTCGTCGAAGCAGATCAGCCGGTAGCGCTTCGCGATGCGGCGTGCGAGCTCGTCGAGCGGATCGGCCTGCCCCTTCAGTTCCTCGAGCTCGCGGTGCACCTCGCGCATGAACTCGTGGAAATGCAGGCGCGTCTTGCGCTGCACCGGCACGACCGCGAAGAAGCTGTCCATCAGGAAGCTCTTGCCGCGCCCGACGCCGCCCCACATGTAGACGCCGCGCGGCAGGTCCGGATGGATGATGAGTTTCTTGAACGCATTCGAGCGGCGCGCCTTGTACGCAACCCACTCGTCGTAGCAGCGCTGCAGGCGGTCGATCGCCGCGCGCTGCGCGGTGTCGGACTGGTAACCGCGCGTGGTCAGCTCCCGCGCGTAGTATTCGGTGACGTTCATCGGGCAAACCAAAAAAACGAAGGCGAGCGGGAAACCCCGCCCGCCTTCGTCGTGTAACGGTGGCGCCGGCCAGTCGCCGGCCGGCGCCATGTCACGCTTAGCTGTTCAGCGAGCGCTTGTCGACAGCCAGCGCCGCTTCGCGCATCACTTCGGACATCGACGGGTGCGGATGGCAGATGCGGGCGATGTCTTCCGACGCCGCCTTGAACTCCATCGCCACCACGGCTTCCGCGATCAGGTCCGACGCGTTCGCCGCGATCACGTGCACGCCGAGCAGTTCGTCGGTCTTCGCATCCGCGATCATCTTCACGAAGCCGTCCGGCGCGTTCATGCCGAGCGCGCGGCCGTTGATCGAGAACGGGAACTTGCCCGACTTGATCTCGCGGCCTTCCGCCTTCAGCTGCTGCTCCGTCTTGCCGACCCACGCGATTTCCGGGTACGTGTAGATCACCCACGGAATGCAGTTGTA
>Ga0157367_1000238_pt1 | contig 28510 bp, 23 predicted proteins | sample AttbisABBM2_FD_113142 | JGI IMG/M metagenome (GOLD analysis project Ga0157367, IMG submission 113142) | Fungus gardens microbial communities from leaf cutter ant in Botucatu, State of São Paulo, Brazil - Atta bisphaerica ABBM2 | ecosystem: Host-associated > Fungi > Mycelium > Unclassified ... | reverse complement strand
CGTGGCCCATGCTCGACGCCTGCAGCACGAGTTGGGACGCTTCCGGGATCGTCATGAAGAACCGCGTGATCTCGGGATGCGTGACGGTCACCGGGCCGCCCTTGGCGATCTGCTGCTGGAACTTGGGGATCACGCTGCCCGCGCTGCCGAGCACGTTGCCGAACCGCACGGTCTCGAACTGCGTGCCACCGCTCGTCTGCTGCAGCGCCTGGCACGCCATCTCGGCGAGACGCTTGCTCGCGCCCATGACGTTGGTCGGGTTGACGGCCTTGTCGGTCGAGATCAGCACGAAATGGCGAACATCGTGGCGAATCGCAGCACGCGCGACCCGATATGTGCCGAGCACGTTGTTGCGCAGCGCCTGCCACGCGTTGTGCTCTTCCATCAACGGCACGTGTTTGTATGCGGCCGCATGGAACACGATGTGCGGCGCATGGCGCGACATCACCTGATCGAGCAGCAACGAATCCTTCGCATCGCCGATGATCGGCACGACAGGCTGGTCGGGGAAGCGTTCCCGCAACTCCTCGGTGAGCCGATACATCGCGTATTCGGACAGATCGAACGCGACGATCTGCGCAGGTGCAAAAGGCAGGATCTGGCGGCACAGCTCGGAGCCGATCGAACCGCCCGCGCCTGTCACCATCACGACGCGGCCACGCAGCAGCGCCTCGACGTGCGGCGTGTCGATCGTCACCGCATCGCGGCCGAGCAAATCCTCGAGGTCGATATTGCGCACCTGTGACAGGAACCCCTGCCCGGGCATCAGTGCGGTGAGCGACGGCAGCACCATCGCCTTGATACCGGCGCGCACGCACAGCGTCGCGACACGGCGTTGCGTTTCGACGGACGCCGACGGAATCGCGATGATCGCGTATTCGACCTTGATCGTGTCGGTCCAGTGCTTCAGGTCGTTGAACGAGCCGAGCACCTTGTAGCCGTAGATCTCGCGGCCCTGCTTGGTGACGTCGTCGTCAAGCAGGCCGACGAGGCGCCATTCGCCCGAACGCGACAACTCGCGCGCGAGGCTGGCGCCCGCCGTGCCGGCGCCGAGCACCAGCACGGGCTTGCCCTGTCCGACGAGGCCGCCGTACAGGTAGAACTCCTTCGTTGCGCGGTACAGCGCGCGGGCGCCGCCCATCGCGAGGAACAGCATCAGCGGCGACACGATCAGCACCGAACGCGGAATGATCGGAGATGGCTGGAACATCACCGCACCGATCATCACGATCACGCCGCCACCTGCGACCGCCTTCGAAATGCGCATCAGGTCCGGCAGGCTCGCGAACACCCACAGGCCGCGGTACAGGCCGAACAGATGGAACATCAGCGCGTAGACCGGCAACGCCCAGACGAGCGCCTGCAGTGCGCCGCCGAGAAAATCAGCCGGAATACTGCCGTTGAAACGAACGAGGTAAGCAAACAACCACGACGCGACAACCGCCGTCAGGTCGAACAGGAAAGCACTCAGTGAAAGCCACGATGCTTTGGATCGGAACATCGGCGGGAAACCTCAAGAATTGTTTTCGGCTGCCGACTGGAACCGGCGCCAGCGCATGTCGATCACCCATCCGACACATGCCAGGACGCCGTACCACGCGAAGAACGACAGCCATTGCTGCCATTCCGGGCGGCCCTTTGCCCACACGGCGACGATTATGCCTGCGAGCATGATGAGGTACCAATAAAGAGCAGTCCGGCGGTGACCTACACCCGCTCGAACCATCCTCTGATAATAATGCTCCCGGTGCGCTTGCCAGAACTTTTCGCCTCGTAACAGACGTCTCAAAAGTGTTACAGATGCGTCAGCGATAAAGGGCGAGAACACGAGTGCCGGGAACCAAATGGGCCAGACACCGGTACGCCAGCCCCAGTAGCCCAGTGCGCCGGCCAGAAAACCGAGCGGAATCGAACCCGCGTCGCCGAGAAACAGCCGCGCCGGATGAAAATTGAGCAACAGAAAGCCGAGGGCGGCCCCGGCCACCACCGCCCCGGCCACGGCGAGATCGGGCAACGGATTCGCGCCCATCATCGCCGCGACAGCGTATGCGGCGAAGCCGAACAGTGCCATGCCGCCCGCGAGGCCGTCGGCACCGTCCATGAAGTTGTACAGGTTCGTCAGCCAAACCATCACGAAACCGACGCCTGCGAGCAGCCACCACGGCGCGTCGGCAGGAAAAACGGCGATCAGTGCGACGACCGCCGCAAGATGCGCCGAGAAGCGCACGCGGGCGGGCAAGCCGCGCCGGTCGTCGACCTGAGACAATGCGGCGAGCCCCGCGGCAGCGGCGGCGACCAACCACAGGTGCGGCGTCAGCACCAGCAGCGCGACGACGCAGACCGGCACGATGCCCCAGCCGCCGACGCGCGGCGTTGGCAGCGTGTGGAGCGAACGGTCGTTCGGAATGTCGGTGGCGAGGCGCCACGCGAGGCCGGTCGCGAGCAGCATGCGCAGGATGGCCGTCGATGCGGCGGCGGCGACCAGCGCCACCGCGATCACGGCGGGCCACGTGGATATCGGGAGAGGCATGTCGGCTATTGTTGTATATCGCGCGAACAATACCATGCCGCGGTCGCTTCGAGGCCCTGACGAGTCGTATACGGCGGTTGCCAGCCCAGGACGCGCTTGATCCGGCCCGTGTCGAGCTGCAGGCTGCCTGTCAGGCGGTCGATCGTCGCGCTGCGGCCGGTCAGCTTGCCGAGCGCGCGCAGTGCCGCCGCCGGGACCGGCAGAAGCCGCGCCGGTTTGCCAAGGACATCGCCCACCAGACGCAGCAGGCCGGTGACTGACGGCGCATCGTCGTCGGCGACGTGGAAGCACTCACCGGCCGCCCGCGGGTCGGTCGCGCACTGTAGCAGCGCGTCGGCCAGGTTGTCGACGTAGACGATGCTGCGGCGCGCGGAGATGGAACCGAGCGGTAGCGGCATCCCGCGTGCGACCGCGTCCATCATCCGCAGGAAATTGGCGGTGACATCCGGGCCATAGACCAGCGGCGGACGCACGACGACGACGTCGAGCCCGGCCGACGTGCCGAAGCGCGCGAGTTGCTGCTCGGCACGCAGCTTCGAGCGGCCGTATGCGTCTTGCGGGTCGGCGGGCCAGCTTTCGGACAGCGGCGCCCCGCCGTCGCTCTCGCCGACCGCCTTGATGCTGCTCGCGTATACGATTCGGCGCACGCCGTACTTGCGCGCGGCTTCGGCGAGACGCAGCGTGCCCGCGACATTGGTCGCATCAAATGCGGCGTCGGGATCGGGCGACTCGTCGCGCATCACGTGTACGCGTGCGGCGAGATGGATCACGCAATCGGCGGCGAGGTCGGCGGGCCACGCCGCGTCGAGCCCCTCCCAATCGGCGCTGCCGTGCACCCATTCGCGAACGCCGTCGACGCATGCGCCAGGGCGCCGCACCAGCGCGGTGACGGTATGCCCGGCGTCCAGCGCGCGACGGCAGACGGCACGGCCGACGAAGCCGTTAGCGCCGGTAATGATCAGACGCATCATCGCAGCCTCCCGTCGGACTGGCTGGCGTCGTCGCAAGATGACGCGAGATCGCCGCGCGCGCCGGGCGGCGCCGGCCTGGCCAGCAACGCGTCGACCTTCTCGACGAGCGGCGCGACCATCCGCTCCCATCCGTGCTCTTGTTCAACGAATGCCCGCGCACGCCGCGCCATCTCGACCGCGGAAGCCTCATCGGCAACGAGCTGCTCGATGCGCTCCACAAATTCTTCCGGCGTATCCGCGATCAGCAGATCCTCACCGCACTTCGCGCCCAGGCCCTCGTGTCCCAGCGACGTGGTGACGACTGGCAAGCCAAGCGCCATGTATTCGAGGATCTTGTTCTGCACGCCCGCCCCGATGCGCATCGGGCATACACCGACGGCCCCGTCCGACGCCGCCTCCGCGACCGACGCGACGCGGCCGGTCACCTCGACGCCATCGTACGCACGAAACCGCTCGGCCAGCGCGGGCGCGATGGACCCTACGAGCCGGAAACGATAATCGGCACGCTTGCGCAGCAGCGGCAGCACGGCCTCCGCAAAGAAATGACACATGTCCTGGTTCTGGACCGTGCGCATGTCGCCGATGAAGATCAGGACCCGGCTCGCCATATTCCGCACCGTATACGGCAGCCCCGACAGGTCCACGCCATTGGAGCAAACCATCACGTTCGTCGCGGACGCGCCGGGAAACAGATAGTCGCGATCGGTCTTCGAAACCAGCACCGACAGGTCGAAATCGTCGACGATGGCACGCTCGTAGTCGAGCAGACGCTTCGTCTCGATACCGAACACACGCGACTTGAGCCCGCGCGCGTTCCTCAGTTGCTTGACACGACTGTAATTGAGCGAGATCGCGTCAGTCATCTCGAGGACGCGCGGCTTGTCCGACCTGCGCACGTACTCGGCGCAACGCACCAGATGGACCAACGCGCCGTCGTGCGACGGCAGCAGCCGGGAGACGGCCGCCGCAAACGACCCGCTCCGGTAGTACGCCACTTGCAACGGTGTGCGCGTGGGCAACGCGAGCAACGTATTGACGTAGGAGCGCCAGCGCGGCAGATAGACCCGTTCGACCCGATCGAAAACGCCGTCGTCAGGCAGTTCGGCGTGCAGTTCTTCTTCGGTCTCGCACAGGCTCAGCAACGTCAGCGAGTAGTGACGAGACAGCACCCGACACAGGTGATAGATCCGCAACTTGTCGCCGCCGATTACCGGGTACGGAAACCGAGGGGCCAGCACCAGCAGTTTCTTCATGTCCCGACTCATGCCAGACCCGCCCAAAAATCCCGGATCGACGGACGCACTGCGGACTCCGAGAATGTGCGAGCCCGATTCACGCCATCGCCGATCGCGACCTCGAATCGCGCACTGTCGTCCCATACCGCGCGGATCTGCTCCGCCATGTCTTCAACCGAACGCGGATCAAACTGCAACGCGCAGTCGCCAGCTATCTCGGGCATCGACGTGGTATTGCTGCATACGACAGGCGTGCCGGAAGCCATCGCCTCCAGCAGCGGAATCCCGAAGCCTTCGAACAACGATGCAAAGACGAACGCGCGAGCCTGCCGGTACTGCTCGCGCAGCTCTGCGCGCGACACGTAGCCGAGCAACTCGACGGCGTTCGTCAGCCCGAACGAATCCGCAAGCCCGAGAAAATGCGCATGATGCTCCGCCTTGATTCCGGCGATCCTGAGCCGCGCGTCGCCACCCAGCGCCGGGCGAGCGATCGCAAACGCCTGTAGCAGACGACCGACGTTCTTGCTCGGCACCTCGCCAGCCACAGTGAACAAGTATGGTTGGCGGGCCATGCGACTCAACGGAGGCTCAAACCAGTCGTCGGAAATCGTGCACGGAACAACGCGTACGTCCCCCTCGCGCAACTCGAACTTCTTGACCAGCTCCCGCTGGGTGAATCGCGAGACGGTCAGCACGACGTCGGCCCGACGCACAAGCCGCGGCACCACATGGCGACGATAGACGCGTCCGACGGTCTGATAAACCGATCGCGCCGGCGGCAGCACGTGCCAGGGCTCCATATAGATCAGATCATGGATGACCGCGACCACCCGCGTGTTGCCAGTGGACCGCAGCGGCCCGGTGTTATACGGACACAGCAGATAGTCGAGTTGCTGCTCGCGGCACAAACGCGGCAACTCGACCTGCTCCCACCACGGAAAGAAACCGTGCCCTTGACTCACGCACGGCCATTCGTCGGCATGTACGCCGCTCGGAGCCAGACCCAGCACCGACGCGCTGACCGGCTCCACCAGTTGCCGAGCGAATCGACCCATGCCGCGGTAGTTGCCCACCATCCAGGTGATATCCACCCCCAACTTCACGCGATACTCCTCATGCGAACCGACTCATAAGCGACGGGGTTCGCCCGGCACGGCGCCGCAGACGATGAGCGTGTTCTCCGTACACGCCGGCGATACGAAGCCGACCGCTCCGCGACAAGAATCGCGCAACCACGCCGCGCGACCTTGATACCTCGTCGTGCCCTGCACGGTCGACAAACCGCAAACACTGCCCCGGCGAAACTGACGCGCTGCGCGGTACCAATGCCGCCGTACCGAGACTGACTGTCACCCATGCCCCTCTTCGAACATCCAGCGCAATGTGTTCTCCAGCGGAATGTCCTCAAGCGGCCCGATGGCACCCTGCAACCGCGCATCGTCGCCCTGCAGTCGACGCACATCGTTCGCGCGCACGAATGCGGGATTGACGCGTACCTCGATCGCATAGCCGGCAATCCGCTCCATCATCGAGATCACCGCTTTCAGCGACACCGCGCGTCCCGAACAGACATTGAACACACCGCCGGCCGGCGACAACTCCAGTAGTCGCCGATAGGCGTCCGCAACGCGACGTACGTCGGAAAAATCTCGCTCGACGTCGATATTGCCAAGTTCGATCACGCGCTCGCCACGCTGGAAGTGACCGACGATCTTCGGCAGCAAAAACTGCGGTGACTGCCCGACGCCCGTGTAGTTGAACGGACGCGCGACGACGATCGGCAACTTGTCGCGCCACAGGCGCGCCATGTATTCCATCGCCAGCTTGCTGACGGCGTAATCGTTCGCGGGATTCGGCTCGACCGATTCGTCGATGATCTCGACCGCCGCGTTGCCATAGATATTCGCGCTGCTCGCCAGCAAAACCGCGCGCGGGCGATTCTCCAGATTCGCGAGCGCTTCCAACAGGTTCCGCGAACCGACCACGTTGGTACGATAGATCGCGTCCGCGTCGCCGTGGGCGACGAACGACACCGCCGCAAGATGCGCGACGATGTCTGGCTGCACTTCCGCGACGACGTTCGCGAGCGCCGCCCGGTCGCACAGATCGACCCGATACGTATCGGGTTCGATCGTGTCGGCCCCGTGTGTCGTGCCGAACACGCGATAGCCGGCCGCCCGCAGCGACTGCGCCAGATAGTCGCCGGTAAAGCCGCCGAGCCCCGTTACCAGCGCGCGCGGGATATCAGAACGAGAAGCCGCGCTCATTTCGTCGCAAGTCCGCTTCAACCATCATCGCACACAGCTCCTCGAGCGTCGTCTTCGGCTCCCAGCCCAGCTTCTGCTTGGCCTTCTCGGGATTCCCGATCAGCAGATCGACTTCAGCCGGCCGATGGAACTTCGGATTCACGCGGACCAGCGTCTTGCCGGTGGCGACATCGACGGCGATTTCCCGCTCGTCACTGCCCTTGAACTCGAGGTCGACATCAGCCGCCTTGAACGCCATGCGCACGAAATCGCGCACGGTCTCGGTACGGTTCGTGGCCAGCACGAACGTGTCCGGTTCGTCTGCCTGCAGCATGCGCCACATGCCTTCGACATATTCCTTCGCGAAGCCCCAGTCGCGCTTGGCATCCATGTTGCCCAGTTCGAGGACGTCGAGTTGCCCGAGCTTGATCTTGGCAACGGAGTCGGTGATCTTGCGCGTGACGAACTCGCGGCCGCGCAGCGGCGACTCGTGGTTGAACAGGATCCCGCTGCAGCCGAAGATGTCGTAGCTCTCACGATAGTTCACCGTGATCCAGTGCGCATACAGCTTGGCCACGCCGTAGGGGCTGCGCGGGTAGAACGGCGTCGATTCGATCTGCGGGATCGCCTGGACCTTGCCGAACATTTCGGAGGTGCTTGCCTGATAGAAGCGGATCTTCGGATTGACGATGCGAATCGCCTCGAGCAGGTTCAACGGACCGATGCCGGTGATCTCTGCAGTCGTGACCGGCTGGTCGAACGACACGCCGACGAAGCTCTGCGCCGCGAGGTTGTAAACCTCCGTGGCCCCGGTCGTCTGAAGCAAGCGAATGCTCGCCGACAGATCGGTCAGGTCGTATTCGACAAGATGGAGGTTCGGGTGCTTGGCAATGCCCAGTTCCTCGACGCGCCAGAAGTTCACCGAGCTGGTGCGGCGGTAGGTACCGTAAACGGTGTAGCCCTTGTCGAGCAGCAACTCGGCCAGATAAGCACCGTCTTGTCCGGTGATGCCAGTGATGATGGAAGTTTTCTTAGACATAATGGTCCTACTTTAAGAATACGCTTCATCGCGCGTGAGAATTTTTGCCAACTGGCGAGCACTCTGCGCCCAAGTCATGAACGGCATACCGCGAGACGAAGGCGCTTGTTGCTTCGCCCGAAGCTCCAGCCATGCCTTGATCTCCGTCGCCAGATCATGCCCTTCCTGCGCGGAAAAATAAAACGCATGCTCGCCCGCCACTTCACGAAACACCGGCAGATCACGCGCAATGATCTCCAATCCGTGCTGAGCGGCTTCGATCAGCGGCAAACCAAAGCCTTCACCATAAGAGGCCGCGATCAGGCACGAGCTTGCGCCATAGATTTTCTCCAAATATACGTCCGACGCATTTTCCAGCCAGAACAGATGGCGCCCCTGTTCCTTGTGCGCTCGCAACCGCGCGACCAGATCCTCGACCATCCACCCCTGTCGTCCCACGACGACCAGGTTGACGTTCTCGTTGTCGCGCCACAGCTGCTCGAACGCATCAAGAACCTGGGCATGCCCCTTGCGAGGTTCCAGCGTCCCAACCATCAGGAACGTCGGGCAATCACGCAGGTGCTGAAGTACCTTGCTGCCGTCGCGCGGGATTTCCGAAGACGTAGTGAAATTCTCGATGTCTGCGCCCAAATGGAACCAGTCGATCTCGAAGGACCGTTGCCGCTGCGGTGCATGCGCCGCCAGCCATGACGACAAATCCGTGGCCACGGCCTGCGAAATGCACAATGCTCCGTCGCTTTCCGCCACGACATCCAGCCAGCCCGTAAAACCATCGGCAGCGCCCGGAACAAAGTACTGAGGGAGCAGCACGCATAGCAAATCGTAGACGACAAACTTGACCTGCACCCCTTGCAATCGCATGTTTTGATAGAACGCCCGCTGTGCCGGAACGACCCGCGGTTGCAGATCCAGGCCGACGAATACGTCTCCCGCCGCATAGTCGATCGGCTCGTCCTGCAGCCAGCCGTCCTCGAACCCCATCAGCCGCGCCGTAAAGTCGCGTGCATAGCGATAGGAGTCCTTGGTGGTGGCGTAAACGGGCTCGACCCGGAATCCGTCGGGCGGAGAATCCAGCCATTCCTTCAGCAGATTACGCACCACACGCTGGATCCCGCTTCGGGCATCCACCTGCACGAGCTCGGAGATGTCTACCAACAATTGCCGTTTTTCGTTGCGCGGAACAAAGCTCCTCGCCACGGTCAGCGCCCACGTGCGCAACTGGTCGTCGCTCGCTCGGCCTGCTCGAAGCGCGATTGCGCGAGACAGTACAATCGGATTCGCACTGGCCCGAAGATAGAATCGCTCGATGGCATCGCGATACTGTCGCGCACAGACGTCGGGCGCATGAGCGGTCACGATGATTTCCCGCGCGCGCGCGCCCATTCGCTGCCGGCGCGCCGGATCCGACCGCAACGTCTCGAGCGCGTCGATCAGTTGCTCGTCGGAAAACTCGTCCGGCAACATCCACACCGCGTCTCGATCCAGGTCTGCCATGCTTCCGTTGGCGTTGACGATCGTCGCCTTGCCGTAGTTCATGCAATCCAGCACCGTTCCCGACGTCTCGCCGCGCGACAGCGTCCGTAATTGGACGCCGACATCGACCGCCGCCAGATACTGGCGGAACATTTGCGCATCGGCCCAACCGGTAATGCGGACCCGATCCTTCGCGGCCATTTGTCGGATTGTGCGCGCGAGTTTCTCGCCATATTCGGTCGGCTGATTTTCTCCGACGAAGATCAAATGACAAGCCCGATCGCGCGCGAGGGACGAGCGGCTCCACGCATCGAGCAGCCGATGATTCAGCTTGGACGGCCCGAGCCCACCGAACGCACATACCACGAAGTCGTCCTTGCCGATTCCCAGTGCATCGCGCGCTTCGTCGCCGCTCGACGCGTTAGTCGCATCGCGCATGTGCGGAATCACGGTCCATTCGGCCGCATCCCCGCCATACCAGTGGCGGGCCAGTCGCAGTGAATTGGGCGAGTGAACGATCACGCCCAGACCCTTCTGAATCACGCCCAGGCTGCACGGATACTCCCAGACCGCGTCCGCGATGTCCGTGCTCAGATGGCGCGCTCTCAGGCCGCCATATCCATGTGCGCCGTACAGCGCCTTGGACCACAAGTCGGAACGATTCCCATGAATGGCCATGTGCGCGAGGACGCCCGACAGAAAGAAATCGTGCAGCACAACCACACCCGGCACGGCTTCCAGTAGCGGAAACATGTACTCGTGGAACGACGAGTTCCCGAAATGATAGAGCACTCGATCGTACGAATCCGCATGCTTGCGCAGCCATGCCGGCGTTTTCACCGAGACGTGCGCGAACGGGCCCGACTGGATTTCCGTCGCTGCATCCTGGTCGACGATCACGTCGATATCGAAAAAGCGCGCCAACTCCGGCAGCAATTCGGAACTGTAGTCCGCAATCCCCGTACGGGCCGGCGGCAATGGCGACACGTAAGCCAGTTTGGGACGTCGCGACTGGCCTTCCGGCTCGCGCGCTTCGGCGAGCCACGCCTCATGCCGCCGCTCCATTGCATCGAGCGCGCACCGTCCGCTTCGATCCCACGAGAACTTCCCGGCCTGGCGCATTCCGTGTTCGACCAGTGCCTGACGATAGCTTTCATCCGTCAGGCCACGCTGCATCTGGTGCGCAATCGCATCGTCGGATTTGGGATCGAACAGCGCATCTTCCCAGCCAATGACCTCGGGAACGCTCGACGTATTCGCGCCGATTACAGGCGCGCCGCAACGCATCGCCTCCAGCACCGGCAAGCCGAAACCTTCATGCCATGAAGGAAAGACGAACAAGCGGCACAAGTTGTAAAGCGCCAACAGATCCTCGTCGGGCACGAAACCGGTGCACACGACATCGGCCACGTCCAGGCCGACTTGCCGGGCGAGGCGCATCAATGCATCGCGGCTCGCCGGTTGAATCGAGCATACGATCGCCAACTGGTGCGACTGCCGCAACTCGGGCGGCAACAAGGCGAACGCGCGGATCATGCCCTCCACGTTCTTGCGATGATCGATACCACCCGTATACAGCACGAATGGTTTCGTCAGACCATATTTGCTCCGCAACGCCGTCTCGCGCTCGGAAGAAATCTGCTCGGGACGGAACCACGCGTCGACATCGGCGGACATGTTGACCGACCACTCGGGCGAGAGATCGAGATGTTCGATCCCTTCCGAGCGCGACGATTCGGAGATGGCGAGCCACAGATCCGCGCGGCGCAGATGTTCGATTTTCTCCAGGTACCAATCCTTGAAAAGAGGATTCTCCAGATAAGGCTTGGCATAGAGATACGGAATCAGGTCGTACAGCGTGACCGCGACCGGAACATTCGTCTGAAGCGCGTGGATACTCGTAATCGAATCGTCGCCGAAGCCTTCGAAGTAGCTGGCGATATAAATGAAATCCGGCCGCAGGCTCGTCAGAAACGCTTCATAGGTCAATTCGCTGGACTCTCGGCGCCAGCGATTGGCTTTATCTGCATGGGCGACGGGGGCTGCCGCATACCAGACGTGGATGTTTTGCTTCGGCAGCAACGCTTCGAACTGCTCGCGCAGGATGCGGGCGGACTCCTCGAACGCGCCGTTGAGCGCCAGTACGATTTCGTGATCGCCGCGATTCCGGATCATCGCCTTGACGATGGACTCGGTGTAACGGCCCACGCCGCGATTGCGCGAATTGAGGCTCTGCGCCCCTTGCATGTCAACAACGATACGCATTATTCAATATCCCCATTGTCGGGCGCAAAGGCTGACTTCAGTGCCATGTACGCTTCGCGCGCGCGGGGTGTCAAACCATCATCGTCTATCGGTTTTCTATGCACAGGCTGCATAGGAGCCCCAACGATAATCCGAACGAGTCGCTGCTTCACGCCGGGCATCGCGCCCAACGCTCGCACCGCCAATCGCCGCAGGCGGGGATTGCGGTTAACGTATGCGACGCTTTTGAACAGCACGCGTCTCCCTCCGGCTTTGCACGTGCCTTTCGCGCTACGCGCGAACGTGACGGCGTTTCGCATGGGCGCAGTGATACGCCATGACGTGCTGCCATAGACTGCCTGCAATTGCCCGGCGGTATGCTGTGCTTCGTCGTGGACGCGCTTCAGCTCGCCGTTCACTTGCCCCAGGTCGCTCCGGACTCGGCCGAGGTCGCGCCGGACCTCCCCCAGTTCATCGACAGCTTGCGTCAGCTCGCTGCGGGTGCGGGTCAGTTCTTCGTGGATCAAGCCCAGTTCGCCATGAAGGCGCCGCACTTCGTCGTGGGTCCGCTGGATCTGTTCGGCGGCGTGCTCATGCTGCCGGGCGGCTCCTGCGTCGAAACGCGCGGCAAGCTCGGCCAGCGACAGCCCATAATCCTCATCGAACGCTTCGTCGAACAATCCGGCCTCTGCGTCGCTGCAGGATTTCTGGGCGACGATCGCGTAATCCGGACTGACGCCGCCTAGCACATCGAGAAGACGAATCCGCGCGCCAGCCTCGTGCAACGCAGGGGGTTCCTGCAGTCGAAGCTGCTTGACTCTGGCAAATCCAGCATGTTGGCCGAGGAAACTCAGGAGTTCAGAAGGAATCGGTCGATTGTGGCTGGGATCCAGATAGAAATTGCAGCCCGCAACGACGACATTTTCCGGATTCGGCGTCTCGAGGATCAACAACCCGCCGGGCTTCAGTACGCGCAACGCTTCGCTGACGACTCTTCGAACTTGCTCGAACGGCACATGCTCGACGACGTGAAACGCCGACACAAGCGCATGGCTATTCGAATCGAGCGCCGCAAGATACTCGATTGCGTCGCCCTGCAATACGGGCAGACCGCGCTCCCGACATGCTTGCAGCATATCGGCATCGAGGTCCACGCCCAGCGCGCTGAACCCCGATTCGACCATCAGCTCCAACCATTCACCGCGACCACAACCCAGATCGAACGCCTTCCCGCCCGGATGGAGCGTCGCAAGGGGCGCAATGAACGGCTGGTATTTCGCCAGCCGACTTTTGATCAGTTCCCTTGAGCCTCGATGCTGATCTTCAAACGCGCGATAAAAGCTATCCACTACGGCAAACTCCTCACCATCGTCTGCAGCCAGGCCACACTGACGAAATTATCCATCACCGGCAAGCAGGGCCGGGTGAATCTCAGCTTCTTGATCAGATCGACGTTGTCGATAAACACGCTTCGGGCGCGGCCGGCAATTTTGACGCGCTTGGTCCGCGGCAACATGCCTGCATACAGGTGGATGCTGTATGCGGAGTCGTCGTCGACATCACACCGCCGGGCACGCCCGCCCTGCGAGCTGATCATCGTCGGTCAAAAACACCCCAAGCCGCGCCATGAAGCCCGGCAAAGGCACCGGGCTTTCATCATTCCCGGCATCAAGCCCGTCCGTACACGTCTTGGAAGCGAACGATGTCGTCTTCTCCCAGATATTCGCCGCTCTGCACCTCGATCATCACGAGGTCCAGCACGCCGGGATTCTCCAGGCGGTGCTTGTGACCCGCGGGAATGTAGGTGGATTCGTTGGTTCGAACGAAGATCTCCTGATCGCCGTTGACGACCTTGGCCATCCCGCACACGACGATCCAGTGCTCGCTGCGATGGTGGTGCATCTGCAAACTGAGGCTCGCGCCGGGCTTGACTTCGATGCGCTTGATCTTGAAGCGCGGGCCTTCCTCGAGCACCGTGTAGGTACCCCACGGGCGGCTCACGGTGCGATGCAATTTGTACGCGTCGTGATTCTGCTTCTTCAGCCGAGCGACAACCTGCTTCACGTCCTGCGCGCGATCCGGATGCGCAACCAACAGCGCGTCCGGCGTATCGACGATCATCAGATCGGCGACGCCAACCGCAGCCACGACGCGATCCTGACTTTGCACGTATGTGTTCCGGCTATCGACGAAGATCGCTTCGCCGACGGCCCGGTTGCTGTCCTGATCCGGGGCGACCAGTTCGCGTACGGCGTTCCACGAGCCGATATCGCTCCAGCCGAAACTGGACGGCACCACCACCACTTGGGACGAACGCTCCATCACCGCATAGTCGATCGAGATGTCGGGCATCTTCTCGAACGACTCGGCAGGAATTTCGAGCATCTGTGCAGAGCCTTTGTCCGCTTGCAGCGACGCCCAACACGCATCGGCGGCCGTGGCAACGTCGGGAGCGTGACGCGCCATCTCGTCGAGAATGACGCCGGCCTTGAAGCAGAACATGCCCGAGTTCCACAAGTAGTTGCCCGCCGCAACGTATTCGGCGGCCTTCACAGCGTCGGGTTTTTCGACGAAGCGCAGCGCCGCGCGGCCGCCACCGACGCTTTCACCGGCTTCGATGTAGCCGAAGCCGGTGTCCGGGCTCGTCGGCACGATCCCGAACGTGACCAGCTTGTCCTGCTTCGCCAGTTCGACCGCGCTCGCCACCGCGGCCGCGAAACCTTGCTGGTCTTGCACCAGGTGATCGGCTGCGAGCACCAGCATCAGCGCATCGCGGCCGTATTTGTCCGCCACATGATGTGCCGCCATCGCCACCGCAGGGGCAGTGTTGCGGCCGGCGGGCTCGAGCATGAACACACCGGACTGCTGATTGCCGAGCGCGGCATAGCCGAACTCGTCCTTGCTCATGAAGTAGTAGTCGCGGTTCGTGACCGTCAGTAGTTCTCCGCGCTGCGATGCCGCATCGCCGCCAACCACCGCTGCCGCCCGCCGGTAAGTTTTCACGAGCAAGCTCTCGCCATCGGCGAGCTTCATGAAAGGTTTGGGATGCCCTTCGCGGGAAACTGGCCACAGTCGGGTGCCAGCACCACCGGACAGGATGACGGGGATTAACATCACATACACTCCAGAGATTTAGTATCCGTTGGCAAGGCCAACGCCTTCGCCATTTGCCTCAATACACCACCGGCATTGGTGTAGGCCGGCCAAACCGGACCAAAACGCGAATTATAGCCGGCGAACTACTTTCCCCGGAAACTGCCGGGCGCGCCGAATAACCGCCGGGAAAGGGCCTGACCTTCATGCGGGCCGCCGGCGGACGTCACCATGACCGCTCATTCGCTCAAGCACAACTGCAATGCATCGCGCCAATCCGGCATCTGCATGCTGAAGACTTCCGCCAGCTTCCCCAGCGCCATTTTCGAGTTGGCCGGCCGCTTCGCGGGCGTCGGGTAATCGTCCGATGAAATCGGTACAACCCTCGGCGCATGAGAAGCCATGGCGATACCGAATATCGCCTCGGCAAAACCACACCAGGAAGTCGCTCCGGCAGATGTAAGGTGATAGACGCCCGCCCGGCGCGCCCACCAGTCGGTGTCGGCCGACGCCGCGGCCTGGGCGATGATGTGCGATGTCGCGGCGGCGATCGTCGCGGCCCAGGTCGGCGCGCCGACCTGATCCGCGACGATTCTCAATTCGGGGCGCTCGGCCCCGAGCTTCAGCATCGTCCGCAGGAAGTTCCTGCCGCGCCGTCCATATACCCAGCTCGTGCGCAGGATCACGTGCGCACATCCGGTCGCGGCGATCGCCTGCTCACCCTCCAGCTTCGTCGCCCCATATGCGTTCAAGGGATTCGGCGCGTCGGTTTCCACATACGCGCCCACTTTTGTGCCGTCGAACACATAATCGGTCGAGTAATGGATCAGCGTGCCACCGCTACGCGCCGCTTCTTCAGCGAATACGCGCGGCACATCGACATTCAGTCGCCGCGCGAGCTCCACTTCGCTCTCCGCCGTGTCCACCGCCGTATAAGCGGCCGGATTCACGATCAGTGCCGGCTTCAGATCTCTCGCGAAAGCACGCACGCGATCGAGATCGGCGAGATCGAGCACCGAACGGTCACACGGCACCACTCGGCCGAGCCCCTGGAGCGCCCGCAACAATTCGAATCCGATCTGACCGGTTACCCCGGTCACGAGAATCGTGGGCGTGTGCCTTGCGTCCTGTTTCAAGCGTAGACCTCGGCTTCGCTGAGTCGTGCCCCGGCGGCGTCCTTGGCCGCCAGCAACGGGTCCACATCGACCGGCCATTCGATTCCGATTTCCGGATCGTTCCACACGATACAGCGCTCGTGCTCGGGATACCAGTAGTCGGTCGTCTTATACAGGAACTGCGCCGCGTCGGACAGTACGACGAAACCGTGCGCAAACCCAGGTGGAATCCAGACTTGTCGATGATTTTCGGCCGACAGGACGACGCCAACCCACTTGCCGAAATCCGGTGAGCTCCTGCGGATGTCGACCGCAACGTCGAATACCTCGCCCTCCACGACGCGCACGAGCTTCCCCTGTGCATGTCGAATCTGGTAGTGCAAACCCCGCAACACCCCCTTCGCGGAGCGCGAATGATTGTCCTGAACGAATTCAACGTCTGCCGCCACGTGCTCCGCAAATTCGCGCGCATTGAAGCTTTCATAAAAATAGCCGCGCGCGTCGCCGAACACCTTTGGCTCGACGATTTTGACTTCCGGCAGCGCGGTTGCCGTTATTTGAATTGCCATGCGACCTGATCCGAAAGAAGGTGTTCGAGATAACGCCCGTAACTGTTCTTTGCCAGCGGCACGGCCAGCCTGCGCAACTGATCTGCGTCGATCCACTGCCTGCGATAGGCAATCTCTTCCGGGCAGGCCACGACGAGCCCTTGCCGCTTCTGCAACGTTGCGATGAACGTCGCCGCTTCGATCAGCGAATCGTGCGTGCCGGTATCGAGCCATGCGTAGCCGCGGCCCATGATCTCGACGTCGAGTTCCCCCGCAGCGAGATAGCGGGAATTCACGTCGGTGATCTCGAGCTCCCCGCGCGCGGACGGCTTGATGTCGGCGGCGATGTCGCACACCTGGTTGTCGTAGAAGTACAGGCCCGTCACCGCATAGTTCGAGCGCGGCACCGCCGGCTTCTCCTCGATCGACAGCGCGCGAAAGTCCCTGTCGAATTCGACGACGCCGTAACGCTCGGGATCCTGTACGTGATACGCAAACACAGTCGCGCCCGACTGCTTCGCGTCCGCACGCTCGAGCTGTTTCGCCAGATCATGCCCGTAGAAGATGTTGTCACCGAGAATCAACGCCGACGGATCGTTGCCGATGAAATCCCGTCCGATGATGAACGCCTGCGCGAGCCCGTCCGGCGACGGCTGCACCGAATATTGGATATTCATTCCCCACTGGCTGCCGTCGCCGAGCATTGCCTCGAAGCGCGGCGTATCCTGCGGTGTCGAAATGATCAGAATGTCGCGAATTCCGGCCACCATCAGCGTGGACAACGGATAGTAGATCATCGGCTTGTCGTAGACCGGCAGCAGCTGTTTCGATACGACGTGCGTGATCGGATACAGCCGCGTGCCGGAGCCGCCCGCGAGAATGATGCCTTTACGTGCCATCGACCATGCCCTCAAGTGCGTTGCGCGTAATTCGTCTCGACCCAGTTGCGATATTCGCCCGACACGACGTCGTCAACCCACGCCTGATTATCGAGATACCAGCGGACAGTCTTCGCCAAGCCCGTCTCGAACGTCTCCGCCGGCTTCCACCCCAGTTCGCGCTCGAGCTTGCGCGCATCGATCGCGTAGCGGCGGTCGTGACCGGGACGATCCGTCACATAGGTAATCTGGTCGCGGTACGAACCCGCCGCCTTCGGACGCGCGCTGTCGAGCAGGTCGCATAGCGTATGCACGACGTCGAGATTCTTTTTCTCGTTCCAGCCGCCGACGTTGTATGTCTCGCCCGGCACGCCGCGTGCAAGCACCTCGCGGATCGCACTGCAATGATCGCCGACGTACAGCCAGTCGCGCACGTTCTGGCCGTCGCCGTAGATCGGCAGAGGCTTGCCCGCAAGTGCGTTCGCAATCATGAGCGGAATCAGCTTCTCGGGAAACTGATATGGGCCGTAGTTGTTCGAGCAATTCGTCGTCAGCGTCGGCAAGCCGTAGGTATGGTGATAGGCACGCACGAGATGATCGGAGCCGGCCTTCGTTGCCGAGTACGGGCTGTTCGGCGCGTACGGCGTCGTTTCGGAGAATTGCGGATCGGTCGGGGACAGCGAGCCGAATACCTCGTCGGTCGACACGTGCAGGAAGCGAAATCCAGCCTTGTCGGCATCGTTCAACCCGCTCCAGTACGCGCGCGCCGCCTCGAGCAACGTAAACGTGCCGACGACGTTGGTCTGCACGAAATCGGCGGGACCATGAATCGAACGATCAACGTGGCTCTCGGCTGCGAAGTGCGCGACGGCACGCGGCTTGTGCTCGGCAAACAGTGCGTCGAGCGCGGACCGATCGCAAATGTCGACACGCGCAAACACGTGCTTCGGATTACCACTGAGCGACTGTAGCGTGCGCAGATTGCCCGCATAAGTCAGCTTGTCGACATTGAGCACGGGCTCGACGTCGTGGCGCAGCCAATCGAGAACAAAGTTGGCGCCGATGAAACCCGCCCCCCCCGTCACCAGGATCATGAGACTTCCTTTAGAAATGTGCGGCCCCGCCCGGGCGGGCGCTCATCGCATGACATATCACGGGGTTGCAGCGCCCGGGGCCGCGTCGGCCCCGATTTTAACCGGTCGCCGCGCGCGTCAAAGTCAAGAAATGCGAATTTTGGGAAGGAACCGACAATTATAAGAAGTTGCGCGGTGCGAAAGCCATACGCTAACAACTCGAAACAACGTTCCGGCCCTCGTGGGGCAACAATCTTGGGCAACAATACTGACGATCGATCCAGTTGAAGTGAACGAAACCGATAGCCGACCGCGGGATGAAGGCTGATCGGAGGCCCGCCCCCCGCCGGAGCGATACACGCAACCCACGGCCAGCAAAACGATGTGACCGGGTTGTGACGCCTACGCGCCGGAGAGCACGTTTGGAGTTCCCCGTAACATAGTGAGATAATTCCCGTTTTAAGGATGTACTGCAACGCACAATTGCTGAGCGCACATCCTCGATTCGTTCGCAGGCATGCCACCGAACCGGTCGTCGGACACGCCAATCCGGAACATCGAAGACATTCCCGTACGACCCATAATTTCAAGTTTGCAGGTCCAGACACGCCGGATCGGGATTTCCCAATGAGAAAAAATCTGAGGCTTGGCGCTGATGTCGACATCGCCTTCGCATCCATAGCGAAACGAGGTGAGCCGCCCCCTCCCCACGAGGCGGCGGCAGGAGACGCGCCCCCTTCCCACTGCGCTCGTCCGGACGAAAGCAGCACCATCGCGTCGGCGCTTCCGATACATACCAACTTCCGGCAAACGGTGAAGAAACTGCTGCGGCCGCTGGCGCAAACTGCATACAGGTTTCTGAAACCGGCTATCCGGCCAGTCGCGCTTAGGGTGCGACGGTATCTGCTCGCAGATCTGCAACAAGAGTTCCGCCGGGAAATTCACCACGCGCTCTCGGCGAACCTGAACAGGATGCAGGAGGTTCGCCACGTACTTCATCAAGACGTCCTCGCGTCCCAGTCGGCGATTCATCAGGAATTGCAGAAAGCGACCGCCCAGATGGTGCAGGAGTTGCAGAAGGTACAAGCGTCGGTTCAGCGCGACGTACTGACGGCCCGACAGGCAATCGCCCACGACATTCAGCAGGCAACGTCGGCAGCGTCGCAAGAAATAGGGGACACGCACGCTTCCACCCGCCAGGAACGGCTTGCTGGGCGTCAGGAAGCGCTCGAGTCCCGTAGTCTGCCCTCTCTCGCGACCGAGCGCACAGTGCCCGAAACGGCGCAACGGCTCGAAGAATGGTTCAGCAACATCAGCCCCAAGCTGGACCGCATCGAGATTTACAGCCACGCGACGGCTCGACGCGTCGCCGTCAACTGTGGCAATGGCGCGGTGCTTGTCAGAACGGAGGCCGGCTTCGTGCTTTGCGGCGAGAACGATCACGCGCTTCTCGCCTGCCTGCTCGAGAGCGGTGAGTTGGAGCGCGGCACGCGACTCCTCATCGAGCAGTTCGTCCAGCCGGGGAATTGTTTCGTCGACGTTGGCGCGAATATCGGGCTGCATACGCTTGCCGCCGCGCGCTCCATGCAAGGTCAGGGGAAGATCATTGCATTCGAGCCTTTTGGGCCGACCAAGGCACTGCTCGAACGGTCCGTGTGGATGAACGGTTTCTCGTCGCTGGTGGAGATTCATCAAGCCGCTGTCTCCAACGAAACCGGGCATCACAAGCTGTTTCTCGGTGCGACAAGCGGCCACCACTCGCTTTTTCCGCTCGACGAGCGCACGAGCACGGACGCCGAGCCGGTCGAAGTCTCCGTCGTCAGGCTAGACGACATCATTCCGGCGACACAGAAGGTCGACCTCCTGAAAATCGACGCGGAAGGCGCCGAACTTCAAGTCATCGAATCCGCTGCCGGACTCATCGAGCGCAATGCCGAACTCGCGATCATCGTCGAGTTCGGCCCGGCGCACCTGGAACGAACACGGATCGCGCCCAGCGACTGGTTAAACGCCTTTGCAGCCCACGGCTTGCAATATCGAGCAATCAACAGCGTATCCGGCAAGCTGGAGCAGTGGTCCATGGAAAATCTGCTCGCGTGTGATTCGATCAATTTGCTATTCAGTCGAAAGGACGCGGGCGTTTGGGAAAGGTTAGACGCATGACGCACGAAATCGTTGTCGTGGGTGCCGGAGGGCATGCAAAGGTCTGCATCGAGCTGCTTCAGGCGGCCGGTGAGCGCGTGGCTTACTGCATCGGCGGAGAAGACAGTCCGGAGCAATGCCTCGGCGTTCCCGTACTGAAGGGCGACGAGCATCTCGAAACACTGAGACGCGACGGGTACGCGCGCGCATTCATCGCCATCGGTGCTAACCGGCTCAGAGAGCGGCTGGCGATGCTGGCGCTGCGCCACGGTTATACGCTCGTCAACGCAATCAGTCCGTTGGCGACGATCTCCCCGAGCGCAACGATCGGTTCGGGTATCGCAATCATGGCAGGCGCCGTGATCAACGCAGAGGCAAGCATTGGCGACCTGTCGATCGTGAATACCGGCGCCACGGTCGATCATGATTGCCGGATCGGGCGCGCGGTGCATATCGCGCCTCAAACCGCCCTCGCCGGCAACGTCGTAGTCGGGGACTACGCGTTTCTCGGCATCGGTACCAAGGTCATTCCGGAAATCATCATTGGCAAGCACGCGGTCATCGGCGCCGGTGGCGTCGTCGTTAGCGATATTTCCGATGGTTGCACTGCCGTCGGTGTACCCGCCAGGCAAGTAAAGTAAACAGGGATATTCAATATGCAGCGAATCATGGTAGCCCAGCCAAAGATGGCCGGAAACGAGCGCAAGTACGTCCTCGATTGCCTCGATACGAACTGGATTTCCTCGAACGGAAAATATATTCCGGCCTTCGAGGAAGCATTTGCGAAATTCTGCGGCGTCAAGCACGCGATTGCCGCAAACAACGGCACGACTGCCCTTCACCTCGCTCTGGTTGCTCTGGGCCTCCAGCCCGGTGACGAAGTGATCATCCCGACGGTCACTTATATCGCCACGGCAAATGCCGTTCGCTATTGCGGCGCGACCCCGGTGCTCGTCGACGTCATCGCCGACACGATGAACATCGATCCGAGCGATATCGAACGCAAGATCACGCCCCGCACCAAGGGCATCATCCCCGTTCACCTGTACGGTCATCCGGCCGAAATGGACGCAGTCAACGAGATCGCGAAAAAACATGGCTTGTGGGTGGTCGAGGACGCCGCCGAAGCTCACGGTGCGGAAGTGCGCGGCAAGCGTGTCGGCAGCCTGGGAACCTGTGCAACCTTCAGCTTCTTCGGCAACAAGATCATCACGACCGGCGAAGGCGGCATGGTTACCACCAACGATGACGAGCTCGCGGCGAAGTTGCGGCTGTATCGTGGCCAAGGGATGGATCCCAAGCGCCGCTACTGGTTCCCCGTCATCGGCTACAACTATCGGATGACCAACATTCAGGCTGCGATCGGGCTCGCGCAAATGGAAGGCATCGACAACGCGCTCGCCGAGCGCGAACGCCTGGCAAGCTGGTACAACGAAGCGCTGAATGAATTGCGCGATCAGCTCGTCCTGCCGTCCCAGGCTTCGTGGGCCAAGCAGGTGTTCTGGATGTACAACGTATTCCTGCGCGAAGGCGACGAGCAAAAGCGGGACAGCGTGATGCGAAGCCTGGATGAGATGGGCATCGAAACGCGTCCGGTGTTTTATCCGATGCACGTACTGCCGCCTTATATGGAGGAGTCGACCTATCCGATCGCGGATCTATGGTCGCAGCGCGGCATCAACCTGCCGACGCATCAGGATCTCACGCGTGCCGACGTGGAGCGCATTGCCGACAGCCTGCACCAGGTTCTGGCTGACTGATGAAGATTGCGCTTGTTTCGTCCTTCGTGCCATTCGTCAACGGCGGCTACAGAAACATCGTCGAGTGGCTTCAGATCATGCTTGAAAGGCAGGGACATCGCGTCGAGCGCGTCTACCTGCCGCAGACGGATGCTCCCGACCTGCTGTTCAAGCAGATGATGGCCTATCGATGGGTCGATCTCGACGCAGCCGACCGAATCATCTGTTTCCGGCCGCAAGCGCATCTGATTCCCCATCGGCACAAGATCGTGTGGTTCATCCATCACCTGCGCGCGTTCTATGATCTATGGGACTCGCCGTACCGCGGTTTCCCGGACGATCCAAAGCATCGGGGCATGCGCGACGCGCTGCGGGAAGCCGACGACGCGGGTCTGAGAGAAGCCAAGACGATCTTCACGAACAGTCGCGTCGTATCCGAGCGCCTGAACAGATACAACAACGTCGCAAGCGAGATCCTGTACCCGCCGGTATTCGAGCCGGAGCGCTTCCACTGCGCGGATTATTCGAATGACATCGTATGTATCTGCCGGCTCGAACATCACAAGCGGCAGCACCTGCTGATCGAAGCGATGCAATATGTCACGACACCCGTGCGGCTCCGGCTTTTCGGCAAAAGCGGGTCGCCAAGCTACGCACACGACCTTCAGCGAACCATCTCGACCCTGGCTCTCGAAGGGAAGGTTCTGCTTGAAGACCGCTGGATTTCCGAGGAAGAGAAGATCGAGCAACTCGCCCACTGTCTCGCCGCAGCCTATATCCCGGTCGATGAAGATTCGTATGGCTATCCGAGCGTCGAGGCAAGCCACGCCGAAAAGCCGATCCTGACCGTGTCCGATTCCGGCGGTGTGCGCGAGCTCGTACAGGACAACGTCAACGGTTATGTGGTGGACGCCGATCCCAAAGCACTCGCGCAAGCGATGGACCGGTTTTACCTCGATCGAAACAAAACGATTCAAATGGGCAAAGCAGCGCCCGAGCGTCTGAAGGCGCTTAACATCTCCTGGGAGCATGTGCTTCAAAGGTTGCTCGCATGAAGGTGCTCGTCGTCAACAATATGGCTCCGTTTGTCTGGGGCGGCGCAGAAGAGCTGGCTGCGCATCTGCAACGGAATCTTGTGATCGCCGGCCACGAAGCCGAAGTGCTTCGCATCCCGTTTCGATGGGAGCCCGCAGCGCGGATTCCGTCGCAGATGCTGATGGTGCGTGCGTTCGAATTGTCGAATGCAGACCACGTCATCGCACTCAAGTTTCCGGCATACCTGATCCGCCACCACCGGAAATCGCTCTGGCTGCTGCATCAGTACCGGCAAGCGTATGACCTGTTCGATGCAGGTCAGACCAACCTTCCTCCCGGCCCGGAAGGCGACGCGTTGCGCGAGATGATCCGCAATGCGGATAACGAAAGCTTTACGGAAAGCCGCCGCATCTTCACCAATTCGACGGTGACTCAACGTCGGCTCAAGCAATACAACGGCTTCGACGCCGAAGTCTTGCTTCCGCCGGTCAACGACCCGGAAATGTTTCCGGGAGGCGCGCCCGGGGGCTATGTGTTCGCGGGCGGGCGCGTGAACGCCATGAAGCGTCAGCACCTCCTCCTCGAAGCGCTGGCGAAAACGGACCGTTCCGTGCGGCTGATCATCGCCGGTCCGCCGGACACGCCCGAAGATGGCACGCGCCTGCATCAGCTCGTCGAGCAGCTTGGCCTGTCGGATCGCGTGAAGCTCGACTTGCGCTTCCTGCCGCGCGATGTGTACGCCACTTACATCAACCAGGCCTCGGCCGTGGCCTATTTGCCGTTCGACGAAGATTCGCTCGGTTACGTAGCCATGGAAGCCGCGACGGCCGGCAAGGCGCTGATCACGACGGACGATAGTGGCGGTATCCTCGGCCTCGTCAGGCATAACGAGACCGGATGGGTTGCTCAACCTGAGGCCGGTTCACTCGCGAGCGTCATGCACGCCGTCGTTCAGAACGCCCCGCGAGCACAGACTTATGGTCGGGCGGCCAAGGCGCTGTGGGACGGCATGGGTGTGAATTGGCCGCAAACCGTGGAGGCGCTCCTGCAATGAAGCTGTTGATTTTCACGCCGACGATCAAACGCTCGGCAATCGGACGCATGGCGTCGTTGGTTGTACGAGAGCTTGTTGCACAAGGCCACGAAGTCAACGTCGTGCAAACCGAAGCGGTCAGATTTCTCGGCCTTCCGACGCACACATTCAACGCGCCGATCATTGCGTGGAACGAATTCGCAAGCGTGCAGGAAGCCTCTGCGTCGGCAGACATGTGCATCTATCAGATCGGCAACAGCTACGATTTCCATGAAGGTTGCCTATACTGGGCACCGAAGGCGCCGGGCATCGTGTGCCTTCACGATTTCTACGTAGGACATCTGTTTTACGCCTGGGCTCAATCACGCCTACCCGAGGCCAATGCCATCCTGAAGCGCTGGTACGGCGAAGCGGCAGCCGCACGTTTCTTCGCCTACACCAACGGCGACGCATTCATCGACGCCACCTGCGCACGCTCGCCGATGACCGAATGGATCTGCTCGATGGCACTCGGCGTCATCACTCACAGTTCGTGGGGATGCGATCGCGTAATGAAATCCTGCCCAGGCCCAGTCAGCGTGGCGGCACTCCCGTATGACGCACCCACCGCTCAGGTGGAACGCCGCCCGCCTCACAAGGACCACGGGCGCATGCAGGTTCTGACCATCGGGCACGTCAATCCGAACAAACGCGTCGAAAGCGTTATCAAGGCGATCGGCTCGAGTGCAACGCTCCGAAACAACGTCACGTACAAGCTCGTGGGCCATGTGCAGACGGAGATGGTGCTGTCGCTGTCCGAAATGGCGCGCGGCTACGGCGTGAACCTGGTGATCGCCGGAGAAGTCGACGACACGGCGCTTTCGCAGGCAATCGCCGAGAGCGACGTCGTCAGTTGCCTGCGCTGGCCGACGCTCGAAGCAGCGTCCGCGTCCGCGATCGAGGCAATGCTTTATGGGAAAGCAGTCATCTGCACCGATGCCGGCTTCTATTCGGAGATTCCCGATGAGTATGTGCTGAAGGTGTCGCACAAGAAGGAAATCAGCGACATCTCATCCAGCCTGACCGCGTTGATCCGCGATCGGGAGAAAATCAGGACGATCGGCGAAAAGGCGCAGCGCTGGGCCACCGAGACCTTCTCGGCAGCGGATTACGCGCGCTCATTGACGGACATCACGCGGCGCACGCTCACCGCTAAGCCCGTCATCGACGCATGCCATTCGATTGCGGAAATTGCGGGGCGTTGGTCCGCGTCAATCGCGAATCCGCTCCGCGGAGAAGACCTGGCGGCGCTGGAGATCTTCAGCGAGCGCCCGGCGACTGAGGTCACGCCTGCATGGGCCGTGCCGCAACCCGACAATCTGCCAGTTGCCTGACCTGTTCGTTGCGGACGCCCCCGTCCGCAACGACAGTGCGGTCAGTCGTCAATGGACATTTGGCCGAAACAGCGCTGATGCGGGACGGCACTGCCGGGCCATCTCCGTGTCACGCGCAGCGTATGTTGCGGGCATTGCCGACCACGTGCCGGCTGCCCCCCGGCATGCGTCAGGCCGTCGTCGCCTCGTACTGCGACACGACCTCTTCCGTCGGCCCGAAAGCGCGTACACGGCCACGCTCCATCCAAAGGACCTTGTTGCATACTTTGCGGATTTCGGAGTTCGAGTGCATCGCCAGCACCACGATTTCCGCACGGCTATGCAGGTCCGCCAATCGCGCTTCGGCCTTGTGCATGAACGATGCGTCGCCGACTCCCATTACCTCGTCGAGCAACAGGATTTCGGCATCGACTGCCGTCGATACTGCAAACGCGAGCCGCACCTTCATCCCGCTGGAGTACGTACGGATCGGAAGGTCCAGATAATCGCCGAGTTCGCAGAATTCCGCGATGTCGCGTTGTTTCGAACGAATCTCCGCATCGGACATGCCGAGCAGCAGCCCTCTGAGCCGGATGTTCTGCATGCCAGTCGAGTTCTCGTCCATACCGAGGCCGATATCGAGGAGTGGCACCACTTTTCCTTCACGCGACAACTGGCCCGCCGACGGCGGATAGATACCCGCCATCGCACGGAGCAACGTCGATTTCCCCGCCCCGTTGTGCCCGATCAGGCCCACGCGATCGCCACGCTCGAAGCGGAAACTCACGTCGTCGAGCGCGCGCACGACAATTACACCGTCGTTGCCCTCGGCGATCCTGTTGCGACGCCCCATGTTGAGCACCTGCTTTTTGAGCGAGCGCCCCTGCACATCGAAAATCGGCAAATCGAGCGTGACGCTCTGCAATTCGATAAACGCCATATCGTCTCTCTTAGACCCAGTACGGAATGCGCTTCAGATAACGCCCAGTCATCAACATGGCGATAGGCCAACCGATCGCCGCCATGCCAATCGTCACTCCCCAGGTCAATTCACTGGGCATTTGCCCGATCAGCGGGCCGCGCACGAGGTCGATCAGATACGCGAGCGGATTCCACTCGACAATGAACGAGAAGCGATTCAGCGCATCGGGGCGGAAAATGATCGGTGTGACGTAGAACGCGACCTGAAGCAATGCGCTGACGATCTGCGGCAGGTCGCGAAAGCGTGCCGACAGCAGGCCCACCACCATCGCGATCCACGTGGCGTTCAAGACATAAACCAGCAGTGCCGGAATGAACACCGGCAAGGTCTCCCAACTCTTCACACCGTAGATTGCCAGCAGCGCGACAACGATCACGAAGTTGTGGGCAAGGACGATGACGTTTCGCCACACGACCTGCAGGATGTAGATCAGTTTCGGCGTGGACATTTGCCGAATATAGGGCGCGCTACTGATATACGCGGTGCTGCCTTCCACGATGGTCGTCGAGAACAAACCCCACAACACGATGCTGGCGGCAAGAAACGGCAGATATTCGTTGATCTTTTGCCCGAACAACGTGCCGTAGACAACGCCCAACGACGTGATCATCACGCCCATACTGATCGTGAGCCAGAACGGCCCCAAACGCGACCGCGCATAGCGTTGCCGGATTTCAAGCCAGCCCAGCAGGGTCCATAACCGCCACGCCGTGATGCTTTTCTTTAGGTCAGCAAGTGAAAGGGTCAGCATGCAAGCATTCAAAAATGAAGGAATAGGGAGCGCCCCGGCCCATCGATGAGCCCACGCCCGCCGCGGTTAGACTGCCGCAAAATGGGGGCAGGCAAGGCCGTGCGCATCGGCTTGCCGGCGTCCCCGGGAGTGCACGGCAAGCGCCGCCCCGGACGCTGCAACGCCGCACATTGCGGGTGGACAATCTATCCGAGGCGCCTCAGGCCCGGCATTTTACCCGGTCGCCATGCCCGCCAGCGTCATCTGATGGTAATTTTCGGGAGGAAACCAAGAATTATAAGAAGTCCGCGGGCGCAAAAGCCATGCTGCTAACAACTTGAAACAGCGGCGCCAAACCCCATTGACTCACCTGAAATACGCGTGTGAGCATTCCTCCGGCTCGGGCGGTAGCTCGCGGACTGCCCCTTTTTGTGCGACTTTTTGCTAACGTACGTTTAGATCTGCACGCCACGACTCCATGCCACCTCACCCCATCGCCATCGGCGACATCCAAGGCTGTCATTCCGCTTTCCACTTGCTGCTGGAAAAGCTTTCAGCCCCCGCCGACACCCCGCTATGGATCGCCGGCGACGTCGTCAACCGCGGCCCCGAGTCCCTCGCCGCGCTGCGTGCGCTCGTCGAGCTCGGCCCGCGCGCGACCGTCGTGCTCGGCAATCACGACCTCCACCTGCTCGCGGTTTCCGCAGGCATCCGCACCGAACGCCCGGGCGACACCATCGGCGAAATCCTCGACGCGCCCGACGCCGACGCGCTGCTCGAATGGGTCCGTCACCGCCCGTTCGCGCATTTCGAACATGGGATGCTGCTCGTGCACGCGGGCGTGCTGCCGCAATGGGACACGGCGCTCGCGCTCGAACTCGCTGACGAATTGCAGCACGCACTGCGCGCGCCGGATTGGCGCGAAACGTTACAAAACCTGTACGGCAACGAGCCGAATCGATGGAGTCCGACCCTGAAGAAACGCGACCGGATGCGCGTCGCGTTCAACGCGTTCACGCGCCTGCGCTTCTGCACGCCCGAGGGCGCGATGG
>Ga0157367_1000235_pt1 | contig 28706 bp, 29 predicted proteins | sample AttbisABBM2_FD_113142 | JGI IMG/M metagenome (GOLD analysis project Ga0157367, IMG submission 113142) | Fungus gardens microbial communities from leaf cutter ant in Botucatu, State of São Paulo, Brazil - Atta bisphaerica ABBM2 | ecosystem: Host-associated > Fungi > Mycelium > Unclassified ... | reverse complement strand
GAGTTTTACCACTGAAACCCCAAGCATCTCCTATACTATCCATTTGTATATAAGACTAGTAGTTACACTGTAATTCACTAGTCTGATAATCAACAAAGATAACTCTTATTGAACTCGATCTCTGGTGTTCAATGGCAACATACCAATCAGTACTCACTCCCATCTTGGACTTCTTCCCAACATCCGAAGTTGTGACCATGCAGCAGACAGATAGCACAGCACACAAGCTGAAGCCAAGGTCATTTCACAAGTCTGCACATCTCTAAGCCTATTCTGTAGACTTTCATCCTGGTATGAACTGTGCCTGACAGAATTCTGTGGTTTTTATACCTGCATCTGAGACCTCTGTATCTATCTCTGAGTGACCTAACATCACTATCATTGGTACTGTGGCATTTTTGCAAGCATCAAAACTTCCAGACTTTAGCAATTTCAAACTTTGTCTTTGCTCTTCAGATATTCAGGTCAACTCCACAAAACTTACAAAAACTTCTAACCTTTCCAATGTCCTTTCCAAATATCATGAATTCACTAATGTTTTCAGTAAAACCAAAGCTGAAGTCCTTACTCCTCATTGTTCTTATAATCTCCAAATCAATCTGGAAGAAGGTCCTCAACCTCCAGTTGGCCTTATATACTCTCTTTTAGCATCCAAACAAGAGACTCTCAAGAAATTCATTGAGGAAAACCTTAACACAGGTTTCATCTGACTAACCTCCTTTCTGCATGGTGCACTAGTCTTATTCATCAAGAAGAAAGATGATTCTCTATGTCTCTATATCAACTTTTGTGGCCTTAATTGTATTTCCAAAAAGGATTGCTATCTACTTCTACTCATCTCTGATTTACTGGACTCATCTCACAAAGCTTAAGTTTATTCAAAGATAAATCTTCACCATACTTACCACTTGGTTTGCATCACTGCTAGTGATGAATAGAAAACTGCTTTTAGAACACATTATGAATCATTTGAGTGGTCTGTAATATCCTTTGGTCTTACCAATGCTCCTGTGGCCTTTTAGTGATTTATGAACAACATTTTCTCTGATATTTTGAATGTCTGTATCATGATATATCTAGATGATATACTCATCTACTCAAATAATATATTCAAACATCACTGGTATGTTAAGGAAGTACTTAAGTATCTCTACAAGGCTAGCCTTTATGTTAAAGTAAAGAAATGTGAATTCTACTCCAAGTCAGTAGAGTACTTGTGATGCATCCTTTCTCCTTCTGATCTTAGCATGTCTGATGAAAAAGTGAAGATTATTCAAGACTGGTAAGAACCCAAGAAAGTCAAGAATATTTAATCTTTCTTAGATTTTGCTAATTTCTATTGCCAGTTTATCTTCAACTATTTGGACATTGTCATTTCATTAACATGTGTCAGGTGCAGTTCACACTGGGGTGGAAGTCCGCAGAATGGACTCGGAGATGAGCAGACTTGTGGAATAACCTTGGCTTCAGCTTATGTGCTACACTGTCTATCTGCCATATGGTCGCAACTTCAGATGATGGGGGGAAGTCCGAGATGGGAGTGAGTACTGATTGGTATGTTGCCATTGAACACCTGAGGTTGAGTTCAATAAGAGTTTATCTTTGTCGATTATCAGACTAGCGAATTACAATATAACTACTAGTCTTATATATAAACTGATAGTTTAGGAGATGCTTGGGGTTTCAGTGGTAAAACCTCTATTGCCCCGAGTGGAGGTTTCAGTGTTGAGACACTGACAGGAGTAACTCTATCATGGAAGACCGAGTTGAATAGGAGTATCTCTGCTGTGGAAGACAGAATATCCAGAGGGTTGCAGCACCGCCATGAGACATGTTGCGAGAAAGGTGGCTGCTATGGAAGGCAGGCTTGTATGGTTTGGAGGTGACTCCACTGCAGGGATATATTTCCAGATGAGTGGACTTGTATATGACAACATGCCTCACCCAGAAGAACATTTCCTAAAAGTTTGACTCCTCCTATTATGATGTTTTCAACTCCCTCAAGAAGACATTCACCTCCACTCCTATTCTTACTTATTGGATTCCCAATGCTCAACTCATCATAGAAACTGATACTTTGGACTATACTCTCACTGCAATTCTTTCCATTGTTAATGAAGAAAATGAAGTCTATCTGGTTGCCTTTTACTCCTATGACACATATGATAAGGAACTACTTGCCATTTTTAAAGCCTTCAAAATTTGGCAACACTATCTAGAAGGTCTAGCCTATTCCATTGATGTTGTTATGGATCATAAAAACCTTAAGTATTTTTCCACTACCAAGGTATTGACCTAGAGATAAGTACAGTGGTCTAAGTACCTCTCATAGTTCAACCTTGTCATCAGGTTCTATCCTGGTTGTCTTGGTACCAAACTAGATGTTTTCACTAGATAGTGGAACATCTATTCTAAAGGGGGGAATACTGGCTATGCCACAGTTAACCCTCACAACTTCAAACCAATCTTCACTTAACAACAACTTGTAGCCTCCATATGAGCTACTATCCTTCTCTTTCCTTCTCTCTATACAGCTATAATAGTTGATCTGCACACCTTATACCAAGACATCCTTTCAGCTCTCCCTAGCGATCCAATTGCTACAAAACACATCTTCACAGATAGCTGATGGTCTATAGACCCAAATAGTCTTCTCTTTCTTGATAATAGAATCTATGTACTATCTGCTGGTAATCTCCATACATGCATCCTCCAGTATAATCATAATCACATCCTTGCCAGATATTATGGTCAAAACAAAATACTAGAACTAGTTTACCACAGATATTCCTGGCCTAGCCTCTATGCTGATGTACAATAATTCTACAAGTCCTATGTCACTTATATGCAATCTAAGCTACAATGTCACAAGTTCTATAGATCTCTCAAACAGCTCTCTATTCATGAACAACCATAGAGTTCCACTTCTATGGACTTCATTGAGAAACTCTTGTCATCCTTTGAGTTTGACACTATCTTAGTTATAGTTGACTGGCTCACCAAGCAGGTGATCTTTATCCCTGCCCACAATACTATCACATCCCTAGACTTAACATATCTATTTGTTCTTCATGTGTTCTCCAAACATAGCATTCCTTCTCATATCACCTCTGATAGAGGCTCAGAGTTTGTGTCTAACTTTTTCTGTTTTTAGGCACTGCTCTAGACATGTGGCTTCACTTCACTTCAGGTTACCACCCCAAAGATGATGGACAAACTGAACATACATATTAGACCCTTGAGCAATATCTCCATGTATATTGTAATTATCAGCAAGACAACTGGTCTAAACTTTTATCCCTTGTAGAGTTTGCTTATAATAATGCTCCAAGTGTTACTACCAGTGTTTCTCTGTTCTTTGCTAATAATGGATATCATCTGAACATCACTGTTCACCCTAAATATGATATTGCTTCCTTCTGAGCCTGTAACTTTGTTATAGATTTTCAATAAGTTACAGAGTATCCTCAAAGCTAAAATCTCTGCAGCCCAACAGCATTATCAGAAGTCTGCTGATATGCAATATTTCCCTGCTCCTGATTTAAAAGTAGGTGACAAAGTCTTTGTTAAGGCTCAGTTCTTTAGAATCACTTGGCCTTCAAAGAAACTTTCTAAAAAATATCTTAGACTCTACAAAATTATTGCTCAGCCTGGTATACTATTGTTTACCCTCTGTCTCCCAGAGTCTATGTGCTTCATCCATCCAGTTTTCTATGTATCCATGCTCGAATCTGCTACATCCAACCTTTTATCTAAGAGAACAGAACTGGCTTTCACTCTAGTTATAATCAATAGGAAACCCAAATGCAAAATTTCTCAGATAAATAACTCCAAAATCAATTACCAATGTGCATGCAAACTCCTGTACAAGGTGATCTGGCTAGAGTATGAAGACACTGAAGATAAATCTGAGTGGATTCCCTACATATAAACTCATTCATGCCTTTGACTTAGTATCCAATTTCCATATCATATATTTCACTAAGCTGGGTTCACTCTTCTTGTCCTAATCACACTGTTGCACTTTTCCCCTGCCTCTGTGCATTTTCTAATAAGGTTTCTTTCATTAATTTATTAGTATATTCTATCTGCTTATTTTTATTTAACCTTAGCTTTATGCACTTTTTACAGGGTTTCTTTTCAAACTTTCAAACTTTTATTTTCATTTCAAACTCTTAATTTTCTTACTCACACAGTTAGACAACAAGAAATAAGGTAAAATTCAAGATAAAACAAAAAAACTACTCTAGTAGGAGGCAGACAACAGAGTTTTCTCCTCTACTTTCTTCTGACTTACTTTTGGGCCATTCTTGGACCCCTTCTCATCATCTCTACTCTCTTTCTTTTTGTCCTTCTCTTCCAAGTTCTATTTCCACTTTATCGCGGCTCTAATCTTCACTAATTAGGCTGTATTCCTCTTCTGGGCCTTTACCAAGTTCTGAAGAGACTTCCCAACTTCTTAGTACTTCTCTATGAGTTTTCGAAGTATCTTTTCAATAGTACTTAAAATTCTGCTATAGATAAGGATCATAACTAGAATATTGGTGTTCATATATGGAACACACTGCTACTTGATAGCAATATATCTAGCATAGACAAGAGAATGACTATGGAAGAATCATTACTAGTAAAGAAAAAACCAAAAGAAATCTCTTTACTCACTTTGAATTATATACCAGACAATCTTGTCTGGCATACATACATCTCTTACAGAGGTTAGCACCCTCTATCTTGACCCCAACATCTCTACGGTATCTTCCTGATTATTTTTCTTTAGCCTTTTTAAAAGACTATCACTTCTCCTTATTCCCTGAGATGTTCTCTCTGTATTTAGTTCCTACAATCTGAAAACTTCCAGTGCTCTCCAAAAGAGTGGCATCCTCTACTAGTACCTTGTCCTGGAGTTGTTGAATATACTCCAACCTTTTCTTCTTTTTCTTCTCTATAATTCTTCTCTTCTCAGCTTTCTTTCTTTTCTTGGTCTTGGCTATCCTTCTTGCTTTCTGAGCTGCACACTGAATATGGCAGGCCTCTGCTGTCAAGAATGAAGGAAGTGGACTTAACATTTTCTATTTTTCTTTTCTCATTTTTATTTTCTTTCCGATTTATTTTCCTTTATTTCTATTTTTAGAACTAGGGTTAGGGTTAGAGTGACAAGATCATGCTGTCACACAGCATGTCACATCAAATAACATGGTCACAAGTCACATGATATATAGAAGGATGTAGAAGGTTCTGAAAGGATGTCATCATACAATGTGTGATACACATGTTGATCTTAAGGCATATACATGGTTGTTTAGGGTAGGCTAGAAATAGCTCGCACAGACCATTAGGTACTTGTATATAAGGTAGACAATCCTGTACAGAGTTCTCTATTGAGTTCTCTTATGTTAACCCAATACAAGGTTCATTCTTTTGACCAACTCTAAGGTCTTAAGTTTGTAACATCTGCTGCTGCTTCTTCCAATTAAGTCTGGAACCACTACTCCTCTTTATGCCTTCTCTATATTTCTCATTGCTACTCTTTGAGCATTTCAGTGTCATTCTAGGAAATATCAAAGAGAATGGGGAAAGACATTATGATACAAAGGGAAAAGGCAAGACCTTTTTTTCTGTTTATGTATTATTGACTTAGGCACCATTACAGGGTTCTTCAGATAAATTGAATAAGACTTTGAAGACTTAGTTTTAAGAGAAGAATATTGTTATATGCCAAATCTATCTATTTGGAAAATACATCCCTATAGTAATACTCCTTATTAACATCTAATCTAAAAGTCTGCCTTACATGGTGGCCACCTTCTTTGCAATATGCTTACATAGTGTCATATACAAGTCCACTCATCTGGAAATAATGTCCCCACAGTAAAACCACCTCCAAATCATACAAGCCTGCCTTCTACAGCAGCCACCTTTCTCACAACACATCTTATGGCGGTGCTACAACCCTCCAGGTATTCCATCTTCCATGGCGGGGATACTCCTATTCAACTCGGTCTTCCATGACAGAGTTATTTCTGTCAGTGTCTCAACACTAAAACCTCTGCTCAGAGTAATAGGGGTTTTACCAATGAAACCCTGAGCATTTCCTATACTTTCCATTCGTATATAAGACTAGTAGTTACATTGTAATTTGCTAGTCTGATAATCGACGAAGATAACTCTTATTGAACTCGACCTCAGGTGTTCAACAGCGACACACCATTCAGCACTCACTCCCATCTCGGACTTCTTTCCAACATCCAAAGTTGCGACCATGTGGCAGACAGACAGTGCAGCACATAAGCTGAAGCCAAGGTCGTTCCACAAGTCTGCTCATCTCCGAGTCCATTCTGCAGACTTCCACCCCAGTATGAACCGTGCCTGACACATAGTAGTAATGCAATAATCTGGAGATTCTATCTTCTATAACAGAGATACTCCTATCTAACTCAGTCTTTCATAGCAAAGTTATGCTCCTGTCAGTGTTTTACTACTGAAACTTCTGCTTAGAGCAATAGGGGCTATACTACTGAAACTCTAAGCATCTCTTATAGTATATTCTTGTATATAAAACTAGTAGTTATATTGTAATTCACTAGTTTGATAATCGACAAAGATGACTCTTATTGAACTTGATTTCCAGTGTTCAATGGTGACACACTAATCAGCACTCACTTCCATTTAAAGTTAGGGCTATGCAACAGACAGATAGCACAGTACATAAGTTGAAGCCAAGGTTGTTTTACAAGTTTACACATCTCTGAGTCCACTTTGTAGAATTCTATCTTCAGTGTGAACTGTGCCTAACACTATTTCAAATTATATTATGTACACATATATTAGTCAATAATATTTTAACAATATTTTACCTTACTTTAAGATTTTCATAATTCAATAATCATTTTAACAACATCTTTTACAGAGCCTAGATAATCCAAAGTAGATTAGAAACTATTTAAGCTCTCCATTGTAGCTTTTATTTGTGCATACAGTGTACTCAAGTTACAATCATGGGCCTATGACTAAATTTGAACTGGGAATATACCAGCAGTCAAGATAGCATACCTTGGTAATGACATAGAGATACAATTCTTGGATTGGATTATCAAATTCTATAGATTATCAAATTCTATCTTGAAGTTAGCTGAAGCATTCTGAGTAAATGAAGAGTGATTGAGGAAAGGATCAGCTTATATTTGGTTTCCTTCTGTGCTTTGAAAACTAGATGTTTCCATAAATCACCAAATATGATGCTAGCTTGACATAGATAATCATCCTTTGGAGTGTGCTAGAAACAAGAGATCTTCTATTGCTAAGAGTTTTTTGTGTATTTCAGTATTCAGGTCACTTTCTTTACTAAGATTACTAGACTACATAATATTTAGCACTACCTCAGTACAGAAATGAAAGCTTAGCTCACTAGTTTATCAGCTTCAAATAGTGTTTGCCCTTGATTTTTTTCTTGAGTTGATTTTCTCTCCCATATCTTGAAGAGGACTAGAACTATCTCTCTTGTCAGAGTACTTGACAATAAATAATTGTGGAAATTTATGTTCAAGCTCTCCAATAAATTCTAAAAGTAAATGGTTACATACAATTACTTGAGGCTACTGATAGATTGAGCAGTACTCACTGACAACTCCAATAATATATTTCATAGTAAATTCATTTGGTTCTGTCATTGATACAACTTTTGGATAGAGTGAGTAGGAAATAATTTTTCTGAGCATAGGATGTTGATTGCCAAGAATAAGAGCAAGAATAAAGTTGTGACATAAGCAACCACCATGTCACATATTCTCTGACATCCACACTTCTAGTATAAATAATACTCCAATTCTAACTGCTATCAATTGAAGGACCAAAGACTCTGATCTTGCATTTTTCATTACTTCATGGAGTCTGAATGACAACCTCTGTAGTGACTGACTATCCAGAGTATACACAGAATAAATATTATTAGATTGTTACTTCCATATTTAAGAACATAGTTATAATATATTATTCCCCAGTCTGATAATCAACATAAACTATGCCACACTCACATCTTCTCTATCATCCAAAGTTACTACTACATAACAAATAGGCTAGGTACAATATCATCTGTTAAAGCCAAGATTGTCACATCTATGTAAGTATCACTTTTCTCATAATATAGCTGTTAAATTCTCTCTTTTGTCTTGTCTTCTATGTTACTATTGTAGATAAACCAGCAATTGTAATTTATCTCTAATATACCAAAGTAGCTGCTACTGCTTTATAAATCAAACTTGGTGGGAATATAACTATAACATACACCTAGATATGTCAGAAGTATAGAAAAGCTATGAGCAAAAGTATATCCATTATTTTTTAAAGTATTATTGGATTTTTTTCTTTGAAATGTGATCCTACACATTTATATGAGTATTATCCTTTATTATCAATTGTATTTTCTTGCTGCTATTTCTATGTGAGGTGTGTGAAAGTACTTTGTATTTTATATTACAGTACTTTCCTCTTATATTAGGCTGCCTCTCATGCTGCTTCAGTGAGTTATTTATACTTATGGCTGACTCATCTTTTTATTTAAAATCAACAATTTATTACATAGAACATGATAGTAGGCCATCATCACTTCTTTTTCTCATACTACCATCTTGTATAGTAGCATCCAAAAGAGGATTAGCAAATACATTTCTTCTACTCATTACTCAACTATATCATTCTCAATGAGTCCCAATTGTGTTTCTCAAGACATTAACATGAATATATCAAGAGATAGATCCAATTTGTTAAGTTTCAACTCTTCTAGAAAGTCTTTGACTTGCTTAAACATGTCCTCTATCCTATATATGGACAAAATGGAGACACAAAATCACTGTCTGACTTGGGCTGAACAAATTGATTCTCTACAAAACTATCAACTCTCATATACTACCTCCAATAAAGAGAAGAATTATAACCAAGATAAGGCCATTAGACTTAACAACTCTCCTCAACCATGTAGTAAAAATACTAATAATAATAATATAGACACAAGTTATTTTCATGGCCTGGAAACATCATTTATTTCTTATGAAGACAACCAACCCACCAATCCAAATTCATGGAATGACTGTACTGCTTCTATTTTTATCTTTAGAAATTCTAATTCTATCCCTATTCCAATTGATATAAAAAATATCAAAATTTCTCTCTACCAAATAGCTGACTTCATAAAAAACAAAAAGCTAAAAAATAACATGGAAAAGGAGATTCCAAGCATTACAGGATTTAGACAGTCTGTCTGAATATTATTATCATCTATCTATAAAGTAAGTTGGGATGTTTTAAAAACAAATGACTACAACTTATCTTTTCAGTAGAAATTATTAGCCAAATTCACTTCTAAGATAGATCCTACTAAAGCAGGTAAGAAGTCAGAAAAGGCATCTACTTTTAAACTAGTGGAAATATCAAATCTTCCTTCACCTATCCCTTCTATACCCTCCAAGAAAGAATTGGAAAAATCTAAATATCATAGTAAAAAAGGTAAAAAATCTACTAATAATGCTAACAATGAGAATAGGTGTACTTATGCCCAGGCTTCTTCTTTGAATGTTAAAAAAGTTCCAAAAATCAAAGAAAACTTCCTAAATCTTTCCTTAAAAAAAATTGAAGATATTCACAAGATAATTAACAAGCTGAGCAAGACCAAGCCTCACATTAACATAATAACTAAGGGTTTATCCCAAAGATAAATTATTGTTCTGATAGGCAATGGTAATATTTCCAAATTCATATCATCTTTAGGTAAATATAAATTCTGACATTTTGTTTGCTCTGATCATTGTGGTCTCATCATAACTACCAACAAGATTGTATTAGCATTCAACCTCAACACTATGAAAATCACAGGTATTCTTTATTTGATGGAAAACACTAATATTCCTATCAGCTTTAATGTTGTGAAATCTATCATCAAAAACACACATATTTTCAATGATATAATCCTTGCCTCTAAATTAAGAGTTATCAAAGTATCACCAAAGTGGTACTAAAGCTAAATGTCTTATCAATAAATGTTTTAACATAGGTAACTTTATTGTTACTATTCAAGGTGAAAACATGAGCTCTGGGATTTTCCAGTGCAAAAACTACTAGAAATGGGGTTATACCATGTTCACATGCTGCATGTAAGGTTCAAGATATGTCAAATGCAATAGACTATACAAAATCAAATATCACTACTATTTTACTTGGTGTTACAAAGCTCACTTCAAGAACAATCCTTCTTGACTTAAAACAAAACAGAGTGAACTATACCCTCATAACTTCAAATGCCTAAACTGCAAAGACAATCACCAGGCTGACTCCAATACTTACCCTTTTTGGAGGCATTGCTTCAACAAGGAATGGTATTCAAAGAAGTATGAGAAACTCCATGAAAATAGAAACAAGTCAATTTACTCAGTTGTGGACAGCAACCAAATATAATTGTAAAGAATCTGAAAGTTTTTTTTGCAGAATGTTTAAAAGAACAAATTTCTCACCAACACTCTATTGGAAATTAACAAAGACTTCAATATTCTTTTCATTCAAGAGCTCCCATGGTTGTTTATCTACAATATACTAAGTTCTTTTAGCAAGGAAGGAGATAAAGTAGTAGGCACTCCAAACCATCCTAATTGGCTTACTTTCTTGAGACCTTCATCTGGAATAGATAATCATCTAAGAGTTATTTTATATATTAATATTTGTCTTTCTCATTTGCATTTCTCTTTGCAAAAAGATATCTTCAATCATAGAGACATCTGTTGTTTTTCTTTCTTCAACAATAGTGATATTTTCTTCATGATTAACATTTATTCTGATGATTGTCAATCAGCTTCAAAGTATTTCAAGAATACTGAAGCAAATCTTTATAATATCTTAATTATGGCTAGCAATTTTAACATTAGAGATAGTAATTGGGATATGTCATATCCTTTTTATTTAGTTTACAGTGACATTTTATTTAACATTGCAGATTCTTTTGACCTCAGTCTTTTGTCACCTGTACAACAGATACCCACTCAATATTCTGACAATAACAATAATACAAATTTGGTTACTGATCTATGCTTCCTTTATTCAAATTTAATCAAACTAGATAATCACATCATATTCTCTGAGCTTCAATATCCATCTGATCATGCTCCTCTAGTCATTGACATCTCCATTGCAGAAGGATTTATTCAAAATAAATGTCATACTATCATCAAAAACAGCAAAGAGATAAAATTCTTATCACAGAATTCATCAGCTCTATAAAAAGCATAGACATGACAAATATCTTGGACAAAACTGTGTTGGAGCACATTGTCCTAGAATATTCAAGTATATCAGAAATAACCTAGTATAAACATTTGAAATATGTCAACATCACTAGATAATCTAAGGAATAGTTGAACAAAGAATACCAATCCAAACTTAGAAATTACAGGTTGTCTAAATCATTGAGAGACTGGAAATTGTTTAAAGATGTTGTTAAGAAAACTAAGAGACTTTTCTTTGATGACAAAATTTAAGAAATCATATCAAAAAATTGCAGACCTTGGGATCTTATGAACTAGGTCAAAAAGTGTAAATTACCTACTACTGAAGCTCTTCAATTTAATGGAAGACCTTGCATCAAAATAGATGACCTTTGGCAAGCTTTATGTTATGATCAATACCTCATGGTATACAGGTGGTTGCTTCATGAACAACAGGTGTTAGGGTGACTTATTTATGACTTAATGATCAGCTGTGCTGTGTGTTAACAATGTGTAGGATCAGTCAGTGCCTCATATCTTAGTAAAGGCCTCCTTATATTTCCTGACTCATTTCCTTATGTCTTTTTTATTGTTTCCTCAAGGATGCCTTATGTATTCCTCATGGTCTCTAGGTATATATAACTGTAGATACTTTCTTGTATCCTTATTCTTTACTAATTGATTATTCTTCCCTTCTCTACTCAAGTCTTTGTCTAAGTTGCAATCTGAGCTAAGCTAAAGGTTGTAACACTTTATACCAAATGTTCAATTCAGCTCAAGATTGTTAAATCAATTCAGATGCCTTAAATGAAATCTCCTCCAAAACAACTATGACTTGGATGCTCTTCTCCTATGAGAAATTCAAGAGTGTAATTGAGAATGTAACAACTCATCCACCTCTGAACTAGATTATATCTCATGAAAACATCTAAAAGCAGTTCTAAAAAATGAGAAATGTCTCAACAACTTTGTTAAAATTGTCAACACATGTATTATGCTTAGTTACTGGCCAGCTCACTTCAAGGAATTGTTCTCTATTATCATCCCAAAATCCAATAAAGTGTTGTACAACTTTCCTAAAATGTTTAGACCTATCATCCTTCTAAATACTTTAAGAAAACTTATTGAAAAAGTCATTGGCAAATGTCTTCAATTTCAAGAGGCAATTAGAATGTATAGTTTTTGGTGTAGGTAGCATTGTAATGCTACCATCCTGAGTTTGGGGCAGGAGTGGAGCAGTAGATTAGATGCTAAATTCTGGAACAAAGATAGAAAGATATCAGCTTTTTGGCTGGAAAATGTCTGTCTTAATTTCTAATGGAAAAGTGTTTTGTCATACTGATAAGAAAGAGGAGTGTGGTAATGAAAGGTTTAAAAGTTTTCCAAGGATGATTAGGGCTAGATTTAAGAATAGTGTCTAAGTAGACTTAGATAGTTTTTCTTCTTCTTTCATGACTGTTGCTATCCTATTCATCCAAAAAGCCAGCAGATTGAACCATTTTACAGAACTTCTAGTCAAGTGCTATTTTAGAGCTCTTCTGCTCTTCATTTTGCTAGTTCTTGATGTTCTAGAGAGTCTGATACTAACTTGGCACAGTCATGCTGAAATGATATAGATATATAGTTAGATCCTGGATAGTTCAAATTGCTCAATTAGAATGATAGTATACTTGGCAGAGAAAACAAGTATTGAGAAGATCTGTAATAAACTATGATGTTTACATTTAGAAAGATTACTAACAAGAAAATAATTATGTTAACAAGGCAATGACAGTGACTGATACTTCATGTAGTTATGGATGGCAGAAAGTATGGTATTTGATGTGATGATTACCAATTATCACAACTACTGATTAGAGCCATCCAATAACTTGATCCACCCCAATTAACTAGGAGGTCTCAAATAATATTCTATCATAGATGTAGACAATTTTCTTATTCATATTTGTTTAGGATAGGTTAAAAATCTCTTAACAAGCATGTTAGTATTTGACATAGCTTAGTTTTTTCCTTCTCTCAATCATCAACTTTTACCAAATTTTTTTGAAAAAGCAGTATTCAATTTGAAGATTTCTCTTTTCTTTTCTAATTACTTGATTGATAGAAGAACACAATATCAATGGAACAATTTTACTTCTCCTTATTTTGGTGTAGATGTAGGTATTGGTCAAGGTTCAGCACTTTCTCCAATTCTCTCTACACTTTATTTCTTTGCCTATTTTTCATATTTTTGAAAAAAGAACAATAAATCTAAAATTCCAGTTTCATTTCTCTTTTTTGTAGATAATAGTCTTTTTATTTTTCAAGAAAAATCTTTTGAAAAACAAAAACAAAAATCTTTTATCTCTTTCTTATTCAAACAATTTAGACTTGTTATTGAATATGGAAAATCTGAAGTTTTTCATTTTTCCAGAATGCATGGCCTCTTCAATCCACTCTCACTAGACCTCAGCTGTTTTAGAGGTTCCATCCTCAAATACAAGAACACCTGGTACTACCTTGGGTTTATGTTTGACAGAAAGCTGTCTTTTCAACAACATATCAATTTATACTCTAATAAAGCATTGTCAACTATCAAGTATATGAAAATGTTCAGAAACTCTATATGAGATCTTCTTCCTCATCAAAAACATCTTCTTTACAGAACATATATACTTTCTATTACACTCTACAGTTTTTCTTTGTGGCATTACAACAAGGTGCTACTCTTATACCTACTTGAAAAGCTCAGGAAAATATAACATCAAGCTGCCTTATAGATACTAAATGCTTTCTGCACTTTTTCTTTCCTAGGAATAGAAGCCATCACAGACTTAATTATAATTTATTTACACTTCCAAAAACTTAGTGGAAGATAATAACTCAAAACAGCTACTTTTCCATCTAACCATACTATCAGATCCCTTCTCAAAAACAGACACACTAATAAAGTGTGTTATTATTACCTTTCTTTGGAAAATATGACTTCCAACCAATACCTCAAAATTAAGAGTTCTATGATAAATGCAAACAATCATCTCAATGGAACTTTTCCATCACTTAACACTTTAAATAGCAAAATTTCTACTAGAATTAGACTAATTGACTCTTTTTCTAGTTGTTTTTCATTTTATATAGTGAACTGCAAAGACAAGGAAAGCAAAAATGCTTATTTTTGCAAACTCAATAAAATTATTTTCAAAGTCTCATCAAAAGCTAACTCAGTTATTATTATCTTAGATGCTAGTATCAAAGATAATATTGCTACTTCCATTGCTTATGTTTACTCTTGCTCAAATCCTATCAAGAAAATACTTTATCATACTATCAATATTACCATGACTGAAGCAAAATTAGTTAAGCTACTTAATTTTCTGACATATTATCATCATTACTGACTCTATCCATATGACTCAAAGAATTTTTGATTCCATCACTCATCTTTATCAATTACAATTGATTGCTATCTCAAAAACTTCAGATCATATTTCAATAAACACCCTGATAATTCTATTGAATTCTGGGATTGCCCAAGTAATGATAAGTGGCTACTTCATGTATTGGTTGACTATGACATAAAAAAGTTCAACATCTATCCTCTCTATCCCTACAAGATATTACAGGACTTCAGTAAAAAGAAAGAATACAACAACTATATTAAAAACTGGCAAATATTCTTTCAAGCATCTGATTTAAAGGAAAACACTTCCTTGAGTTACTAGATGATGAACTCAATACTATTGAACTCTCATATATCCAAGAGGATTCATAGATCAAGCATTTCAGACATTCAAATTTGTTATGCACAAGAGCTATAAGAGCAATTAACAATTACACCCCAATTGGTAAATATTATCTGAGATTCTTTTTTAAAAAAGATTTTAGTTGTCCATGCAGTCCATATCCAATAGAAACAAAATGTCATATCCTACATAATTGTAGGAAGTTTAACAACTATTGAAATCAAATGAGAGATACTATCAGTCAGTTTGTTTCTTTTCTTGAGTATAACTCAAATGCCTTCTCTTTCAGAGAAGGCATTACATAGCAAAGCAATCTTGCTGCTCATTTAGTAGCTAGTTTATTTTATTTCCTCTTTATTTTCATTTTCATTTCATTTTCATATTGTCTCTTTCTTATATAATATAGTTATACTATAGCTGTTATGATTGATGCCTTGAGGATGCATCATGGAAATAGACATAGAATATGATGATACAATTGGCTGTACCAAAGTAGTCTCAGTCAGCACCTCATGTAGTAAGTGCTCTTGTCTTGCTTTATTCTTACTGCTCCTTCATGTTCTCTAACTCATATGCTTCATGGACTACACATGGCTTAGTAGTATATATAGTGTAGATACTCTTTTGTATCCTTATACTTTACCAATTCTATTCACTCTTATCTTCTCTCAAGTCTTTGTCTAAGTACAACCTAAGCTCTAGCTTAAGATCATAACATTTGGTAAAACATCAACGAGTTCACTTTGCAAGAGAGGTGCATACAAATGAAACTAGACAGAATTATCTGTCAAGAACAAAACACATGTAGTGCAAACTACAAAGAGGGACCAAGATGAGTTCCAGAAGAACAAACAATATTAAGGCATTGTCAGAATGACTAGGATCTCTACAGATCATAGAAAAAGCCTCAAGTGAGTACAAACAAATGGACACAGAAATGTCAGTAGCACCAGCAGCAAACAGTAAGAACACACAGGCAGGAATGCCAAAGAATATGGTACTAGACCCAGGATAGTTTGATAGTGACTGTTACAATTGATGCCTTCTGGAGACAGCATAGAGAAGGGCAAAGGGTATGATGATACAATTGGCTACGCTATAAAGTAATCTCAATCAGTGCCTCATGTAGTAGGTGCTATAACTTCACCTGATCCTTATTACCTCCTCATGTTGTTTACCTCATGGACTGTACATTGCTTTACTACCAACTAGTATATATAGCGTAGATACTATCTTGTATCCTTATACTTTACCACTTCTATAAATCTCTTAACTTCTCTCAAACCTTTGCCTAAGTGCAACCTGAGCTCTAGCTTAAGGTCGTAATAGTAACTGAACGAAATTTAAAGACTGGTAGAGAGGAATAAGACTGTTCTTCAAGAGTAATAGGGTCATGGAGACTGATGACAGAATCACGGCAATCCTAGCTTGCCTCAGAGGAGATGTAGTAGGCATTTACATACAGAGAAAGCTCAATAAGCTAGACAAAGAAACTGGAACCCAGAATTGGGAAGAATTTGTCTGGGAGATTAAGACTATATTCAGTGACAAGACAAAGACAGCAGATATCAAATGAAAGATAGAAATCTTCAAGCAAGGGAAGAAGAATACAGCAGATTTCATGATTGAGTTTGATGCACTAGCCATGAAGGCTGATATAGATGAGCTACATGCTATCTTTTTGTTAAAGAAGAATATACGACATGACATCATCAAAACAATATTGGGGTATCTACCGATAGCTATGCCAGAGACACTTAAGGAGTGGAAAGTGGCAATAACATCAGTAGGACAGGGATACAAGTCCACAGAGGAATGCCACAATTATAAGACAAGCACTAGAACAACATACAGTAGATGAGGACAACCAATGGACATTGGAAAGTCCAACGAGAACTTTAAAGACAAGAAGCCTAAGTGCTTCAACTGCAACAAGTACAGACATATGGCAAAGGAATGCTGAGCAAAGAAGAAGGAATGAGAAACCAGAACATGCTTCAAATGTGACAAAGAAGGATATATCACCAGAGATTGCAAAGAAAAGTAAATAATGAAAAAAAGAAAGGTCCAGGAAGAATCAGATAATGAAGACAAAAAGAGTAAGCAGGGTTTTGGCAAAGATCTTGAGTAGGTATGGTATAAGAGATCTCCCATGTAAAGTTCCAGAATAAATATATTATTCCAAATCACTGAAACAGTGAGGGAAAATGGGAATTAAATGTGTAAGCAGACATGAAGATGAAGAATAGCAAGAAATTAAAAATCAAGGCACTGGTGGACTCCAGATGCACACACACAGAAATCAATGAACAACTAGCTAAGAAGAAAAGAATTCAGATGAAATCGATAAACTTTTCATTTGAAGTTTTCAATGCAAATGGAACAAAAAATGGGGAGATGACCAAGGTGGCACCTCTAGAAATCAAAATCAATAGACACAAAGAAACACTGGAAGCAGCAGTAATGGACTTAAATGGGACAGATATGTTTTTGGGTTATGACTGGCTAGTTAAATATAACCCAGAAGTTAATTGGAAAAATGGAACCATCAAGTTTACAAGATATCCAGGAAGTTGCACAATGAAACATGAAGATATCAGGTTCAAAACCAGGAAGACAAAGGCCATGGAAACTATGGAAACCAAGGAGCAGCATAATGGTGAAATCAGCAAGAAACTGGATAGGACAAATCCAGAAGATCTACCAGAATACATCTGACCCTTCATACACTTATTCAACAAGAAGAAATTTGAAAAACTACCAGAAAGACGTGAATGGGATCATAAAATCAATCTTATAGAGGAAGTCCCAAAGGAACTTAATGCAAAAGCCTACATAATGACATTAAAAGAAGAAGAAGCTTTGAATTAATGGTTGGACGAACAACTCAAAGCAGGATTAATAGTGGAATCAAAGTCAAGATATGTGGCATCCTGTTTCTATATTCCAAAGAAAGATGAGTCACTATGGCTGGTTCAGGATTATAGGAAGCTCAATCAGGTCACGATAAAGGATAAGATACCATTATCTCTGATTGGAGAAGTAATAGACAAACTCAAAGATGTGAAGTACTTCAACAAATTAGACCTGATCTGGGGGTACAACAACATCTGAATCAAGGAAGGAGATGAATGGAAAGCTGCATTCTTAACAAACAAGGGACTATTCAAACTGCAAGTCATGTATTTTGGACTATGTAATTTACCAGAAACGTTCCAGAGGATGATGAATAGTATTTTTCAAGAGTTACTTCACAAAAGAATACTGGCAAACTACATGGATAATTTTGTGATACCAGCAAAGACCAAAGAGGAACTGGAAGAACAGACAATTAGGTTCTTAAAGATAGCAGAAAAATACAATCTGTGTTCCAAGAGATCAAAATGTGATTTTGACATAGAAGAAATCGGTATTCTAGGAGTGGTAGTAGGGAGAGAACAAGTTAAGATGGAACAGGAAAAAATCAAAGCCATAAAAGAATGGAAGACACTGATAAAAGTCAAGGATGTGGAGAGTTTCCTCAGATTCGCAAACTTTTATCAACATTTTATCCAAAATTTCAGCCATACAGCAAAACCACTAAATGAACTTAAAGGCAAGAAAGAATGGAAATGGGACAAAGAACATCAGAAGGCATTTGAGGAACTCAAAGAAAAGATAACAAGTCAACCAGTTCTTTCTCTGCCAAGAAGAGAGGGAAAATTCAGAGTAGAAATGGACGCTTCAGGACATGCTATAGGAGGAGTGCTATCCCAGGAACAAGATGGGAAGTGGAAACCAATAGCATTTCTATTGAGGATGATGCAACCTGCAGAAAGAAATTATGAAATTTATGACAAAGAGTTACTGGCAATAGTGGAAGCTTTAACTAAGTGGAGACAATATTTGTTGGATGCATTGGAAACATTCAAAATCTGGATGGACCATGAGAATTTGAAGTATTTCTAAGAACCTCACAAATTAAATGGAAGACAAGCAAGATGGTATCTGAAGTTGCAAGACTATGACTTCACATTATAACATATTCCAGAGAAGACGAACACCAAGGCAGACATACTATCAAGAAAAGACCAAGTAAATATGAAAGAGGACAACAAAGATGTTCAACTTTTAAAGGAAGAACTATGGTCAAGAAAAACAACAGCCGATATTATGATGATAGAAAGGAAGATGACAACAGATGAATGCGACATAATCAAAGAGATTAGAAGCAATACCAGAAAAAAGGAGGTGATCCAAGCACTGAAGAAAGAAGATGGATTGACATGGGAAGAAGATGGAGTGGTATACATGGAAGAAAGAATCTATGTGCCAAACAGCAAGAAAATCAGGGAAGAAATTCTAGAGGAAAATCATAACTTGGTGGATGTGGGACATCCAGGACAACAAAGAATGTTAGAACTAATCAAAAGAAACTATTGGTGGCCAGAAATTGAAGAAGATGTCAAGAAATACATACAAGAATGCTTCAAATGCTAGCAGAATAAAGTTCAACACCAGAAGAAGGCAGGAGAGCTACATCTACTGGAAATTCCTCAAGGGCTATGATAGGAGATTAGTATTGACATCATTGGACCTCTGCCCAGATCAAATGGAATGGATGCCATAGTAGTCATTATAAACTGATTCACAAAGATAATTTGATTAAAGATGACAACTATGAACATATCATCAGAAGGAATTGTGAAAATCTACAGAGATGATATTTGGAAATTACATAGAGTACCCAAGAAGATTCTCAGTGATCAAGGACCACAATTCACATTGAAGTTTATAAAAGAGTTTACAAAGGCACTAGGAACAAAGAAACAACTATTGATGGCATACCATCCCCAAACAGATGGTCAAACGGAAAGAATAAACTAGGAGATAGGAACATTTCTACAACACTATGTGAACTATCAACAAGATAATTGGATGGACTGGCTAGCTGCAGCAGAATTTCCAACAAGAAACATGCAGCAACCAGAAGGACACTATTTAAGTTAAACTTTGGAAGGCACACTTTGGAAGGCACCCATGGAAAGGTGACCTTGTGGTTCAGACAGAGATTCCATAAGTAGAAGAATTTCTTATCAGAATGAAGAAGAGTTGGGAACAGACAACAAAGATGATAGAAGAAGCACAGAAAATGATAAAGAAGCAATTTGACAAGAAAAGGTGGAATCCTCAAGGATTAAAGGTTGGAGACAATGTGTGGCTCGAAAACAAAAACATCCATTTGAATTGACTCTTAAAGAAGTTGGATAACAAAAGATATGGGCCTTTTAGGATCTCAAAGGACATTGGCTTAGAAGCATTTCAACTAGAACTTCTAGAAGGATGGGGGATTCATAATGTTTTCAATGAGGACCTGCTGATACAATATATGGAGCCGAAGTTCAAAAGACAACATAAGGAGCCAGCACCTCCATCAATGATTATTAATGAAGAAGAGGAATATGAAGTAGAAGAAGTCAGGAAGCATAGAAAATGTGGGAGAGAAACACAATACCTGGTGCATTGGAAAGGATATGGGGACGAACATGACCAATGGATAGCAGAAATGGGGTTGCCTCATACAAAAGAGGCAATAGAAGATTATTGGGCCAGATATTCAAGTTGAAACCTATAAAGAGGAGGGGTAAAATCCTATTTCAACTCAACAACTCAAGCATTCACTCAAACTCTTAAAGCAAATGTCTTCCCAAGTTTCCAACAACTATGCTACCACTCCTGTTTCCCCAAACCCATACATTTCCAGAAAACTAAACAACATGGACCAGGCTTAAGTCATGAAGAGAGAAAGAGAAGATTGGACAAGGTTATATCACAAGACATTGAAGAGGTTGGAGACGATGATAGATGTACAGAGAATGGTAAAAGATATCAAGAAGATGGCAGAAGAAGTGAACACAATGATAACAGAAGTGGAAGAATCTGTTTTAACAACAAGCATAAATAATAGAACAACAAATGCGATGAACATTGCTTAAATATCAGAGAACCTTTGATATCTGGTTCAAAGTGATATGGATGAATGAGTATTTCAGGTTCAGAGAATACTAGCTAATGAATTAGATTGATACAAGGAAAAAGAAAATAGTTATGTGAATGAAAATATTTGGGAAATACAAGACTTATATATTGATGAAGAACAACAAGAAAAGGGTAAAGGAAAGGTAAAAGAGGAAGAAGTGATATTAATCAAGCCATACAAAGTGTTAGAATCAATTTCAACCAGAAGCTCAAGTTTTATTGACAAAGAAATTGACAACCTCATCAAGTACATGAAATTCGTCAAGTCACACACTCAAACAAGAATATTCCGACCACTACCTCACTATCAATCACTTTGATCTAGGGGAGAGCAAGACCCTGACTTCTGGAAAGAAGTAGCAACCATATTGGTGGACAACAAACATAACTCAGAAACATCAAGGAATGGATATCCTATTAGGATGTTCCAAGGGGGACCACCATATGAACTATTCTTTATTGCAATCAATAATCAAGGACAAGTCATCATAGGTTCCAACAAGAGGACAGTTACAATGTATGTGGTAGGAGAACTGGAGGTATTGGTTTAAATTCATGAGGATATAAAAGCTGAAAACGGGGTATTGTTATGATTGATGCCTTGAGGATGTATCATGAAAATAGACATAGGGTATGATGACACAATTAGCTGTGCCAAAGTAGTCTTAGTCAGCATCTCATGTAGTAGGTGCTCTTGTCTTGCTTCATTCTTACTCTTCTTCATGTTCTCTAACTCATATGCTTCATGGACTATACATGGCTTAGTAGTATATATAGTATAGATACTCTTTTGTATCCTTACGCTTTACCAATTCTATTCACCCTTATTTTCTCTCAAGTTTTTGCCTAAGTACAACCTAAGCTCTAGCTTAAGGTCATAATAGTAGCTATCATAGTCTGCCCTTGTGCTCTATGTAATAAATTGTTGAATTCAAAGAAAAACAATAGTAGACTATGATAACTACATAATGTAATTACTTAAATAAATAAAAAAAGAAAAGAAAAAGAAAAAGTAAGAAATATAATACTATACTATGTAGAGAGTCAAATATAGTAAATATCTGATACTATATAATGCTTTTAGATTGAAGTCAAGAAAGAATATCTTTAAGTAACTCTCACTTAGGATTCCATAACTTTATATACTATATAAAGTATGTGTTCTTATCTCAATAGGAGAATTACTGTATATGCATGTAAATAAACTGTTGAGAAAAAACCTTAGCCTATATTTGCTAATAGAAGCATAATTGGTAATCAATCTAGTTGTTACAGTCACAAAACCTTAGAGTTGGTCAAGTAAAAGAATCTTGTATTGAATTAATACAAGAGAACTCGATAGAGAACTCTGTACAAGATTGTCTACCTTATATACTAATACCTAATGGTCCATGCGAGCTATTTCTAGCCTACCCTAAATGACCATGTGTATCACACATTGTATGACATCATCTCTTCCAGAATGTTCTATATCCTTTCATATATCATGTAACTTGTGATCTGCTGTGTGATAGCATGATCTTGTCACTCTAACCCTAGTTCTAAAAATAGAATAAAGGAAAATAAATCGAAAATAAAATAAAAATAAGAAAAGAAAATAAGAAAAGTTAAGTCTACTTTTTGCGTTCTTGATATTAGTGATGTGTACACATAACAAGTTGGAAAGATCAAAATTTTTCAGCCAAGTACTATCTTTCAAGTAGATAGAATGAATAGGTTGTATAAGCCTGCTACTCACCTGAGTTCCCATAATCAGTATAAATACTGCTAGTTAGCTGAAAAGTATAAGCTTTCAGTTAAATTGCCTTTTGGTATAGTTGGTTTGGTGCTAGCAGTCCAGCCTTATTACAAATTGGCTATCATCATTATTTAAATCAAGAAAATGTCTACTCTTGTAGTTGGATGATTGGAAATATATCTACCACTTTCTGACAATAGAATTTTATTCTTTTTTTCCTACTAAACTCCCATGATATTTTGCTAGGTAAAATGGGACTTATCTTATGAAATTTCAATTTCTTATCAACTAGTAAATGTAGTAGCCATTTATTATTACTAGAATAGTCCCAAAATGAAATTGAATTACTAGCATTCTTGTCAAAGAACTTCCTTAAGATATGGTGATAATATGTAGCTAGTATAGATAAATAGATATGTCAAAAATATGTTTGGTAGCATAAATAGTATCTTTGATGACAACAATATATATAATATCTTATATTTGAAATACTCAACTGATACTACATACTCAACTGATACTACATCTAATAACAAAAATTTCAGCTTCTGTTGATGATATGTTCATTGTATAATGAACAGTTTTTGCAATAATTTCATGTTCTCTCCAAATGTGTGAGACTAAAGTATCAATATTGTTTTGACACTTATGCCAGATATAATGAGAATAGTATCTTGGTTGTTGGATGAAAGGAAAAACAGTTAGAGAAATTATCTATAAGATAAAAACCAGGAGAAAGTTATTTGTTCAAACTGTCAAAGACTGGAAAAATCTCATTCAATGTCATGTGACTGCAGTCATGTGCCTCTTTGTCATCAAAGAAATAAAAAATAAAAATAAAAATAAAAATAAAAATAAACACTATTTAAAGATAATATTAACCAATAATTTTATTGAGGTGAAAATGAATGGGAATAAAACTGATGATAGCCTTAACTCCCTATAAAGGTGATGTATGAAAGACTTCTATTATCCATAGAGCTACTCTTCTCTGCATTTTCTTCAGTTCCTTAAGAGGTTGGTATAGTGGCACTCCTTTGAAATACCAGAGCTGAAAACTATATAAAACAATAGAGAAGGCACATATTCTATATAAGAGATGTTTGTGTGTTAGAGAGAGTTCTCTTGATGAATTGCCCAACATCTTCATGTCTTTGATTGTAGAAAGGGCTTTGTTAGCATAATATCAAATATAATGTTAAAAAGATAGTTTCTTGTCAAAGAAAAAACCTAGATATCACCATATATCCTTGGACCTGAGTAAGAGACCGCTTAAAAATGTTAACTCTAAAGGAGGTAGGTTAATGATTTTTTGTTGATCTCAAGAAATGGAAAACCTTTAATTTGTTGTGTTCAATTACTAGACCAAATTGGTCAAAGAGGGATGAAATAATGTTATAACTACAAAAAAAAGATATATTAGATTTTTCATAACTTTTCTTCTGAGAAACAAAAATACTATCATCAACAAATGAAAGAATCAAAACTAGAATAGAATTTAAAAGATTTGTAGTTCTTTTCTCAAATATATGAAAAATAGGAGCAATATAAAGAGCTAAAAGAATGGGAGAGAATATAGATCCTTGTCCAACACCAATATCAGCTTTGAAGAGTGGTGATGTAAAGTAGTTCCATATAGATTGAGTCTGTCTGTTAATTAGATAATTAGAAAAAAATGAGAGATTCTAGAATTAAAACCTGCTTTGTTAAAATCATCATCAGAAGTTGGTGATTTAGAGAAGGGAAAAATTGAGTAATATCAAAGGCAATAGTACTTGTATGGAGATATTTCATCTATTATGCTTACATAATATAGGTTAGAAAGAGACCAACATTGGATTATTAAATGCTGTTTAATACTATCCAGTTAATTTGAATGAAGAAAATTGAAGGTGATTAAATAAACTTGTATTCTGCTGCTCATTACTTTTTTGATTAGCTTTCCTAGCTTGTTAAAAAAATGATTGGATGAAAAGCCTTCAGATTATTATATGCTGATTTATTGGATTTATAAATAATGATAGAAGTCAATTTCTTGAAATATGATGGCCAATAGCGAAGATTAATACATACATTCACTATATTGATAATGTTGGTGATGTACTTGGAGTCTTTTGTAATTTCTTTAAGATGTCTCTAAGAGATATGGTCTAGGCCTGGAGTAGACAAACTACTATACTTTATAATATCTTCAATAATTTCAACTCTTGAGAAAAAAGACTATTCTATTTGTTGACATACAAAAATCTCATCAAGAAGATTAGCATTGATGGGCTTGTTTTGAGCAGCACTATATAATCAATGTAGTGTTTGCTATAAGTTATCCAGATTATTATATGGAAGCTTGTTGAATTTGATGGCTTCTATTGTAGATAGTTTTTGTTTCTTAATCCAGTTTATAAGGTCTCAAGGTCTCTTATTAGTTGAGGTGATTTCTTGAATTCTATTATCAAAAAAGACATGTTTTACTATTCTCATTGTTTTTTTTGTAGTTGATCCAATCTTTCTTCTTTCTGGAAGTATGGTAGATTGCTAAGTCTCTATTACACTTCTCAGTCTACCAAGATTTTAAACACTTTATAATATTAGTCTGTTTAGAGTATTTGTTCCAAAGGTTTTCTACTATAGAAGTAAACTCTTGAGTTAGATATTCAAGCAAATTACTATCAAGAATATTCTTCATATCTATATTACTTATTTGGATCTTGAGCTCTTTGACAAATTTTTTTCTCTTTGTTATTCTTGATTATAGTCTGTTTTTCCTCTTGAACAAACTCTTCTTTGATAATAATGGATACTGATAGCAAAGTATGGTTGAATGAGCTCTTTAGATTGGATGAGATTTGGTGATTGTTGAATTCTTCTGAATTAGTATAGAGAAACATCAAGTCTATGACTGAGTTTGAGTCTTGAAGGTTATTTACATATTAAGTGGGTACTAGATTGATAAACAATGATAATTTTAGATTAAAACTGTTAGCAATTTTATAGAGTGTATCTGTATATATTGAGTGATAGGGATATGATGAATTCCAATTATTGTCTCTGATATTGAAATCTTCTGTCATAATTACTTTATTTAAATTTATCTTAGTATCTTTTAGATACTTTTGTTGATTGTCTGAATAAATGTTGAGAATGAAGAACATAGTGCTATAGTTGAAAAAAAAGATTAAGTTAATATTTTGTTGATTGAAAATGTTCTTCCTTAGTGAGAATTGTAATTTGACTAGTTTGTTTTATGTAAGAATTATTGATAACTCTTGAATGGTTATTATTGATGAGAGATAATTTTGTAAATGTAACTCAAGATAGATGATACAGAACTCTTATAAGACCTTTCCCTTTATTAGACAAAGAACTTGGGGAGTTAACAGATAACTGACCAAAGTAGTTTCTAAATAAATAGAATGTCAAAGGTTTGGTCATTTACTAGAATCATATTAGTAAGAAACTTGTTCTTTTGAACATTTTGTGAAAAAATCTTGAAGTATTTTAAAATCACTGCTTACTACCATCCACATTTGAGTATTTTGAGTTGTGTTATAACTCAAAGATCTTAGAGCTGGTCAATGAGAAAAACCTTGTATAGGGTTATACAAGAGAACTCAATAAAGAACTCTGTACAGGATTGTCCATCTTATATACCTTAGACTACTGGTCTGTGCACTACTACTTTAGCCTATCCTAAGTGATCATGTATATACCTTAAGGCTACTATGTGTATAAAACATAGTATGACATCATTTTTTTCAGAACCTTCTACTGTTTTTCATCATGGTATATGATCATGTGACAGTGTGACAGTGACCTGTGACATCCCACTGATTCCTAACTCTAGTTCTGAAAATAGAATAGACTAAAAGGAAAATAAAATAAAATAAAATAAAATAGAGTCTAATCTTTGCATTTCTAACAAGTTAGCTCTGATTTCTCTGAACTTTTAATATTTCTTCATATACCACTCCCTATCAAATCTGTGTTTCAGAAAGGATAGCTGTTGCTATCTACTTAGTACTTCTCTTTGCAATTGATATATTTGAATAAGTGAGTATATAGTTTACCCTTCTTTATTTCAAGTCTAAGAGGGTTCATTTTAGAATTTGTCTTATAATACTATGCCATCTCTCTGTAATATTTGATTTTATAGGGACTGTTACATTTTTGGCATTTAGTACTATGTAAACAACAAGTAAAAGTGATATGGTCCTACTTTTAATAGTTCTTGCATTAAGGATCTTCTAAGTTCATGTGAGTTCCTCTCATAGCTGTGATATTATAACTTACATTGAAATATCTATTAATAAGCTCTTTAACTTTTATACTATTTTGGGAGTTCTAAATATCAATCCATATGACAGTCATATCTAACTTTGGAAATGCTTTGATGATATGTGGACAAGATACTAAGACAATGTTATTGAAAATATAAGCTTCCTTGATTATCATTTCTATCATGTTAGATATAATAGGTAGATTTATGTTCTTCAGGAAGTAGGGAACTTCTAAAACTTTAAGGTATAACTTGGATTGGGAAAGATAGGAGCTCATAACAATGACATTGTTTGAATTAATATTGTCCAGCTCTTTGATATACCTCTCCACTATATTCAAGTTAGAGGAAGCTACTGCTTTATTAGTAGTGATAACAATTCTTTTGTTATTAGAACAAATATAGTTAGTAGAAACATTATATTTTACATTTTTAAGAAGTTTGTTGATATTTGCAATATGAGCATTAGCTTGTGTGATGATGGCCTCTGAGTTGTTAGTGCTTATAGGAATAACTATTTGCTTTCTAGAGGAGTCTTTGGTAGTTATATTGATTTTAGGTTTTCTTCTCTTTATTCCTTTGTTGTTTATGATATTGTGAATTTCAATGATCTTGTTAGATGGCAGTTTTGGGAAAGCATCTTTAATCTTAATAATGTTCTTGATATCTTCTTTAGATGCCTGAGTATATGATAGGTTGTTTGAGTTCAATGTTTGATTCTTTTTGAAAAATTTTGATTTGGCTAAAACACTTTTGCTAGGTCTCAGTGAGATAGACAAGGGAATTCTTGAAATATAAGCCTGTTTACCCTTAATAGGAATTGAAGTTTGTGCTAGTTTTTTATTGAATTGAGAAGATATGCATTACCTAAATGTTATATCTTTATCATTAGCAGTTAACCTGTCCTAACTAGATCTATATATAGTAGTAATAAACTTCTAAGCCACAAAACTGAAATCTGCAATTTGAGGAATGTCTTTGATATTTCTGTTATTCAAAGGTCACTGTTTGATGAAGGTAGCTATCCTAAGAAGGGAATATATAATATTTTTTATGTCACCAACTAAGTATTCATTAGTACCAAACAATGAAATTGGAGCAAAGTTGCCATCCCACAGCCAGGTTAGTTGTTCTGATATGAAATTACCAAGGGTTCCAATTCTGGAGGAGACAATATGTTATTAGTATCATTGCTATGAGATACATACATGGGATTGCCTATATATTCCAAAGGTACAGTTTTTAAGGAGTATAGAAAGAGCAGGTTCTTGAGACTCCCCCTCTCTATTTGTTCTGCTCATATTAAGTTTGCAGACTGGACTTGTATGCATTTTGCATAATCCATATAGGAAGCAGCAAAATTGACAGACATTTCTCTTGAGCTATTAGAGCTTGGAGAAGGAGATAGGGAGCATTCTCTAGGTGGATTGACTTCAATATCCATTGACTGCTATTTAGATAAGAAGAATTGGTTAGTTTGAGATATGGAGGTAGAATGATTCAGTATATTTGCTAATTCTCATTTGGGTGCTACCATACAAGATGGTGATAAAAGAGAAAGAAGCAATGGTTTGAGGATAACTTACCATTGTTGTAGCAACCACTAGACTGAATTGTCCAATGATCTCACTAACGAGTAAAGCTCAAAGTGGGCTATGATGTGGGAATTCACAAGAGAACTCGACAAGGAGTCTCTTCTTAATTAGAGTCCT
>Ga0157367_1000233_pt1 | contig 28902 bp, 17 predicted proteins | sample AttbisABBM2_FD_113142 | JGI IMG/M metagenome (GOLD analysis project Ga0157367, IMG submission 113142) | Fungus gardens microbial communities from leaf cutter ant in Botucatu, State of São Paulo, Brazil - Atta bisphaerica ABBM2 | ecosystem: Host-associated > Fungi > Mycelium > Unclassified ... | reverse complement strand
TTTTGCCTAAATTGTCAGGTACAGTTCACACCAGGGGTGAAAGTCTACAAGATTAACTCAGAGATGTGCAGACTTGTTGAACAACCTTGGCTTCAGCTTATGTACTATGCCATCTATGTTAGAGTTGCAAAGCATAGAATTATATTTTTCTATTTTTATTTCCTTTTTTCATTTATTTATTTAAGATTGAAGTTTAGTGGATGTCATCATCACAATTATCACATGATGTGTCCCACATGTCACATGGTTATGAGGGAACATAGTAGAACATTTTAGAATAATGATGTTATATAATATACTTAACATATATTAACCTTATAGCATATATATGGTCTTTAGGGTAGACTAGATGTAGTAGTAGCATGGACTATTCAGTAGAGTATAAAAGGTAGACAACTTTGTACTGGGAATACCATTGAGTTTTCTTATGATAACTCAATCCAAGAATTCTACTTCTAACTTTAACTCTAAGTCTTAAGTCATAACAATCTGTCTGCTATATGATCACAACTTTAGATGGGAGAAAGAAGTCTGAGATGGGAGTGAGTACTGATTGGTGTATTGCCATTGAATACCAGAGATCCAGTTCAATAAGAATTATCTTTATTGATTATCAGACTAGCAAACTATAGTATAACTACTAGCTTTATATACAAGTGTTTAATATAGAAGATGCTCAAGGTTTCAGTGGTATAGCCTCTATTGCCCCAAGCAGAGGTTTTAGTGGTAGAACACTGACAGACGTATGACTCCATTATAGAAGACTGAGTCAAATAGGAGTATTCCCATTATGAAAGATAGAATACCCAGATAGTTATATCACTGCCACATGAATGCATTGTGAGAAAGATGGCCATCATAGAAAACAGGCTTGTATGGTAGATATTGAGAAGATAGTATCACTGCAGATATGTATACTCTAGATGGGTAGACTTGGCATATGACATAAATACAGTAAGTATCTACAATATGACTGTAAGTATGAGTAAGGATAAAGTAAACAAGTAAACTTATCTTAGAAGGTTCCAGAATGTGGAATGTGACTAAGGTGAGTATTGTCCAATGTATGAATATATACTATTTATGTGAAATAATAATAAGAAAGAAAATTTAAGACAAGTAATCCATGCATTGGTTTAAGTGATTATGCTATAATACAATAATCTATATTCTTATAGTAGTTTTATAAAGAGATCAACATAGTCAGTAGTCAGAATATAATTGAAAATTACTTAGCTGAGCTTTGTTCTTTGTTTGACAAAGTGGTATTTGATATTGATATGCTTTGTTTGCTAATAGTTTTGATTATTTGCTGTTTGAAGTAAATATATTTTTATTAGTATGAATAACAACTGGTATAGTTGTTGATAGCCTAACCTTATTAAAAAACTTGGTAAGCTAGAATACTTGCTAGGTTGTTTATATAAAGACAATGTACTCTACTTCTATAGTAGATATTACAACTATTTCTTGTCATTTAGTTTTGTAGAAAACTAGTTTGCTAGTAACAAAGAATACATTTTTCTCTATTAATTTCTATGTGTCTTGGTCTCCAGCAAAGTCTGAGTCAATATACTTATAAAAAACTAGTTTGCTACTAGTATAGTATGTAATCTTATGATCTAATATTCCTTTTACATAGCATGAGACCTATTTTAGAGTATTTCAGTATGCTTTCCTTGTTAGAGTTATAAAGCATAGAAAACTGGTGAAGATATCAGAGTTGCAAACTAGAAATCTTATTTTATTTTCTCATTTTCTTTTTTTTTAAATTTCTTTTCTATTTTATTCTATTTTATTTTTTAACTTAGAATTAGAGTTTTAATGTGACATCACTGTTACTATTACAACTGTCACATGATCATATGACATAAAGAAGGTTATAAGAGGTTGTGGAACAAATGTTGTCATACAGTATGATAACAGCATATTAGTCTTATAGAAAGCATATATACTTTAGATATTATAAACTTAAGACTTTAGAGCTAGCCAAAAGGAAGAACCTTATATAGAGTTTATACAAGAGAACTTAATAGGGTTCTCAGTATAAGATAGTCTATCTTATATACTACAGAATATACTTTGTGTGCACACTACAACTATCCTACTCTAAAGTATATATGTTTACTATAAAGACTACATATATAGACCTATATAATATAAAATTATTATTCTAAGGCCCTCTATATTATGTAGTAGTGTGATTATGATTATGACTGCATCATGTGATGTGTGATATCACACTACACTCTGATTCTCTATTCCAGAATAATAATAATAATAATAATAATTAATTAAATAAAATGAAAATGAGAGATAAAAATAAAAAATAAAAATAATTAGAGTTTACTATCTTTAATTCTAATATTACTCCCCCTTCAAGATTTCTTCTCCAGAGAAACTGACTTCCATTTCTACTAGTTTCTCTCTAACTTCTTCAGATATTCATTCTCAAACTTTCCATTATCCCACCCATATAATATCTTCACTATATATTTTCCTAGTAGTTTTCCTCTCTTAAAGTCTCTTTCTTCTACCTTATCTAACTTCTTCTATCTTCTAACTTCTGCATTCAACCTTTCCTTAAATTCTACTACTACTTCTTTTGTGTTTTCTGAATCCTCCTTCTTTTTCTAACTATTGTACTCTACTGTAAATCCCTTCTATCATACTAAATACTTCATTACTTCCCTCACTTTTCCTTTATTTAGTATTTTTTCTATTTCCTACTCCTTAACTTTTTCTATCTCTACTGGTTTTACTTTTTCTAACTTCTGTTCTTCTATCTATTCTTTATAATGTACTACTTGACTGAAATTTAATACCAGGTGAATTCTCATTAACATTGGCAATCATAGTTTGATCACATTGGTAGAAACTACCTTTTCAATAATATATGAACTTACATATTAGTCTACTAATTTCTTTGCCAGTCTTTCTTTGAATACCAAATATTTTATACTCAATATCATCCTATCTCCTATCTTCTATGCTTCTATCTCTTTTCTTTCCCTATCTGCTTGTCTCTTTATCTCTTTTTATGCCTTCTTTAATGCTGCTCCTATCTCTTTCTATATTCTCTTCATTCTTTCTGCAAACTCTATTGCTTTTTTCATCTTTCTTTTTCTACTAATATCTATTCCCATCCTCAGCTCTCTTCCATAGTTTACCATTAATGGAGATATTAGTTGTCAAATGTGTCTTGTTGTTAATTACAAACTTAGCTGATACCAGCCATTCTGGCTAGTTCATTTGTCCATGATCTACAAAAAACCAAAGATATTGTTCTAACTTTTGATTTATCTGTTCTGTTTGTCCATCAGTTTGTAGATGGAAAGACATTGACAGCTTTGTCTCAATTCCCAACATATTATTCAACTCTTTTGTTATCTCTACTGCAAACTGTAGATCCCTATCTGATACTATACTTTCTGGCAACTCATGCAACTTCCATATATTATCCTAGAACAATCTTGCCAACCCTTCTGCTAATATCATATTTTTTCCAGCTACCAATGGTAACTTTGTAATGAAATTTACTGTCAAGTGTGTTCATAGCTTCTCTGGCACCTCACTTAGCTTTAACTTCCCCACTTGTATTTCTGTTCTATTCTTTATTCTCTAACACATGTTATATTCTTCTATATATCATTTTATATCTCTCATTACTTCTGGCCACTAATAATTTCTCATTATTAATTTTGTTGTTTTCCACTTTTCTCCATGTCTAGCTACTAGTGCATTATGGTGTAACCAGATCATTTCTACTCTCAACTTCTTATATATACCTTTTCTTCCTATAATACTAGATCTTCTTCTATCTGCCACTCCTCTCTCCACAATACTTTTACTCCTGCTTTCTTCATCTTCTCTACTAATCTAACTACTTTCTTATTCTTACTCCTAGTTATTTTTATTTTTCTATTATATCTACTTTGGGTTCTTCTATCATTACTTCTGATAAACTATAAATCCATTGGTTCTTATTAAGTATCTTGTTGTTTAAGTATCTGGTTGTCTTCAGTCTCTACTTTTCAGTCTGGTCTTCTACTAAGTCCATTTTTCTTCCCCAATTTTGTGTTTGGAACATGTTTTCAAAGTAGTGTTAAATCTTAACAGGTAAAGTATCCAACAAGCTTATCTTCTGTTCAACTTTTGCACTTTCTTGAAATATTCCAAATTCTTGTGATCTATCCAAGCCTTGAATTTGAACTTGGCACCTTCTAACAAGTACCTCCAATTTTCCAACCCTCTTACTGCTAGCATTTCTTTATTATGAATTTCATAGTTTTTTTCTATCTCATTCAGAGATTTTGAGAGAAAAGCTACAGATTTCCACCTTCTTTTCTATAAATTTCTAATATTGCTTCTTCTTCTTCTTCTTCCTATATTTTCTATTCTTCTACCAACCTTTTGACTTCTATTGTTCTCTTATTCTTCCTTTCTTCCTTTTTCTTTTCTTCTTTCTCTTCTTGTCTCTTTTCTTTTTCTTTTTCTTTTTGCCACCCCAATGTTTCTTGTTTTGATCTTTACTACTTTTCACACTTCTCCAGACACCTCATCATTTTCACCTCTCCTGTTTTCTAGTCAATCTCATGGTTGTAGTATAGTGTACAAGCTATGGTATTCTCAATATTACACTTTACTTTTGCTCTCCAATAACATCAATCTCTATCCTCTCCCTATGTTCCTGATAATAGATATTCACTTCCACTATATACTCAATAGGCTCTTCTTTATTCAAAGAACTTTTAAAATTCCTTACATATACTAGCTTTTCAATTTTCTTTAGTTTAAACCCTTGTTTTCTGGCAAACTCCAAACTTATAACTAGCTCTGTTGCTTTACTATCCAACAATACCTCCACTGTTATTTCTTTCTGTATATTGATTCTCTCCAATTCAATCTTTACTGTTACTTCTCTTAACATATTCTTATTATCTAGGTTGCAAACAGATATATTCTCTGCTACTTTACTAAGCATAGCAAACCTATTTATAACCTAATTGAGGACTATTAGGTTCTCTCCCCTATTTAAATTGTTCCTTGTATTCTAGTTGTCCTCATACTCTATCCTTCTTTCTTGGCTTATAATTCCTTATCTCCTACAATTCTATGTAAGATAACCAAAATCCCCACAACTATAATAGTTCCTTTCTCTATCCACATCTATTATATATGGATCTCTCCTCATTTCTTCTCCTCTTCCTTGACCTTACAGAAGATTTCTGACCACTACTTCATTTGTCCTTTCCACTCCTTTTATTAGAGTAGGCCTTGCTGGTACCTGCTATACCTCTTGTCTTCTTAGCTATACTTGTGGTAGAGATAATTGTGGCCTGAATCTCTCTAAATTATTCTCCTGTCTTTGTTTTTGGTTTCCATTCCTTTATCTTAGTCTTTCTTCTTCCCTACTTTTCCTCCAATGTCTGTCTAGGTTAGTAGCATATTTGTACTACTGTTTAATGCTTGTTGGAGGTCTTTCTGCCTCCATCAACTTTCTCTATATTGTTCTATTTATTTTCCTCTTAAATTCTTCTACTAACACTCTTTCCTCATATCTACTGCCTCTTGCTACCCTTGAAACTCCTATATAAATTCCTTTATTGTCTTCCCTCCCTGTTCTATCCTTCTGAGTTCTGCTACTTTTACTGATTCTTTGTCTTCTCCTCCAAATTCTTTTCTTAATTCTAGCAAAAATTCTCCTACTGGCCCAAACTCTGCTTCTCCTAATTTTAAATCTTCCAACAAGTTTTCTTTCCACACATCTGCTGATCCTCCTTGTACATATGATAATACCCATTGTATTTATTCCTCTACTGTAGTATCTCTCATCTTTATCCTCAGATATAGTCTGTATGCTGTAATAAATCCCCCTATCTTCTCTACTTCTTCACTGAATACTGGTGGTTTGGCCACCTCAATATTGGACCCTGTGTTAGGTCCTCTTATTGTCCCTCCTTCTATTGCTGCTAGCAGGGCCTGAATTTGCACCTGTATTACTGTTAACTACTCCTACTACTGTTGAATATTTGCTCATAATTTATTGAGCTATGTTAACTCATATTGTATTGAGGGGATGATAATATTGGTGAAGATGGTAATGATAGTAGTAGTAATGTTGGGGAGAATAATGTGTAAAGAGATAATAGAAAGGAGTTGGTGCTGGTCTCACTCTTAGACTCATACTCAGAGCTTAAAGTAATCTCTGTAAGTACTAGTGGGTTCTCTACTTGTCCCATCTTGCACTATCTACTGACTACTTAACCTACTAACTACTGTCTTAGGAAAGTGTAAACAATTTTGACCTAAGAAGATTATTTTACTCTAAACAAAATCTTAATAATACTTGTTGTTCTCTTGTGTGTACTAGTTATAAGGAAACCAACAGCACAGAGCTGATAGGTAAAGAAGTAAAGAATATATCTATACAAGATTATTATGCTTATTAAGCACCAGTTGTTATGGCTCCAGTCCTTAGTGTTTGAATAGAAGAGGAACCTTGTATAGGGTTTATACAAGAGAACTTGATAGAGAACTCTATACAGGATTTGTCTACTTTATATGCTAAAGCACCTGGTCCATACTAAGTTTTTCTAGCCTACCCTAAACTAACATGTGTGCACCTCAAGGCCAACAGATGTTGTACATATTATACAATGTTATCCTTTCATGCCTTTCTTCTTGTGTTCATGGGTTTAACCCTAACCCTAAGTTCTAAAAATAGAAAAGGAAAATAAATCAAAATGAAAATGAGAAAGAAAAAATAAAAAGAGACCAAGTCCACTTTTCTCGATCTTAACACTAGTGGGCTTTAATGAAAAATAAACAATCAAGCTTTCTCTGTCTAACTAGTACACCTCTTATATTTAAGGTCTAGTAATTCTTATTGACTAAAAGACTATGTTGTTCCTTGGTTAAGAATAATAAGTGATGAAAAGGGTATGAGAGGGCTTTGTGTTGAGCAGTCTCTGAAAAAGGTAATTGAGTTCTAATGTTACAAACTTAAAACCTTAGAGCTGGCCAAAAGAAAGAACCTTATATAGAGTTTACACAAGAAAACTTAATAGGATTCTCAGTACAAGATAGTCTATCTTATATACTACAGGACATGATTTGTATGCATATTACAACTATCCTACCCTAAAGTACATGTGTTTACCATAAGAACTATATGTATAGGCCTATATGGTATAATATTATTATTCTAGAGTTCTCTATAACATATAATAGTGTAATTATGATTGTGACTGCATTATGTGATGTGTGATGTCACACTACACCCTGATTCTCTGTTTCAGAATAATAATAATTATCATTATTATAAATAAATAAATAAAATGAAAATGAGAGATAAAGATAAAAAAAGAAAATAATTAGAGTTTACTATCTTTAATTCTAATATTAGGGTAGAGTAGTTATAGTGTGTACACAAACCATGAACTATAGTATATAAGGTAGACTAGTTTATATCTAAAACTTTATTGAATTCTCTTGCAATTACTCAATCTAAAGTTGTTCTTTCATATAACTCTTTGAACTTAAGATCATAGCAGAAGAGATAGAAAGTAGAAGAATTAAAACTAGTGGAAGTTAATAGAGTAGAAGAATGGGAAGTCAATAAAATTCTAAACAAAAGAAAAGTATGAGAAGTGATGAAGTATTTAGTGTGTTGGAAAAAGTTTACAGTAGAGAATAATATCTGGGAAAAAGAGAAGGATTTAGAAAATGTAAGAAAAGTAGTAGAAGAATTCAAGAGGAGGATGAATACAAAAATAAGAAGATAAGAAAAGTTAGATAGGCTTGAGAAAAGATATTTTAGAAAAGGAGAATTACCAGGAAAGTATACAGTAAAAATATTATATAGATAGAATAATAGAAAGTTTAAGAAAGAATATCTTAGAAAGTTAGAAAGAAACTGGCAAAGATGGAAGTCAGTTTCTCTTAAGGAGAAATCTTAAAAGAGAAGTGATGTTAGAGTTGTGAATAATGGACCAGACTTTATTATATATTTCTTTGGTTTTATTTTCTTTCTCTCATTTTATTTTATTTTATTTGGAGTTTTCTTTTCTTTTTTTTTATTTTGGACTTAGGCAGAAGAAGTGGCATGATGTCACTGTCACTGTAATACCATCATGTGATATAGAAAAGATTATAAAAGGTTTTGAAAATAAATAATATTATACAGCATAGCAACAACATGTTGGCCTTATAGAAAGCATATATACTTTAGAGTAAGTTAGTTGTAGTATGTGCACAGACTATAGTCTGTGGTATATAAGATAGACTAGTTTGTACTTGGAACTCTATTGAGTTCTTTTATGTTACTTAATACAAAAGTCATCTTTTATCTTTACCCAAAGGCTTAAGTCATAACATTCTCAGAGTTGTGAGTAAAGTGTAATAGGAAATTTATTAAGAAGGAGAGGTCTAGGTATATAGTCACTTAAAGCTACATTAGTGAGTCAAGTACTTCATAGTATGAAATATTCTTTATCTTGTTAGCCTTTTCTAGTAAGTTGGAGTAGTAATTAATAGTTAGCATTATTTCTGGTAGTAAAGATATTAATATTGGGCTATAAGTAGATATATTGAATTATTCTAACATTTGATTACTATAGACATACTAAGATAATGTTATAGCTAGTTTCTAATTCTAATTTGGCTATAGCTTTACCTTTTCTTATTAATGAAGTACTAAAAATATTGTTTGTCCAGGTTGATGTTAGGAATAGACTAGCCACTAAACTAGTTACATTAAAAGTGCACAATGTCAAGCTTAGCTTTGATATCTAGCTAGTATTATATATATACTTTATACTATACTTGAGGTAATTGTAAATTCATCATCAACTACTAATAATCAAATTGTTATGGCAACTACTAGCCAAGATAGTCAATAGTATACTAAGTAGTTTTATAGAACAAGAATCTCATAAGAATCACAAGAGAACTTGACAAGAAATCTCTGATATATTGCTTTTTACTATAGTATATGCTTTTATCAAGCCTAGTATTCTATTGTCTCTCAACTTAAGGGCAAACATCTACTTTAACCTGACAATCTTTAGTCTATTAGCCTTTAGACAATTTAAAAACCTCTCTCTTTCAACATCTCTATTATCAGATAAGAAACATACCTAGAAGAAGAAACTATCTACATGAAAATTACAGAAGATATTAAAAAAGCATGGAAATATCATCTGATATATATGAATATGAATCTAGGATGGCTTTGGCTTCAGCAGATATACTGTATCTCTGCATATTATAGTAGTCATATTTGGGAAGAGAAAATTAATGGAAAATAAATCATAAAGGAAGTTAGACTTTTGAGTATGAGTATTTAGAATAGTGTATTATGTTAGTTTATTTTCAAGCCAAGAAATTACAAAGTATCTATGTATCTTAAATACTGATACTAAGACTATCTAAGAATTAGAGGAAATAAGTGGCTAACTACTCTAAGTATACTAAAGTCCTTGAAAATAGAGTTCAGAGTTCTATAAAGATTATGAGAAACTATGTAATCAGTAATGGAGTAATCAGACATGAAAGGAAACCAGGTAGATCTATACCAGAAAAAGATAAGTAGACTAGAAAGATGTTACAAACTTCATTCAACTTATATCTCCACAACTAGTAGACTGATTCTTACAAACCAAGTTGTACTAGGAAGCTTTAAATGAGGGCTATTTGTATATATATAGGATGTACAAAAGTAACAAAAGATTACTGAGATATCAGACCATCAGTAACTATAAGTTTCATTGGTTATTATCTCAGAAATAACTGAACAGATTCCCATAATCAAACTTGTATTGGAAAGCACTTATCAAATGATTTTTAATAATATGTTATATATCATATGGAGATCAGTATTTATAAAGATACAAGTATATCAATATAGTGACATAATTAGTTATCTTTTAAAATTAGCCTGACATCTACTATGACAGATAACAGCCCTACCAAATATGAGTTTTGATTATGTGATGGAAATAGTTTGCATACAGACCATTTCATCAATTATTATCTCTTATTATTATTGACATCTATATTAATCTTCATCATCAAGAAGATGCATATTATCAACTAGGGTTTCAGATTTGGGTCCAACGCTACTACTATGAGCTTTAACTCTCTGAAACTTACACCTGGACAAGATATCAACATGGAAACCAATTCCATTGAAGCCATGTTCAATTTGGATAACAATTTGGATGAGGTGAGAGGCTGTTCTTTGAACATGAGTATATATAGGCCTAGATTCCCCTCACTTTTATCAACCAAAAGTAGAGAGGAGTATCATATTTGAGTCAAACAGGATAGCAATAGGATGGATGAGGATGAGCCTGCCATCCTTTCAAGTAACTTCAGTCTTGAATATGAGATCCAGAAGGGTCAGAATTATCAAGTTAGCAAGGTGGCTGACCCCACCATTGATACGAGAATGCAAGGTGGTTCAACTGCACAATCTGCCCTCAACCAGCCTTCCAGTGAAAGCATGTTCAACATATACTTTAATTATGACCCCAATCAAGCTTTGGACCCCAAATCTTGGGACAGCAACTTCCATGTCATCTCTTTGCACAGCTCTATGGAGCATCTCACTTCAGATGCCCTCAATGTTAAAGAGTCCCTTATTAGAATAAAAAAATACATTTCTGGTAAATCTATTGACAGTGTGAAAGCTAATGAAGTTAAGGATTTCAGAGGCATGGGTGAAGCCCTATGGGAATTCATCAATGCAGTCTATGAATCTCAATAGGACTCTCTTTTTGTGGAAAACAACACTACATTCAGAAGCAAAGTCAAAGTGAAGTTCAACCCTCAGCCTAGAAAATTCCCTCTTTCCAGCAACAATAAGGATACAGCCAAACTGACTTATGTCTCGCCTATACCTCCTCCAATTCCAGCAAAATCATCGAAGGAGGTAAAAGAAATCTCAAAATATTTCAAGAAAACTGAAAATCCCACTATGAAGAAATCCTACACTCAGGCTTCTTCCAACTTGATTAACAATAACAATACCTCAAGTGTTGCTATAAACACTTTAAAGATCAAAGAAGCGTTCTCAAAGCTTTCAAATAAGAAAATCAATTCTATTCAAAAAGTCATCAATAGGGACAATGCTAAACCAAAGCCGAGGATCAATATGACTACTAAAGGTCCTTCGCATAAACAAATCATCATTCCAATGACAAATGAATTGGGTAAAAGGTTCACCAAGGATTCAGCTTCTCACATCACCAATATCAACTGCATTCTTAAAAACATAAAATCTAACATTTGTGCTGATTATATCAGTTCAGATAACAAAGGTGTCAACATCATTACCAATAATGTCGCTTCAAGTTCCAATTTACAAGAAATTGAAAAATACGTCAAGCAATCCCTCAATAACAATAGCAACTCAATTGCAATACCAAGACTACTGCAATCTAAGTCTTATCTCAAGATTGTTGGCATCCTGTACTATATCAATAAATCAAGCTCTCACATTACCACTGAGGACATTGAATGCATCCTCAAGAACACTCACATCTTCAATGAGATCATCCTCACTTCAAGGCTGAGAATCATCAAAGTATCATCTAAGTCAGATATGGCAATAGTCTGGATTGATATCTGGGACAACCAAAATGACAACAATGCCAAGAAAATTATCAACAGGCGATTTAACATTGGAAACATTATTGCTACAGTTAGGGGTGCCAACATGAACCCTAGTGTACCTCAGTGCAAGAATTGTTGGAAGTGGGGTCATACAGCTGGAGTTTGTAGAATTCAGGGATCAAAATATGCTAAGTGCAATAGTCCTCATCTCATGGATAATCATTGGGAGTTTGCTTGGTGTTGCAAAGCTAACTCTAAAATCAACCTACCTAGACTTGAAATGAAGAAGGGCGAGCCATGCCCTCACTTGTTCAAATGTCTCAACTGCAAGGGACCTCACACCGCCGACTCAGTTGAATACCCATTCTGGAAACACTATTTCAACAAAGAGTAGCACACCAAGGAATATGCTCATCTCTAGGAAGCTAGGAGAGAATCCATCCACTCTAACTCAAGTGAAGCAAGAAAATGATTTTAAAAGATTTAAGAATCTTTTCTCAAAATGTTCGCAAGAGCAACTTCCTAATCATCACTATTCTTGAAATCAACCATGATTTTGACATCATATTCATCTAGGAACCATTGTGGACTACTCTCAGATCTATTCCAGGTTCTATGAATCCCAAAGGTGTCCCTCTATTAGGTGTTCCTAACCATTCTAACTGGCTTACTTTTGCCAGAGAATCATCCTCTTCCAATGAGTCTCCAAGAGTTGTTACTTATATCAATATCAGACTTTCATCCCTTTGGTTTTTGTTTAGAAAGGACATCATTAATCACAGGGACATTATTCCCGCTTCCTTTTTTAACAATAACTCTACCTTTTGGATTATGAATGTTTATTCAGACTCTTCTCATACCACCCTAAAGTATCTCAAGGATACTGAGGTGAATTTGTTGAATTTATTAATTATGACTGGCAATTTCAATATTAGGGATAGTTATTGGGATCTAGCCTTTCCTCATTATTCTCACCTTTGTGACAATCTTTTAATTATAGCAAACTCTTTTAATTTAGAGCTTTCATGTCCTATTAACAATGTTCCCACTAGATATTCAGACTCTGATAGTGGTTCCAACTCTACCATTGATCTCATGTTCCTTCAAAGCAGTTCGAGGAAACTCAAGAGTCATTCCATTCTTCCAGATTCATGACTCTCCTCAGATCATGCACTGCTAATCGTCACGATAGACATCACTAAAGAATACATTGATTCGTTCAAATTTTCCATCACAAAAAATAGCGAAGAGGAATCTAGTTTCATTGGAGAAGTTGTGTGCTCTATCAAAAGCATCAACACAGACAACTTAGTCAATTCCTTCAAGCTAGAAAAAACAACTTCATCACTTGCTTCAACAATTGATCATGCATGAAAAGCAAATTCAAAATGAATCAAGATTACAAAACAATCCAAAAGTTGGTGGAACGAGGAATGTAACAACGCCTTGAACACATATCAATCTTCGAGAAGTCAGGAGAATTGGAAATTCTTCAAGAACAAGGTCAAAGCTACAAAATGGTTCTTCTTCAATAGTAAAATTCAAGAAATTATTAACAAGAGACAAAGACCATGGGAACTTATGAATTGGATCAACAAGAAGAGATTACCTGTGATCAAAACAATCAAATACAATGGCTAGCAATGTTTGGATATCAATGACTTGTGGTGTGCTCTTCACTCTACTTTCAATATGGCTAGCAATTGTCAAGTGGATACATCTACTCTTAATAAAATAAGTGACAAACCCACCATATCTTGGCCAGAATTTTCAAGAGAAGAGTTCAAATTTGCATTATCAAGTTGTAACAACTCTTCTGCTCCTGGCCCAGATAAGTTTTCGTGGAATCACCTCAAGATTATCTTTGAAGATATTGAATGTCTTGATTCTTTCATTTGGATGGCTAATACATGCATTAACTTAGGATATTAGCCATCGCACTTCAAGATTTCCAATACAATTGTTATACCCAAGTCTAACAAAAAGTTATATGATTCTCCCAAATCATTTAGACCTATTGTTCTGCTTAACACAATAAGTAAACTTATCGAAAAGGTTATTGGAGAGAGGCTTCAATTCAACTCAGTGTCTAACAACTTTATCTACCTGAGTCAACTAGGTAGGCTCAAGTTCAAATCAACAATTGACGCTGGTGTTGCTCTTACTCACACTATTTGAACTGGTTGGGTTAAAAACCTAACCACAAGTACCCTCACATTTGACATTGCTCAATCATCAGCTCCTTTCTCTCATCATAAAGAAAGCGGGCTTTGATCAATGTATCAGTTCCTTTTTCACTAATTACCTGGTAAATAGGAAGATAAACTACTCATGGACAAGTTTTTCTTCCCCTACTTTTAATATTAATGTCAGAGTAGGTCAGGGCTCTGCACTCTCTCCCATTTTGTCTGCTCTCTATCTTTCGCCATTTATTTATATCTTAGAAAATCAATTAAAAAACCTAAAAATTTCTACTTCATTCATTTCTTTCATGGATGATGGTCTTTTTATTTCTCAGAGCAATTCGATAAACATTTCTATCAGTTGTCTTTATTGTAGCTACAATGTTTTCAATAACTTTCTTGAAAAATTTGGTCTTGTAGTTGAACATCCTAAGACTGAAATTTTTCATTTCAACAGATCCCATGGAGTCTTCAATTTACCTCCCCTCAATCTTTCTCCTTTAGGAGGAAATTGTCAAGATCGTTGACAGTGGACTTTATTTTATTTTTTCTCTTTTTACTTTATTTTACTTTACTTTTCTTTTTCTTTTTCTTTTTCTATTTTTAGAACAACTTGGGTTAGGGTTTATCAGTCACGCTGTCACATCAGTCACAAATTGATGGCATAGTCACAAGACTGATCATGAGACTTGGGAGAAGGAAGTAGAAGGTTCTAGAACAAAGTGATATCATACAGCATGGACAACACATGTTGGCCTCATGTTATACTCATGGTCATTTAGGGTAGGGTGCACAGTAGCTAGCATGGACCATGGGTAATAGTATATAAAGTAGACTACTTTGTACTAGGAACTTTATCGAGTTCTCTTGTGTTACTCAATACAAGAGTTGTTTCTTGACTTAACCCTTTGAGTCTTGATTCATAACAGAAATGTTCTTCTACCCAGCAATACTTGGAAATACCTAGGTTTTATTTTTGACAGGAAGCTAACATTTCATCAATATTATAAGACGAAAGTGTGGACAGACTTTAGGGTTAGGGTTAAGAGATAAAGATATAGTAGTAGTTAATTATTAGTCTACAACGGAGGAAGAACACATGATTGGGAAGTCATATGATAGAAGTCTAGAGCGGTCTAGAAGGACTTAGGGTCTAGAAGGATTGAGAGGAGTCTAGATTAGAGTTAGGGTTAGAGATGACGTCAAGGGACATGAGTTCCTCATGGTGTACACATGGTGTGCACATGTATAGTGGAGATTAAGAGTATGACATCAGGGCACATGTAGGAAGCATAGTGGTCTTAAGGAAAACACATGTGGATGAGTAATAGAACATGAGGATAATGCATAGACATAAAGGCAGGTTAATATTGTTGTAGTACAGACCACATGTAATTTATATAAATAGAGGAGCAATGCAGCAAGGGCTTCTTGTCGAGCTCTCTTGTAATTCCCACTACTAGATAGCCTACTGAGAGCTTTGCTGAAGTTAGCATATCACAAGTGCCATTCCAGCAAGTAGTTGCTACAACAACCAACATGTTGACTTTTATGCAAACAAAGCTATATCTACAGTCAAATGCATGAAGTTGCTTGATAATTCAAGTCGCAGCATTAATCCTCTTCAAAAACATTTTCTCTATAGAACATGTGTTTTACCCATCACACTCTATGGGTTTCAATTATGGTTCTACAACCATGCTTCTACAGCTTACCATATGAAGATTTTAAACAAAATGCAAAGATGTGCTGTAATATAGATACTGGGGGCCTTCAAAACCTCTCCTTCATATGGTGTAGAAGCCATAGCAGGTCTTATCCCCATCAAACTCCACCTCCAGAAATTAGGTGGTAGATCTCAACTTCAAGCATATAAACTTCCTTATAACCATCTCTTACAATCACTTATTGACTCAAATCTTAACCTGTCTCCTAACTTCAAATCTACTGCATTGAACTTGCTTACTAATCAACAATGTTCATTAGTCAAAGGTTATTTAGTTGACATGACTAATAAATCTCACGAATATTTTTCTTCTTTTTCTTCTCTCAATTCTGAATTTTCACCTGGTTCAAGAATTATTGACATTTTCTCAGATTGCTTTTCTTTTAATGTCTACAACAAATAAAAAGATATCAAATTTCGAGCTCAAGAACTTGACAAATTAACTTTAGAGTCTTCTTCATCTCCTATAATCACTCTAGTAGCTTCAGATGCTAGCATCAAGAATAATGTTGCCACTTCCATTGTACACATTCATATGGTCGATAAGCCCCTTACAAAGACAATCCATCATGCTATCAATGTCACAAGTACTGAAGCTAAATTATTTGCTATTAGATGTGGTATTAACCAGTCAATTTGTTTCAACAATATTTCAAAAATCATTGTCATCACTAACTCCATTCACACAGCTCGAAGAATCTTTGATCCCTCAAGTCATTCATTTCAAACCATGTCAGCTGTTATCCTTTTGGACCTCCATGACTTCTTTCAAGAAGCGATGACAATTCCATTGAATTCTGGGAATGTTCAAGTCACCTCAAGTGGGCTCTTCATGATAAAGTCGACAAAGAGACCAAGTCCTTTAATCTTACACCACTATTTCCATGCAAGAATTCATGGGATTTGAGCAAGAAAATCAAAAGTGATGACATTATCAAATATTGGAAGATGACGTTCCAAGCTTCTGAACTTAAAGGGAATCACTTCCTAGACCTATTAGACAGTGACAACAAGATCATTGAACTGACTTATGCAAAAGATGGATCATGGCCCAAATTGATTGGCCATTCAAACTCATTATGTGCTTGCACTACCAGAGCTATTACAAATCATGCTCCTATCAGTGAATATAGGCTTAGGTTCTTCCCAAGGGAAGAATTTAGGTACCCATGTGGTCATTACCCAATCGAATCAAGACGACATATTCTTCATGATTGTGTCAGATTCAATGGTTACTGGAACCCAAGAAGAGATTCTTTTAGTCATTTCATCATGTTTTTGGTGTTGAATCCAAATGCATTCTCATTTTTCAACTCAGTAGGATAATTTTCTTCCATATATTTATTTTGTTCCTTTTTCTCTCTTTTTCTTTTTCTCTATCTTGTTCTCATGTAGTTTTGTCCTTTTGTATGTAGTTATGAAAGTAGCTACCATGGACTGCCTACATGCCCTGTGTAATAAATTGTTGATTTAAAAAAAAAATTAATCTTCATCATCATTGTTATTATTATTAAACTTCTGAATCACTCCTAAATCTCTGAGAGTATATCCAAGGTTCAGATATTACAAATAAGTAAGTAGTTTAAACTGTGATAAAAGAAAGATATTTTCTTTTATAAATGTTTGGAGTAGATTGGATGCTAGAGAAATATTATCTGTGATAGCAAGATTCAACAGGTCAGCTTTGGACCGGAAAATTGGTATCCTTGCTTAGTCACTGTTGGTGACCGCTACTCAGGGCCCTCAACTAATATTGGTTATAGGAGTACGTTTCTGAGATAAAATCTCTTGTAATCTGTTGAACTCTCGACGGGAGGCTCGTTCAGCTTACCAACACTGAAAACTTCCGTCAGCCACTGGTCAAAATAGGTTTACCTTGATGAGCGACTGTTCCCAAAGCGAAGAGCATAATGCAAAGGGGCAGAGTGGACCTGTAGGTCTTCTGAGAATGTAAAAAATGACCCTGTATCGTGAGACAATAGCTGCGCGAATAAGTGTAAGTGACTGATCCAAAACTTGATAACTTTCAGGAAAGCTGAACCGTCGACGAAAGGGCATACACAAGTTAATGGTGCATCAATATGAGTGAGACGATATTCTGCCACCAGCTCTTCGGCTGCGGTGCCAAATGTTTCCAATGGTGAGTCAGACTGAGCCAGTTCCAAAGTGTGGAAAACGACTATATCCATTCACCTGAGACAACTTAGACTACGTGGGTTATCATACACGGGTTAGCATAGGACTCGTAGTGCTGAGGTGTGAAAGAAGATATCGTGGGTTGAGGATGCGAAAAGAAGGATAGTGTGTAATGTAACTTCATCAGAATCAGATCTTTAAGCTGTGTTTGACCAAACATCTTGGTTCTCGAAGATTTGGTGAGCACAACATAGACTGGCATCTGTCTCCGTGCTGTGCTTGAATGAGACATCACTGACATTTTCTGTTACAGAACTTCGATCTAAATAATTGAGAGGCGAAGCCTGGAGAATGATATCTGTCCTTGAAGTTCCGCAGCCCGACTATCAAAAGTTCTCACCATCATGGAAAGGTTGGAACGGCTCGTACTCGTAATGTTCAATGGGGGCACAGTTGCAGTGTACTTGTTTATTATCGTCTATTTTGTTCTATGATACAGTTTGTGAAACTGGTTTGTGAAAATGAGAAGCTCTATCCTCAATCAGATAGGAAACATTGATACACATTGAATCTGCGCATGACCGTAATAGAAGATCAATACTTGATTTATCTAATAACACCGGTTGATATATAACTGAAGCATTTCGTTGACAGCATTTCGCTGCTTACACATCTCATCCCCATGGCTGATCAATATGGACTAACACTAGAGGATTATATCACTGATCTGGAGCGCCTGTCGATTACACGTTACGTCCAAAGTATGATTATTCTGATTTTTATCGAATAAATTGCTGAAGCCTTCTCAAGCCATCTTTGCTACCTTGATGGTATACGATTTCATTTATCTCATTCCTCGACAGGTGAGATTTCCCATTTGTACAGAACGATCCCCCATGACATTACTCCCTCAGGTTCAGTATATTTACAGGCATGTTCTCAATTCGATCATGAGATTCCAGTCCCCCCTGACATATGAGAACTTAGGAAGAAGTGGTCAAGGGCGGGTACCATCTATGTTTCGATCCTTATAGGTAGCTGTGTCGGCATGATGCAAGTGTGATTCCCTGACTTCGTTGAATAACAAAATTGATCGAAAATTGCAGAGCTGATTCATACAGTACGAGGAAATTTACAAGTGAATTGACCGGATATTGATATCAACATACCAGCCAAGAATAAAACTTGGGCATCAGAATCAGTAGGCCATTGTTCTTGATGTACTTTCAATCTTTAACTGGGATGTTTTCAGTGGTATATATCAAATGTATCTGTTTCCTGGTTTGACCTACCTCTTTGCCAGGTGTCCAATTAGTGGGCTATTACGCGACTTGTAAGCTTTATCACAGCTCTCAGGGACTATATTTCATGATATTAATAGATTCATTGGGGGCTTCGGCCCAATGGTAATGAAACTTCTATTGTTTTTACGCCTTCGAGCGATTTGGAACAAGGATTTCGTTGGTGAGAGATTTAGAAAATTGGACAGTGAACTTGTTATATTTATTATTGATCATTGTAATTGTAGTCACACTCATTCTGTATTTCATTACAGCAGGTATGTTCGGAGGATTTCATATCTGATCAGTAGAGACTGATGACCGAAATTAGCTGAGGGCTTAGTGGGTTTTTAAAGATAATGCAATACTTACCCATCAATTAATCTTATTTTCTAGGTTGGACTGTCTATACTAATAGTGGATCCATACGCTCTTTCCGTTTCCACAATGCTAGTTCCTCTTCATGGTTGCTGGTCTGTGGAGACACATCTCTATAACATGACTTTCTCTTTCCATGGTGCCTTCTAGTATGTACTCTGACGCATCTTATTCTGTTAACATAAAAGTTTCTTCTGACACAAAAAAGCATTGTCAGGGCCATAGCAACAGGAATTGAGGTCCTCTTGACCTTTATCAGGTTTACCATGACATATAAAACACAGATTGTTTTTGGTGATGGAATACGCGACCGTATTTCTTACATGCGAACTTCCAGTCGTTTATTGTATGTGTTTTACCGTGATGGAACACTATTATCCATACCGTAAGTGCAAAAATGAAATAGGTGGTTCGATCAATTCAACTGATGGTCCATATAACTTAGGCTCTTGTGTAAGCAAGCCCAGAGCTAAGAAAGCAGCAGCTTAGTACTGATTATCAAAAGTAATCTCAATCATGGATATTGCTTATGACCTCAAACCATTGCCAGCAACTATTCTTCTGCGGAATGTCGTGGACTTGTACGCTGTTATTGCTACTGGTCTTACGCAGACTAACTCAAATCATATCCAATTATCAGCGGTCAATGCTTCATTTATCCCTTTATTGTAAGCTAAATTTTCTTTGTACCTAGGTCTCTATCGTCAAGGCTAATTTTGATGTTTATCAGGGGTCGAGGATGATACTCAACCTATTGGAAGTAGATTGTCCTTTGGATCAAAGTCTCTATCGCAGGACAACGGAAACAATAGGCTTCCATAATCCAGAGTCCAGTGGAGATATTGAAACAAACACTTCGCGAGGTGATGAAGCAGCTCCTTCCCGGAGTGAAGAGATATATGAAGAGGAAAGATAAGCAACTGACCTAACAGTGTTGAGAGAGTGCGGGTCGATCTTGTTAGATATAATTGGACTCAATCACAGTGCTTTGAGTGTGTTTTCTGTAAAATATCTATTAACCAAGGGGTTCATACCAACATAGAATAGATAATGTGATTTGAATCACGACTCAGCGCGTGGGATGAATCACGTGGAATGGTATTTATTGTAGTAGTCTAGTCACTTTCCTAGTCACTTTCCGAACACCAGACTGTGAGGTTTCATAACACAAGACTGAGACTTACAACTCCTCTTGTCACAACATGTGTCAATACTCCACTCCTCAAACCACTCTCAATGTTATGAGCTAAGGTCCTTAGGGTTGGATGATAGAACAACTCTTGTATTGAGTAACATAAGAGAACTCAATAGAGAACTCTTCTACAAACTAGTCTACCTTATATAGTCCTACAGATGGTCCGTGCTAATTACTGTACACCCTACCCTAAATGACCATGTGTAGTCTATGAGGTCAACATGTGGTGTCCATGTTGTATGATGTCATTTGTTCTTGAATCTTCTACTAAATTCTCCCAAGTCTCATGATCTGTCTTGTGACTATGCCATCAGGTTGTGACTGATGTGACAGCATGACAGATCAACCCTAACCCCAGTTGTTCTAAAAATAGAAAATAGCAAAATAAAACAGAATGAAAATAAAAATAAAAATAAAAATGAAAAGTAAAATAGAGAAAACCTAAGTGTACTGTTTGTGAACTTGACACTCAAGAAGAACAACCCCAATCTATAACTATAATTCTGACTCAAATCATCATTATCTTTCTCTCAATCATTTTTGTGCTGTTATGTGGGCAGACTATCAAGGAATTCTGGAAAGCATCAAATGAGGAACAAAAGGAATCAATTGCAAAAAGTGTTCAAGAATTTTTCAAGGCTGTAAAGAAATAACTAAAGTTAAAGAACCAACCAGGATTGGAATCTCCAAATAACTTGGAAAGAAATAATACCAAAAAATTGAATTCACATTATGAAAGATCAAAGGAGAAAAAAATAATAGAACTCAGAAATGAGCAGACACTGTTATCAGAGTATTAGCATTTTTGCTATTCCAAAAAGAAAGAAGTTGGTAGTTAGAAAATAAAGGACTGTCTAAAAGAATGATATTTGAGACTTCAAGAACAAACTGCCCTTTCTAATCTAGAATTAGATGATCTTCTTTATAGAAAATTTCCTTGTTACCCTATAATCTCAGGCTAATACTATCAAAAATCTGAAGAAGGTAAAGTCAGAAAGTTAAATAGTTGAAGACTACTAGTTGGACTTTTGTAACTGAAAAGAATTAATAGGCTGCAACAAGATTATATTGGTTGAGATGTTTGCATATAAGCTAAATACTGGACTGGCACATAAACTGGTATAAATAAGAAATATAAATGAAAGAGTAATATAGAGAGTATAGCGTGACAAAGTTATAGAGTTTGAAAGAGTAAGAAAAATAATAGAAGAAATTTTTGGAAAGAGAGTTGACAAGGCATCTATCAGAAAAACTAGAGCAGAAATATAGGGTATATATCAAACTCCAGAAAAAACATAATTTTATTATTCTAGTAAAATATACTATATGACATGTTTTTAAGAAAAGTTAAGAGAATAGAATGAGGTTTTATAGAGGCAAGCACTATTCTAAGTATTTTATTGGTTCATTCTAATTAGATATTATATACTAATCTAGCTATATTCAGTCAACTCCACAAATAAACCTACTTTTATTTATACTTTCAAATCTCATCTAGTATGAATCAACTCTATCTATTTTATGTTAATCACTTCCTTAGCAACTTGACAAAACTCTATTTCAAGATCTGAGCCACCCAGACCCAGAATAATTGTTTATAGTCTCCATTCTCTAAATACTATCTTAGAGATGGAGTATATTAGTATATAAGATAGATACTTATTTTATAAATCATTATTCTTCTAAGAATTGACTAAAACTAGCACTTTCTTTATATGTTGGCAGCAATATACTATCACAGTTGAAGACAGTAAACTTTATTTTATTTTATTTTCTCATTTTTATTTTTTTCTCTTTATTTTTTCATTTTTAGAATTAAGATTGGAGGTTAGTGTGATGTCACAAACTGTTAAATGTCACAATCACAAGTCATAATCATATGCCACAAAAGAATATAAAAGATTCTAGAATAATAATATTATACTACATGCTCTTTAAAATAAGCTAGGTTTAGTATAGCATAGATTATTAGCTAAGTATATATAAGATAGACATTTTGTACTTGGAACTCTATTGAGTTCTCTTGTATAAACTCTATACAATATTTCTCTTTTGCCTAACTCTTTAGCTTAAGTTATAATATCTAACCTAAAGTTCAAAATAAGAAAATAAAATAGAAAATAAAAAGGGAAAATAAATAAACCAAGCCCATCATCTTTAGCTCTAGTAACTAGTGGTCTTCTATAGAGTTGTGTTTTATAGCAGTAGAATTATTTGAAAGGGCTATATGAATGTCTCAGTAAAAAATGTTAAGATTAATAACTATAGCTGCATAGAGTGAGAGACTGATTAAAACTGTTGCTCAAATAGAGGTCATAAGTTGTTCATTAGTGAAAATAGGCTTAAAGTTGTGAGATTTAATTATGAAATAGCTAGTATTCTCCTCTTTATGATAGATAATCTATTCTCTAGCAAGAGTATCCAGTCTGGTACCAAGATATCTAAGGTGAAACTAGATGACAAGATTAAACTATGAGAAATACTTAGACCACTACACTTGTTTGTAGATCAATATTTTGGTAGTAGAAAAGTTCTTATAATTCATAACAATATTAATAAGAAAAACTAAACCTTTGAGATAGTAGCACCAAATATTGAAGTCTTTAAAAATGGTCAAGTGTTCATTATCAATATCATAATTTAACTTTGTGAAGATAAAAGTCTAAGAGTAAAATACAACTAGGTAAACTTTATTATTCTTATTCATAATAGAAAGAATAGTAATAAGAGTATTGTCTCTATAATAAGTTGAGTTTTGAGGATCTAGTAAGTCAGAATGGGTACAGAGGTAAATACCTTTTTCAGAGAGTTGAAAGTATTATAGCAGGAGTTGTAGAACTTCTAAGAAATCTTTCTTTGGATAAGACAGGTCAGCAAAATAACAATGTCCAAGTATTTAAAGATAAATCAGCAGTGAAAATTTGCAAAACATAAAAAGGACTGAATGTTTCTGACTTTCTTTTGTTCTAGCCAATCTTGAATAATCTTTACTTTATCATTGAACATGGTAGATTTAGAAGAAGAGAAGATGTATCCCAAATACTCTACTAACTTGGAATAAAACTCACACTTTTCTGTTTTAGCATAATAGTAAGCTTTGTGGAGGTATTTAAGTACTTCTTTGATATGCTGCTAATACATGAATTTGTTGTTAGAGTAAATGAGTATATTATTAAGATAGATCATAACATAAACATCTAGAAGATCAGAGAATATATTGTTTATGAATTATTAAAAGACTATAGAGACATTAGTGAGATCAAATAGTATTATGGACTACTAGAATAATCCATAACAAGTTTTGAAAGCAGTCTTTCATTTGTTTCTACTAGCTATATAAACTAGATAGTATGCATGACAAAGATCTATCTTAGTATATATCTAGGCTTTGCAAGATCTAGTAGATTAGAAATGAGCAAAATTAGATAGTAATTCTTTTTGGTAATACAGTTAATACTATGGAAATCAACACAGAGATGCAGTAATCTATCATTATTCTTAATAAAGAGAACTAGATTACTATATAGAGAGAAGGTTGGCTGAATGAAGCCTATATTGAGGTTTTTCTCAATGAATTTCTTCATAGTCTCTTGTTTAGATGCTAAAAGAGAGTAGATAGTGCTAACTAGAAGTTGTACATCCTCTTTCAGATTGATTTTCAAGTTGTAGGAATAATGAGGAGTAAGAACTTCAGCTTTATATTTTTGGAAGATATTAATAAATGACATTAGAGAGATCAGAAGCAGACTCTGCAAGACTTGTCTGAATATCTAAGAAGTAAAGACAGATTTGAAATTTGCTAGAACCTGGAAGTTTTAATACATAGAGAAAAGCTATAGCACTAGTGATAGTAATGTTGGATTGCTCAAAAGTAGACATGGAGATTTTAGATGATGGTATAAAAACTATGAGATCTGGTAAATACAGAGAGTTATTAATGAAAAGTTATCAACTCATTTACCTAGTTAATTAATAAATTATGTCAGATAAGCCAGTTGTATCCAAGAACCAAAGAGCAGGAATAATCAAGTAGAGTAATATAGAAGTCCAAAGCTATATATTTAACAGAGGGAAATATCACAAGTATAGCAACAATCTCTGAAATTGTGCTATTTGATAAGCTATCAAACAAGTAGAGGACAATTGAGAGATTACAAAAGTATCTAGGTTATGAATACCCATAAACTTCAAGTCTACAATTATAGCAATAAGTAGACCCAACCCAGAGTTAGCTAGAGCTTGAAACAGAGTTTTATTAAAATAGTTCTAACCAAGGACCAAAGGATAGGAAAGAGAAACAAAGAGAGAGTGGAGGTCTGAAGAAGTGGATATATTAAGCTAGATAGGACTCATTGCCATATAAAGAAGTTCAATGTAGTTTTCAGTCTGTATAGAGTTCTAGATATCACTCTTTATTTTTCAAAAAATATCTCAGAAGCAGCTGCATAAGAATTTGTAGCTATTGAAGCACCATGTTTTGCTTCTTAGAGTAGAAGTCTAACTTGTAGTCTCTAGCTATATAATAAAAGCAGAGATTTTGAAACTATTTTTTATACTAGTCAACTTGCTATTGTTAACTAGCTTGGATGAGAAGTCCATCTGTGAAGTGCTAGATTGCTTCTTAGCAGCAGAAAATGACAAATTAGAAGTCTTGAAAGGTGAAGATCTTTACATTCCTCTCTACCAGTCTTCAAATTTTATTTTGTCCCCATTGAACCATTCTAGATCTGGGACCATGTTTTTAGGCATAATAGCCTATTCATTCATGTTTGTTGTTACTGGTACTAGTGCTACAGACATTGCTTCATCTGATTATTCCATTGTTTAATCCAAGGTTTTGTTTATGATCTGTAAAGATCCTAGTCATTCTGACAGTGCTTCTATGTTGTCTGTTCTTCTAGAACTCATCTTGGTTCCTCTTTGTAGTTTACACCACACTTGTTTTATTTATTGTCTGGCAGTAACTTCATCTAATTTCATTCATAGATTAACTACTATACACCTCTCTTGCAAGATGAGCTTGATGACACTTTACCAAATGTTACAACCTTAGCTTAGAGCTCAGGTTACACTTATGCAAAGACTTGAGAAGAGAGAAGGGGAATTGTATAAGTGGTAAAGCATAAGGATACAGGATAGTATCTACACTATATATATGAGTCAAACATGAGGATAACATCCATAATATATGAGGAAAGATGAGTCATAGTACATGAGGTTTGAGCAAGGCTATGGCACCTACTATATTAGGTGCTGACTGAGACTCTTATGGCATAGCTGATTGTGTTGTTATTACCCTTGACCCAAGTTGATGCTGCATCCTTGAGATATCTATTATAACAAATACTATATTACTATTGAATACTGGAGATTGAGTTCACTTGGATATTCAATTATCAGACTAGCAAATTACAATATAACTACTAGTCTTATAATATAGAAAATGCTTAGGAGTTTCAGAATATAGCTCCAAGTAGAAATTTCAGTAAAAAGATACTGAAAGAGGTTAAATAGGGAAACTCTATCATGAAAGGTTGAGTCTTATAGAAGTATCTCTATTATGGAAGACTAAGCTTAATAGAAGTATCTCCACTATGAAAGACTAAGTACTTAAGAAGTTCAGAATTGATTGCATTATCATTATAGAGATATATTGCAGGAAATGTGGCCATCATAAAAGATAAGCTTTTATTAGGAATTGAACAAGATATCACTACTATAAAGAATAGTCTTTGAAACAGGTGGACTTGGTATATAACACTTTATTTTATCACATACCATTTAACATTTACATTCTTCTCACCCTCTTCCAGTGCAGATTACACTCCAATTATCTATCAATTCAAGAACCAAACTCTATATCCCTTATCAAATCCCATAGAGTTTTAAACAACAACCCCTGTGGTGCTCAACAACCTAAAGTATGCATAGTAGTATAGTATTATGTTATATGTCAAGTCAACCTATTTCCAAAGATATGTTTCATTAGCAGTAATGTCATCATAATAAATCTGATACAAGCCTATCTTTCATAATGGCTATCCTTTCTGCAACACATTCCTGTAGTAGTGATACAATAATTATATCTAGTCTTCCATAACAGGAATACTTCTACCAAACTTAATCTTCTATGATAGAGTTCTCCTATCTGACTTCTTTTAGTGTTTCACCACTGAAACCTGTATTTAGGCTATATACTGAAAACTCTAAGTATCTCCTATATCTAACTTGTATATAAGACTAGTAGTTACATTGTAGTTTGCTAATCTGATAATCAACAAAGATAATTCTATTGAACTCAATTCTAGTGTTCAACAGTAACATACTAACATTAGTAGTGAGACTCACTCCCACCTTGAATTTCATCTATTTATCTCAAGTTGCAACCACATGATAGACAGATAGTGCAGCATATAAGCTGAAGCTAAAAACATTCTGATAAGCCTGCATCACTGAGTTCATTACATAGAGTTTCTACACTTTATATATCTCTAAGCCAATTCCATGTGCTTTTACCTTCTGGCATAAACCATGCTTGATATATTATTAGATTATTACTTTTATATTTAAGAATTTTAACTACTATATATTTTTTCTCAGTCTGATAATCAACTTAGATTTGTATCACACTCACTTTAAGTACATCTGAACCTTTTCCTTTTAATCAAACTTGTTTTCTGTACTACTAGCAGATAATTCTGGTGAGTGTGAATTATTCTTAATAGTATTATTAGACTATATAGCTACCATCACAATCTAACTGTTATAACTTAAGGCTTAGTGATAAGTCAAAAGAAGAATCTTGTATAGTATTTATACAAGAGAACTTAATTGAGTTTCAAATACAAAGTATTTATCTTATATATACTAGACTACTAGTCTGCTACACTAATCTTAGTCTATCCTAAAGGTCATGCATATTACATACTATTAGTATATAAGATAATATTATTATTCTGAAATCTTCTATATTCTTCTATGTAATATATAATTGTATAACCATAACTTGTGATAGTATTATGTGACATATGACTGATGTGTAACAATTTGTGACAGTCACATATGATGTCATGCTAACTCCTAATAATAAATCCAAAAATAAATTAAAAAATAAACTAGAAATGAAAATAAAAAAGTTTAAGTCTACTTACTATTTTCAACTCTGACACTAATCTCTTTAGACAATCCAACTCTTGTCTTGACAAATAGCTTTTTCCTATTATAACTCTACCTTTCTCTCTAAGCTCCTATCTACTCAATAACTAAGTGAGCAATTTGCCTATATGATTATCTTTCTCTGATACTCCAAATATCTAACAGAATCAATACTAATCTACCTATTCCTTAAAAGAATACCCAAAAGTGTATCAAAATCTCCTAAAATTATTCCAGCTAATAACAATCCTAACTAAATCAATATACTAAAAGCAGAAAAATCTTTACTATCTCCAAAACTTGTCATATTCTAACAATCTCTTTAGTTAATGAACTTCTTGACTAAGACTCTTGGAAAACTTACAGCCAACTTAATCTCTACAACAAACTTTATTTCTCTTATAGCAAAAACCCAGATTCTGGATATCTTTAATAGCATATATTCCAAGAAACTTAACAGTTTTCTGTCCTAATATCACTATTTTTGTACAAATCTTTTGTCAGAGTTGCAAATATTGGACTTTATTTGATTTTATTTTCATTCTTATTGTCATTTTTATTCTAATTTATTTTCTATTTTAGGAACTAGGGTTAGGGTTTAATATAATGTTATATATCACAGTCATAAATTATTACATGATATGACTCAGTGTTATATATTAGTTACAGTTACATGATGCTATTACTATCATACTGTCTTATATAATTATGTATTATAATAGAAAATAGTAGAAGATTCTAGAAAGAATGATGTTATATAATATGTTATATATATATTAATCTTGAGACAGACACATAGTCATTTAGGGTAGGCTAAAGTAGTAGAGCATGGACTAATAGTCTTAGGTATATAAAGTAGATAATCCTATACAGAGTTCTCTATTGAGTTCTCTTATATAATCCCTATACAAGATTCTTCTTATTAACTGTCAAGATCAAAGATTGTGGACTTAGTTTTTCTTTATTTTATTTTCTTATTTTATTTTCCTTGATTTATTTTTTTATTTTTTTTATTTTTAGAACTCTGGGATTAGGATAGAAGTGATTGGTCACACTGTCACATCAGTCACATCTAATGGTATGGTCACAGCATCAGTCATAAGACTTAAGAGAAGGAAGTAAAAGGTTCTGGAACAAGATGACATCATACAACATGGACAACACATGTTGACCTCATGCTTTACACATGGTCATTTAGGATAGGGTGCACAGTAGCTAGCATGGACCATC
>Ga0157367_1000231_pt1 | contig 29080 bp, 21 predicted proteins | sample AttbisABBM2_FD_113142 | JGI IMG/M metagenome (GOLD analysis project Ga0157367, IMG submission 113142) | Fungus gardens microbial communities from leaf cutter ant in Botucatu, State of São Paulo, Brazil - Atta bisphaerica ABBM2 | ecosystem: Host-associated > Fungi > Mycelium > Unclassified ... | reverse complement strand
GGCTGGATTTCCGACCGCATCGGCCGCCGCCCGGTCCTGATCACGTTCGGCGTGCTCGGCACGCTGTTCACGGTGCCGATCATGACGGCCATCAGCCACACGCACGACGCATGGACGGCCTTCTTGCTGAACATGGCGGCACTCGTGATCGTGTCGGGCTATACGTCGATCAATGCGGTCGTCAAGGCGGAACTGTTTCCTGCGAAAATCCGGGCACTGGGTGTCGGATTTCCGTACGCGCTGACGGTTTCGATCTTTGGCGGCACCGCAGAGTATCTGGCACTCTGGCTCAAACAGGCAGGTCATGAAACGCTTTTCTACTGGTACGTCACCGCGGCAGTCTTCTGTTCATTGCTCGTCTACATCTGCATGCGCGACACCGGCAAGCATTCGCTCATCAAGGACTGACGGCGGCCGCGGCACCTCGCCGCGCGGCGCCTGCGTCGAGGGCGCCGCGCGATGAATGCGCGTGCCGCCAGGCGGCTGCGCCGCGCTGCGATGATGCTCGCGATCGTCGCGTGCTGCGTCGCGGCCGCATGGCTGACCTACGAGATCGCGCTTCGGCATTACTCGCGCGCGCACGTCGCCGAAGTCGCGCAGCGTTCGTCGTTCTACGGGCTGACGCTGGAGTCTCAACTCGCGCGTTACGAGTCGCTGCCGCGCATCGCTGCGCTCGAGCCCGCGCTCGTGCATCTGCTCGACGATCCCGGCAACGCGCTGTTGCGCGGGCAAGCCAATGCCTATCTGAAGGCCGTCCAGACAAACGCGGAGCTGTCTGCCGCGTATCTGATGACCGCCGACGGCACGACGCTCGCCGCGAGCAACAGCGACGAGCCGGGCAGTTTCGTCGGATCGAACTATGCGTTTCGCCCCTATTTCACGGACGCGATGCAGCACGGCACCGGGCGCTTCTACGGCGTCGGCAATACAACGGGCGAGGCCGGCTACTTCCTCGCGGTGCCGATCCGGGACCTTGCGCATCCCGGGCGCCGCGCAGCCGGCGCGGTCGCGATCAAGGCATCGCTCGACCGGTACGAATCCGCGTTGACGAAAAGCGGCGACATCGTCCTGGTGGTCGACCGGGACAACGTGATCTTCCTGTCGTCCGTGGCCGGCTGGCGCTATCGCACGCTCATGCCGCTTTCCGCCGGCTCGCGCCGCAAGCTCGACGAGACTCGGCAATACGGCGACGCGCCGCTCGGCACCATCGCCGCGCTCCCGCCCGGCGCCGCGCCACCGGTAGCCACGCCGGATCGGCTCCAGGTCGCGCCGTTCGGTGGGCACCCCGACTCGTATCGCGTCGTGTATCGTCCGGTCGGCCCGCTCGGCTGGAAGGTCGCCGTGCTGGTCGATCCGGCCGACGACCGGCGCAGCGCCGCGTTCGCGTCCGTCAGCGCGGCCGCGGCGACGGCGCTCGTGTTCGCACTCGTCACGCTCATCCGGCTTCGCAACAGCCGGAAGCGGGAGCGGCAGCGCGCACGCATCGCGCTGCTGGAAGCGCAGCGCGACATCGAGCAACGGATCGCCGAACGCACCGCCGAACTCACCCGCGCCAACGCGACGCTGGAAGAGAAGGTCGACGCGCTCGATGCCGCGCGACGCATCCTGCGCGACACGCGCGACACGGCGATCCAGGCCGGCAAGCTCGCGGCGCTCGGCCAGATGGCGGCCGGCATCACGCACGAGCTGAACCAGCCGCTTGCCGCGATCATGACGCTGTCGAACAACGCCGTGCGCATGACCGAGCTGGGCCGCTCGGCCGATCTGACGGGCAACCTTGTCCTGATCAACGATCTGGCGGGCCGAATGGGCAGGATCGTCGCGCACGTGAAGGGATTCGCGCGGCATGAGGGGATCATCCGGGAGCCGGTTTCGATCGCCGAATCGCTGCGCCAGGCGCTGCTCCTGATCGAGCAGCATCGCAAGACGGCGGGCGTATCGATTCGCGTCGATCCGGTGCCGCCGCACGCCATCGTACTGGCCAGCTCGATCCGGATCGAACAGGTGTTCGTCAACCTGCTCGCCAATGCGATCGACGCCAGCGCGGCCGCCCCGCCGGCCCGTGAGGTCGCGGTCACGGTGGACGTGACCGGCGAGCTGGTGCGCGTCAGCGTGGCCGACAGCGGCAACGGCATCACGCCGGACGTGATGGCGCGCCTCTTCGAGCCATTTTTCACGACGAAGCCGGCCGGAAAGGGCCTCGGCCTCGGACTCGCGATCTCGCAGGCCATCGTTGACGAATTCGGCGGCCGCCTCCGTGCGCGCAATCGCGGCGACGGCGGTGCGGTCTTCACGGTCGAGCTGCAACGTGTAACGAAAGCATCACTATCGACATGACGAACCTGAACACCACGCACGGCACACACGCCGTCTACGTGATCGATGACGACCCGGCAGTGCGGCTCGGTTGCGCGCAAGCGCTGTCGCTCGAAGGCATCGACGTCCGCGAATTCGAGGATGCCGAGAGCGCGTTCGCCGCGCTCGCTGACGATCCTCCAGCGGTGATCGTCAGCGATGTCCGGTTGCCGGGCATCGACGGCCTCACGCTGCTCGACAGCATCAAGGCGCGCCCCCCGGAAGCCGGCGTGCCGGTTATCCTGATCACCGGACACGGCGACGTCGCGATGGCGGTCGGCGCGATGCGCTCCGGCGCGTACGACTTCATCGAGAAGCCGTTTCAGTCCGACCGGCTCGTCGATACCGTGCGGCGCGCGCTGGAACACCGCAAGCTCGTGATGGAGAACCAGAGCCTGCGTGCGCAACTCAGCAGCGAACGGCCGCTGCTCGGCCGCTCGCCGGCGATGCAGCGCGTCCAGGCGCTGATCGATGCGATCGGGCCCACCGGCGTGGACGTCCTGATCGTCGGCGAAACCGGCACGGGCAAGGAAGTTCTGGCGCGGGCACTCCATGCGGCCAGCCGCTGCACGGGCCCGTTCGTCGCGCTGAATTGCGCGGCGCTGCCTGAAGCGGTGTTCGAAAGCGAAATCTTCGGTCACGAGCCCGGCGCGTTCACGGGCGCCAACCGGCGGCGCATCGGCAAGTTCGAATACGCGAACGGCGGCACGCTGTTCCTCGACGAGCTCGAAACGATGCCGCTCGCGCTTCAGGCGAAGCTGCTCCGCGTGCTGCAGGAGCGCAGCATCGAGCGGCTCGGCAGTAACGCGTCGATCTCGGTCGACGTCCGCGTAATCGGTGCCGTCAAGCAGGATCTGAAGCAACTGTCGGATCAGGGGCTGTTTCGCGCGGACCTGTACTACCGGCTCAATGTCGTGTCGATCGAGCTTCCGCCGTTGCGGCAGCGCGCGGACGATATTCCGGAGCTGTTCGCGCATTTCGTGCGCGCGGCGAGCATCCGGTACGACAAGCCGGAGCCGGTCTGGACGCCGGAGGACATGATGCGCTGGCAGCTCCACGACTGGCCCGGCAACGTGCGCGAACTCAAGAACGTGGCGGAGCGATACTGTCTCGGCGTCGACGACGGCCTGCCGCAGCCGCCGGCCGGCGCCGACTCGCTTGCGTCGCGCATGGCGCGGGCTGAGCGCGCGTGCATCGAGGAAGCGCTGCGCAATGCGGGCGGCCAGGTCATCCGGGCCGCCGAAGCATTGGGGCTGCCCCGCAAGACGCTGTACGACAAGATAACCCGCCATGGCATCGATATGACGACGTTTCGGTAGCGCTAACAGATATGGGCTGATCCTGAACGGCGCCGACGTCAAGCCCGATACGATCCACGGCGATACGCAGGCGCAAAGTGGTCCAGTCTATCTGCTGGATCTGCAACGCCCCGTTCCGCCACTCGATCCGACCATCGATTTCGCATTGAAATCAGCAGCTTGGGTCGAGATGTGGCGGATTTTTTGCGAATCCGGGGCGACCCTCATAAAGCGTGCTTGCCAGATAGCGCCGACGTACCTCGCGCAGTGCTGTCGCAAGGATGGCGCTGACAGGAAGCGCGAGCAGTACGCCGAAAAAGCCGAACAGTTGGCCGAATGCCAGCAGCGCAAAAATTGCCGCGAGCGGATGCAGACCGATGCGCTCGCCGATGAGCCGCGGCGTAAGAAACGCCGTCTCGAGCACTTGCCCGATCCCATAGATCAAGACCACCGCACCGAAACCGTACCAGTCGCCGAATTGGAGCAGCGCGGCGAGTAGCGCCAGTACGAGCCCCGTCGCGAAGCCGACATAAGGGATGAAGACCGCAAGCCCGGTAAATAGACCGACAGGCAATGCGACGCCGAAGCCGGCGAGGGCCAGCGCGATCGGGTAGAACGTTGCGAGCACGACCATGACGAGCAATTGGCCGCGCAGATATTGCGACAGGATCTGATCCATCTCGGTGACGAGCGCGTACGTTTTGCCGAGCCACGGCCGAGGCACGAGGCTTTCGATCCGGGCGAAGAACTTACGCCTGTCGTAGAGCAAGTAGTACAGCACGAGCGGTACCACGACGACATTGCCCACCACGGCAACCAATGCGCTGCCGCCCGTGCGCACATAGCGCCATGCCGCAGGCTGCACCGATTGTTCGCCGCCTTCGAGCCGGCTCGTCAGTACGTTGCGCAAACTCGACAAATCGAACGACCCGTCCAGGCCCACCACGGCGAGCTTCGGCTGCAGCCACGCATTGATCTTTGCCGTGAATCCTGGAATTTGCGCGGCGAGCGCCGGCAGCTCTTTCTGGATCACGGCGAACACGAGCAGCCCGAGCGACACGATGACCGACGCAAACAAAAGCATCATGACGAGCGCAGCTAGAGCGCGTGGAATACGCTGACGCACGAACCATTCGACGCCGGGCTGGAGCATGTAGGCAATCAAGCCGCCAAGCAAGAACGGCGTCAGCACCGGACGCAAGATCCACATCAGAACGCCGAGCCCGACCGCGAGGGCACCGCAGAGCACTGCCTGGCGCTGGTAGGAATGGGGTCGCGCACGCTCTTGCTGCGGCTCGCGCGTTGCGGGTGGATTCGTCGACATCTTCGGGCTCGTGCGTGGCTGCCGGGGCTGCTTCTCAGGATGGGGAGACGACGGCCGTCCGGCTCGATGTCGACTCTGGATACGATACATTATACACAAATGATACATAAATCAACTGTGACAATATCATTTACGTATGTGTGTACCGGCATCCGAGGATAAAGCCCCCCAGGCAGAGTCGCCGCCCAAGTAACGGCTCGATCGCACTGATTGACAAAAGTATCAGCGATGAGTTTAATGTCATCAACAGGCCGAGCAATGAATCGGACCACCAACCATAGAGACGATAGGAGCTGAGCGTGGAGACAAGTGCGCATCGTGGCGTTCCCGGATTGACTACTGCACAACCGTCGCGTCATCCCCATCCCACGACCAAGGCGTCGGCGTTGTCGTACTTGATCTTTGACCGTCCGGACCTCGGACAGGCCGAGCGGTTTCTTAACGACTTCGGACTGCGAACAGTGTTTCGAAACGAAGCGCTATTGCTTTTTCGCGGCGCCGGCCCGGCGCCGTTCTGTTATGTCGTTCGGCACGCGACGAAGGCACGGTTTGCCGGCTTCGGGTTGCAGGTCGACAGCAAGTCGGATTTGCATGCGCTGACCAAGCTTCCCGGCGCCTCGGGGGTGGAAGCGTCGGACTGGCCTGGCGGCGGATATCGCGTCACGTTGACCGACCCCTCGGGCTTTCGCGTCGATGCGGTCTGGGGCCTTCGCGACGTTGAACCGTTGCCCCGTCGAAATGCGCTTCAATTCAATTCCGTGGACGCGGCAGTACGAATCAACGACACGCAGCGCCCGCCGGCGGTCGCGCCTGAAGTCATCAAACTGGGGCATGTCGTGCTCGAGTTGGCGGACTTCCAGGAAACGTGCGCGTGGTATACCCAGCACTTCGGTTTTATCCCGAGCGATGTGCAGACACTCCCGGACGGCTCACCCGCCGTCGCATTCATGCGTCTGGATCTGGGCGAGCGGCCAGCCGACCATCACACGCTCGCGTTGGCGCAAGGTTTCATTCCGAAGTACAGCCATAGCGCCTTTGAATTGATCGATGCGGACGCGGTCGGCATGGGGCAACGCGTGCTGCGCGAAAAAGGCTGGACGCACGCGTGGGGTATCGGACGTCATATTCTGGGCAGCCAGATATTCGACTACTGGCAAGACCCCTGGGGCGACAAGCACGAACACTACTGCGACGGCGATCTCTTCACGTCGGACGCACCCACCGGCCAGCATGCGGTCAGCCGTGAAGCGATGGCCCAATGGGGGCCGGCGATGCCACGCAGTTTCACCAAGCCCAAGCTCTCGCTGTCGAGCGTGGCCGCCCTCATTCGCAACCTCCGACGCAGTCCGGATCTGACGGTGAGCAAGCTCGTCGCGCTCGCCAAGATATTCGCCTGACACCCCCGCATCTCCGCACAATAGAGGCTCGAAACCATGTCACTGCATGTTCTGCATTATCGGCACGAAGGCCACGCTCGTTGGGGCGTGGTACGAAACGGCGCCATCACGCCCGTTCCCGGCGAATTCGCGACCACGGCGGAATTTATCGCCGCGAATCCGGTTGAGCGCCTGCTCGAACTCGACGGTCCGACGATTCCCGAGTCGACCGTGCAATGGCTCTCGCCGGTCACGGCGAATCAGCAGTTCATCTGCCAGGGTGCGAATTATCGCCAGCACATGATCGAATCCGGCATGGACCCGGATGTCAAGAAGTTCAATATGATCTTCACGAAGGCCGCGAGCTGCATCGTCGCTGCTGACTCGAAACTGGTGAAGCCACGCGAGGTACGGTTTCTCGACTATGAGATCGAGCTCGGTCTTGTCCTCAAACGCGACATTACGTCCCGCGAAGCGGTGACTGACGAGAACCTGCACGATTTCATCGCCGGCGCCGTGATCGTCAACGACTACTCCGCGCGCGACATCCAGATTCCACAGATGCAGTTCTACAAGGGCAAGAGCTATCGTACGTTTGGCCCGGTCGGTCCGTACCTTTGCCTGCTCGAAAAGCACGACATGCCGAAGCTGAAGAGCCTCGTGCTGACGCTGACCGTCAACGGAACGGTTCGACAGAACGATTCCACTTCGGGTCTCGTCTACGGCCCGGCAGAGACTTTGACCGAGTTGTCCGGCGTTCATGACCTGCATGTCGGTGACTTGCTCGCAACGGGTACGCCGTCCGGTTGTGCGCTGATCATTCCGTCGCCGGAGAAGCAACGCGCCGCGGCACATCTGCCCGAAGCGGAGAAATGGCGTCTTTTCCTCGCCTTGCAAGCGGATCGACCGCAGTACCTTCAGGATGGCGATGTGGTCGAAGCACGTATCGTCAGCCACGATGGCTCGATCGATCTTGGCACCCAGCGCAACGTCGTCGTCGCAGAGGCCGCATGAACGGCGTGGCCAACGAGCAGGATGTCCTCGCTATCGAATCGCAGGAGCAACCGGCGGATATGCCGTCGAGTACCTACGAAATGATCTGCCGGGGCGCCGCCATCAATCCATCGGCACCCGCGCTTTCGTTCTTCGCAACCGCGGACGACTACGCGAACCCGGAGCGCTGGACTTACAGCGAACTGGTGCGCGACATCACGCGCACGGCAAACATGTTGTCGCGACTGGGCGTGCAGCGAGACACGGTCGTCGCCTATGTATTGCCGAATCTGCCCGAAACGCACTTTGTGATCTGGGGAGGCGAGGCCGTCGGCATCGTCTGCGCGATCAATCCACTGCTCGAAAGCGACGCGATCGGCGAGTTGCTCAATGCGTCAGGCGCCAGTGTGATTGTCACGTTGGCGCCGTATCCCGGTACGGACCTGTGGCCGAAAGTGCAGGCGGTCCTGCACAAGGTTGCGTCGCTCGAGCATGTCGTGCTGATCAACCTTGCCGACCATGCGCCGGACGAACAGCGATTTGCGGCCCGAATGCTTCAGCGCGGCGAATGCTCGAGATTGCACGGCGAGGAAGGTGTGCGAGGCGCAGTTCCTTCGCTCATCAGCATCCACGACTTCGGCGAAGCCGTCGCACGGGAGCCTGGCATGGAGCTCTGCACGCCACACCGAAGGAACAGGGACGACGTGTCGTCCTACTTCTGCACGGGCGGCACCACTGGCCTGCCCAAGATCGCGATGCGCCGGCATGGCAACGAGGTGGCCAATGCATGGAGCGCCGGACGGTTCCTCGGCGAAAGCGTTGGCCCGGGCAAGACGATGTTCTGCGGATTGCCGCTATTCCACGTCAATGCCGTGATGGTGACGGGGCTGCTGCCGTTTTCACGCGGTGCGCATGTCGTGATGGGCACCCCGCAAGGTTATCGTGGAGAAGGCGTCGTCAAACGCTTCTGGGATATCGTCGCGCATTACCGGATCAACTTTTTCAGCGGCGTGCCAACTCTCTATGGCTCGTTGCTGGACGTGCCCGCTGACGGCCGGGACATCAGTTCGCTCGAATACGGGTTGTGCGGTGCTGCGCCAATGCCGGTGGAATTGTTGCGTGCTTTCCAGGCGCGCACCGGAATCAGGATCCTCGAAGGCTACGGTCTCACGGAAGGCACCTGTATCAGCAGCGTCAATCCGCCGCTTGGCGAACGGCGGGTCGGCTCGATCGGCCTTCGTCTCCCGGGCCATGCCATGAAAGCCGTGATGGTCGATGAAACGGGCCGCTATGTGCGGGACTGTGTTGCGGATGAGGTTGGCCAACTGGTGATCTCCGGTCCGAACGTGTTCATCGGCTATATGCGGCCGGAGCAAAACAGCGGCATCTGGATGGATCTGGCTGACGGCGGCAGATGGCTCAATACAGGCGATCTGGGACGCTGCGACGCGGACGGTTACTTCTGGCTCACCGGCCGAAAGAAGGAGTTGATCATTCGTGGCGGACACAACATCGATCCGGCGTCGATCGAAGAAGCGCTGCACCGACATCCCGCCGTGCAGATTGCCGCGGCAGTCGGGCGTCCTGATGTGCACGCGGGCGAACTGCCGGTCGCCTATGTCCAGCTCAAGCCGGGCACAACGGCAAATGAAGCGGAAATGGCGGAGTTCCTGCGTGACGAGATCAGCGAACGGGCTGCGTTCCCCAAAGGCATACGGATCGTCGAGACGATGCCCTTGACGGGTGTCGGCAAGATCTTCAAGCCCGCGCTGAAGCGGATCGAAACCGTCGATGCGCTGCGGTCTGCGCTCGTGGAAGCGGGCGTCGAGGGCGCAACCGTCAGCGTCATTGAAGACGCGTTGCGTGGGGTTTCAGTCCATGTCGAACTGCCCGACGCAGCACTCGAATCATCGGCGACTTCCGTGCTTGGACGCTTTCCGTTCGCGTTCTCGATCGCTGTCGGGGCGAGTTCCATGAGCAGCGTTGACGGCAACGCGGCGTCAGCGACGCACATGGAGTCGAAGTGACGTGGTGAAGAAGGGCGAAAAAAGTAGCTGACGTTCGCAATTCCTGACTGCACACGGTGCGGAGACAGTAAGCAACGCAGGGACTCGGATAAAACCTTATCGCTGTATTTAGTATCCCTATGCAACAAAGGGAGGCGATTTTTGGATTCGGTCTAAAGATACGAGAACCGATCCAACGATCCAGCTCAATGGGCGGATCGTTAAAGCAGTGTGGACGATAGAAGCCATTTAGCCGATGAGGCAGGAGAAGACGCGTGAGGAACTACTGGAGAAATGTTCGGCCTGCCGTTGCGGCGGGTTGTATCTGTTCGGCTGCGCTTGCTGGAAATGCGAATGCACAGTCGGCCGGAAGCTTTACCCTGTCGACAGGGTGGCTTCACGTAGCACCGCAGGGTAATGCCACGCCGCTCACCGTGGAGAGCGTGGGTGGTATGGCCGTCAATCAGCAGTTGGCGGGCACGGGTGCGCACGCGTCGTCAACGGATACGCTCGGCATCAACACCGAGTACTACGTGACCGACAACCTTGGCATCGCCACACTCATTGGCCTGCCACTCACTGTCAATCTGCAGGGCAAGGGGACGCTCGCGAAGTACGGCACCCTCGGCACGACGAGGCCGATGCCGCCCGCCATCGAGCTTCGATATCACCTGTTCGAGGCTCAGTCGAAATTTCGTCCTTTCGTCGGAGTGGGCGTGAACTATACGTGGTTCACCCAGGTTCGGGCAACCAACAGCCAGTTCATCACCAATAGCGTGGGTCCTGGCGGATCGATACACGCGACCCTCAGTGCATCGTGGAACCCCGTGTTCGACGTCGGGGCAACTTACGCGCTTTCCAAACACTGGTCGGTCGGAGCGTCTGTCGGCTACATCCCGCTCAAGACGCACATGACCATATACGGCCGGACCGCAACCGGAACGCAGATCGTTTCCAGGTCGACGCTCCGGATCGAACCCATTAACGTCTTTCTGAACGTCGGCTATACGTTCTAGCGCGTACGACCAGCGTTCCCTGACGTCGATCCCGGCGGCGGATTGTGCAATGGGCCCGGCCTCGCCGGGTCTTTTAACCACCACGAGACATGACCGCGCCCACCTGAGCGGTTTGCCCGCTCGGGGACGCCGGTCCGTAATGCGCCGATGCTTGCACTTGCTCAGACTTCCCATTGGATCAAAAAGTGAAACGACAGATCCTCAAGACCATTCTCTTTGCCATGCCCAAGGTCCTCGACCTGACGGCACGCCGCTTCCCAGCCTATCGCGATCGGCTCAAGGAGCGCGATCTCGTCGCGTGGATCGGGCTCATGGATCAAAGCATCGGTCGCGTCATCAAGATCAAGAACGGCCGCATCCGGTCGTGTGCCGGCAGGCATCCTCAGCCCGACGTGCGCATGCAATTCAAGGACGTGGCCACCGCTCTGAAGTTTCTCTCCGCCAGTCCGGACTACCTGGATATCATCCATGCGGCGAAAAACTTCAAGGTGGTCACTGAAGGCGACGATGCGTTGCTGGTGTGGTTCATGCAAACGCTGAGCATGATGCAAACCATCGGCCTGCCGATGGGTACGCCCATGCGCGACGGCACGCAGCGCTACACGACTTGCACCAATGGCGGCCCCTTATTCGTGTACGTGAAGAATGGACGCATCGTTCGCGTGACACCTGTCGATCTCGACAACAAGGATGCGCCGAGTTGGGAGATCGAAGCGCGCGGACGCCGTTTCAGCCCGCCACGGCGTGGCCTCGTCGCGCCGCACGCATTGGCGATCAAGTCGCTCGTCTATTCGGAAAAGCGCATTCTTCACCCGATGAAGCGCGTCGATTTCGACCCGGACGGCGAGCGCAATCCGCAAAATCGCGGCAAGTCTGCCTATGTGCCGATCAGCTGGGACGAGGCGCTGGACATCGTCGCGAAAGAGATCAATCGGCAAAAGCGTGTTCACGGTCCGGGCTCCATCACGTTTCCGATGTCGTCGCACCATCAGTGGGGCAATATCGGCTACTACCTCAGCGCGTTGACGCGTTTTGCCAACCTGATCGGCTTCACACGGGTGGCTGCCAATCCGGACAGCTGGGAAGGGTGGTACTGGGGCGCCATGCATCACTTCGGCAACTCGATGCGCGTTGGCGTGCCGTCCGGCTATGGCGGAATCGAGGATTGCCTGAAGGAAGCCGACATGATCGTTTTCTGGTCCAGCGACCCGGAAAGCACGAATGGCGCCTACGCCGGATTCGAAGGTACGCCGCGGCGTCTTTGGGCAAAGGAACTGGGAATCGAGTTCGTCCATATCGATCCGCACTGCAATCCGACTGCCCAGTTGCTGGGCGGCCGATGGATTCCGGTCCGACCGCAAACGGACGCGGCCCTCGCCACTGCCATTATGTATGTATGGCTGATGGAGGACCTGTACGACAAGGATTACGTCGCGAACCGGACGACCGGGTTCGACGAATGGCGGGCCTACTTGACGGGCGAGACGGATGGCGTGCCCAAAACGCCCGAATGGCAGGCGCTGGAAACCGGCGTGCCCGCCAAGGACGTCCGAGCCCTGGCGCGGCGCTGGGGGAAGAGGAAGGTGTATCTCGCCGTCGGCATGACGGGCGCGGGATTCGGCGGGGCTGGACGCGGTGCGACCGGGGCCCAATGGGCGCGTTGCATGATCATGATGATGGCGATGCAGGGTTGGGGCAAACCGGGCGTGAATTTCGGCTGCCTCGAAATCGGCGTTCCGCACGATCTGAATTTCTACTTTCCGGGCTACGCGGACGGTGGGATGTCGGGCGAGCTCGCGTGGACCGCGAACGCCGTGAACAACTATCAACGCATGCCGCACATCCTGACGATGAATCCCGTCAAGCAGATGGTCCCGCGGCAGCAGTTGCCCGATGCAATCATCAACGGCCATGCGACGGGCTACCTCTGGGACGGCATGTCCCAGGAAGCGCAGTTCGCGCCGTTCAGTTATCCGATGCCCGGTTACTCGCCGATCCGCATGATCTATCGCTATGGCGGCTCTGCGTTCAGCACGGTCACGAAATCGGGGCGCTGGGCCGATGCTTACCGTCACCCGAGCATCGAGTTCGTGGTCAATCAGTCAATCTGGATGGAAGGCGAGGCGCAGTTCGCCGATATCATTCTGCCTGCATGCACGTCGCTGGAGCGGTGGGACATCGGCGAATGGTCGAATTCCGGTGGCTACGCGCATCACGGCTTCAACACGGTCAATCACCGGATGATCACGCTGCAGCATAAGTGCATCGAGCCTTTGGGCGAGTCCCGCTCCGACTATGACATCTTCACCGCCATTCTGACCCGTCTGGGACTTGGCGGCGTGTTCACCGAGGGCTGCGGGGAGCTGGACTGGGTCAAGCGGGTTTTCGACTCGTCGGATTTGCCGGATCACATTTCGTGGCGTGAGTTCTGCCGCAAAGGCTACTTCGTTGTGCCGACCGAAAAACCGGGATTGCGGCATCCAGTGGATATGCGTTGGTTCGCGGAAGGCCGGCGCAAGGATCTGCAGGAGCCGCATCCGATGCCGTCGCAATATGCCGAAAAATTCGGCATGGGCCTGCAGACGCCCAGCGGCAAGCTCGAGTTCGTCCCCGAGTTGCTGAAGCGGCACACGGCCGACAACCCGGAGCGACCGGCGGTGAACCGATACATCCCGTCCTGGGAGGGCTTGCGCGCTCCACTGGCACAGCGGTATCCGCTGCAACTGATCGCCACGCATAGCCGTTACAGCTTTCACACCCATTGCGACGGCAAGAACTCCTCGGTCAACAGCATCGAAGATCATCGTGCGTTGATTGGCGGACATCGCTTCTGGCTGCTGAGGCTCGGTCCCGTCGATGCGGCGGCCCGTGGCATTGCCGATCGCGATCTCGTCAAGGTCTACAACGACCGCGGTGCGGTTATCTGTGCGGCCGATGTATCGCCGCTGGTCACGGCCGGGGTAGTCAAGTCTTACGAGGCGAGCGCTGAATTTCAGTTGATCGAAATAGACGGGGAGTGCGTCGAAATCGGTGGTTGCATGAACCTGCTGACCCCGGATCGGCCCCAGACCGCGGGTACAAGCAGCATGAGCCCGAATTCATGTCTCGTGCAGGTGGAAAAGTGGAAAGGCGCGGACGCTTTCATGATCCGTCGCGCAGCGTGAGGAGCACACGATGAGCAAATGGAATCTGGTTATCAAGGTCGGGCAATGCGAGAACTGCCAGAACTGCGTCATCGCTGCGCGGGATGAGCATGTCGGCAATGACTTTCCCGGGTACGCCGCGCCTGCCGCGGCCGGCGCCGAAAGCCCCATTCGCATCCTGCGCCGCGTGCAGGGCGCGTCCCACATGGTCGAAACGACGTACTTGCCGGTGATGTGCAATCACTGCGACGATGCGCCCTGCATGCGCGTCGGCGGCGATGCGATCCGCAAGCGATCCGACGGCATCGTCATCATTGATCCGGACAAGGCGCGAGGGCGCAAGGACATCGTCAAGTCCTGCCCGTACAAGGCGATCGTCTGGAACGAGGAACTGCAACTGCCGCAGACCTGGATCTTCGACGCGCATCTGCTCGATCAAGGTTGGTCGCACCCGCGTTGTCAGCAGTCGTGCCCGACCGAGGTGTTCGAAGCGGTCAAACTCGATGACGAGTCGATGGCAGAGATGGCTCGGCGCGAGGGCCTCAGGGTGCTGCAGCCCAACTTCGGGACGAAGCCACGCGTGTGGTACAGCGGCCTGGAGCGATGGGACACCTGCTTCATCGGAGGAAGCGTGAGCGCGCAGATCGGCGATGTGGTCGAATGCGTCGCGGGTGCGCAAGTGACCCTGTACGGCGGTGATCGCATGGTGGCCGAAACCGTGTCGGACGGCTTCGGCGATTTCCGGTTTGGCGGCCTGGCGAAGGGCAGCGGCGTCTACACAGTCGAAATCCGTCATGCACACGGGGAGGCTTCGCGCCAGTGCGAACTGGGCGAAAGCGCCTACCTTGGCGAACTCAGCCTTGCTCCGTCTTCACGAAATGTGGCGCATGACGGGCTTCATGACGCTGCGTTATCCGAGAGCCGCGGTTCCGTCACATCGTGACGGAACTCATCTCGCCGCGATTCGTGAGGCCGTTCGATCTTGGCGCCGGTCGCATGCGCTAGCTGCGAACGCGCGCCTTCTGAGGATCGTAAAAAACGGGTGCAGTCACCCGCGCGTCGATGCGTTTCTGCTGGCCGTCAAGCTTGCCGACCTGGAGCACGTTGCCTGGCTGCGCGTGGTGCACGTCGATTCGCGCGAGTGCGATGTTCGTGCCGAGGCTCGGCGAGCGCATGCCGCTCGTGACGACACCAACCTGCGCCCGCCCGTCGTGCACGCAATCGCCGTGATGTGCCGGTTCGTTGCCGGCCAGTTCCAGCCCGACCAGCCGGCGATGCGGATGCGCGCTGCGGCGCAGCAGCGCGTCCCGCCCGACGAAGTCGTCGGTCTTCGTGTTGAGCGGAACGCTGAATCCGATGCCGGCCTCGAACGGATCGGTTTCGTCGGTGAATTCGTATCCGGCGAACACGAGCCCGGCTTCGATCCGCAACAGGTCGAGCGCGTCGAGCCCGAGCGGCACGAGCCCGTGCGGTTGACCCGCTGCCCAGATCGCGTCCCATACCGCCTGCGCATCGCGCGGATGACACCACACCTCATACCCGAGTTCGCCTGTGTAGCCGGTCCTGCTGACGATGACGGGGCAGCCGTCGCCGCCGCCGAGGCGGCCGATCAGGAAGCGGAACCAGCCGAGGCTGTCGAGCGATGGTTGCGTCGCGGGCGTCCGGATCAGCGCGCGCAGGATCTCGCGGCTGCGCGGCCCTTGCACCGCGACATTGTGGATCTGGTCGGACGACGACTTGATCCAAGCCTTCATGCCGAGCCTGTTCGCCTGCTCCCGCAGCCAGATACCCGCGAAATCGTCGCCGCAGATCCAGCGGAACGTGTCGGGACCGAGCCGCATCAGCGTGCCATCATCGAGCATGCCGCCGTGCGGATGGCACATCGCCGAGTAGACGACCTGGCCGACCGCGAGCCTGCGCACGTCGCGCGTCAGGCAGTATTGCAGCAGGGCCTCGGCGTCGGGACCGACGACATCGAACTTGCGCAACGCGGACAGATCGATGATCGCCGCGCGCTCGCGGCAGCCGTAGTACTCGTCGATCGCGCCGTAGCCGTCGAACCGCGCCGGCAGGTGCCAGCCGCGGTAGTCGACGAAGTGTCGCGTGAGCGCCGACGTGCGCGCGTGGAAGCCCGATTGGCGCGTCAGCACGGGCAGGGCGTCGGGTGTGGATCTGAGAGCGGTGGACATGGTGAAGCGCGCTTCGCTTGAGTAGGTTCGGATCCGGATGTCGGTCGGTTGCCACGCGTTTGCGGGATCGATGTCGTCGGGGCACGACGTGCTGACGCAGAGCAGAGGCTTCAACGCGCGCATCAGCACGTAGTCGCCCGGGCGCGACCACGGTTCATCGATCGTCATCTGCCCGTGCGCGTCGATCGCGGTGTTGAAGAAGAAATTGATCGCCGGCCAGCCGGGGCGCGCGGCGACGCCGTAATCGGCGAGCGCCGCGCTGATGTTGTCGCTGCAGTTCGGATGGCCCGGGTAGCCCTGCGTTTCGTAATAGCGTGCCGTGCAGGCGAGCGCGAACGTGTCGTGCCGGCCGACGGTGTCGTGCACGACTTCCAGCATCGGCTGCATGAGCTGGTCGAAGAATCGTGAATACAGACCGGGCAGCGGATATGCATGGCCGTTCAGCGTGCGCGTGACAGTCGGATCCAGGCCGACTTCCTGATGGCGGGCGAGCGCGTCGAGATCGAATGCGACGAAATCGGAGCACTGCCTGCCGTCGACGTCGACGATCTGGATGTACTCGCCGGCCGCCACCGTGTAAGCGACGGCGGTGCCTGGACGGATCACGAAATCGGCGAGCGGATCGGCGAGCGGCACGCTCGTCTCCGTGGCAGCGGACTGTCGCGCGCGGACGACCGACAGGTGCAGTTCCGTCGCCGGTCGGCCTGCCCGGTCCACGGGCACGGGGCCGCCGGGCGCCGCGACGATCGCGACGAGCGGCTCCGTCGCGACGAGCGTGCGCGCGCAGCCGGCGTCGGTATCGCCGGACCAGAGGATCGCTCCCGCCGGCAACGGCGCGCCCGTCAGCCCGTGTCGTTCGAACAGGGTCGCAATATCCCGTTGTGCGGCGCAACCGCCGTTCAGGCGTTCGGCGATGAAGCGCGCGCCGTCGTCGGGCGTCAGGTCGAGCGCGGCAAGCGCACTGCCGCCGTCATGCACGCGCAATGCGAGCAGTTCGGCCGGTTGCCGGCCCTCGACATCGATCACCTGCAGCGTGTCGCCGGCATCGAGCATGACGGCGGCGAGCCCCGCACCGGCGACGCGATGGCGTTCGCGGCCGGACGCATGGGCGGACAGCGCGGGTTCGTGCGGCCGCGACACGGACGGCGGACGAATGAGCATGGACGTTCCTTGCATGGATGGACGGGCGCGGCTCGCGATGCGCGCGGCCGCGAATGGCACGGCTTATGTCGCGGCTTGTGTCGCGGCGCCCGGCGCACGGCCGGACGCCGCGACGCGGCGCGACGGTCAGCCTGCGCGCACGCGCGGTTCGGGCGCACGCTCGCCGAGGTACGCTTCCATCGAATCGTCGAGCGCGTCGAGCCACGGCGTGTGATGGGGCGGCGACTGGGTGCCGGTGATCAGCGAGCGATAGGACTTGTCGCGATAGCCCATGATGTTCTCGTGCTTGTCGTGCTTCCACGCGAGGAACGTGCGATTGACGCCGGCGATGTCGAAGCTCGGATAGTCGGTCGCGTCGATCAGCTCCTGGATATAGCTGCCCTGGTACTCGAACATCTGCTGGTTGGTGGCCAGCGTTTCCTCGCGCGCGCGCCATGCGAGACTGTCGGCGTGCATCGCGTCGAAACCGGGCAGCGCGATGCGGCCGAGGATCACGTCGCGCGCGTACCAGGCTTGCGCGTCGAACATGTTGAACGAGTACCAGAGGTCCTGCATGCCGAGATAGATCAGTTTCGGATTGCGTTCCCAGAAGATGCCCTTGTACAGGTCGAGCGGCCAGAGCCGGTTGTTCGTCTTCAGCCGCAGGCTGTCGGGCAGGAACGGGAAATGGTGCTGGTATCCGGTGCAGAGGATGATCGCGTCGATCCTCTTGCTGCTGCCGTCGGCGAAAAACGCGACGTTGCCGCGAACGCGCTCGAGCAACGGCTTTTCTTCCCAGTTCGCCGGCCAGTGATAACCCATCGGCGCGGTGCGATAGCAGCTCGTGATGCTGCGCGCGCCGTACTTGTAGCATTGCGACCCGATGTCCTCGGCCGAATAGCTGCTGCCGACGAGCAGGATGTCCTTGTCCTTGAATTCGAGCGCATCGCGAAAGTCGTGCGCGTGCAGGATGCGTCCGCCGAAACTGTCGAAGCCGGGAAAGCTCGGCATGTTCGGCGTCGAGAAATGGCCGCATGCGTTCACGACGTAGTCGAAGTCTTCCGCATACACGACGTCCTTGTCGAGATCGTGCGCGGTCACCGTGAAGCGGCCGCTGGCGTCGTCGAACGCAATCTGGCGCACGACGGTGCCGAACCGGATGTACGGACGCACGCCGGCCTTCTCGACGCGGCCCTTGATGTAGTCCCACAGCACTTCGCGCGGCGGATAGGACGCGATCGGCTTGCCGAAGTGTTCCTCGAACGTGTAGTCGGCGAACTCCAGGCATTCCTTCGGGCCGTTCGACCACAGATAGCGGTACATGCTGCCGTGGACCGGCTCGCCGAATTCGTCGGTGCCGGTGCGCCACGTATAGTTCCACATGCCGCCCCAGTCGCGCTGCTTTTCGAAGCAGACGAGTTGCGGGATGTCCGCGCCCTTCGCCTGGGCCGACTGGAAGGCGCGAAGCTGGGCCATGCCCGACGGGCCCGCACCGATGATTGCAACACGTTGTGTCATCGCGTTCTACCTCGTTGGAAGTGATTAGCCATTCGGGCGCGGACGTCGGTCACGTCGCGCGTTGCCGCCGCGCCGCGAGCGCGGTGTTCTTCATCAGGAAGGCGATCGTCATCGGGCCGACGCCGCCCGGAACCGGCGTCAATGCACCGGCGACGCGCGACACGCTGTCGTGGTCCACATCGCCGACGAGCCGCGTCGCGCCGGCGGATTCGATCCGGTTGATGCCGACGTCCACGACCACCGCACCCGGCTTGATCCAGCCCGCATCGACGAGCCCCGGCTTGCCCGCCGCCGCGACGACGATGTCCGCCTGGCGGCACAGTTGAGCGGCATTCGCGCTGCGCGAGTGGACGGTCGTCACCGAGCAGTCGCACTGGAGCAGCAGCGCCGCCATCGGCTTGCCGACGATGTTCGAGCGGCCGACGACGACCGCATGCTTGCCGCGCAGATCGCCGACGATCTCCCGCAGCAGATGCAGGCAGCCCGACGGCGTGCACGGCACGAGCACGTCCTGGCCGAGTGCGAGCCCGCCGACGTTCTCGCGATGGAAACCATCGACGTCCTTGCGCGGATCGATCGCGTCGATCACGGCCGCGGCGTCGATCTGCGCGGGCAATGGCATCTGCACGAGGATCCCGTGTACGTCGGGGTCGGCGTTCAGTTCGGCGACGCGCGCGAGCAAGGCGGGCGCTGCGGTGTCGGCGGGCAGTCGATGCTCGATCGAACGGATGCCGACCTGCTGCGCGCGCAGGATCTTGTTGCGCACATAGATGTGGCTCGCCGGATCGTCGCCGACGAGCACGACCGCGAGGCCGGGCATCACGCCTTCCGCGCGCAGCCGCGCGACGTCCTGCCTGACGGATTCCAGCAGCGCGTCGGCGATCGCCTTGCCGTCGATGACCGTCGCGCCGCTCATTTGAAGATCACCGTGCGGCTCTGGTTCAGGAACACACGGTGCTCGGTGTGATACTTGACCGCGCGCGACAGCGCGACTGTCTCGGTGTCGCGTCCGATCGATACGAGATCGTCCGGTTGCAGCACGTGGTCGACGCGCTGCACCTCCTGCTCGATGATCGGCCCTTCGTCGAGGTCGGACGTCACGTAGTGGGCGGTCGCGCCGATCAGCTTCACGCCGCGCTCGAATGCCTGGTGGTATGGCTTCGCGCCCTTGAACCCCGGCAGGAACGAGTGATGGATATTGATCGCGCGGCCGGAGAGCCGCTCGCACAGGTCGTTCGACAGGATCTGCATGTAGCGGGCCAGTACGACCAGCTCGGTGCCGGTTTCGTCGACGATGCGCAGCAGCTCCGCCTCCTGCCGCGCCTTGGTGTCCGGCGTGATCGGCAGGTAGATGAAACGGATGCCCTCGCGCTCGGCCATCGGCCGCAGGTCGAGATGGTTCGACACGACCGCGGTGATCTGCATGCGCAGCTCGCCCTTGCGGAAGCGGTACAGCAGGTCGGACAGGCAGTGGTCGAACTTGCTGACCATCAGCAGGACCTTCATCGGATCGCCGGCGCTTTTCAGTTGCCACTGCATCGAGAAGTCGCGGGCGACGCTGCCGAAATCGCGCTGCAGGTGCTCGACGTTGCTGCTCGCACCGGTGTTGAAGCGGAACACGGCACGCATGAAGAGCGTGCCGCTGACCTCGTCGTCGTACTGCGCCAGTTCGCTGATGTAGCAGTTCGATGCGGCGAGATGAGCGGTGACGGCAGCGACGATGCCGGACGTGGCCGGGCAACTGATCGTCAGGATGTAGTTCGGATTCACGTCGTGTGTCCTCGAAACGGATCGGAATGCGGGGATGGCCGTCGCCGGCCGCGCACGATCGTCACGGCGTCAGCCGATGGCGGTGCGCTTCGTCTTCTCGGGGTCGTCGAAGGGCAGCAGCGCGGCGCGCGCGCGCGTCTCGATGCTGCCCTTCACGACGAGCGGCGCGCCCGCGTGGGCATGCGCGACGTCGAGGCGGGCGATCGCGAGCGAGCGCCCGGTCAGCCGCGAGACCATCGCGCACGTGATCACGCCGACCTGCTTGCCGTCGCGCCAAAGCGTGTCGCCAGCCTGCGCGGCCTGCGTGGCCTCGAGCTCGACGCCGAAGATCCGGAACCGCTCCTTGCCAGCCAGCCGGACATGCTCGGCAGCGCCGCAGAATTCGGTCTTGCCGGGCGACACCGTGAAATCGAGGCCGAGTTCCCACAGCGTGTCGCCGGCGCGTTCGTCGGCAAACGGGTACATCTCGGAGTTGTCGTACGGATAGAACAGCAGGGCGCTCTCGACGCGCAGCCAGTCGAGCGCGGTGAACGCGCATGGGACGATGCCCATCGCCCGGCCTTTCTCGAGGATCGTGTCCCAGATCAGCGGCGCGTCGGCGGCCTTGCAGAAGATCTCGTAGCCGCGCTCGCCGGTGTAGCCGGTGCGCGAGATCATCACCGGCCGGCCGAACAGGCGCGTCTGAATGTGGTGGAAATAAGGCAGGTTGCGGATGTCCGGCACGTATTCGGCGAGGAAGTCGACCGCGACGGGCCCTTGCAGCGACAGGTCGTGCAGGTCGTCGTCGAACAGCACGGCGACCTGCCGGCCATACGCGGAGCGCACGAGGCGCTCGTGCCCCGCGCCCGCGCCGTGGACGACCATGAACGCGTTGGGGCCCGTCCGGTAGACGATGCAGTCGTCGATAAACTTGCCGCTCTCGTCGAGCATCGTCGCGTACACCGACTTGCCGGGATACAGCTTGCCGATGTCGCGCGTCGTCGCCCAGTTCAGCAGGCTTTCGGCGTGCGGGCCGACGTAGTGCACCTTCTTCAGCCCCGATACGTCCATCAGGCCCGCGCGGGTGCGAATGGCCTCGTGGTGATCGGCGAGGTCGGTCGAATAGGTCCACGCGGTGCCCATGCCGTTCCAGTCCTCGAGCTTCGAGCCGAGTGCGCGATGCCGGTCCGCCAGGGCGGAGATGCGCCAGGAGTTCGCCATCTTGAATGCTCCATACGAAAGTGAAGGTCGATCACGAAAAAACGCCGGGTCAGGCGTCGACGTCGAACTGGCTGAGCCACTCGACGAGCGTGTGCCGGTAGCGGGACATGCCCTTGTATTCGGCGATCGGCTCGGGCAGGTCGCGCAGCACGCGGTGCAGCCGGCGCGCCCAGACCGGATTGCCGACCAGGTCGGCCATGCTGCAGAGGTAGGTGCGGATGCCGAACATCAGCGCGTTGCTGCGTGGCAGCCGCGCCATCAATTGCAGCTCGACGCGCAGATGCACGGCCTCGCCGACGTTGTCGGGCGTCACGCGCCCGCGGTCCGCGCCCCACTGGTGATAGGTTTCGGGCGACGTGTCGAGGCGCGGATGGATGGTCAGCGTCCAGTTCAGACGGCGCACGGGCTGCCCGACCTGCACGCCGAGCAGGTATTTCAGCGCGCGGTCGAATACGCCCGCCTGGTGCGCGAGCGGCACCGGCGCATGCCATTGCCTGAAGCTCATCCCGGCGTCGAACGCGAGCGACCAGTCGGCCGGGCCCGTGACGACGCCGGCGTCCATGTACAGGTCGCCGTCGCGCTGGTCGAGCAGCGCGATGTCGCCTTGCGTCTGCCGCATGATGTATTCGAGCGGGCCATACGGCAGCGTGCGCGCGTCGCCGAACACGAAGGTCTGTTCGAGGTCGAGCGCGCGGTTTTGCCATCGCCAGCGATCGTCGTCGCGCTCGAGCGCGAACCACGCCGGATAGTCGTGCGCCAGATGCGTCATGACCATCTCCAGCGTGTCCCACGACGCGGTCTCCATGTGCGGCATCACGATCGCGCGGCGCGGATCGGCGTCGAGCACGCGCGCGCGTTCGGCGATCTCGGAACGGTAGTGCTCGTCGATGTCGAAGTGGTGCGCGTAGACCGAGCCGGGATCGCGCGGCGTCGCGGGCTCGAGGTTGACCGAATACATGTACCGGTCCTCGGCGAACGGAAACGGAAAGCGTGCGATCGCCGCCGGGCTGTTGCGGAACGAGAAGTCGTCGCGATACGTCTGCGCGGGCTTGATGAATACGCTCATGACACGGGTCTCACAGGTCGAGGGTCAATGCGCCGCCGCACGCGCGCGACACGCAGGGCATCAGATGGGTCGCGCGCGCGTCGGCGTCCAGGAACGCGTCGCGATGCTCGACCGCGCCGTCGAGATAGCGCGTCGCGCACTGGCCGCATGCGCCGCCGCGGCACAGATTGGGCACGTCGATGCCGGCCGATTCGAGCGCCTCCAGCAGGCTCTGGTCGGCACCGACCGCGATGCGGCGGCCGCTGCGCCGCAGGTCGGCCGTGAACGGCTGGCCCGGCTCCGGCGCCACGAAGGCTTCCCAGTGCACGCGGCCGGCAGGCCAGCCGAGCGCGGCGGCCGCATCGCGCACCGCGCGCAGCAGGCGTTCCGGGCCACACACATACACGTGCGTGCCGAGCGGCTGCCGCTCGAGCATCGCGATCGCGTCGAAGCGGGCCTGCACGCCGTCATAGCCGTGAAAGCGCGCGCCGAGCCGCGCGTCGAGTGCCGCGCGATAGGCATCCGTCTGGCCCATGCGGTACGCGTAATGCAACTCGTGGCTCGCTTGCCGGCGTTCCAGCTCCGCGAGATGCGCGATGAACGGCGTGATGCCGATGCCGCCCGCGACCAGAACGTGATGGCGCGCGGTGGCGTTCAATGCGAACAGGTTCGCCGGGGCCGTGATGCGCAGGCGCGCGCCGGGGGCCAGACGGTCGTGCACGAACGCGGAACCGCCGCGTGACGACGCCTGCCGCCGGACAGCGATCCGATAGACATTCCGTTCGGCCGGATCGCCCGCCAGCGAGTAGGCATTGCGATAGGTGCGGCCACCATCGTTCAGCACGACCTGCACGTGGCTGCCGGACGAGAAGACCGGAAGGGCGCCGTCGACCGCCGTCAGCGCCAGTTCGCGCACGACGGGCGTGAGCATGCGGGCCTCGGCCACGCGAACGTCGAGCAGGCTCATGCCGGGTCTCCCGCGTAGGGCCGGTCGGCATCCGCGCAGACGCCGAGATAGGCGCCGAGCCGCGCGGAGAAATGCTGGCGCACACTCAGACGGACATCGCATGACGGGCAGGTGACCTCGTCGTGTGCATCGTGCCCGTCATGCGCATGCGAGGTCCCGCAATGCACGCAGTACACGGTGCGCCGCATGCCGGACACGGTCGCGACCACCTCGTCCGGCAGCATGCCGGCCGCCTGCGCGATGCGCCGGATGTGCCAGACGAACACCTCGTCGCCACACACATAGAGACGCACGCCGACGGCGCTTTCATTCAGCCTGCGGCGTACGTCGTCCTCGAGCGCGTCGAGCGATGCGTGAAACACGGTCGGCAGGCCGGTTGCCTGCAGATTGCCGAGCGTGACGAGCAGCGCGGCGGCGGGCAGCCCGGCGAGGGCGTCGGCGAGCGCACGCACCGCGTCGAGCGCCTTGCCTTGCGCGACCACGAGATGCGAGCGGGCGACGGAGCAGGGCTGCAACGGCGCGTAGTGCGGCAAGCTCGGCGGCACGAACGGCGTGTGCGCCGGTTGCGGTTCGCGCGTTCGGCTGCTGGTTGCGAACGGTTCAATTGAGTGCATCGATCGACTCCCAAAATGGGGCGTTTGCATCACGAATGGGCGTACGCCCGGCGACAGTCGCTGCGTCACGTCGCGTTCCTGTTGTTCAACATAGTTTCTTGCCAGTAATTGCCGTTCAATCCTGAAGAGGAGGTATGACCTAAGAGGTAGGCGCGCGGGAAAGCGCCGAGAGGCATGGAACTTGCGTCGTATTTCGATCCTGGTTCCGTACCGAACGATCGTGACTCCCGACGACAGCCTGACCGACAGATGCATGCCGCCCTTGGGCGGCGCGTCGTTGCCGACGCGCTTTCGCGATGCGCTGCTCGCGTTGCTGGCCGGATGCGTCAACGGTGCGCCGCGCCACGCGGCGTTTCATGCGTTCTATACGGGGCTCGCGCGCGAACTGCCGGACGCACGGGTCGTGCTCGCGCTCGATGGCGGCGCGGGCTACGAATCCACGCCGGACACGCTGGTGCGATGCACGCAGGGGCATCGCTGCAAGCTCAGGCACGCGGCACGCGACGCTGCGTGCGAACTGTGTCCGGACTGCCTTGGGACCGGCCACGGGCGCGCGGTGCGTGCGATCGGCGACGCGGTGCTGGTGCTGGACATCGCATTGCCGGCCGAGCCGACGCTGCTCACGGACCTCGACGTCATCGCGGGCACGATCCGCGCGGCGCTGACGCGTCGCGAGCCGGCCGATGCGCACGAGCGCGACGCCGCGAACCAGTCGGACGCGTTGACACGCGAGTTGCACGATTCGGTCGCGCAGCAGCTGGGCTTCATGTCGTTTCTGGTTGCTCGCCTGCAGCAGCAGGACGCGACCGGCAATCCGCTGCTGGCCGAGCTGCGCACGATGACGACGCGCCTGCAGCGCCAGGTGCGCGAGCTCATCACCAGCGCGCGGCTCACGCTCGACGGGCGCTCGCTGCAGCAGGCGCTGGCCGATTCGGTCGCGGAGTTCTCGCGCCGGTGCGATGTCGTGTTCGAGCTCGACAATCGCGTGCCCGACCTGCGGATCGATCCGCGCATCGCGCTGCATATCCTGCAGATCGTGCGCGAGGCGCTGTCGAACGTCGTGCGTCATGCGCAGGCGCGGCATGCGTGGATCGCGCTGCGCACCGACGGCGAAGGTTTGCTGGTCTCCGTCGTCGACGACGGAATCGGGCTCGGCGAGGCGGCGGCCGACGTGAATCACTATGGCCTCGACATCCTGCGCGAACGCGCGGCGGCGATCGGCGGGCGCATCGCGATCGAGCGCGGCGCGTTCGGCGGGACGCGCGTGGCGCTGTTCGTGCCGGAAGGCGCGATATTCGGAGAAACGATCTGATGGAACCGACGACGCTGCTGTTGATCGACGACCACCCGCTGTTTCGCCGCGGCGTGGCCGAATTTTTCAGTGCGACCGGGGAATTTCGCGTGGTCGGCGAATCGTCGAACGGCGCGCAGGGGATTTCGCTCGTGGGCATGCTGCGGCCGGAGCTGGTGCTGATCGACCTGCACATGCCGGGGCTTGGCGGGCTCCAGGTGCTCGACGGCCTCAGGCGCAAGGAAGCCGATTGCGTGAAGGTGCTGCTGACGGCGTCGATGGATCGCGAGGAGCTGCGCGCGGCGGTGCGGCTCGGCGCCGACGGCTACGTGCTGAAGGATTCGGAGCCGCAAGCGCTGCTCGCCTACGTGCGCAGTTGCATGCGGGGGCTCGTGGTGCTCGACGACGAGCTCGCCGACGAAGACGGCGTCGCCGTCGCGCATGCCGACGCGCGGCCGGCCGACCTGACCGCACGCGAAACGCAGACGCTCACGCTCATCGCCGACGGCATGAGCAACAAGCAGATCGCGCGCGTGCTCGGCATCAGCGAGGGCACGGTGAAGGTCTACGTGAAGAACCTGCTGCGGAAACTGGACGCGCGAACGCGGCTCGAGCTGGCGGCATCGGTGCACCGGCGCGCGATCGGCGCGTCGAACCGGGAACGGGTGGCGTGATGACCGACGACACGCTCGTTGCGCACCCATTGGGCAGCGCGTTCGACGCGGACGATTGCCCGCTCGCGCTGCTGAAGCTCGACGGCGCGGGACGGATCGCCGCCTTCAACGTCGCGTGGACCGACGCGATGGAACGGCCCGCGGCCGGCCGGTGCTTCGTCGACTACGTGCATCCGGAAGACCGGGACATCTGGATCGGCATGCTGCAGCGTTCGTTGGCGATCTCGCGCGGCGGTGTGCGCGAGCGTCTGCGCTGCGTGCGTCCGGATGGCGAACTGCGCTGGTTCGAGGTGTCGTTGAAAAGAAATGCCGACGGATCCTCCGTTGCGCTGTCCGACGTCACGCTCGACCGGCGGCGCGAGACGGCGACGCAGGCTCACCTGAGAAGCGTCGAGGGGCTGCTCGACAGCCTTCCGGGCCTCGTCTACCGTGGCCGCAACAACCGGCTGTGGACGATGGAGTACGTGAGTGCCGGATGCGAGGGATTGACCGGCTATCCGCGGCAGTGGTTTCTCGACGGGCACGCGCATGCGTTCGGGCAACTGATCGTGCCCGACGATACCGATTACGTATGGACGGGCGTTCAGCAGGCGTTGGCGGTGCGCGGCGTATTCGATCTGCGGTATCGGATCCGGTGCGCCGACGGACGGATCAAGCCGGTGTGGGAAACCGGCGTCGGGATCTATTCGGCGAGCGGCGAGGTGCTGGGTGTCGAGGGCGCGATCTTCGAAGTGCGACGTGGCGATCGACCGGGCGTCTGAGTCGGCCGCACGCTCGCGCGGCGGGCGGCGGGCGGCGGGCGGCGGGCGGCGTCGCGCGCGCAACGCCTGAGCGAAAACGCGACGCCCGGCCGCGAACCGGGCGTCGTTTCAAGTCGCGCGCTCAAGTCGCGCGCGACCGCGAACGCGCTTACGGCGCGATCCAGTGCGTCGCGATGACGACGACCACGCCGAGCAGCAGCGTCAGGTACGGCAGGTAGCCGGCCTTGCGCGGCTGTTCGCCGCCGGACAGCGCCATGTCCTCCAGCATCTGGTCCGGGAAGCGGCCCTTGTCGGTCACGTAGTGCCGCCAGACGAACACCGGCAGGATCAGCGCGGCGAACACGAGGCCCGAGACCAGCGTGCCCTTGCCCCAAACGTCGGCGCCGAATCCCATCAATGCGAGGTTGACGAACGACAGCCCCGTGCCGAGCGCGAGCAGCCAGCGCGGCGCCCGGAACGGGCGTGTCCAGTTTGCCCGGTCGAGGCGGTGGATCCAGGCCGCGTTCAGGTTGAGGAAGTTGAAGATGATGTACCCGACGTTCGACATCGCGAGCACGACGGTGTAATCGGACATCAGCAGCAGAAACAGGTTGAAGCCGAGATCGGTCCACATCGCGCGGGTCGGCGCGCCGTTCTCGTTCACGTGCGACAGGTATTTCGGCAGCCAGCCGTCGACCGATGCCTGGTACAGCGTGCGCGACGATCCGGCCATCGACGTCATGATCGCGAGCACCAGCGCGAACACCAGCATCGGTTTCAGGATGTACTCGCCCCGGTTGCCGACGTGGACGATCTGCGTCATCGCTTCGGCGACGCCCATGCCGCTGAAGATGCCCGGCGACAGCACGCCGTCGTACACCGCGGCCTGCGTGACGTTGCCGGCCGCATCCTTCACTTCGGGCGTGACGAGCTGGCCGAGGCCCAGCGCGCCCTGGAACGCGAGCGGGACCATCGTGAAGAACACGAGGCACAGCAGGCCGGAATAGACGATGGCCTTGACCGTGTCGCGGCGCGGGTCGCGAAACTCGCGCGTGTAGCAGACGGCCGTCTCGAAGCCGTAGGTCGACCAGGCGGCGATGAAGAGGCCGCCCGCCATCAGCTGCAGGCCCGCGAGATTCCACGTGCCGTCGATCACGCGGCCGGCTGCGTCCTTCGCGAGCGGGTAGAGCGGCAGCAAGTGCGACTTGGGCAGGTCGCCGCTCAGGATCGGATACACGCCGACGAGCAGCAACGGCAGCAGCGCGGCGATCGCGAGAATCATCTGGAGCTTCGCGGCCTGCAGGATCCCGCGATGCTGGACCGCGAAGGTCGTGAGCAGGATGATCGCGCCGATCACGAAGGTTGCGTTGATACGCAGCGACAGGCCGCTCGCGAGCCAGCCGAGGTCGAGCAGCGTGATCTGCCAGGTGTTGATCGCGGCCGTGGCCGGGAACAGCATGTTCAGCACGTAGCCCGCGCCCATGCCCGAGCCAATCGCGAGCACCGGCGACCACGCGAACCAGTTGCACCACACGGATAGCGGGGCGAGCAGCTTGCTGTAACGCACCCACGCGATCGCGCCATAGACCGATGCACCGCCCGACTTGTGCGGAAAGAGTCCTGCAATCTCCGCGTAAGAAAACGCCTGGATGAAACCGAACATGATCGAGATCATCCATACGATCCACGATGGCTTGCCCACGGTGGCCGCGATGGAGCCGATCGAGAAGAGCACGAGCGCGGGCACGCCGCTCGCGACCCAGAAGGCGCCGGTCCAGCTGATCTTGCGCTGAAGTCCGGCCGTATCGGCATGCGCGGCGGGGAAATCCGCCTGTGCGCTGTCAGGGAGGGAACTCATCGGCATCTCCGTCAAGTCGGGTTGAGTACGATGCGATCAACGATCGTTGGCCAATAACGCGCCAGCAACTCTCATGAAGAGGTACTCCTTCGGAGAGAGCGTCGGCAGGGGGCGGCGACGGAGGCGGAGGCGAGATGTCAGCGCGCGATGTGGCGCATGCGCGGGCCTTGCGCATGTGCAGGCGAAGCGGGGCGCGCTTCGTTTGGTGGACGAAGAAAATGGATCGAGGGGCGTGGTGCGTGGTGCATGGTGCGTAGCGACCCGGGCACAAGACGCGCACCGTGCGTGGCGAAACGCTACCGTGCGTTCGATGCTGCCGGCGTGACGGGCACCATGTCGATGTTTGCGACGGAACGTGGGTGTTATCGCGTCCTGGCACTCGGCTTCGAGTGCCCGCACGAGCGTGGGCTGGGCATTCGAAACGTTCGTCGCCTGCGCGCCATCACATGTTCGGGTAATTCGGCCCGCCGCCGCCTTCCGGCGTGACCCACACGATGTTCTGCGTCGGGTCCTTGATGTCGCAGGTCTTGCAGTGCACGCAGTTCTGCGCGTTGATCACGAGG
>Ga0157367_1000230_pt1 | contig 29157 bp, 18 predicted proteins | sample AttbisABBM2_FD_113142 | JGI IMG/M metagenome (GOLD analysis project Ga0157367, IMG submission 113142) | Fungus gardens microbial communities from leaf cutter ant in Botucatu, State of São Paulo, Brazil - Atta bisphaerica ABBM2 | ecosystem: Host-associated > Fungi > Mycelium > Unclassified ... | reverse complement strand
CTTGGACGGGTGCTGGTAGAAGTCGGTGCCGAAGCGGTCGGCGGGGATTTCGGTGACTGCGTCGCGTTCGTCGCGCAGCAGTTGCCAGAAGTCGCCGAGATTATTCGCGCTTCCGGGAAACCGACAAGCCACCCCAATTATTGCAATCTTACTGTTCATCTTTTATGTCGCTTTTTCGGATGCGCACGGCTGTTTCGTGCGGTTTCCGTCATCTTGTACCACATGCAGCAGTGCCGATCCGAGTTCCTCGGCCGCCAGATTTCGGCATTCGGGGGTATCTGCGCCGTAATTCCGCCAAATGAAGTAGTCGCTGGTTTGCGGTGTGACGCCCAGCTTCTGGAACACATGAGGCAACGCGGGAACGTGGTCGCCGTAAAAGCAAACGACTGTTTCACGATCACTGGTGCGCAAATAATCGATCAGGCGCCCGATCATTGCGTCTGCATTTTCAATGTGCCGTAAATATGCCGTCAAGTCGCGCCAAGCGGCGTCTTCGCCAAGAGTATGCCTCGAAGACGATTCACCAGGCAAAACCTGCTCGAGGTGCAGCGGGCCGTGGTTTTCCATCGTCATCGCGAAGATGAACAACGGTGCACTCCTCGGCTCATCCAATGCATCGACGACTACATCCAAGACGGTCGAATCGGCAATATACGGACCGGCTCGATGGGTATAGGAAAAATGTTCGATATCCAGAAATTTATCGAATCCAAGCAGCGGAAAGACCCGGTTCCTTCCGAAGAAGTCTGCGTAGTACGGATGAATTGCGACAGTCTTGTAACCACTCCTCCGAAACCAAGCTGCAATCGATGCGCATGCGCTCCGCACGAAGGCGTATGGATAGAAACGAGCATAGCCAAGACGCGCAGGCACCAGTCCGCTCAGCATCGCAAACTCCGTCCGCATCGTGTTCGCCCCCCAGGCCGGCACGCTCAGTTCACCGTAGCAGAAGGAGCCCCGACGCGCGACGTCCAAGTGGCGATAGTTCGCCGGATCGATTGCTGCGCCAAGGCGCCGCGCGTCGAAATACGACTCGCTCTGGATTACGATCACGTCGGGACCCGCGGTCGATTTGCCCGATACGTACGGACTGGTCCGCGCAACCCGTTCGAATGCGCGCAGCGTAGCAGGCCGCAAGCCGTTCAGCAGATACGCGACAAACACCGCGAAAAAACCGTGCCGTTGTTGATCCACGCAGGCATCGAGCGTAAGCGGCAGGCGTGCGGCGAGCCAGCAGGCCGCAATGGTGCACGCGGAGACGAGCGCCGCAACCTGCCAGAGCCCACCGTGCAATGGCCTCTCCGCGAAAAAGCCGCCCACCAGCGTTCCGCATCCGATCGCGATTCCGATCACCTTGCCGACGCTCAGAAACGGCAAATACAACCGAGGATGCGCAAACAGCTGACTAAACAGACTCAGATCGGTAAAAACGAACGGCTCGCGTAAGGACTCGTACTTTGCATTGCTCACCGTCGCCAACAGACCGATCAACGCGACCGCGATACACGTGGAAAACACAAGTCGCCGGGTCACGAGCAGCATCGCACCGATCAAAAACACGAGAGTAATGGCATGTAGAACATGCGCAGCACCGGAATACTGTCGCGTGCGCGGCAGTGCCGAAACATCCAGCACGAATGACGCGCCAAGCGCGATCGCGAGCAATACGCCAACACTCAAGCTAGCGCTCCCGGCGGGGCAGATAGGACAATCCATCAAGTATCGCGTCGCCAAGCCGCGCAGGCAGCAGCGTCAACAGGCGCATACCGAGCGCGAGCAGCCCCGGAAACGCGATCTCTGGCCGCCGCGCCGCAAGCTTGCGGAGGATATGGTCCGCGGCCTTGTCTGCCGACCACATGAACGGCTTGTCACCTGGAAATACGTCGCTCATCGCAGTCTTGACAAACCCGGGCATCACGATCGCGAGATAGACGCCATCACGCGCCAACAATGGTCGCACCGAATCGCCGTACGCCTTGAGTGCCGCCTTGCTTGCACAGTAAGCGGGTGAAATCGCCATACCGCGGATTGCGGCAATGGAACTAACCAACGCAATTTGTCCGCTCCGACGCTTCCGCATGCGCGCAACCACCGGCAGAACAGCATGCATTGCTCCGTAGAAGTTGGTATCAACAACTGCCGTCATACGATCGAGCTCCTCCCAGTCATCAGCGGAATTGAGCGTACTAGCCACACCAGCGTTGGCAATCAACAAGTCTATCGAATAAGAATCGTCGAACTGCCAGAGCCATGCGTGCATCGCCGTCGCATCTCGTACATCGACCTGTGCAGTAACCACCTGCGCGCCACGTGCACGACAAGTTTCAGCACAAGCGTCGAGCCGCTGCATGTCTCGCCCAACGAGCCCCAACACTACGCCGGGCGCCGCATAAGCGATCGCGAGCGCGCGCCCGATGCCTCCGCTGGCGCCGGTAATGACGATGTGGCGCGGCGCGGCGCTAGCCATTCGCTGCCTCAAGACGAACAACCGCACCGGCAATCGCCATTTCGATGCCCGTGCGTGTGTAAAAGTCGCCATTGATCTGCGTGTGATGGACGACATAGTCGAGAAACGCCTGGTACAAGTTCATATCGGGCGGAGGCGCGCCTTGCCAGAAGTCGTCGAGTTCACCTTGCCATGCCAACCCCGGCATGTCGTAGATCGCCGTGCCGAGCGTGATCAACGGACAGCGATGATGTAGGGCCGAGAGCCCGACAGTGCTGTTGACCACCACGACACCACATGCGTGTTCGAGCAGCGTTGGTAAGTGACCGGCGTTGATGAAACGCAAGCGCTCAGCTATGTCAAATTCACACGCGAGTCGTTCAGCATATTGGCGATAGTCAATGAGCCCGGTGTCGAGTGGGTGGTTCTTGATAACCAGCAATGAGTTCGCTGGTGCACAGCGCGCGAACGATTGAATTACCTTAGCAATCGCATCTCGGACACCGTCAAACGGCGAATGAACGACAATCTGTGAGTCGGAGTTAAGTTGCAGCGGAAAGAGGTAGTACGGAAGATCGTATTCGAGGAGTTCCCGTGTAACCGACTCAGCATCACGAAGATGGACGCGCTGCCTGAGAGCGCGCGCAGCAAGACCCGCATACTCCAAGAAGCCATTTCTTGGTCGATGATTCCTGTAGTGCGGGAAACGCATTGCGAAAAGTGAGTTCGCCGCCCGGTAGCGGATGTCATGGCAGGCGCGTTCGAAAAGGTTATAGCCGGTGGCACAACCAACCGGGCTTGGAGGCGTGACATGCCGCCGATCCAGATACCAAGTTGGATCACGGGGCAACAACGAACGGCCATTGACACCATGTCGCTCCATCGTCAACCAATGAGGTCGAACGTAACCCTCTTCAAAGACATGCACACGCAGCCCCCCACCAGCTGCGATGGCGTGCATCGGGCGATGAATTTCCCTACAATCGCCAAACATGATCACATCCGTGAAGTTCCCGACTTGCACTATCCCCTTGTACCAGGCATGCAAATCATCGACTTTTCCGCAGTAATTCCATGCTGGGACCGCACGGGAATAGAGTAGATCACCGCCGCAAAAGTTGACTTTACGGACCCCGTGACCACGTTCTTTTAGCGCGGCAGCAAGCCCACTAAAAAACGGGGAGGCCGCGCCTTGCAAAACCAGAAATGAGCGAAACATCTGCTTCTATGAAAGGCGTACCGGGCCTCGCCGATATCCACCCTCCTCGCGAGGTGTTCGATACAGTAAGCCCCGTGAACTATTGTGAAATTACTTGGTTGGGTCAAGCAGCGAATAATACCCTAAGGAACGCAAAACCAATATAGCGATTGCGCAATTTCCGACAACCCACGAAGCCACGCTCAACGCGCTAGCAAAGTTCATGTACGTCGGCTAGAATGCCGCGCCGGCAGTGCCCCTCCCGCCAGCGATCCCCGGTACAGCCTAGGGAACGTACAAGACAAGCTGGTTGCGCTCTTGGTGCAATCACAATCTAAGCACGAAAGTCGTCAAAATACTTCAGCCGAGGAGCACGCAGTCGCATTTAAATCTGGCCCGCTAAAATGCGCAACACTCCTACTCTACCGTCAAAGAGCGCAGCCCAGGCTACATATCATCTGTCAGTTGCAACGCGAGATAGGAAACTCTCCCACTGCGGCAGGATGACTTCCGGAAGATATCGTTCGGACACCATTGCCCCTTGAGTGCGCAATCGATTCCGCTCTTCAATTGCGCCTTCGTCATAGAGCAGTCGACCCATGGCATCTGCCAACTCTTCAGAAGAATATGCATTAAAATACATCGCGGCTTCGCCGAAGACCTCGCGATGAACCGCTATATCGGACGCGATCACTACTCCTCCGCTACGCATGCACTCAATGCCGGAGAAATCAAATCCCTCAGCTAGACTTGGACAGACGGTGGCCTCCGCATGGCGATATAACACACGAAGGTCGCTGGCAGCGACGTCGTTCAACGCATACATAATGCCTGCTTGCGCGCGCACCTTGATCTCCTTAACGATGTGCTCTGCCTCCCAGCCAACGTTACCGACCACGATAAGCTTTAAATTCGAATCGCACCGCTCCCGAATCCGATCCAGCGCTGCCATCAAACGCATGTGATTCTTGCGCGGCTCAATAGTCGAGACCATCAACACGTATTTGAATGAATCCTGACCCGCCTCATGAACCGACGCATCGCCCATCAACGCTTGATTGCGGCGCAGCGCGACAATTCGTGACACCTGTTGACTAGATGAGGTTTCAAAAAAATAGTGATGCGACACCACGTTATGAATCACAACGCTGCGCGCCTCAACTTCCGGAAAAAGCCGAATCAGATCTTGGCGCGTAGACTCCGACACGCACGCAAAATAAGCCCCTGAAGCTACATTGCTACGGAGCGCATAAAAGTGCATCGATTGATGCTTAGATTTGTTAGCAAAAGCATGCGGCATGAAAATGGGCAGTGCGTCATGGTAGCGCACAATCAGTGCCGTGTTCCGGCTAACCCTGCCGGGATAAGGAGTTTGAGCAATGAAGCAGTCGAATCCCAACGTATTGAGACGCGGATACAAAACCCGAGATGAAATTTTCAGCGACTTCAGGCCAGCCAATTGAAAAATGTTCCACGGAATCTGGCAGATTCGAAAATTCTTCGAAGTCACCAGCGAAAAATCGCCTGCAGGCAACGTCTTATCGAATAATGCATCCCACAAGAATGCTTCAAAGAAGCGAGATTCGAAGAGGTACGTTTTCACGCTGAATACCGATCGCGAAAAGTACGTCATCAGCATAATTCGCCACGCAATATATCTTCTCTTAATATATATACTAATTTCAGAAAAGAAATCCTTGGAGGGCTTCGTACTCATTGAGATCACTGCGCGCGAGTGCGTATTAATATAACTCGCAGTGCTGCCCAAGGCCTCGTCATTGCTCGATTTGCTCACGCCGCGCGCCAAGAAACGCAAGGATGCCTGCAATAGGCCCTCCACCTCGATCTTTTCACTAGATGCCAAGGCCCGAAACAACAAGCGCGTTTCCTGCGGGATACCAGCGAAGCCATCGAACGCTGGACGCATTTCCAGTAAGGCTCTTATCCTCACCCGACCGATTTTTCCATTTTTCATAGTCATATACTGTGAAATCGAGTTACGGCACAGCGGCCGGCACTAGGCACTCAACTGATTAACCCGAGGTGGCCAGGCCAGACCGAATCCTTCATCGTCAAGTGTGAGATTCGGGTTGTAAAACGGATCGTTCTCAATCATATCTGCCCACGTATCCTTCATATAGGCGACTTCCTTCTGCGCGCGTGGTCGATTAGTGACACTTTCGTCAGAGCCCCGAGAGGCTGACTCATAATGATACAGCTCAGCGTAAGGCGTCCAGATGTTACGGTAACCTGCCTTATGCGCCCGAAGACAGAAGTCAACGTCGTTGCCGCTCACCGCCAGCTCACGCTCGTTCAAGCCACCAACTGACTCATACACCGATTTGCGCACAACAAGACAAGCTCCGGTAACCGCTGAAAAACATTGGATGAGCGCAGCTCGCCCGCAATATCCACCACTTTCACGCTTCTCGAATCGATGTGCGTGCCCTGCTACACCATCGGTTCCCAATACGATACCGCCATGTTGCACGGTATCGTCGGGATAGAGCAGCTTTGCACCCACTGCCCCAACCTCTGGACGCAGCGCATGGCTGACCATCTCGCCGAGCCAATCCGACGTGATCACTTCCACATCGTCGTTCAACAAACATATGATTGAACCACGCGCGATCTTGACAGCCTCGTTATTAAGCTGCGAAAAATTGAATGGTCTACTATCGCGGTGAATTCGAATTCTTGGATTTCTCTCAAGAGAGCGCAAAAAATTCACTGTCGCGGATTCGTCTGAGCCGTTATCGACAACAATAATTTCGTAATTATCATATGCCGTTTTTTGGATTATCGAACCAATACAGGCACTTAGCAATTTTCGTGCATTCCGACTCGGTATGATGATACTCACTAGCGGAATATCGTCAGGCAACGAATAACGTACGCGATAACCGTATTTGTCGACGGTCGCAACCGCCATTTTTCGAGTACGCACAAAATGGTCATTCAATGCCCTCTGCCCCGCCAGAACCGCATAGGGTTTCACCTCTGCCGAATATGCGGTACTTTTTGAATGAACCCGCCAATGATACAGAACACGTGGAATATGGTAAATCTGACGATCATCAATTTTTTCAATACATCGCAACACCAAATCATAGTCCTGCGACCCCTCCACACCTAGCCGAAAACCGCCGATCTCTCGAATCAAGCTAGCCCAATAGACTCCGAGGTGCGAGAACATGTTCTGTGACAGGAACAAGTCCGCATTCCAATTCGATTTAAAATATGGCTCAAATCTTTGTCCATTTTCATCAATCTTGTCTTCGTCCGAATAGATCAGTCGTACGTCACGATTCCTGTTAATGGCCTCAACCACCCAGAACAACGCTTCTTCCGCTAAAAGATCGTCCTGATCGAGTAATGCAATCCAATCGCCAGATGCGATTTCTAACGCACTATTTGATGCCGCCGAGATATGGCCGTTTTCGCTCCGAAAAACAATCTTGATTCGCGGATCTTCTTTCGCATATGTGAGCAGCCACTCGCGGACATGGGGATCTTTAGACGCATCATCGGCTATGCAGAGCTCCCAATTTCCATAGCCTTGCCTCTTCACGGACTCTATCGCCGCCGCAAGCCATTCGAGATTCGGTTCGTACACCGGCATGACAATCGAAATAAGCGGCGCAATATCGAATCGCGGAATAAGGTTTCGCACGCGTTCGCGGTACGCTACAGTTGGCACGTCGAATCTTTCCAGCCATCTGGCATATGAGGATGTCTCTCCACCGCTTTCAAAGACATCACAGTAATCCTGCCACAGCATGGGAATTGTCCGTGATTCTTGAAAAAGCAAGCGACCCTCTGCGTTTCCATGAATTGATATTTTATAATCGGGATGCAACGCGATGAGTTTCTTCAACATTCTATCGCGAGCAAATCTGCTGGTCACTCGCGACAGTTGGAAGTACGTCACCGCGCAGCTTCGCGCGCCATCCGGTAACGACACAAACATCCGCGCCCTATGCGGAACGAAAACGAGGCGTTTACAACGGCGGCCAGCACGGACAGGAAATTTTAGAATGGATGGAGAGTTTTGCCGCGCCTGACATATAAATATCGAACCATCTATTTTTGTTAAATCAGCCTGCACTTCCACTTCGATCATATACCAGCCGCCTGGTATAAAGCCACTCGGTGAAATCATTGCCTCACGACTTTCCTTTGCCAAGATGTCCGAGGTGAATTTGTTTAAGCTTTTATGATTGCCGCCACCTAATTCGTAGCTAGTCCATCGCAGCCTCAGATACCCACCAAGATCACGAATAGAGGACCAAATCGACATTTCGAACGCTCATTCAAAATAAAAAACACGGCTCGTCGTTATAGCATAAAGTGAATGGTCCGTTGAGGACTGAAGCACATTCTGAAGCACTCAACAGATCCACATGCCAGCAAGGACGCGCGAGATCAGACGCGCGTCCAGGCTCTCGGATCGACGTCCAGTCTTACGACCTTACGTGCTTCTTAGGCAGAGTCACGCGACCCAGAATCGCCTCCAGCGCCTCGCCCTCCATCCGATCAGTACAGTAAGACGCCCTCACATCGTTGTATGCTTGCTTTCCAGCCTGAAAGGCTCGATCGAAATCCACAACGATTTCCTCAAGAATACGCTCCCAATCCGACAGAGACGACGCGAGGAAGCCGTTAATTCCATCTCTAATCGCGAAATCAAATTCACCGATCTTCGTCGCCAAAACCGGCACCCCTACCGCACCCGATTCGATAAATTTAACTGACGACTTCGCCTCATTAAAAATATTTTCCTCAAGAGGCACTAGTACTAGGTCATGCTTGGATACGAATTCGAGCATATTCCCATATGGCATTACGCCGTAGCTATGCACATTAGGCAACCCGAGCAGTTCCTCCGGGACCTGAGCTGCACCAAGAACCGAAAGCCTAACTTTGGGATGGCGCAGAAGGAAACCGATTAGCGCGTCTGATATGAGTTGAAAGTCCACCTTGTGCGAGTAGGTGCCGGAACTATAGAGGATCCTGAACTCATCAACAGAAGCCTCACGTGCATTGAAGTACTTCTCTTCAATTTTGTTACGGAAAATTGCGACTGGCACATTCAAGAGGCCGCCGAGATATTTTTGCAACGTAGGCGTCGATACGATACATGCATCCATTTTCTTGACGAATGCCATGTAAGACTCCGACACGAACTTCGCCTGGTGTAAATCCCACTCGCCACCCGCGACGGAGCCGACAGAGGCTATGAAGTCCGGAAACACCAAGTCATCCATCTCGCCGACACATCGGACCCCAAACTTACGTGCGACCTTCAGTAGAGCACCGACATTTCCTTGGTCCTCGAAGCAACGCTGAAAAATCACTGCGTCTGCATGCTCGATCAGATCTGATGCCTGATCGATATCCGTAGCTGCATGAATGAGCGTGCCTCCAATTCCACACGCACTGAGACTTTTCAGTAAATTCAGGGCGCGATAGCGAGTCGAACCATTATCTCGGCCGGCCGATGTCACGATAACTACGTTTTGAGCGGCCTTACCTAGTATCGAAATCGGCTCGAAATATTCATCTTCACGGTCGAGCACATATTCCACAAAGGAATCGTTTCGAATCAAAGATTGCGTAGAAGCCAGATCGTGTGCGCCGCCCAGCTTTACGTCGAATTTTGCAAAACTGGCAATCGCCAACGGATCGTCGGTCGTTACAAAACAGTCGAATAGCGCGAAGAAGAAGTCTTTAGCCACGGCAGGCGGCAAGAAATCCGCAATGGCGTCTTTCGCGAATAGGAAAAAGTCTTCGGCCCCAGCGTGTATCTTTTGTGCGATCAAAAACTCCGAATCGGGCGGCATAGTCAATTGATTAAACACCACCTTCGCGCGACCGTTTTCGTCGATTTCTAGTGCTGCGGCCGAAGCCTCTGGGGCGGAGAACAGGACCTCGAACAGTGTAGTGTTGTCCGCAACGCTTTTCGCGTACATATAGGGATCACCTCGCTCGAACAGCAACGCTGAATGAGACACACTTTTGTCGATACGCGCCTGCGAACCCACATAGCAACCGTGTAGCGTCCCGCGCGCCCCAATGGACTTGAGAAACTTTGCGAGCCGAGATTGAATGTTTAAATACCACCCTACGTCGACCACGATTATATTTTCGGCATCATCGAAACCTGCTTCAAGCAGGTAGGCTTTCAACGCCTCGCGATTTTTTTTATTAGCCCAATGAATTTGATTCGACAGTTGATCGAAAATTTTCGAGAGTTTCGGCAAATCGTCCCAATTCGGGATGTAGTCTAGATTGTGGAACTGCTTCTTGACCACCTTGGCGATTTCACGATCGTAAAGGTTGAGGCCGGCTTTATTGAAGTAGTAGCTCAACGGCTTGCATGCCAAATGCAGGCCTTCGATCAAAAAGTATGAATCATTCGACGTCAACGGGTTTTCCAATGACGCTGGTACGACCGTCGCGCGCGAGAGATTCAGATAAAGGCTCTCGAATGTGCCCGCCTCAACATCTGAGTGGTAGATTGTGTCGAAGGCTTTCTTGATGACGCGACCATCTCGAGCCATAAATACAATTTTCTTTGCACTCTTCTCTATTGCCTCCTGACGCACGAACATCGCGATCATTGCCGCTAGCGGCCCGGTTAACTCAAAGCCGAGGCGCGTAAAGAAGTCATTCGCTCGTTCCTGCTGAGCTTCGATCCACAATTTCGTAGACTGTTCGCAGAAGCTGTTCCAAATACGACCGTCTTGCGAAAGCTCGGCGCATTTCTCCTTGCTCAGCGAGAACATACGATACGGCTTATCGTAAAGAGGTGTGAAACGCAACGCAGCAAGGTTTTTTTCGCGGGCGCGGTCAATATCACCGACCCAGCTGTCACCGATATGAACGATATCGGCCTTCCCAACACCGTGGCTTTTTGCAGTTTCAATCAGCTCGGTATATAGACGTCCGGTGTGTTTCTTCTTGCCAACTTCAGAAGACAGGAATAACTTGCTCCATTTATTAATACCACAATTCTTGAGAATAGTCTCGATCGTCTTACGATCCAGATACATGTCGCTTGTGATATAGATGATCTTGTCGAGCTTGACCGCAGCCTTGTAGAGTTCAATACCAATCGGATGCGGAACGCACATATTTATTTCGATACGCTTTTCCGCTTCCGGATTCTTATAGAACGACATCTCATGATAAATGTCGTCGATCGAAATATCGTCCACAATACCAGCGCGTCGTGATAGAACACGGCCGGCCGTTGCCATGCGCTCGTCGAACAAGGGAATCAGAGCCCCTTCGCTTTTCGTAAGATCCTGCTCGATCACGTCGAACACGATCTCGGGATTGTCGACCCGACGTGTCACAAGCGTATCGAAAATATCAAACGAAATCGCGCGCTTATCCTGAATGGCTTTGATATACGAGTCAAGTTCTGACGTTACGTCAACGCGCTCCATCTCTGGCAGCAAGTCGAGAATGGCAGGAACAACAACATCGGCGTAGTGCCGCTGCTTCACCTTCTCCTTTGCTGCTGCCCCTAACTTGCTACGCCGGGATTCATCAGTCAATAGTGCGTGTGCTGCTGCGGCCATCGCGGCAGCATCCCCGTGCGCAACCACGACACCGGCGTCGTCCTCCACGAAGGTATGCATGTCACCGGCGCGTTCGTCGAAGCAAATAATTGGCAAACTGCACTCCGCCGCCTCCATGCAAACAAGCGGAAACGGATCTTCCCGTGATGGAAGTAGAAAGAGCGCACCGCTACTGAAATAATCGCGGGGGTACGATTTGATGCCTAGCCATTCGACGTGACCGACCAGCCCTCTGCGCTGAATTTCGGCGTTCGGATTGAGTTCCTCGGTCGCCGCGCCTATCCAGTACATCATGAAGTCGCTATATCCGGCGCGAATGAGTTCCGTAGCGACATCGCAAAAAATATCGAAACCTTTTCGAAACTCAACAGCTCCACACCCAAAGATAGCCTTGCGCGACGGGATAAAAGCATCATCACCGTCAGAATTACGCCCTTTTTCAATAAAAGGAGGCAATTTTGTAATCTTAGCCGACTTAGTACCAACACGCTTCACAATGGCTTCGTATGAACCCTTTGAGACAGCGATGTATTCGGAGCAAAATCCTTTAAGTGCATCGAAATTAGATTCAAATATCTTAAAGACATTCTCCATCTCATGCACATGCGTAACAAATTTCGCATTAAGAAATCGTAGATGTTCGGCATAAAATCCAGATGCGATCGTGTTAGCATATACAACTTTCACATGATTACCGCAAAATTCTCGCAATTCATCCCTCAAAGAGCGGCGATAATTGCGATCTAGATAGAAGCAGTCTGCGATCTTTTCAAATTCACTGTTCCACGGACCGCCGTAACCGATGACAACGGAAAACTTGATATTCGTGTTTTCTTTGATCCATCGCATCAGCGACAACAACACAGCAGGTGCACCGGTACGAGATGCTTCATGAGATACGAAAATCAAGGAAGGACTATTCACCGGCGCAATTTTACCTCGCGGCGATACTTTGATTTGCTCAATTTTCCGTCCCTCGGCCTTCCCGTACAATGCCCAATGATGCAGCGGATTAACTCCAGCCTGCGCAACATCCGGATTCGAATCGATATAGAAACTAGTATTAAATTCTCGGTTCGGCCTACGCCCTTCTCGCCAGCCGAAACTGGAGAAGTGCTCCCACGGGTCCATATCTGCCGAAATTACATCTGGGTATTGCTGCAAATACCACGGAGCATCAAAAAGCGCGCGTGCAGGATCCATTTCCTCCGGCAACTGTACACGCGAGGTAAAAGCCATCTCCGCAGCAGGCTGCGAAACAATGGCATAATCCGAATTGATGTATGGATTTATACGCCTATTCTCGTGACGTCCGTATTTTATCCAATGGAAAAATGGATTAACACCAGACAGCTGGACGTCTGGATTTTCGCTTAAGTAATATTGAGTATCAAAGTATCCATTAGGATTACGACATTCTTTCCAACCAAATTTTTCGAAATGGATCAATGGACTCATACCACTCTCGGCAACGTCCGGGTATTGGGCCACATACCACGCACTGTCGAAGTAATGCTCCGCCTCTGTAGGAATAGTAGAGCCGTAATCCTGCTCGCCATCACCAAGCATCGACTTCACTGCCTTCAGCATTGATCGTTGCTCATCCAGCACACTGGCAATATGTTGTACGCTAGAAGAAACAGCCTGAACAGCTGCACGCCATTCGTCACTAGCCTCATAATTCCGTGCTATCCGAGCTTCCGAATTAAAAAAACCCGACAAGCTCAACGCCTTGATAATTGGATTTTTCTGGCGCACATGCGCCTTGATCGCATCGTCAAGCCCCTCGACGGTGATCTCACGTGATTTTCCCTCTGGACTCAACCTCAACTGGGCAAGAATCTCTGTCTTACTTACGCCATTATTGAGCCTGGCAGTGTAATAAGTTAGTCCCTGGGGATCTGGCGCTCGGTTCAATATCGCTTGATAGGCGACTCGGAGAAAATGTTCTCCGTCGTAAGAAATGAGCCCCCGATAGCTGACCTTATTTTTATCTATTTTAGATCTAGACATGACAATTCCTATCCACTTTGCTGCGAAATTCGCCGACGTTGGCGGCACCCCAGGCCAACAATTCATGGCGAACACCAATTTAACCGCTCACTAAAGATGATTAATTAATCTTGACTCACGTCCTCTTTAGCTATGCGCCTTCGATTCATTGGTTTTATGAGTCGAGAAAGCCAGCTCGACGATTTCGACTCAAGAAAAAGCGACATCTTCATTTCGATCTTTGCCAACGAATCTCTAAGCTCCGACTCTCTCATGTCGCGCTCACGGCATAAATTGATCAATTCAGATTCTTTCTGTGCCAAAACCGCGCCGTATCTCGCGTCTTGCATTTTCAGTTCTTCTACTAAATCCTTGAACTGCTGTGAGTGCACTTGGTTCGATTTAGCAAACTGCGCATTAAAGCTACACTCTCGAGATGCTTGATCCGCAAGCAACTGCTCCAGCTTGTCTCGTACAAAAGCCAGTTGCTCGATCAACGTGCGCTCGCGAACTTTCCGCTCATCTTCCCGTCTTGCAGTTTCGAAACTGTGAACACGCAAAATTTCGTCTAGTTGTTCAGCGTGTCGTCTCTCACCTTCCGCCATGCGGTGAAGCGAAATTTCATGTGCCTCCGCGGCAGCCTTCAACCGCGATTCCCAACCCTTCTCGGATTCCACATGTGCTTGTTTGGAATCGGCAAGTTCATTAGTAGCGCTGTCGAGCTGCTGCTCGAGCAGCGCAACAGCTGCGGCGCTTCTATCCAATGCTTCATGGACCGAGGTCAGTTGCTTCGACCACACGTTTGCACGTTGATCCGACTGAGGGATCTCGGTCCACCGCAAATTTAATACGTCATGGCAAACTACCGCGTCGCGACCCGTTACTCGCCTACGACCAAGTGTATTGAGTGTCGGTTTCTCTTTTCTGATTACGCAGACCGAATTCAGAAACTCGACTGAATGAATATGAGCGAGCTGTGCCTCGTCGATATTCACTCCATATTTTTCCTTAAATCTATTCAAGTATGTCACACGACTACGATCGATACCCCAATGCTCATGGTTAACGATATCAACAAGCTCTTTGAAAAAGGCGATCGAAGAGTAGGGGTAAGACAATCCACCCTCGTAATCGGCCCAATAGCTGCAATGCAAATCTTCGATAAGATACACGCCACCATCCGACAGCACCGGAAAATAACGCTCGAACGATCTTAAGATATCACCAGAAGCGTGCGATCCATCATCTAGAATAAGATCGAAATATGGCGATATTGATAAAATTTTCTCTTGGATCGCCTGCTCATTTGCATCTCCAACCACAACTGAAATTCGCGGATCTTCAAATGTAAGCTGCGCACAATTTTTATTTATATCGCACCCAACTATTCTTTCTGCACGATAGAAATACTTTGCCCAAATTTCAAGCGAACCACCATTCTGCACACCGATTTCTAGCAAGCGGACATTACTTTCCGAAAATTCGCGAAACACCCTCTCGTAGATTTCTACATAACTTGCCCATTTATCGCACGCACGTCCTTCGTGAGTTTCGAACAATGAGTTTAGTGATCGTACCGGGTCGCGATCTGCCGCTAAGATCTCGGCGGACACTGTCAGGTTAGGAGAAACTCTTTGCTCGAACTTGTAGGCGCGTTGCTCTATTCGGCCGTACGTTAGGAAGTGTGTTACCGGATCGATTTGAGCAAAGAAAACATCTCTATTAAGCAACACATAGGCAAGCGGATCAAAATCAGTTGGCAATTGCTGCTGATTTTCCGAAACCGAATGACCATATTCGCCGCTCGCGATATTATTGACACGATCCAGCTGATCTTCAAAAAATCTCGGAAGTTTCTCAATGAGCCAATGCAACACTTTGCCAGATACTGCTCCACCCTTGTCATCGTCACAAGCGATGGTATTTGATTTCTCGAAGTCATACTGCTCAATCCCCAATGAGATTGGACCGTTAACAATGTGCGCGTTCTCGTTGACCCAAGCCACTTGTGCGACGAATCGATCTCGCAGAATATCGAGAACTCGCTTATCGACCAGCGGACGCAACACTGCTTTTTCTGGTTCCGCATAGATCATCAGATTCGAAAGCTCGGCCGAATATGCCCCACCAACGATGCGATTTAAAGTTCTGAGTATGTTACGCTCAAATTCGGACAAGCTCCGATTAACCGCAATATTTCGACTCGATGCGCCGGAAATGATACCGCCATCTATTTCAATTTCACTTAGAAATGCCTCAAACAACTTCTCTTTGACTGAGTCGTAGCTGACAACATGAATACGGTCGAACGGCACTACTTCCACCATTGCCTTAAGAGCATCGTCGTGCTGCCAAGTCGCGTCCTCAATCCATTGCTCAAAATCACGCCATTCGCCATGTCGTTTAATCATCTGATCGTATGACGACATGAGAAAAGGCAATACATTCCTCATGAAAAACACAATACGGTAGTTAACACCCAATCGGTTTGCCGATTGATCAAGTCGCGCCCACCCACGTGACGATAGATGAGTAAAATGTTCTGAAGAGCAAATGGCCCGACGACAACCACCAAGATACGAGGTAAGAATACTATCAATCGTATCGTCCGACGTTTCCTCTGAAATCAGCGCCTCGTAAAGAATACCGCCATTTCCACTTGTGATTTCAAAGGGGCTTTTTATTATTACCCTGTTTTCATACGCGACACCGTACTCCGCCAAGCGATCCGCATTCAACTCCAGGAAATTTTGAATCGCACTTGACCCAGTCTTTACTCCACCGGCATGTATATAGAGAGTACGCATCGTAAGGTCAAACTCCATTACATATAACAAGAGATTACTATTCCGCCCCATATTCTAAAATCGAAGCTGGATATCGCAATCAAGATAGTTTTCCTGTTGAAACCAACTCCAGCCGCCACAACTGGAACCGCGTTTTTTATTGCGAACCTCGCTCGTAGAACGCGAATGCATCGTCAACCTGCTCGAATTTGTGCAGTACACCTTTTTCCAGTACCGCTGCCGTTTGACAGTGACGCCGGACATAATCTGGATTATGCGAAACGATGATCATCGCACGATCCCTTCGTTTCTCGAATAGCTCGTGGTGGCACTTTTCATGAAAGCTACCATCTCCAACCGCAACAATTTCGTCAATCAAAAAACAATCGAATTCGATAGCCATCGATATCGCAAATGCCAATCTCGCTCGCATACCGGATGAATATTTCTTTACCGGTTCACGCAAATAGCTACCCAACTCCGAAAAATCGCGAACAAATTCTAGCGCAGGGTCAATAGGCACACCATAGACGCGACAAATGAATCGAACGTTATCGTATCCACTCAAACTACCCTGAAAACCACCACCAAAAGCCAGCGGCCAGGAAATACTCAAACCACGACGGATTACTCCGTGCGTGGGTCGTTCCGCGCCACTCATAATTCGAATCAGCGTAGACTTTCCGGCGCCATTTCGCCCCAGAATACCGATTTTTTCACCTGGATTTACTTCAAGATTAAGTTCATTCAGAACGGTGCGCGCACCCTGTCTTGTATGATAAATCTTGGTGATATTTTCGAGCTTAATCACTCCGGCTCCACTCGACGACTCGTCTCTCTAACCATTGCCAACGCAAACAACGAGAGCACGAGATTCACAATGATAAGATAAACCGGATCTTCGTACGTATGGACTTCAGTTCCAAAGAAGCCGTGCCGAATCATTTCGGTCCCGTGAACCATCGGAATCCAAAGAATGAGCTGTTGCGCACTTTTCGGAAGCCAATCGACCATGAATGCGGCGCCCGATAGCGGGAAGAGTAGATAGGTCACGATGTGCCAGACACGCTCGACCATTTCCGCACGCTCCGAGGCAGCGCCCACCAACAAACCGAGGGCAACCGCGAACCACGCTAATAGTATCCATCCCCAAAGCGCTGTCAGCAGATCCGACGGGAAATGCATGAGTCCAAGCGATGCAAATGCAATTGTTAACACCACACACGAACACGTCGCACCCGCAATTTCAAGTACAAGCCGCGAGATAAAGACGTCGAGGACTCTAACATTTCGGTGATATAGCAAGCTATGGTTGACTTCGAGCGCCTTCACCATGCGGTTACTACAATTTCGCCAAAGCAGGATCGATGAATAACCCGTCACTGCAAACGCAGTGATTGGTAAATTCGACCCGTGATTCGCCTTGACTAATGTCCAAAGCGTGGTGATGCCGAGCGTAAAAAGCATCGGCTCCAGAAAAAGCCAAAGAAAACCGATGTTGTGACGACCATAACGAGTAATGACCTCACGGAGCAAAAGCGCGCCGATCACGCGCCCCTGAATCGCAGCACTCTGCTTGAATGACCCTTTTTCCAAAATATCACCCGTTCAGTCTTTGTGCTCTCGAACCCCAGCTATCAGCAAATTCAAGATGCCCATGATGATTAGGCCCAACACGAAAGTGGTTAGCACGGCACGAATGCGGCGCGGTTCTATAGCCTTGTCCGGTTCGTTCGGTTGAACGATACGTTCCAAATATACCTGCTTACGCTGAGCATCATCGCGCGCCTGCTGGAGCGACGCCAGCGCAAGCGTCAACTGCTTGTCGGCAAACTCAAGATTCAACTTCAGCCGCTCAAATTCGGCAGATTTTTTCGTGAGAGAACGATCGCCACCTGTCACCTGCGACATTTGCGCATCTATTGCACTCTGAAGTGATGATATCCGCTCGCGCAGCGGTGGGATCTGTGGGTTTTGTGCCGCGACCTTGTTCAGTTGAGCGAGTTGTGTCTTCGCTGCGATCAGATCATCCTGTAGCTTCGAGATAATCTGAAGCTGCATCGCCGATTGACGTTCAGGATCGAATACGTCCAATTTGTTTCGGTATTGTGCCAATTGGAGCGCCGCCTCGGCGTCGCGCTTCTCAGCAGCATTCACTTCCTGCGCAGCAAATTTGATCGTATCCTGAAGCGCGCGTTGATTTAGCTCGTTAACCAGATTCTCGCTCATCTCGAGCAGCGTCTCGTTAATCCTGTACGCATCCTCAGCTGTGTATGCACGCACCTGCAAAACGGAAATAGAGGAAGACGAATCAGTATCCAGCGCCACACGCTTTTGATAGTATTTGTATAAAGACTCAAAATTCCTATCCAAACCAAAAGGAGAATATCGACTAAAAACGTCAACTTTATTATTTCCAAATATGCGATCAAGCTCAAATTTATCGCTTAATTTTTTGACGGCATCACGAGAAAGAACATAATCGTGAACGCTATGCGCATCGTCCTCGGAGCGCGAAAATCCAACACCCTGCAGTAAGGCACCAATTCCAGACTTGGCCTCGTTTTGAGCCCCCTTGATGATAAAACGGGATTCCGACACATAAACATCCGACGCAATCAATCCATAATAAATACTGGAAATTAGCGTGGGAATAACTACCACTAAGAAAAATAGTCGATTTATCTTTGGCAAGAGTTTTTTGCGTGCCTTCTTTTTTTCTGGCGCCACGGTCTCAATCTCGACAACTGAACTCATAATTTGCTCGGTTTGTGATCGTTATCACTCTTCTCTCGACACCATTTTTTCGACCGTCCGTTCGATCGAAAGGCACAATTGAACAGTGTTAGTAAGAATAGTCGCTCGACGTTGCGCCCCACGATGGAATTCGTGTAGTGCGCCTTGCAATTTGACCCACGTACCACATGCCGCCCATCCAAACGGTCCGACAATCGCCGGACGCTCACCCGGTCTCGCGCAGATATGTCAAAAATGCTCGGCATCTTTGAACGCTGGTGCCGCGCTATCCTTGCTGGATACAAGCGCCGCAGCATCGATGGGCCACTCGATCGCAAGCTCCGGGTCGCTCCAGCAGATCGCTCGCTCTGCCTCCGGATGCCAATAGTCGGTAGTCTTGTACAAGAATTCCGCCGATTCGGAGGTGACGGCAAAGCCGTGCGCAAATCCTTCCGGCACCCACAGCTGACGCTTGTTTTCCGCCGACAACGTGACACCGACCCATTGACCAAAGGTCGGCGAGGATCTGCGAATATCGACTGCGACGTCAAACACCTCCCCAGCAATCACTCGAACAAGCTTGCCCTGTGCATGCCGGATCTGGTAGTGCAAGCCGCGCACGACATTTTTGACCGATTTCGAATGATTATCCTGCACAAATACCGAGGGACGCCCAATCGCTTCTTCGAACACACGTTGATTGAAGCTCTCGAAGAAGAAGCCACGCTCGTCACCGAACACTTTCGGCTCGAAAATCTTAACGTCCGGAATAGCAGTTTGAATACAGTTCACGGTATCGCTCCCTCCCTCAATACATTCAGGAGATATCGACCGTAACCGTTCTTGCTGAGCGCATTCGCAAAGCTCTCGAGCTGCGCGCCATCAATATAGCCGAGCCGATACACAATCTCCTCGATGCAGGCAATCTTCAACCCTTGACGGTGCTCCATGGTCGCGATGAAATGTGAAGCTTCAAGCATTGAGTCGTGCGTGCCAGTATCGAGCCATGCATACCCACGGCCCATGGTCTGAACGTCGAGTAGCCCATCCTTGAGATACAACGCATTCAGATCGGTAATCTCTAGCTCACCGCGAGGTGATGGCTTAAGCGACTTCGCAAAATCGACTACCCGTTCATCATAGAAGTAGAGCCCTGTCACTGCGTAGTTCGACTTTGGCACCGTAGGCTTTTCCTCGATGCTAACCGCCCGTCCTTCGCGGTCGAACTCGACTACGCCATAGCGCTCCGGGTCGTGGACATGATACGCAAACACAGTTGCTCCCGACGTCTTTTCGGTAGCGCGCCTCAACAGACTAGCGAAATCGTGACCATAGAAGATGTTGTCGCCAAGAATTAGAGCTGAGGGGGCGCCATCGAGGAAAGTCTCTCCAAGTAGAAAGGCTTGCGCGAGACCGTCCGCACTCGGCTGCACTTTGTATTGAAAGCTGACACCCCACTGTGAGCCATCGCCCAACAACTGTTCGAAACGCGGCGTGTCTTGCGGTGTAGAGATGATCAGGATATCCCGAATACCCGCGAGCATCAGCGTGCTCAACGGATAGTAAATCATCGGCTTGTCGTAGATCGGCAGCAATTGCTTACTAACTGCATGTGTCGCTGGATAGAGACGGGTGCCCGCCCCCCCTGCCAGAACAATACCTTTTCGTTTCATGCTCTACTCAATCTTGCGTCAGTCGTGTATTTGCGCAAAAACATAGTCGACACCCTTGCGCCAATCGGGTAGGGTAATCCCAAACGTCGAGGTCAACTTGCTACAATCAAGTCGGGAGTTCGCGGGCCGTTTTGCAGGAAGCGGATACTCGCGCGTCGCAATCGACTCGATATCGTGCGCCCGTAACCTCAACTCAATCCCACGAGCGTGAGCAAGCTCCACAATGTGGCGAGCATAATCACACCAGTTGGTCTCGCCTGACGCTGCAAGGTGATATGTCCCGAACGCAAAACGTTCGGGTTCCGAAAAACAACGGGCGACCAACTGCGCCGTCACATCCGCGATCAAGGCAGCCGAAGTCGGTGCCCCTATTTGATCACCAACGATTCGGAGTCGCTCTCGGTCCTTCGCAAGTCGCAGAATTGTCTTGAGAAAATTGCTGCCGTGCGCGCCGACCACCCAGCTTGTACGCAGGATCAGATGGCGCAAACCCGCGCGGCGAACTGCATCCTCGCCTTCACGCTTGGTCGCCCCATAAACCGATTGCGGTTCAAGCCGAGCGTTCTCACGGTGCGCCTGCGCGCCCTTCCCAGCGAACACGTAATCGGTCGAGTAATGGATGAGCGGCACGTTGCGTGCCGCACCCCACTCGGCCATCACGCCAGGCGCAACCGCATTTACAGCGCGCGCCTGCTCAGGCTCGCTCTCGGCCTTGTCTACCGAGGTATAAGCCGCAGGATTGACAATCAGATCCGGCTGATAGCGCTCAAGTGCGGTGACGATGCTCGCGCAATCGCCCAAATCCATGTCTCGACGAGTCACCGCCACTACGTCTCCAAGTGGAGCAAGCGAGCGCTGCAGCTCAAAGCCGACCTGGCCGTTCGCACCAGTGACGAGGATACGCGGCATCGTTACACCCCGTATTGGTGTTCAACCCACGCGCGATACTGACCGCTAGCAACGTTCTCTACCCACGACCGATTCGACAAATACCACTCGACGGTTTTGCGAATACCGGAGTCGAAGGTTTCGGCTGGCTTCCAGCCGAGCTCGCGTTCAAGCTTTCGAGCGTCGATTGCATAACGTCGATCGTGGCCCGGGCGATCCTGCACAAAGCTGATCTGCGCAGCGTATGGCTGCCCGTCGGTACGTGGCTTTAGCTCATCGAGGATACCGCAGATCGTGTGCACAACTTCGATATTTGGCTTCTCGTTCCAGCCGCCCACGTTGTAAGTTTCGCCGAGCCGGCCGTTCTCGAGCACCGTGCGAATCGCCGCACAGTGATCTTTCACGTACAACCAATCGCGAATCTGTTGACCATCGCCGTAAATGGGGAGAGGCTTGCCGGCGATCGCGTTAAGGATCACCAACGGAATCAGCTTTTCCGGAAAATGATACGGTCCGTAGTTGTTCGAGCAATTAGTGGTCAGCACCGGCAAGCCGTACGTGTGATGCCATGCACGCACAATGTGATCGGACGCCGCCTTGCTAGCAGAATACGGACTATTCGGTTCGTAAGGATGATCTTCCGCGAAAGGTGCATCACCAGTTTGGAGAGTGCCGAATACTTCGTCGGTGGAAACATGCAGGAAACGAAAGACCTCACGCTCGCCCAGCCCAAGGTCTTGCCAGTATCCTCGCACGGACTCGAGCAAATTGAAGGTACCAACGACATTAGTCTGAATAAAATCGCCCGGACCATGAATCGAACGGTCGACGTGAGACTCGGCGGCAAAATTGATCACAGCACGCGGTCGGTGCTCAGCCAGCAGCTTCGCCACAAGCTCTCGATCACCGATATCGCCGCACACAAACTGATGCCGAGAGTCGGTTTCGAGCGACCGCAAAGTATCCAGATTGCCGGCGTAAGTCAGCTTGTCGAGATTGACGATCGGCTCATCGGACCCGGCAAGCCAATCAATGACAAAGTTTCCGCCGATGAACCCGGCGCCCCCTGTAACAAGTAACATTCGCGATAACCTCTATCAATACCCCGCCCCCAACTAGCGTGCCGGGCTCGAACGGGAAAGCGCATGTCGCAGTTGCAGCGATGTCGTCACACAGCTCGCCGAACAATACACACATTGCCTACTTGAACGTCTGCACGCCGGTTACAACCGGATAGGCAACCGAGAAGAACAGATTCAGAACCTTCTGCCACTCGGTCACCGGCGCATTCGACACGTAGAGTAGATCCTTGTTGTCCATCATAAAATTCTGGGCAACGAAAAACGAATTGGCGTCCCGCAGATCAACTCGATAGATTACTGGTACCTTGCCATCAGCCGTCGTCTGAACTGGGTTGATAGGCCAAGTAAGTGCGTTCACACCCTCAAAACGAAAGATGAACACCCCGCGCACGTCGGAGCGCGAATCTTGCAGACCACCGGCCCGCGCGAGGGCCTGCGCAAGCGTGATACCCTGGGCTTCGAAGTTGATTTCCTGATTCTTGCCAGTCGCACCAAGTACCGTGAAGCTGTACGGTTGGAATACTGCGGTTACGACGTCTCCCGCGTGCAACGGCACGTTTTGCTTGGGATCGCGAATGAGCGTCTGCATGGGAAGTGACGCTACGGTATCGCCACGCGTCACTTGAACCGTCACCTTGTCGACTGACTCCCGCACCCCCCCTGCAGACGCGAGCGCATCGAGCACACGCTCGCCGCGCGCGCTCAATGGCACACGCTTGTTAGTGCTAACGTCGCCGACCACTGTCACATATGAAGTGGCATTGCTCGCAAGGCGCACCAGCACCTGCGGATCATGCGCTACACCCTTCAAGCGCCCAACGATATCGCGCTGCAATTGCGTAGGCGTACGGCCCGCCGCTTTGACAGGGCCAATGAACGGCACGGTGATGTATCCATCCCCATCGATCACCTGCTCAGGCAATGCCGTCACCTGAGATGCAGCACTGCTCCCCCTTCCATCCATAGGCGCAGCGGAGAACAACGCAGCAGGCGGCGCCTCCCAGATCGACACTTCAACAGCGTCACCAATGCCTAATTGCTGCCTGAACACCGTATTGTTGCCGAGGGCTGTGGCAAAATCGGCAGAACGTCGCTCGGCAAACAGCTTGCGAGCGACACCATCTGTCAAATCGACAATCTGGATCCCAGCTGCATCAGGCTCTGACTTTACTTGATCGATCTGCGACCTGCTCGGCCCAGAAGTTGGAATAGCTCCCACGCAGCCCGCCAACATGACTGCCCCGGCAACATACGTTGCCCACAACACCCCATATGACAAACGCGACATCGCCTTCCATCTGTATTTTCCCTAGCGGCCGGAATTGTCGCACGACAATACCTGTAATTGTGCACAGTCCGCGAAAAAACTATGCTCCATCACTGGGCGACTGGCGACACGAAGAATCATCAAGTCACTAGCAGATAGATACGAGCGACCAACACAAGAGAACGTAGGCGCACGCACAAAAATTGTGAACAATCAATGCCTTATCGACAACCCTATCAACCAAATCAACTTGCCTGAAGATTACAAGCTTCGTCCCATATGACCAGACACACGGGGTGACAAGGCAAGAGTCAGAACGCCGGAACGCCCAATAAGAGGACCGACCATCCAGGTGGGAAATTCGCTACGATGAGGAGATCGGCACGTGACGTAACGTGACCCGCCCCAAAATCTGGATGCCAATAAATTGCCGCTCAATAGGACATGCCATAGAATAGTTGGCCCCGAAAATTTGTCGCGCCCCATTTGCACAATGTTAACTAGAGGCGCCAAACAATTTATCTGAAGCCCCCCTCATAAGCACATTCTTATTTCAATCGAGTGACACAAATTCTCCTCGACGTCACGCGCCTGACTACGCGCTATTATGATGGCCTCCTTCCCACGGGGGTAGACAGGGTCGGGCTTGCGTATATCCAGCGATACGGAAATTATGCGCGGGCGGTTCTTAGCGAGCGTGGTTTATCAACCGTTCTGAGTGAACGAAATTCGCAGCGCATCTTCAAACTACTGCTTTCGTCCGGTCGAGACAGAAGTGCTGTACGTTCGATTGTTGCGCGCGCACTGCTGAATCGCTTCCGTACGAATCGGTTCGAACGAGCTGTACTGTTGCATACTAGCCACAATGGGATGGAATTCCCGCGATACTACCGGGCAATGCGAGCGCTTGATGCTCGCCCGGTTTTCATGATCCACGATCTCATTCCTCTCACCCACGCCGAATACTGTCGGCCGGGCGTCAACGCGACGCATCGCCTACGCATTCGCACTGCCTTACGGCACGCGAGCGGTCTAATCGCAAATTCACAGGAGACGCTTAACGAACTTGCTACAGAGGCCAGGAGTGCCGGACTTTCGTTGCCACCGAGCGTCGTTGCACATCTCGCACCCGCAGTCTCACACTACGCGCCAGCGCCGCCTCCCCTCGACGCGCCTTACTTCGTCATGCTCGGCACCATCGAGCCACGCAAGAACCATTGGTTTGTCCTGCACCTCTGGCGGCGGCTCGCGGAACAATTCGGAGCAGCAGCACCGCGACTCGTAATCGTCGGTCGACGCGGCTGGGAATGCGAGAACGTCATCGATATGCTCGAGCGCTGCGCCGAGCTGCGCGGCCTGGTACACGAAGAATCAAATTGCTCCGATGAACGCCTGCATGCACTGCTCCACCATGCGCGGGCGCTCCTCTTTCCGTCGTTCGTCGAAGGCTACGGCCTGCCGCTCGTCGAGGCACTTATGCTGCGCGTACCGGTCATCGCCAGCAATCTTGCGATCTTCCGGGAGATCGCGGCCGACATGCCCGACTATCTCGACCCGCTTGACGGCACCGGGTGGATCAGCAGAATCCTCGCGTACGTGCCGGCCGACAGCCCCGAACGCTCCGCTCAGATGGCCCGCATTGCCCATTTTCGCGAACCGACTTGGTCCGAACATTTTGATCGAGTCGACACGTTCCTCGACTTACTCACCTGACGCGCTTCTGAATGTCCCGCCTCGAATCGCCACGTTATGCGACGCAGACATGGCGCATGCTACGCGCCATGAAAGCATCTACACCATGGCGACATCGACGCGCCTCCCTCCCCCAGCACTCAACGACACTGGCGAACACGGTAGTCCTGCCCGGGCCACTCGCCGCACGGCCATCCCCTTCCGCAGCGCGGCTGTCGTGGTTTGAAGCGCCCGCCGGAGCGGCGCCGCAGAATGCACTAATTGACTCGCTCGACGCAATTCTCGGCTCAGAACCTCGGCTCGGCGAATCGGAGCGGATCACAAACCTGATGTCGCGCGTACTTGAGACTGACGCCCTGCATCTGCGCAGCCGGATCGATCCGTTACCGGATGCGCTGCGCCTCAGAGACGGAAGCAAGCATGTTGTCGTCATGGACGAGCGCATCCGCTCAGCGATCGACGTGGGCGTCCCTGCACGCGAACGGCGTCGTCAATTCTCCGCGCTGCTCCAGCAGCTCACGGAATTTCAATCTGGCGCGCAGATCTGGATCTTGCGTAGTAACGATCCTGGAAGGGGTGCGTGGCTGTCGGAGCGGACACGGTTGCCTCATAACGTGCGGCTCCTCTCCAGCGCGAGTTCATTACGCGATGTCCTGAGACATATAACCCATCTCTACACAGTTGCCGCCTCGGAAGGCATGGCTGCATTGCTCGCCGGCGTGCCCGTCCATGTATTCGGTGCCCCCTATTACGCAGGCTGGGGACTCACGAACGATGCGCAGCCACTGCCTGGCCGTCACGCGCGCCCCACACTCGCCGCGCTGTTTGAAGCCACCTTTTCCCGCTCGGCCCGTTACCTCGACCTCGAGACGTATGCGCTAGGCACGCTCGACGCAATTCTCGATGCTATCGATCTACAACATGCGGTTGCGCACCGTTTCGCCGATCTCCAACGCATTACCGGCATCTGCTTTCAGTGGTGGAAACGCCCTTTTGCGACGCCCTATTTGATTGCGGGTGGCGGTCGCCTGCGCTGGAGTACGCAACCGATCACGCTTGGCGCCAACGAACATGCAGTTTTATGGGGTGCGCGCGACGCGACAACGCTGCCCTCCACTACACCGCGGGTACGGATGGAAGACGGCTTCATCCATTCCTCTGGCCTGGGTTCCGACATGTCTGCACCACGCAGTCAGGTCATCGACCGACGCGGGCTTTATTTCGACGCCAGTTCGCCGAGCGATCTGTCGACTCTGCTCAACACCGTGGAATTCCTTCCAGAAGAGCTAGCACGCGCTGCGGCATTACGAAGTCGAATCGTGGCAGCCGGCATCACCAAATACAACCTCGGACGCAGGGCACCTGCCTGGTTGGCCCCAGCCGATCAAAAAGTCGTGCTTGTAGTTGGGCAGGTCGCCGATGACGCATCAATTCGCCTCGGCACACGCGGGATCGACAATATCGACACACTGCTGCGCCGCGTACGCGAGCGCCGCCCCGATGCATTCATTGTGTACAAGCCCCACCCGGATGTACTGTCCGGGAACCGGAACGGTCTTGTCGACGCCACCCAACTGGCAAACGTCGTCGACTCCCAGTCAGACATGATCTCGCTGATCGAGGCTGTCGATGAAGTTCACACGCTTTCGTCGCTCGCCGGATTCGACGCGCTGCTGCGCGGCAAGACAGTCTGTACTTACGGGCTGCCGTTCTACGCCGGCTGGGGCCTGACCGACGACGATCTCTGGCCGCTGCCTTGGCGGGAGCGGACTTTGTCACTCGATATGCTGGTGGCGGGCGCCCTGCTGCACTATCCGCTTTACTGGGACTGGGAGCTCCAACTCTTCACAACCCCCGAAGCTGTCGTCAGCCAGCTGTCGGAGGCTGCCGCGCGCCCGCTTAAAACCGTCGCACAGGACCGCTCACGCCCTTACGTAAAGGCATTTCGCTGGACTCGCAATATTTTGCGGCACCTTTCATGGCGGTATCGACAAGTCATGACGCGAGGACACTCGGTCTAGCCGTGCTTACGCGGCAGCTATAGGCAACCGAATTGACACTTCGTAGCACCTGCTTTGCTAGAATGGCTCGCCCCGACAACTGACGCCCGGCCCAGGCATTCCCCGCATGAGTATCCACCCGATCATCCTATGCGGCGGCAACGGCAGTCGACTGTGGCCGATGTCCCGTAGCAACTACCCGAAGCAGTACCTGAAGCTGGCGGGTGAACAGACCCTTATCCAGCAAACCGTCCTGCGTGCGAGTGAAATGCCGGGAGTCGCGCCTCCCGTCGTTGTCGCGAATCATGCGCATCGCTTCATGGTTGCCGAACAACTCCAGCACACCGGGATCAAGCCACAAGCCATCGTGCTGGAACCGCTCGGTCGCAACACTGCGCCGGCGATTGCTGTCGCGGCGCATATCGCATTGCGCGACGATCCGGACGCGTTGCTTCTTGTGCTGCCGTCCGACCACGTCGTGCAGAATTTGCCAGCATTCGTCGCTGCCGTCGACACAGCGGTCGCAATCGCAAAGCAGGGACACCTCGTCACATTCGGTATTCCGCCTACCGAGCCGCATACCGGCTATGGGTATATCCGCCGCGGTGAAGCCTTTGAGGCCGGCAATGGCGCTCACGCTGTCGATGCATTCGTCGAAAAGCCCGACCGCGAGCGCGCCGCCGAATTCATCCGGGACGATCGCTACTACTGGAACAGCGGTATGTTTCTGCTAAACGCGTCGGTCTATCTCGACGATATCGCACGGCACGCACCCGATATCAGTCGGCATGCAACACTGGCGCTTGAGCGCGCACAGCAGGACTACGATTTTCTACGCCTCGACAACGAAGCGTTTGCCACTTGCCCGGACATTTCCATTGACTATGCCGTCATGGAGAAGACTGAGCGTGCAGCCGTGGTTGTTGCGGCCGAACTCGGCTGGAGCGATGTTGGTTCATGGAGCGCTCTCGCCGATATCTCCGCGCACGACGACCAAGGCAATACCATCTCCGGCGACATCTATACGGACAAGGTCGCAAATTCATACATCCGGGCGGAACACCGAATGGTCGCCGCGATCGGTGTCCAGGATGTCGTCATAGTCGAAACCGCAGATGCTGTCCTCGTCGCGCATCGCGACCATGTCCAGGACGTAAAGAAGGTCGTCGAAAAACTCAACGTATCGGGACGACTCGAATCAGTCACGCATCGCCGTGTCCCTCGCCCCTGGGGATCCTACGAAAGCATTGATGCCGGTGATCGCTTCCAGGTCAAGCGAATCATCGTCGCGCCCGGAGCGCAACTGAGCCTGCAGATGCACCATCACCGAGCGGAGCACTGGATCGTGGTAAAGGGCACCGCGCTTGTGACGAACGGGGATGCGGAAATCATCCTTACCGAAAATCAATCCACATATATTCCCCTTGGCACCCCACATCGGCTCAAGAACCCCGGCAAAATCCCGCTCGAACTGATCGAAGTCCAGTCCGGCGCGTACCTCGGCGAGGACGACATCGTCCGCTTCGAAGACACCTACGGCCGCGCCGCGTCGTAATCACGGCAAAATCCGGATCGCGCGCCGCACACGGCCGCGATCCCAATACGCCTCCAAAACGGGCAGCACGCACCCGCGTCCTGCCCGTTTTCCATTACGTCAAGCAATGTCAGGCAGGTTGCCCGCCCCTCACAGGTCAGGTTATAAAAGCGCCACCCATCCGGTGCATGCGCCGCCCTTTCTACCCCTGACTTCGGAGAACGCATGATCGATCTCGCCACAGCCCAGCAATTCCTGATGACCCGCGGCCTCG
>Ga0157367_1000228_pt1:5000-29169 | contig 29169 bp, 14 predicted proteins | sample AttbisABBM2_FD_113142 | JGI IMG/M metagenome (GOLD analysis project Ga0157367, IMG submission 113142) | Fungus gardens microbial communities from leaf cutter ant in Botucatu, State of São Paulo, Brazil - Atta bisphaerica ABBM2 | ecosystem: Host-associated > Fungi > Mycelium >... | reverse complement strand
CCCTGGGTGCCTGCTTCAAACCATAAAGTGCCTTGCCATCGGCTATTGCTATTCTCAAAGAAAAGGTGCGTGCCTATACTACCTCGAATCGGAACATACATAAGCTTCTTTTTCAGAGAAAGGAAAAGTAGTCAGTCTAATTACTCAGTTGTAGATACTTCTTGACTAGTTGCTCCAGAGCCAGGGTTGGCCTCTGTTCATGGAACTGGCACTTCGTCTTTCTTTCCAGCTACAGCAACTAGAGCGGGAAAAGCCTTTCTGATGAGTCGAGGATTAGATCGATCTGCCGTCAAGCAACGAAAGGAAGGGATGGCAGGAAAGAAAGGATGAAAAGTCTTAGGTTTTTCCTTCAAAACTTACGCGCGTATGTAGCTGTCTCGTTTTCTGGCTTTCCAGGAACAGCTTTGCCTACTGCTGGGATTTCCACGCCTAGTGAAGAAGTACCCCGGGATGGAGCCAAGGATATAAGCTCGGGTGCCGATGCCTAGTCAACTGTACAAACAGACTATGATATGAACTAGATATTCACTTTGACCACAGCCACCCGCACTTGCCTACCCGACTGGCTATTTTTCCCCACATTCTCTCTTTACCTGTACTACGTGAAGATACTCTATGTTATGTTAATTAGATTCATATATTTCTTGGTTCTGTGAGGGCAGTCCTTACTATCCTAGCAGCGGTTCCTATTCATATCCCGCTTTGAAGCAACTACACTCGCTCGTTAGCCTGTCTGATTTCATTAACTATTTATTAGGTGTCAGTGGTGATCGACCCGATGATGCGATCCTTACTCTGATCTAACTCTGCAAGGGTAAGGAATTGCTCTGGCCTCCGAAGGAGAGTGTGAATGTCATGGGTGCCTTTCTTCTGGAGTACGGTACGTACCCGCAGGGCCCAGCAAGTTCACACCGAAGAACTGATACCCAAACTACCGCACAAGACACTTAGAACTCTCGAGGCTGGCTCTTGGATTGGAGGATAATAGGAAATGATAAGCGGAATTTTGCTCGTATATAATGCGCCGTGCTGTCGGAACTGTACACTTCCGATGTCATTCCCTCTTTTTCATGCCGACCCGAGGGGCAAAGCAACTCACAGACTGGCGAACATCTCTATTCCGGACTGGTGCAAATGAATACCTCTTTCTCACGGGTTGAGCCTCTTTCGGCTGGAAGAAAACTCTCGGAGCGAAGCGTCCTGGTGTCGAAAAAAAAATGTCTGAGCTCGGGAATGAAGATAGAGCGAGTCTGCCGACCGGAGCGGAAGCGAGTCCAGTTAGTACGGACTTGGGGAAGAGTGGTGGAGCAACTATTGGTTGGTCGGAGAGGGCGAAGAAAACATGACTCTGGTGGGCGTAAAAGAGCAAAACCTTAACGATGTGTGAGCGTTAGCGAGTCTGTCCTTTCTTTCTATCTAGCTGGTACCAACAAGTCTGTTCTAGCTGGAACTCTTTCTCGGGGACAAGATTCATCTTTCCTTTGATTTCTTGGTGGTACAGACGGCCGAGCTCCTGCGAGGGGAAGATTAGGTAGATGAGTACCGAGCGGAAGAAGAAACCGGATTGATTGAGAAAGCAGACCGTCCAGAAGCAAGGTTAGGATACCGTCCACCCGAAGAGTACGGGGATGGAGGGAGCAAAGTGGGAATAAACCGTCCGTCAGGTAGGACTGGTGGTAGAGAGGGTATAGATGGTAGATCAACTCTGTTTATGGTGGGGGAAAAGAAACTCTTCTGATCGGACAGGAGTCGAATTAGCCCTCTTTCTATCGCTACGCCCGTTTTGTGCCCTCTATTTTCTTTGGTTATATATAAAGAGCTCTCAATTTCTTTTCAGAAACCTAATAAGCCATGCCTGCAACTAGTTATTAAGCAATTGGCGGCTGAACTGTTCGCCAGAAGTCTTATTCTTAAGATGTAAAAGAAGGACAGATATATCTTGTCTAGTACATCCGCCTTGCCATCCATATCATTAATCCATTTCTTTTTTTAGTATTATGCGTGCCCGACCTTGTTAAGGATACAGGTAGGGGTAGGTGTTGGGCATGCGGAGACTTAAGACCTTCGTAGGCAATCAGGTATGGCTTTGGTTAAGCCAATTTACGACTCCATCTTCACCAGTAGCCAAGGTAGGCATAATACGCGTGAGCTCTTTCAAGTCTTTCGTGCGGGTATACGTTGAGCTAGTCCTCGTACTCCTTTTCTTAGCTCTTTTAGAAAGAATCTTCTTTTTCATCGTGTCAGGTCCTGGATGTAGACTCGGCTATGGTAGGATCGACCTAATTGTGATCATTCTCCGCTTCGTTCGCTGATCTCTTGCTATTGCTTTTTCTCTCTAGCCTTGTCAGGCTGGGCCTAGGGTTTCCATTCCTAAGGCTTTTTCTGTTTCAAAGTCCGACTGCTAGATTTCTTTTTCATAGTTCGCTTCAGGGTTGTAGATAATGCTCTATCAAAGAGCGCCAGCGTACGTGCTCGAAAGTGTTAGTCAACTAGCTACTTGTCCTTGCTTTTCTCTAGTGTGCCCCTGCATTCAATCTCTAACTCAATGTCTACCCGCATACCTTTCCTTTCTGAATCAGAGCTTTGCTTACACATCTAATTCTACATTTGACCCATTTGACAGATATTTTCTAAGGCTGAAATCACACAGTTCTTATCCCGGCATCTTACTTACTATTTTGAAAACGACTACTCTTTCCTTGCTGGTTCTGAATCACAAGCAAGCCTAATAAGAGTTCTTTCTGCTCCTCTTTCTACTAAAGACTTTGCATTGCTTTGTAGTCAAAAGCCGTACCTATATGCTCCTTTTCCCTTTCTTGGGCATAGAGATAGCAATACATTCATTCTATTTGATTTCTTTTCCATACATGACTTTAGCCATTTGGCTTGGTTTTCCGCTTCGTGCTTATGCATTATCATCCTAGAAGATGGTTTGTGCTAGTATTGTGCAAGTGCCTTTCTCTTTTGTAGATGGAGTGGAACTACACAACTCTCCTATATCCTCTTTTCTGCGATCAAGAAGTTGACGGTATGTAGGCTCATCTACCCAATGATTGTTAACCGTCTACTCCAGTAGTTGTTCGGTTCTTAGTCGATAAGTCTGTCTTCTGTCTATTCTTCTTAGAATCTTCTCTAAAGCAAGCAAGATTTTTATGTCCTGTATGGAAGTTGATTTGGAAAGCAAATGCTAGGAAAAGGTCTTCTTTATCAGTCTTTCTTCTTATTACTGTACTGATATTTCTTGCCATCTTACTTATGAAATAGTACTCTCTGGCTAATCCATCCCCTTCAGCTGCCGAGTTCTGTCCAACAGTAGTCAAGAAGCTCCATCAGTCTCATTTTTCCCTGATTGTTTGAGAAAGAATGTCACATACCTCAACTATGAGGTGGTACTGTCTACTAGCTCTATAATGACTTTCCGGTAGCATAGACCCTAAAGTAGTTACCGTTCACTTGATTTTATTCTTCTACTTGTGGAGTCCAAGATTATCTATTACCTACTGTTTTCATATTCTACTTAGTTAGTTCTAATGATCCGGTCTTCCCACCGGACAGAGTCACATGCTTAGTATGAAAGTCTTACGGTACAAGGAAGAAGTCAAGTCAACCACACATCAAGTCCAGCCGATTTCAATGAACAAATGGAGTTGGCGATGCCTAAGCCTTGCTTATCTGAAGCAGAGTAGTATAAGAACTTGGCTCTGTCTGTCATCCCTCTTCGAACTTTCTGTCAAATCAAGCAATTCAAAAGCAAGTGTCTTACAAATAGAGTAGTGAATCGGGTACATCTGCGCTAGGGTCAATCTTCTTGAGCCTTGAGTCATTCTACTACTATCGGGAAGGAGAAGGGTAAATAAGTTTTGGAGCTTGGCGCTTGGGAATTCATTGTAGAAGAAAGTCAATGACAAAGTACTCTACGAAACTCCGTGAACCTAACTCAATTCTGAATAATGAAGAAGAACCACTTTATTGACTCCAGCCGACTGAGACAGTCAAAGCGTAAACTCATGGGGAAGTAAACTTCTACTACTAGAGAAAAGAGGATAGCCATCTGAAACACTCTTCTTTGTTCAGTGCTTGACTTGAAACTACTGCTCTTGGGAAGATATTCCACTATTGGTTGTTCTACACTGCTTGACCAGAGAAGGTGAGTCCTTCAGGCAGAATTGTCCCCGTCAAACTCTTATCAATATTGGCTGTCAACTAGACTATATAGCAATAGCAGGATTTTCTTGTTCTTACTCATTGTCTACAGAACTGATCTTTCTCATCATAGGACATCTAGAGCATCAGAACCAAGTCATACCAACTTGAAGGAGGGATTCTTTTTACTGCACATAGGCGACGTAGCCATAGATGCTTAGCTTTTTATCTCCTATATGTCTAAAAAATAGACAACTTCTACTTGATCAGATAGAAAGCACCCGCTTCCACAACCAGCTTGCACCAGATCATCCTATCAACTAGACACAAGGAAGATTCAGACTAGGGCTTGTGACTAAGGCTTGCTTATGCTTAGGTAGTTTTCATTGTTTAGGATTAGTATGTTTTTTCAAAGGAGTTCTTATAGGTGTACAGTAGGACAGTAGGAATTGGGAGTATTAAGTAGTGAACCGAATCAAAGAGTTTCTAGTGCATTCCTTCTTATAAACGAGTACGCACAGAGCTCCGCCCTTAGGGGGGGGGAATTGGAATCCTATGTTATTGTTGAAAGCCACCCTATAGGACAGTACAGTAGTGGCATAAGCCCGGGACTAGCTGCTCTTCTTCTTCAATTCCTAACCTGACTTACTTCCTCACCACCACCGCTTACGGCTATTTCACGCTTATTTCATTCATAGGGCAAAAGAAAGAGCTCCCGGCTAAAAGCTTTGAAGCTCCTTCTACCCTTCCTGTGAATGAATTGGATAAAAGCCTTTATGTCCGAGGGTGAAAGGTGCTCAAGCTTGCTTGGTGAACACTTACTTACTGAAGACCGGAATGGACCAATGTGACATTGACTCAAGAAGGTAGACAAAAAGGCCAACTATAGAAAAGCCAAGCTGACTGAATGAAATACCGCAGTTCACTCTGACTCCGGTTCGGTACCTACTCTATATCAGAAGATTGACCACAGCGTAATGCCTTACCGCTTTACACCTTGCTTTGAGTTCGATCCGCCTATTCACTTCACTGAATTGACTAAGTCAATCTCAAACCCTTATTATGTAAATCTAAACTGAGTCCTATCTAGCCTAGCTCCATAATGGAGAGAATGCCCTTACTTGGAATCTCAAGCATTCTTCTTCACTTGCAAACTTGCATCAAGATCAAAGAGCTTATTCGATGCCATCCGCATTACTTCCCTAAGAAAGAGGTTAATTATAAAGTATATAGCCAGAGGATGAAATACCTGATTTTCTTTTCCAACCACAACAAACTAGATTTGATACGTCAATTTCTTTCGAGTCAGAAAGGGAACTCATTAGTCCTAGACTAAATATAGTCAGACAAAGCTGCAGACAGGCAGGGAAAGTCTTATATTTGTCTAAAGAAGGGGTGGGTCTATAAGCTTCACCTCCGACCTGTGCTATTCATTCTAGTGCGCAGCTTTTCCCAACTCCACGGGTCCTCGAACCCGTACCAACCAAAATCAAGTGAAAGAAGCCCACATACCCGCTCTTCTTCCAGCTCCTTGCCCAATTCTATCCCTTGAACCAATTGTACCATTTCTTTCTCTACAACTCCTCTTCTGTGTCAAGAAAGAAGGGATGATAAGGCAGGCATCATAGAAAGCAACTCGTATGATAGTTCGTAAGTTTCGTGACCTAGTTTAGAACGATGATAGGAACGTAGAAAAACACGTCACTATATTCTAATTATATTGGCCAGGTAGTTTGTTTATAGACACAAGCTCTTATTTATGCCAGGACGGTACAAGAGTGAGACTGTGCTAGCTCCATGCAAGTCTTTTAGTAACTACTCCAATGGGTGATTCCTTGCTTACAAAGCTAGTATTAAAGGACTATGTTATTACGAGAGCAGATCAGGGCGGATCTTATCGTTTTAGACTTTCGATATTTTGATGCTGGTATGGATTGGTTGTCTGCATACCATGCTCGTGTGGATTGTTTTAGGAAGATAGTGACTCAACACCTTGTAAACCATCGTTTGAACTTGTTGGGGTGTGTGATGAATATCCCGCTAGAATCTCGGCTATTCATGCCACTCCACTTTTGGTTGCACAGGGTACATGGCTTTCATTTCGGAGAGCTGAGTGTTCTGGGCCTTAAAGACATACCACAGGCCCTTTTACATGCAAGACTGGGGATGGGCTTTACTTTACTTTACTAAGTATTAGATATGGGCTAACGGGTCACATCAGGAGCGGTCTACGAGAAAAACGATCTGGCTTCAGGTACGCATAAAGGGATCAGCAGGAGAGGGTGGGATACGAAGTCGGGCATCTAGGTGCAATCCTCCATCTATGTAGTCAACAACCTATGTTGGTTCAGAGCAGGTTGCTAAGCCCTTGAGATGACTTCGTTATCCAAAAGATCTTGTTATTTCATGTCTTGCTCTTTGCCCACGTCGAAAAGTGGCTGGTGAAGGTGCATTTCCAAAGAAGGAAATAAAGCACTCATTCCTCTATCTACCTTAACCTTAACCTTAACCTTAAGTAGTAGTTTCCTATAGATAAGTCGAAGTCTCTCTTAAAGCTAGCAGCAGTAATTCTTTTTTTTTCCTTTCTCTGAAAAAGAAGCTTATGTATGTTCCGATTCGTAAACAGAGTTTCAGGATGACCCAGTAACTAAAGCTAAAGCACTATTCGATAACGCGGATGCTGCACGAGACACTTCGTTCATGTATAAATAAAAGGGGAAAGGTGATAAAGAAGTGAAATAAAATACCTAATATTATGGATAATCTTCTTGACTTTCGCGCCTCTATTTTACATACTTATTGCCCCCCCCAATCCAATTACTTACCAAATTGTCAACTTAATTAAGCAATCAATGCCAAGGGAGAAGTCAGGTAATGGTTCAGTAAATTGCTATGTTCATTTAAACTCTTAATTGTAAAAAGAAACTCTTTACTCTTAGCTATCTCAAGAAAGAATTGTTTAAACTGGGGAATCTGCTGCTTCAAGGTCAACTACTAATGGTCGAGTAACTAGAAATTATTATGTAAAGTAAACAACAAAAGCTATTGACGATTTACAAGAATATGATAAGCTGGAAGCCCTAGAGTCACAAACAGGTTCAAAAGTAGGATGAACCTGGCACAGATACATAACTAAAAGCATAATTCGAATCTTTTCTGGCAACTCTAAAGTCTGAAACATAACCTATGGATGAGCGGGCATCAGGAATAATAGAAACTAACAGCTGATAAGGTGGTAACTTCAAGACCGAAGCATAAACCGATGTTGACACGTGAAAGACTATATTTTTCACGTATTCTTTTCTAAATTCTAAAGCACAAGCTGCTGATGCTGTTACTACTCATAAGGAAAATGTTCAATCGACTGTGTTATAATTATAAACAACAGATAAAACGTATGCTGCAGACGAGTAATAAGCTTCAATTCTTCCTACCAGAACAATAACGATTCCTTTCATCAGTGAAGACTAATAAAGTACGAGTCACTGGTTACTAGCATAAGAGTTCAAGAGGGCGTCAGCCAGTCGAAAGAGAAGTGAAAAGATGATGATTAAGAAAGCAGGAGGGAAGATCTTATTGAGTATGTTACTAATCTTGAATAAAACTCTTCTTCGGGTACTGCTGCATCAGTTAATGAAGTAATGACCTTTCGAGATATTTTTCTGAATAAAGAAAGAGTAGAATTCATTAATTGGATTGGTATATTTGTCCCGGCTTATCTGTTTTCCTTTAACGCGATTAAACGCAACTCAGCTCACTGCTCAGTGATAGCCATCTTTTCAAGTAATTAAATATTATGACCTGTCTTTAGCGGAATCAAGTGAAGAAAGTGGGTAGGCTGCTCAAAAGACAGTTGAAAGCGATGTGACTTACGAGATAGAAGAGTCAAATGAATCAAGTCTTACAAGACCCTGTTTAAAGTATGACCGTCTGCGTCGCCATCATATTTATTAGTTCTTTACCTTTATACGGGTAAGTCGATTCTAATAAAAAAGTAGTAAATCCAGCTAGCGGATCTGAAGCACGCTCACTTTTCATAACCGATGAAAGGCAAAAGTCATAAGCCAGCCCTAAAGGTTATGAATTTGCGACTGGTACTCTGGCAACGGAAAGAGTAACTCCTTAAGATTCTCAAACTACGGGATGCGTAGAGTAACCTGCTATTACGAATCTTTTAAGTCAATAAATTGAAGCATGAAGCGAGGAAGCAGTTAAGTTAAGAAATTACATAAAAACTAGGTGTGACAAAGCTTCATTAACTAGAAAAGCATAATACCTGGAAGAAAAGTAAATAACTAGTGGATATGCGCGCTATTTAGTTAACAATCCATCCCTTGCTTTTTATATTGGTTCTACTAACGAAGAAGTTACTACGGCAGGAAAGAGAGGGGGGTGGGCCAATATAGATGTAGATCTTCATTCGGTAACCCTAGGACTGATTCTGAAAGACTACCTTCTTCAAAGGCTGTGAAAGTAAGCACCTGATTCAACGTCTAAGGATTGCTTCTATCGGTTCATCGAACTGAGAATTGTATGGATCACCAGCTGTTTAGGGTAAAGCTCTAAGGCCTCTAGCTCTACTCCTTCCTCTTTTCTTTCTTCACAGACACGGAGCAAGAAAGATGATCCAGTCTAACTGGCCGTGGTCTTCTAACTACCCTTTTTCACTACTGTACCAACACGACTTAGTTAATTCTGTACTTTCACTTTATTTTTTGTTGGAGAGAGCGCGCAAAACAGAATCAAAGATGAATTCATTAGAGGAGCTTTCTCATCAAAGAAATACCACACCATATATTATAACATTCCCCGATAACCCTCTTTCCGCTAACCTAGCCTCCTACGCCCCTCCGTACCAACAAGGGGTAATACGGTCATATTCACCTGTTGTCCATCGACTACGCCCTTCCGCCTGATCTTAGGCCCTGATTCACCCTCCGTAGACGCACCCAGAAGAGGAGGAGGAGCCTTTAGGGTTCCGCGGCATTGGATTCTCACCTCTGTTTGCGTTACTCAAGCCGACATTCTCGCTTCCGCCTTCTTCTATTAATAAATGCGCATCTGCGAATATCATATATAGGAAGAGTTTCGGTAGTAAAAGGCTAGCTATCGACTCCGCTGTCCTAACAATTCCTTGTTTCTCGGTGTTTTTAGCGAAGAAGAGAATCTGTATTATGAAATCGACCTTGTCGGGTTAATTCACAGGCTGGACCAAACAAATATCAATCATCCTTCCAGTGAAATTTAAATCCTAAACTCATTCCTCAATAACTACTTGAACCGCTTTTACGCTCGGCCACCTGTTCCTCCCTTTATCTCTTACTAAAGCTTTTTTTATCTTAAAAGAGCAGATTTTCTACGCTCCGCGCCTTCTTTCTTTTTCGAAACTCTTTCTCCACACGCCAGACATCCCCTCCTTAGCAGCCACCTTTCCTGTAAGGATTTTCACCTCCTCTAATTCGGCGGTTGCATCTTGACGATTGCCAAAAGCACTCCGCGGGTGTGGATTTGTCAGTACCACTGAACAGTAAAAGGAAGGGCAAGTGCTCCGCGACTCTTTGAAACAAGGTTTCCCTGGTTCTTCTTTCATCGAGATTGGCGCAGCCCGTCCGGCCAGGGCATAAATTGCACTCGTTGAAGGTGCAGTCCCTGGTCAAACCATTTTTTTTATTTTAAATATCCGCAGTGGGCTACTAGCAGAAGTAAGATTCGGTTCAGTGACATATTAATGAGGGCGTTCCCATCGTATGGGAAAGTCTGATTCCTCGAGATGTGGGTGGCTACGGCCATGAAATGAGTAGGGATAGCTTCGGTACGGGCTGAAAGTACTGGAAGGGAGGAAGGGGCATCTGGGAAAGGCTGGAGAGGCAAGCTACTAGAAAGAAATATGCTAGCAAGGCGCATAGCGGTTACTAATAGGAAAGAAAGCTGTGTAACCCTTCTTCCTATATTCGTTACTACTTTATCTTGCTCGCCCCACTACTTGCTTAAGAAAGTCAACTACTACTTTCTAAATTACTTATTCTAAACCAATTGTTTTTCTTTCCATTCTTTCTGCTTGAACTTACTTTCCTAACAGCCAAACCTTTTCACCCAGCTACACGCCTGCCTTCAACATTCCTTCGTTCAAATGGCTTAAGCCCGGGGCTAACCAGCTGTCCTTTTTCCATTCCTGCACGTAATTCGCTGGCGAGCAAGCCATATCCACTTATTCCAATTCCGCCTTTCCAGCATTAGACTGGCTTACCAACCTCCCGGCCGAATCCATACATTCGCTGAGTAGGCCGACAAGTGCATAAAGCAATTCAGCAATGCTATAGAAAGAAATGCGACAGAAAACCTTACCTATTCCTGTACTTGACCTGTCCTTTCATTTCGCTTACTCATAGGCCCCGAAATAGCATCGAGCATTGCCGTAGTTGCTCGATTGGTTCATTTTATGGATCCTTTGCTTTTAGAAAGAACTAGCTTTTCCCCCCGCCAATTAACCAACGATGTCCCCTACGATGTTGATCGAGGAGGAATTTCTTTCATACGATCAGACCCAGTCCACTTCTCTGCAATTCATGGGAAATCCTTGCATTCTGGCTTTTATGCCTCAAGTAACTCCTACTTTCCTTGCTTTTGGTGAGACGGGGGGTATTCACCTGTAACTGAACATTGCTTGCATTCCGGCACTGCAGTAGAAAGAAATTGCAGAGTTAGGTATTATATCACATAGAAAACAAAACGTGGAAAAAAGCTTTTGGTCTTGCCTCGCTCCTTCCTACGAATCTCTTCGTTTACGATGCGGTCACGGACATAGTAGAGAATTTGGCGTTGCCACATAAACATATAAGTAAGGTTGTGGACCAACTATCCGGCATAGAGGGGGAAAAAAAAGAAGTGTGCCTTCTACTCATCGCCCAATGGGTACTCGACCGACTTCAATTGGTTCACGATGTGGTTGAACTCGCTTATGTGCTCGGCGAGGTACTTTAGGCCATTTTGAGGTGAAACAGCCGACGCAGGAGATGAAGTTTGTTTGAACTAAAGGGCGAAAGCTATATATAAATATACCGAAATGAAAGAACTGCTGTTTTTAGCAATTGAAAGTTGGGGAAATAGCTCCGTTAGCTCAGTTCGGGGGAGGGTGGACGCACTGGTCTTACGACTTGCTTGCTCACTGAGCAAGGAAGCCTTAGTCAGGCTCTTACTTCGGAATGGCTGCTCCTCCGTGACCCTCATCATGGCCGTTGGATGCGCTCTACGGGCCTTCTTCCTCGCTACCGGAGGGGGGCTATCCATGGCAAATTACATGATGCACGGAGCAGCCGAATCCTCCAATTCGGCCTTATTTACTTATACTTTCGATTTGGTAGAGGATTCGGCCAGTTCCGGGCGTAGTAGAAGTACCACCTCGTCGGTCAATCAACCGCTTCAGGGGGAACAAGCTACGCCTCCCGCTCTTCCTGTTATGCAGGAAGCAGCTAATCGGGCTCCGCCCTACGTCCCCTACCCCCATCAACTAAATGAAATAATAGGAGGGGATAGCGTAGAATCCATTCAGAGGCGGCTGTTGGGGACTAATTTAAATCCTTCAGCCCATGACATAAGAATGGCCCGGATTCAAGCCGAAGACCTATTTGAGGTCAAGGTTGACATAATCCGGAAGATGGCGGGCCTGCATCCAAGTGGCGATTGGATGGGACGGGGGGCGCGGGCCCTGGACAACCCCCGTACGGCCACTGGTGAGGAGGACTTGGCTAGATTGCATCAAATGCTTGACGACCTACAGAGCAGAGCGGGAATTTAAAATCTGCAACCTTCTGGCTCTTGGTCGAAAGAGTCCGCTTACGGGCGGGTGAGGATCAACACTCTGCCACCTAGACATGGCTCAAAACGAAGGGGTAAGGCTTAAAACAAAACTCTCAGTGCACTTCGGAGCACGGTCTTCCGTTAGGTCCTTTACGGACGACGAAAGCCCCTTGGCTATACTCTACTCTTCGCCTCCGGCTGTTCTCTTCTTTTCTTTCCTTTTGGCTCGGCGGAGCTGAGCTGGGTTCCATTACACTCTGTAGGAAATGCATAGACAGTCCACGCAGCAAACCGAGGCCCTGCGTGCGCCGTACGTACCGCCTACGAATAATAGGTAGCCCCACCCCAGGCAGAGTTTGTGAGCCGTGTAATAGGCGACCATTTCGCGCGGTTCGGGGGGCACTTGAATAAGCCGCCGGCACCCGGCTGCGTCTTTACCCCTATCCAATTTTTGGGCCAATTCCCCCTTCGTACTACCAAAAAATGAGATTCTTGCCGAATCCGAGTTTGCTGCTCCAACCATTACAAAACTAATACCTATTCTGTTTAGTACTTCAGGTGCTTCTCTAGCGTATAATGTCAATCTCGTAGCGGATCAATTCCAACGAGCCTTTCAAACTAGTACTTTTTGTAATCGACTCTATAGCTTCTTCAATAAACGCTGGTTCTTCGATCAAGTTTTGAATGACTTTCTAGTCAGATCGTTCCTGCGTTTCGGATATTCAGTCTCATTCGAAGCTTTAGACAAGGGTGCTATTGAGATATTGGGCCCTTATGGTATCTCGTACACATTCCGACGATTGGCCGAGCGAATAAGTAAACTTCAAAGTGGATCTGTTGTGCGAAGAGTGCGTTATGAACCGTGGCCGCCTACCTGCTTTGGTTGGTGGGGGCGGCTCCTCCGTTGTGGGTAAACGGGAAACCCGACTCTACGAACCCGAGGAAAGGCTGCACAGCTTCCGTAGGGGCGTTAAGACCGGAGCTTTTTGTAGTGCTAGCAGGAATGCAAGTGAATGAATCCAATCCCATCCCCTTTAAAATCGGCGAGGTAATACCTTATTGAAGTAGGGCACGCTACGGCAACACAGGACTGACGGGGTGGGGGCTTGCTGTCTACTTGGCGAGCCTTCACTGCCCCCTTCCGTAACTTCCCTTCTTTCGTCCGTCCGCGAGGCAGTCAAAAGAAAGAGAGAAAGGGGCGGCTATAACGCAGGAGTCGTGGCGGTTGTATGCCACAAGGTCCCTATAGACAAGGGGACAAGTGAATCATCGCTTTTGGGCGCAGGCAGCCCTCTACCATCCATCCCATTGCATTCCTCTCATAGAGTACTGTACCGTCTCAGACCAGATACATCTATGGAAAGAAAGGATTTCATAGAAAATATTAATTTTTCTATTTTTTTTGATCCCCATGCATTCCGTTATTCCCGTAACTATGGATTGATTGTCCCTACCTAACTAAATGGTAGTGGTCTAGGGAGCGCAATTGCTAGAGCACGGGAGAATGAAGAGTAATGATTTAAGCAAGAGCAGCCGGACGGACTACTATCTAGTGACTACTATAGTCTTTTCTTTCTTTGTAGTTAAGTAATAATGTTTGGTATAGCAGCCTTTCCGAGCGAGTCTCAGGGATCTCCTGTAAACCCCCATGATGTGGTAAAGGGAGGATATTAGGGGAAGCAGTGAGTGGGGATTCCCCTGCAGAGAGCCGGATGAGGGGAGACCCTCACGTCCGGTTCGGAGGGCGGGAATATCCCGACCCTACTATCATTATGCCTTTGCAATGTTACTTGGTTCAACTCCATTTGTGACCTTTTCTCGTATGTGGGACTCTCTATCTTCTTGGGTAGATTCTAGATCGTCTTTCATTTTGTTAGTGAGTAGTTTTCTTATTAATAAGTCAAGTCAAGAATAATAAGAGAACTGTAGGAGCTTGCCAGGACGGCTTGGTAAGCAAGCTACCTGTTATGTAGGCGCCAACTCCCAGTTCTTTCTCTTCTTTCTTTTTTTTCTAGTTTTTTTACTATACGTATAATCACCTTTCCGGGGAAGGGGTAACATAGACGGAGGCACATGTAGACAGATACAGACTTTAAAAATCTTTTGCCTAAGCGAAGTAGATAAGTATGAGGGAAGAAGTATTTGATTGTCCAGCATGATCGGTTTCATAAGTCCAGTTGTGCCAGAAGCTAGAGTTGCCTTTATTAGTGGATAAGGGTGGGTTAGGCATGACATTCTTAATCGTAGACAAGGCGCGCTGCGGAAGAGCTTGATTGCTAACTAATTGCTTTCTTTTAACCAGTGACTGACTTACACGGCTACAACTTTCCTGAGTACCGCTTCAGAATCGTTCCGACTTTCCTTTTTAAAGGTCTTCCTCTCTCTACTAGGATTGACTCGCTTAGAAGTCGAGGGGGTCCCATTTCCATTCCTTTGCCAAAGACCCTAACGACAGCTTGAACTACCTCTTTGTCTCATTGATCCGAAAAGAAAGGAAGAAGTCCCACAGAGGTATTGGTTCGAGTCCAATTCATGATTTCAGTTCAGAAGGACTTCATTCAATCGAAGTTTAGGATGGAGCTATCACTAATAGACAGATGGGATTGTTTGCAACAAAGTGTATATATAGCAAGGGCTCCTGAAACTATATCCTATAGAATAGGGACTCGACCAAAGGCTCAGCCGAAAGAGAAACTTTCTCAGTCGAAGAATTCGAATCTCACTTTAAGACGATTGTTAGCCGTCTCAGTAAGGGTAGTGAGCAAGTTTAGGAATAGGAATGATTCTTAGGAAGCGAAGCAACCTCTTCTCTTTGCGTGACTCCTTCTTAGGGCGTGAATTCCATCGGGCTTCCAGCTGAAGGATGTGTTCAAGTCGCTTCTTTTCCGCTTTCAAGCTGAATCAAGTGGGGATGATGGGAAGTCTAAGTCAAGATTGATTGATTAGTTCAGTGGTCTGGTGAAGGAGAAAGAAAGAACCTGAGAAGAGCATAGTTGGAACTCTTTACCGGGATCATAGGGGCTATGCCCCCCTCTCTCTGTCTCAGTCCCTGCCAACGGCATAGCAACCTACTCTTCCTTCTGATGCAGCCTTCCTTGATCCATAATTTGGCTTCCTCATTTATTGATTGCCCGCAAGCGCCTCAACACCATTGAGTGAGCCTCATAGAATCCTCAAGGCCTGAAGTAGAAGTTCTTCGAACCTTGTCTGTCTATGTTCACCTTGACATGAAAGACTCTTTTCCTAACCTTACTGTTCTACCTGGCTAGTTCACTTCACTTTTCGAGGGATACTGGATTTACGCTCACTTGTCTATGAGTGGGCGAACAGCTTCATATCCTTCCAAGGCACAGGGAGGGGGGTTCTTTCTCCATTCACTTTGAGCTGGGTTTCTTGTGATCTTTGTAGTAGTTTTTCTGTCCCATTTTTTGGTAAATTAAGTCTTACACAGCTGTCCCCAAGGATGTCCATTCAATCGGAATTGAGAACAGAATACTCATCTTTATCGAGATTCCACGTCCAACATCAGAACGGGGACCTTCTCACCCTGAGCCATGTCTCAAACATATCCTTAGGGTTCTCCATCTCCGGGGGTCCAGGGTCAAAGTGAAGAAACCTTCTATTCGTTTCAAGGGACCCCATCTCAAGAGCCTAGGGCTTTTAAATTCAACCAAGAATATACTTTCCCCCATGCTCCTCGCCAGCCATCTCCATCCGTCGCGCCAGTAGTAGGAAGTGCCCAGAGAACCTAAGCTATGGTCTAGCAAACCATAAGGTTGACCAAATCGATAACAAAGATAGAGGGATGGGAGCATGAATGTCTGATGGTTGTAGTGGAATCATGGCTCATCCCAGAATAGATAGAGAGAATGTGTTACGAAATGCAAAAATAACATGATATGAAAACAAGCAAACACACAATCAAATACGAAGGCAACAATACTGGTTCTTATAGTTCCTTGGGCAAATAGCAATAGCACCAATAATAAAGGGGGATGAAGGCAGCCAAAGCCGAAATAATAAAGGCGAATCTTATGCTCAAGCCGCAGGGGGAAGCAGAAGCTCTGGTAAACTGACACTGAACTGATTACAATATTAAAGAATCAGCGAATACCAATTCAGAATGGTTGTTTGTTATCCCAACCATTCATCATTGGTATGAGGGTTATCGTAGAATCTCTGAGTGGCGATGCCCTCTACTACCTAATACTAAAAGAAGGGGACTTTGAAGCCAAAGCTAGGACAATGGGGTGATGCGAAGGAGAAGGCAGGAGAAGAAGCTGGCACACCAACCTATTCGGATAAGTGTAGAGAAGAAAGGAAGGGGAAATCTTTCAAAAGAACTTTTCCATAGATAGGCGTACTATGGATGAATTCCCACCTCCTTGGAGGAGTGAATGCAAGGACCAAAAAAAACAGATACTTTACCGAAAAGCCTTTGCTTCTTCTTTCGATTGGATAGAAGCTCATACTCGACTTCAACAACTGGCTTGGCTAAATCCCCAGCTCCTGTCCTTGAACTAGGTCCGGAAATAGAGCTTGGGGAGAAGTCTTGTAACTTACTTCCCACAAATCTTCCTTGTAGGCTGGCTAGCTGTGATAACTTTCACGAGTCGAAAACAGATAAATCAACCTTGCGCTTCCCCTGTCAGTGACACCGGGGCGAGGTACGAAAAAGCTAAAACTCCCCTTTCTTCAACTATGAACTTACATCTATCGATAACACGGGCTTCTTAGGTCAATCACATCCCCAGGAACTTCTAACTGGCCTAGCAAGGACGGGCATCTTTCATCAATTGATTCGATTTAACGAGAGGCTCGGAGATGGTATACTCCGAATAGGGGAAAGTAAAGTTCGGTCAATTTACGTTTTCAAAACTACAGCAGCTATCTTGCCCAGAGTCCCAGAGCTTAACGGAACTCTTGTTTACTATAAGAGCCCACCGCTTTATAAGTGCTTTCCTCTCTCTTTCTTTCGAACCATAAACTCCGAAGCGGTTTCACTTTACCATACTGGAGAAGGGCTTCACTCGCGCCTTGGGGACAGAACTAGAGTACAAAACTAGCTTCCTCTGTACATATCGTTTTCGGGTAATAATACGGCACATTGAGAAAGAATAGATAACGACTATCAGGCATATGACTGATTTCTATATGGGTGTGGGCTCATACTCTCATTTTATCCTGGCTCGCTGTTCCCGACAGGAATACGTCACTTAAAATAAGCTATTGACGTCTTAGTTCCGACCTTGTCTCCTTTCTTTCTTTTGTTCACCGGTGCAAGGCAAGGGCGGAGCTCTCTTATGTTCATCTTCCACGCCTGTCCGCATCCCAAGCACTAAATGAGTGAAATCCAATACTTTGTCCCGGAGAAAGGAATCAGTCTCTTCAGTCCGGCGCATTCATTCACCCCTCATTTGGTTCACTCGTTCAACTCCTTGATGTCATCATCCTCCCTTCCTCCTTCTTTCCCCCTAGTTATTTGCTTTCCTACCGAACCTTTCTGTCTTCGGTGATTTTTGCTCCCCCCCTCGCTATTAATAAGTGAGTGAACTAGATGTAGGCCAGAGACCTGGTCAAAGTGCTTATCCAATGGGAATCACATCACCTTTTTTTTCACCGAGCGAGCTCCTAAAAGCAGTGGTAGGAATGCGACAGAGCTAGCTTTCTCGTGATAAGTAGTCAATTCTCAAATGGCAAACAAGGGCAAAAGATGCGACATCAGGTGTTAGAGACCGGGCGGCGGGGAAAGTAAGAGTGCCAAGTAATGGATCAAAGCATCTCCGTAAAGGGCAGACGGAGGGTGATCTAACTTAACAACCTAGCTTACTAGCAGAAGAAAGAGGAAGTCAAGCCTAGCGGCCTGAAGTGCGAAGTAGTGAATTCTCTTTTTATCCAGACCTGTCTCCTAGTTAGGTTGTCCAGTGGCATTCTTTTGTTAACGTCAAACCGTGAAAAAGCAGCTCTTCCAAATCGAGTGAGTAGCTCCTATCTTCTACTGATTGACTCACTTTTCTATTCCATAGCACGCTCAGTGGAACAGTGACATGCTTTGGTCCTAGTACAACAACAGCCATATGTAAAATTTCATAGGCATCTTTTTTCCTTAGAGAGAGAAAGCCCGTCAGGACGGTAATCAATCTCAATGCCAAGAAACAACCACTACGCTTCAGCCATAAATTCAAGCTGAATGGAACCAAAAATCAACGAACGTTGCCCCATCTTTCTTAGATTTTCTTGATGAGAAAGAAGCAAATAAAGCTTTCTTTGATTCTTGTCAGCTTGTTGGTTCGAATTCCGTCTATTTGATTCAGTTCGCGGTAATACTTTTTAGGCGGGGATTGGCAAATTAGGAATTCGTACTAAAGGCAACCATCATATTAGCTTAGCTAGCAAAAGGCAATCAAGGGTCAGAGCTCAATTGCATAGTGAGAGTTGAAGCTTCGGTACGAAATTATGGCTACTAGGTTTCTCTGGATACGGGATGATTCAAGCTTTTTCAAGAGTGAGTAAGTCTCCCTACTCATCGGAAAATTAACACTCTGAGGCGCTTATTCCTATTCCCACTTGAAAATCTACAGCCCAGTGCTCCGCCGTAACTTTAGTTAGGTCAAGCCTGCTTTCCGCACACTCAGTCATGTCCTCACTTCAACCCCCATTCTTTAGGCACCGTAATTTCGCTGCTTCTTTCTTCTTCCAACCAGACAAAACGTATGGATCGCTTCCAGCTTCCTTTCTTTGGAGAGAATGGGCTACGGCACCTACAAGAGCATATGCTCGGACATCCATCCAATTATGGAATATTCAGGCCAGCAGTAAACGAATGAAGACAATGTCAAATGTCAGTGGTCATCATCCCTATAAGAAATATGGGGAAGCTTTGTACGCAATCCAAGCAAGTCAAGCAGGGACACTGAATCGGTAAAGAAACCAGCCTAAAGAGTATGTATTCACACTGGTACAGAACATAGATCAGATCGTAAGGGATAGAGGGATGCAACCTAGCTGTCCATTAAAAAACATCGATTTGACAGTGACTTCGACTGTGTAAAGCACATGTATGATTTTGAACCCTTATTCGACTCAATTTCCTATCGTCCTTCAACGACTATAACTGGTCCAGTACCAAGCCTAGGATCAAGGTGGTCACAAGGTGGGGCCCATAGATAGTTATTTCAGCCATATCTGTTGAAAAGGTTTGACCCAATCTTGTACACTGTAGTATCATATTGTCATTTTCCTGCATCACATCCTACTCCACGTAAAAACATCTCATAGGAGAAAAGAAATCTGTCTAATAAAGCAAAATGCCTACCAACCATTAGTCCAAGTCAACTTTCTATTAGTAATAGAATACTCACTCAGGTTAAGATCATTCATAAATGCATGAAATTGATTCAAACTCTGGCACTCAAATTGGTACCAGATTGGCGCATTCCTAGCTCTAATTGAATTCAAATCACCACGTTTCAGCCAAAGACCTTACCAAGCATAATACCTTTTAATTCATTCCAAAAAGAGAAAGCATGATCAACCCAAAAAGAGAAAGCATGATCAACAGTCGAATTTTCTTTCGAGTTTAGACTATACCTGAAACTCTACTCAACGATTTCTTTATTATTTACTCCATGATAAAAGAGAAAAGGGGTAGTCTTCAAAAAAACAGTTTTATATATTACCCCCTTATTTAGCTTACGCCCTTGACCTTCAAGATTCATATCATATACTAGCTCTACTACTTGAATTCGATCTTCATCTTTAGTAATACCTAACGTTGCTAGGGTCTTCCATGCTTATAAAGTATTACTAAAAAGAATCTTTTTTCCTAGTGTTTCACTTTTTCTCAAAGAAGATTTCTACAACCCATTTTCCTTCATCAAATTATTGAAAATACGCCTTTCGAGGACATTCCAATTCGTTCACTACAGCAAACCCCCTTTTTGCCATAACTTGACTTGACTATTCCATCCAGCGAGCTGAAATGCCAACTTCCCATAAAGTCGTACTGCTGATCGTTTTGTCTAATGTGAAAGGTGAGAATCGAATGAATCGGATAAATCATGTGATTTGATCAAAACTGAACAATCCTTTTGTTGAAGTGGGGTTTTCGGCTTAAGAAAAAGATAAACCTCAAGTCCCTTCGCTAGAGTGATATACTTGACCGATAGGATGGGATGAAGGCAAGTATCAGAAGACAAGTGCGTGGGTTGAACAGCGAGACTCTAGTTCTGCTTTATGGAGCAGTTCATCGACTTGCCATTGGGGTTGCCCCTTTCCTCATTAGAGAAATGGGATGCATGTGGAAACCGGTTCTCACTCGAGTCGTGAAGGATATCCCAGAGGGTGATAGCCGCGCCTTTCATATTCTCTTCCTATGCTCCCTGGAAAAAGCGGGAATGAATCTTGGAATCTTAATACTTCCCGTAATTTACCATTACGCGATTTTTTACAGACTGCTGCTCATTTCCTTAAAATCATTGGCTACAACCTTGTGATCATAAGCGTAGAACATTTCGATATATTTATCGTCAAGCCCCTTTTTAGTATCAATCATCATATACCCTCCGGCATAGGGTGTATGTACATTGTTATCACCTATTTTATAGGGTATAGTTTCCAGATCCCCAACCATGAATTTGGTTGAATTCCTCATCTTTTTCTTTATCTTAGTAATATAACTACTATAGTTTGTATTTTTATTATTCTCAATAGGATTAGTCAAATGCGAATCAATACAATCATTGACCTTCTGCAATATCAAATTTCGTTCTTTAGAAGAATCCTCTTCTGTTGTAAGTTTCTCCCTAATATCTACAGGATACTCACAAAAAGCCGTGATGCCGACTGCTAGAACCTCGGTCCCGTCGTATTTATCTGTGTTTACACAATCCAAAATACTCAGAATTTTATTGTATATTATTTCTTTCGGAAGGGGTGTTCCATCCTTGTACGTTAACATAATGGCAGTCCTCGATATAGTAATGTTTGTTGTGTCATTAGCATCATGTTTTTCTGAACCAGGCTCTGTTCTTATTTTATATGCAAGGGTGAACTTTGCAAGCCCCTCCTTCATTCTTGGATAAACATGTTTATTTAGGAGATCCATAAACGCTAAACTAAGTATTTCTATTGAAGAAATAAAAGGGTATGGCTCTTCAAATTCTTGTTTGGCCTTGATCATTTTATTGTTTGGCATTACGTATTCTGACTCTTTCGTACATAACGATTTATATTCTGTAATTAAATTAGCGTATGAGTCTGTATTTACAGTGAACTTGTCCCCCTCATCTTCTAAAGTAAAGGTCGATGTAGTTTTTTTAACATGACTCCTCTCTGTTTCAATCTTAGCCTTAATCGGTGGATTTTTTAAGTAAGTATTCCTCGTTGTGTTATGGTGATATGATATGAGATAATATGTCTGATTGAATAAGTATCCCATATCTTGTAATATCTTTTTATGGAGTGTGTTTAATTATTAGTTTATCGAGGTTATTACCCGTCGGCACCATGTCCTCCTAAGACAATACATACTATCCCTAGTTGGTTGAGGATCGCCCTATTAGGTAGTCTCCGAATCAGTGATCTGTCTTTGATGACATCTATCTGGTACCACGCATGAAGCTTGCTTCGTTCTGGTTTTTTCTGGTGTGTGAAACATTATAGGATGGGGCGAGCCCCAGAAAGAAATCCTGGGCAGTGGTTTACTTTCTTTTCTAAGAACTAAGACTGGCGAAGGGAAAGGATGGTGAAAGACCAGTACTCACCAAAAACTAGGATGAACCGACAGCTTCGAAAAAAGAAGAAGGTCCGGCATATCGAGGAATAGGAGCCCACACCAACGTAGTCTTAGCCCTAGAACACATGGGGCTTGGAGCACTGATAATAAGTCTGTATGATTTGAATGGAGGAACAATCACCACATCCATATTGAGGAGAAAGCTCACTCTGGCTACTGAACTTGTAAATACAGTTGCGCTCATGATAGGGAATTCCTTTTATGGCGTGAGGTTCAGTTAGTAAAGATCTTAAGTTCTGGTAAATAATAGGCAGGAACTGAAGAATGAGAAGAATAAAGTACCTCTCTGAATAGCTACTTTTCTTACTTATGTTTCTGATCAATAGAAAAGAGTTGCAGTCCTCAAGTTCAAGGCCTTAGAGTTATAAGGGAATTACGTGGAACCTCTCTTTTCAATAAGCATTCTACCACTAACTATGCGCCTCCCTATGGATTACTCTTACTTTTAGGTACGAGAACGGATGCTCGGAGGTAAAAGGATACACAGGTAGTGCCAAACTTCTCCGATTTCACAGGTAGAGGGTATGATTTCTTCACCCGTGTCTATCCCCTTTCTTGCTCACACTCACCGTAAAAGTAAAAAGAGATTGCCGATAGGGGTTTACCCTATATTATTATTATACCTATCCTTATAACAACAATGGAATGCGCTTTCGATTGACCCGTACAATCAATCCTGTGGGGATACAACTATTGCGAAACCTTTGCCGTCCCCTGCGTAAAGCGCCCTCCCGAGAGAGGACAAGCATCATCCAAGGCAGTTACTTCAACTAGATAATTGATTTAAGCCGTACGGATACCGTTGTTTTGCCGTTGGATAGAAACTACAGCCGTTGTTTTGCCGCCTACTAGTTACCCAGCTATTGCTTATCCTGCTAGTGCTGCAAGCGTAGCACCTGTTCCCCCTCTCCCTTCCTTTTCGTTAGTTGGCTCTTTCCTGTGAACGCAGGAATCGCTTTACCTTTCTTTGGTTTAGTAAGAAGCATGCCTCCCATCACCGAATTAAGGAAGCATAGCAGAAGAATGGAACAGAAGAAAAAAGATGGTTATCACTGCTCTCCCGGGAAGATAGAAAAGGAACTTTATCCTCCCACGCCTTTTGGAAAGGATAGGATGCTTATAGTCGGTGGTAATGACATTATTATTGAATTGATTTCACCCTGGCCGTGCAGGAATACAGAATGCTCATGATTGCGCATTCTACAAAGAAGGAAAAGATCAGACAAAACTCTCTTTTTTTCACCGATATTCCCATGCCTTTTGCGTTGTAAAGTAATCAGTCCCGCGACTGCATTGTCTAATTTCTTATACCACTCGATGCCACAGGATAGCACCAATATTATACATTTTGCTTGTTATGATTGTTGGAATACTGGAATCAGATAATCTTAACCGGTAGGAAAGTGCCTTAGCCAATTATGTTTTTTTTCTTGTTCTGTTCTTGGCAAGATTAATATGAATTCAACTCAACCCATTTCCCAAACAAGAGCTTTAACCGATTTACTACCTTTTCTTGGAATTGAAGGTCAGATACTAAAATCGAGGGGCGGTTCTAGTTCGTGCTAGCTAACGTATAATTGGTTTTCCACTTTGACATATGCAAGCCTATCCGAACTTGCCATATAGAGCACAAGAAACATGACCCATTTCAGGCGCTATACGGCTACTTTTCCTAGATTTTAAGAAAATGGATCGGACGAAGCCCTTTTCGTGCGATAGATCACTGATTTCTGGCCTTTCTGATCGGTTCTATGGACCAGGACCGGATTGTCCCTTCTCGATTTATCATAGAATGGCTCCTTAACCCTTTGACGCAATAGGAGTTGTTCCCAGTACTACTTGGTTGTTCTGAAGCATCCTTTCTTCCGAAAGACATCACGTCCTTCTCTTTAGTTTTAAGCAATGTGGTCTTCCCTGGTTGAGTGAGTGAGCCCGGTACCTACAGCCTGATCTAAGCAGTATTCCGAGGGGATAGAAACGGAAAGCAAGACGAAATCCTGTGTTGAAAAAGAACCTTGCAAGGAAGGAATGAAGCTATAGATATGGATATATTTTAGTAAAAAGAGGAAATTGAAGCCCAATCACAGTGGTGAGCGGAGCCCTCGTCCCATCGTTATACCGATATCGATATTTATTTTCCTTCGCAATCCATTCCTTAGAACCACTTAATCGGATTTTGAAACAGGCACTAGCTCCAGCTAAAGAGACAAGAAAAAAGGGTGGTATATGGAAGCTCCAGGTTAGCGATCATCAACGACTGGGCAATCTTCTTAGAATTCTAAGAGCAGAATGGCACTGTAAGTTTCATGATCTTTTGTTCAAAAGAATGATGAATCCAGACGATCTACGATCAAGGTACGAGGAATTCAGCTCGATCTTCCCCTGGTTCAGAATTGGCGTAATGTTGGCCTAAAGCCTCGTTTTCTATTTCAT